>ERZ650312.1881-NODE-1881-length-11756-cov-13.397487_pt1 | contig 11756 bp, 12 predicted proteins | sample MGYA00376248_ERZ650312 | MGnify/ENA primary metagenome ERZ650312 (study PRJEB26733, sample SAMN07839316) | wastewater metagenome | biome: urban; feature: wastewater treatment plant; material: waste water | place: USA: North Carolina | collected 2016-07-28 ... | reverse complement strand
CCCAGAAACTTCAGGAGACACTTCATAATTTCGGAGTAAATGTAACAATTACCAATGTCAGCTGCGGACCTACGGTAACCCGCTATGAACTTCAGCCGGAAATGGGTGTGAAAGTCAGCAAGATCGTCGGACTTTCCGATGATATTAAACTGAACCTGGCAACGCCGGATATCCGTATTGAAGCGCCGATTCCGGGAAAAGCGGCTGTGGGAATCGAAGTCCCAAATAAAGAAAACAGTCCGGTTATGCTTCGGGATCTTCTGCAGTCCGACGAATTCAAAAATGCAAAATCCAATTATTCAATTTTGGATTTTCTTTTAAGCGTAGTGAATAAGGAACAAAGATATGCAATTAACGGAAGAGCAATTGCTAGCAGCATACAAAAGAATGCGCGACATTCGTGAATTTGAGGATCGACTTCACGATGAAAACAATACAGGTGATATTCCTGGTTTCATCCATCTCTATAGCGGTGAGGAAGCTGTTGCAGTAGGGATTTGTGAAAATTTAACAGATAAGGACTTCATTACATCAACACACCGTGGGCATGGACATTGTATTGCTAAGGGCTGTGACATTCACGCCATGATGCTAGAAATTTTTGGCAAAGATGATGGTTTGTGTCGTGGTAAAGGCGGCTCAATGCACATTGCGGACTTAGATAAAGGCATGCTCGGTGCAAACGGTATTGTGGGTGGTGGTCCACCTTTGGCTATTGGGGCAGCTTTAAGTGCTAAAACACTCAAAAATGGTGGGATTGGTCTATCTTTTACCGGTGATGGCGGGTCAAATCAGGGCTTAACTTTTGAAGCCATTAATATGGCTGTTGTGTTAAAGCTCCCTGTGATTTTTGTTTTTGAAAATAACGGTTTTGGTGAAGGTACTGCACATGATTATGCCGTAGGCAGTAAAGACATTGCAGGCCGAGCAGCAGGTTTTGGCTTACCCGCTGAAAAAGTAGATGGAACAGACTTTTTTGCTGTGTATGAAGTTGCACAAAAAGCCATTGAACGTGCCCGCCGTGGTGAAGGTCCGAGTGTGATTGAAACGGTAACCAACCGTTTTTATGGACATTTTGAAGGTGATCCGGGACTTATTCGTTCCAAAGAAGAACTGGATTATGTCAAAGAACATAAAGACCCATTGAAAATATTCCGTGAAAAAGTCAAAGACAAAATTGACGAAGCCAAGCTCGATGCGATTGACGCCCAGTCTAAAGCCAATGTAGACGATGCCGTTGCAAAAGCACGCGCAGCTAAGTACCCAGAAGTCTCTCAGTTACTTACTGATGTTTACGTCTCTTACTAAAGGAATAGTAGAAAAATGCCAAATAAAAGTTATCGAAACGCGATTAAAGAAGCAATTGAATTAGAAATGCGCCGAGACCCAAGTGTCATTGTGGTCGGTGAAGATGTTCGTGGTGGGCATGGTGGCAAAAATACCGATGACAATAAACTGGAAGGTTTTGGCGGTGTACTTGGTGTAACCAAAGGCTTATGGACTGAATTTGGTTCTGAAAGAGTCATTGATACTCCAATTACAGAATCAGCGATTATTGGTATGGCGGCAGGTGCTGCTGCAACGGGTTTAAGACCTGTGGCAGATTTAATGTTTATGGATTTTTACGGCGTGTGTTATGACATGCTGTATAACCAAGCGGCTAAATTCCGCTATATGTTTGGTGGCAAAGCCAAAGCGCCACTCGTTGTACGAGGCATGATCGGTGCAGGTTTTTCCGCAGCAGCGCAGCATTCTCAGTCGCCATATAACGTGTTTGCCTCAGTGCCTGGTTTAAAAGTGGTGGTGCCTTCAAGTGCCTATGATGTAAAAGGGTTGTTGATTCAAGCCATTCGAGATGACGACCCAGTAGTCTTTTGTGAACACAAGTTGTTGTACGACATTAAGGGCGAAGTGCCAGATGAGTCCTACACTATTCCTTTTGGTGTCGCAAATTACACCCGTGAAGGCACAGATATCACCATTATAGCCTTAAGTTTGATGGTGCATCGTGCCAATGAAGTCGCTGATAAGCTCGCAAAAGAAGGCATTTCGGTTGAAGTGGTTGACCCTAGAACCATTTCACCATTAGACGAAGATGGCATTTTAGAGTCAGTAGCTTCAACAGGTCGTGTGGTGATTGTAGATGAATCAGCAGCACGTTGTGGTTTCGGACATGATGTGGCTGCGCTTATTGCCCAGAAAGGCTTTCATTATCTTAAAGCACCAATCGAATTAGTCACTCCACCACACTCACCCGTACCATTTTCACCAGTACTAGAAAAAGAATGGCTACCTAGTGTAGAACGCATCGAACAGGCTGTACGCAAGACGTTGGAGGCTTAGGATGAGCGAAATTAAAACTTTAGAAATCCCAAAATGGGGTTTGTCCATGGAAGAGGGTACGATTGCCCAATGGCTGATTCAGGAAGGTACCCAATTTAGTAAAGGACAGGAAATTTGTGAAATTGAAACCACAAAAATCGTCAATGTATTGGAGGCACCTTTTGATGGCCTGCTACGAAAAATTATTGCTAACGATGGTGACACACTGGTCGTAGGTGGAATCATTGCAATTTGTGCAGACGCTCAAGTTTCCGATGCAGAAGTTGAAGCATTTGCACAGTCTTTAGGTGGAACACCTGCTGTAACTGAAAATAAAGCGGTAGCAGCGGTTCCTGAAAAAGTCGATGTGGCTCAAGTTGAAACCAAAGTACAAGCTGCTCCTAAACAGAACAGTGTTGGTAATGGATCAAAAGCGGTGACTCAGGGCGGATATTCTATTCCTGATGAGTTACAAGGCTACCAACAAAGCGATGATATTTTTGCAACGCCACATGCCTTGAAATTGGCTGAAAAGCATAATGTAAACTTGGCTCAGATTACGGGTTCTGGACGTGAAGGCCGTATCAGTGTTCAAGATATTCAGGCCGCAGTTCAAGCTGCTGGTGGTTCTTGGCCAGATGTACGTCATCAAGCTAGCACGAAAGCCGCGAAATCTAAAGCAGATGATAGTGATGTTCTAGCGACACCTGTTGCCCGCCGTTTGGCAAAACAATGGGGCATTAATTTGCATGATTGTCGTGCATCGGGTTCACGTGGACGAGTCTGTAAGGAAGATGTTGAAGCTGTATATCAACGGGAAAATCCTGTACAAGCTCAACATACTGAGTATGCGCATCCAACAGAGTCAGCAAAATTCACCACCGTAGCTATGAATGGTATGCGTAAAGCAATCGCTGCACGGCTACAAGCGGCAAAACGCAATGCACCACATTTTCGCTTAACGATAGACTTAAATGTTGAGTCGGTTCAGGCTTTGCGTCAGCAAATTAACAGTACTGTACCGCAAGTCAAACTGTCCATTAACGATATGCTGATTAAAGCTGCTGCTGCTGCACTGATTAAAGTTCCACAAGTTAATGTTCAGTTTGATGAAGAGAATCAGCAGATTTTACAGTTTGAACAGGCTGATATTTCGGTTGCTGTGGCCATCGAAAATGGACTGATCACGCCAATTATTAAAGCAGCGAACCGTAAATCTTTGGCGCAAATTTCCAATGATATGCGCGATCTGGCGACACGTGCCAAAACTGGAAAATTGGCGCCTGATGAGTTTCAAGGCGGCAGTTTCAGTATTTCCAATTTGGGCATGCTTGGTATTCAACAGTTTGATGCCATTATTAACCCACCTCAAGGTGCAATTCTGGCCTTAGGTGCAGCAGAGAAACGTGCTGTCGTTGAAAATGATGAGATTGTTGTTCGTGAAATGGTGACAGCAACATTGTCTTGTGATCATCGTGTCATTGATGGTGCGTTGGGTGCTCAATTCTTATCGGCATTGAAGCAGTTTGTCGAAAACCCTGCATTAATTTTGGTGTAGGAGGAATAGCCATGTCAGATACACAATTTGATCTTGTGGTTATTGGTGCTGGTCCTGGAGGATATGTCGCTGCGATTCGCGCAGCGCAACTGGGATTAAAAACGGCAATCGTTGAAAAACAACACTTAGGCGGAGTGTGTCTTAATTGGGGATGCATTCCAACCAAGGCATTATTGAGCGGGGCTGCGCTTGCGCAGCAGTTCAAACATTCAGGGCAGTTTGGCTTTACGCTTAACGCGATTGATTTTGACATTCAAAAACTGGTCCATCATAGCAGACAGGTTTCTGAGCAACTGGTGCAAGGTATCGGTCAACTATTGAAAAAAAATCAAATCACTGTTTTTAACGCAGCAGCCCAGTTTATTGCCAAAGAGCAATTAGAGCTTACAGATGCGAATGGTCAAAAACAGCAGATTTCTGCACCGCATATTATTGTCGCAACAGGCGCACGTGCGGCCAATTTGCCTCATATTCCTGTAGATGGCCATCAGGTCTGGAGTTATAAAGAGGCTTTAGTTCCAGAACAATTACCAAAATCTTTACTGGTCATTGGTTCGGGTGCTATAGGCAGTGAGTTTGCAAGCCTATACCAAGACTTAGGCTGCCAAGTCACCTTGGTTGATATTGCAAAGCAGATTCTCCCTAGCGAAGACATTGAAGTTGCGAAGTATGTACAAAAGCAATTTGAACAGCAGGGTATGCAGGTTTTAACCGAAGCGACTGTAAAAAAAATAGAAACTGATCAGGCTCAAGTACATTGTCATATTGAAACTGCCACAGGTGTGCAAATCATTACTGTTGAAAAGGTGCTTTCAGCTATTGGCGTGAAACCGAATGCTGAAAATCTTGGCCTAGAAGCTTTGGGAATTGAATTTGAGAATGGTTTTATTAAAGTCGACTCATGGTGTAAAACCAATGTAGTGGGCATTTATGCAATTGGTGATGTCGCAGGCGCACCGTGTTTGGCACACAAAGCCAGTCATGAAGCCATTCTTTGTGTGGAGAAAATTGCAGGCCTAAGTCATGTACATGCTTTAGATCGTACACAAATTCCGGGCTGTATTTTTACCCATCCGCAAGTGGCCAGTATTGGTTTGACAGAACAGAAAGCGAAAGCTGCGGGCTTGAATATCAATGTGGGTAAGTTTCCTTTACAAGCGAATGGTAAAGCATTGGCTTTGGGCGATAGCGCAGGATTTGTTAAAACCATTTTTAGTCAGGAAACAGGTGAATTGTTGGGTGCTCACATGGTTGGACATGAAGTCACCGAACACATTCAAGGGTTTGCCATCGCGAAATACCTAGAAGCTACAGATGAAAGCTTAGCGCAGGTCATTTTCCCTCATCCTACTTTGTCTGAGGCGATGCATGAGTCGGTCTTGTCGGCGATGCAACGTGCAATCCATATTTAAGGAGTCGCAACATGCCTAGAGGTTTAAACAATAAAGTTGCATTAATTACGGGTGCGGCACAAGGTATTGGACGCGGTATTGCCTTACGTTTAGCACAAGAAGGTGTTCATATTGGATTGGTCGATCTTCACCAAGAAAAGTTAAATACTGTTCAACAAGAGGTTGAAGCCTTTGGCGTAAAAGCCACCACATTTATTGCGGATATTTCAGATCCAATACAAATCAGTGACGCTATTAATCATGCAGAATCGACACTTAATGGTTTTGATATCATGATTAATAATGCAGGTATTGCACAAGTCAAAGCTTTGGCAGAAGTAACGCCGAGTGAATTTAACCAAATTATGAACATCAATGTCGGTGGTGTACTTTGGGGGATTCAAGCCGCAGCAAATAAATTTAAACAACGCCAACAGGCTGGAAAAATTATTAATGCATGCTCAATAGCAGGTCATGAAGGTTTTGCTTTACTCGGTGTTTATTCGGCAACTAAATTTGCAGTTCGTGCATTGACGCAAGCTGCGGCTAAAGAATATGCCAGTGCTAAAATTACTGTAAATAGTTATTGTCCGGGTGTTGTTGGTACAGACATGTGGGTCGAAATAGATCAGCGGTTCTCTGAAATTACAGGTGCACCAATTGGTCAAACGTATAAAAAATATGTAGATGGTATTGCTTTAGGACGTGCTGAAACACCAGATGACGTGGCTGCATTAGTTGCATTTTTAGCCAGTGAGGATGCAAACTACATTACAGGTCAGTCTATTTTGACAGATGGTGGAATGGTTTACCGTTAATATCAACATAAGGAATACACAATGAAAGCAGCTCGTTTTTATGACCGAGGGGATATTCGAATTGAAGATATCCCTGAACCGAAAGTACTTCCAGGCACAGTTGGAATTCAAGTTGCGTGGTGTGGTATTTGCGGTACAGATTTACATGAATTCATGGAAGGTCCTATTTTTATTCCACCTTGTGGTCACCCACACCCAATTTCGGGAGAATCTGCACCTGTAACAATGGGACATGAATTTTCAGGCGTGGTTTATGCAGTTGGAGAGGGTGTAGATGATATCCAAATTGGGCAACATGTCGTAGTTGAACCCTACATCATTGCTGACGATGTGCCGACTGGCCCCAATGATAAGTATCATTTATCAAAAAATATGAACTTTATTGGTTTAGGCGGACGCGGTGGTGGTCTTTCTGAAAAAATTGCAGTTCAGCGGCGTTGGGTACATCCTATTTCAAATGATATTCCTTTAGACCAAGCAGCATTGATAGAACCTTTATCTGTCGGTCATCATGCCTATGTCAGAAGTGGCGCAAAAGCTGGCGATATCGCACTGGTTGGTGGAGCAGGCCCAATAGGCTTACTTTTATCTGCTATTTTAAAGGCTAAAGGTCTCACGGTCATCATTACTGAACTGAGTGCAAAACGTAAAGAAAAAGCGATAGAAGCGGGTGTTGCCGATTATGTACTAGACCCATCTAAGGTTGATGTAGTTGCTGAGGTAATGAAAATTACAGAAGACCGCGGTGTAGATGTCGCTTTTGAATGTAGTAGTGTCAATAAAGTCATGGATACACTCGTTGCAGCAATGAAACCAACTGGTGTAGTCGTTATCGTTTCTATTTGGAGCCATCCTGCCACAATTAATGTGCATAGTGTGGTGATGAAAGAGCTAGATATTCGTGGCACGATTGCTTATGTAAATGATCATCAGGAAACTATCCGTTTGGTTGAGCAAGGTAAGATTAATCTAGAACCTTTTATTACCCAACGGATTGCATTAGATGATCTTGTTTCTAAAGGCTTTGAAACATTGATTCATAATAATGAGTCTGCTGTAAAAATTATTGTTCATCCGTAGTAACGCCTAATTTGAACGACTAATTTGAATAAACTAGAAATAAACTCTATGTAGCTATTTCTAATATCTTTATAGATAGGGAATGAGTCTGTACGTACAGATTCATTCTCAAATTTACGGCACTGTTGCAAATAGAGATTTGAGTCGATGATGTTCCCTTTAAAAAGTGCTTAGAGACCGAAAACCCTGTTGATTAGACACACTTCACCCTGAGGCTGACCATAATAAAATGACGATGCTTGTCCTTTACGTAGTGCACGCATGACTTCAATACCTTTAATTGTGGCATAAGCCGTCTTCATAGATTTGAATCCTAATGTGGCCCTGATGATTCGCTTTAACTTACCATGATCACATTCAATGACATTATTTTTATACTTAATCTGCCTGTGCTCAATATCTACTGGACATTTTCCTTCTCGCTTTAATCGTGATAAAGCATGGCCATAGGTCGCTGCTTTATCTGTATTGATGACCCGTGGAATTTGCCATTTTTTCACCGTATTGAAGATCTTTCCTAGAAAACTATAGGCTGATTTACTGTTCCGTCTAGCGGAAAGGTAAAAGTCAATCGTATGACCCCGTTGATCAACTGCACGATACAGGTAAGTCCATCGCCCCTTCACTTTGATATAAGTCTCATCCATATGCCATGAATGTAAATCTGTAGGATTACGCCAATACCAGCGTAACCGTTTTTCCATTTCTGGAGCATAACGCTGAACCCAACGATAAATTGTACTGTGATCCACATTTATGCCTCGTTCAGCGAGCATTTCTTGAAGTTCACGATAGCTGATGCCATATTTACAATACCAACGAACAGCCCAAAGAATGATTTCACCTTGAAAGTGCCGACCGTGGAAGGGATTCATCTGCTGTATCTCGAAATAAATAAGATATTTAGCTTATCATGTCAGCCTATTTGCAACAGTGCCGCAAGGAATTGCTTTAGCATTAGAAATGCTTTAATTAGTACAACAGACCTTATCTGGATTTTTATTGACCATGGCTCATTCCCACACACATGAGACATCACATTACGGTACGGCCTTTGCTATCGGTATTGTATTGAACTTGGGCTTTGTTTTAATTGAAGCATTCTATGGCTGGCAAACCGACTCCATGGCCTTGCTGGCTGATGCGGGCCATAACTTAACCGATGTCGGTGGATTACTTCTGGCATGGGCAGCCTATAGCGTAGCGCGTATTCACTCCAATCGTCGACATACTTATGGTTGGCAAAAAGCCTCGATTCTGGCCAGTTTTACTAATGCCGTGCTGATCCTCTTTGCGATGTTTTCTCTAGGCTGGGAATCTATACAACGGATTCAGTCTCCCAGCCCTGTAGCGGCAGTCACCGTTATGATCGTCGCTGCAATCGGTGTGGTAGTGAATTTGAGCACCGCCCTTTTGTTTCTTAAAAACAGTCAGCATGATTTGAATATCAAAGGTGCCTTTCTGCATATGGCGGCAGATGCCGTTGTTTCGGTCGGCGTAGTGGTCGCGGGGGCCTTATATTTATGGCAGGGCTGGTTATGGATTGACGCTGTGGTAGGTTTGATTATCGCCATTATTATTATTTTGGGAACATTTTCCTTGTTCCGCCAATCCTTACACTTGCTCTTTGATGGTGTGCCCGATCAGATTAACCTTTTAGAAGTCAGGAACTGCTTACTCAATATTCCGAGCGTTGTGGATCTGCATGATTTACACATCTGGAGTATGAGTACCCTGGAAAATGCACTCACGGTGCATGTGGTTTATGATGACAACTTACAAACTGCGAATACCTTACTTGCAGAAATTACCGAAGCTTTACATCATCATTTTGATCTCAAACATGTGACGGTGCAGCTGGAATCGATCGCTTATGCTGAAGGTTGTGAAATGAAACTTAAACCACATTATACTTCTAGCCAATCCTTGTTGAAATAAAGTCTCAGAATCATATATTTCATATTGCGCATATTCGGATATTCATATATAACCAAGCTATTCTTTTAAGGATAACTCTCATGGATCAAATGCCGAAAGTGCAAATTTATCATAACCCTGCCTGTGGCACTTCACGTAATACCCTGGCTTTAATTCGTAATGCGGGCATTGAACCTGAAGTGATTGAATATCTGGTCACCCCCCCTTCAAAAGATCAGTTGATCAAACTGATTCAGGATTCTGGCTTAAGCGTTCGTGAAGTGTTACGTAAGAATGTGGATCCTTATACCGAGTTGAATCTGGATGATGCAAGTTGGACCGATGAAAAACTCATTGATGCCATGCTTGAACATCCGATCCTGATTAACCGTCCACTGGTAGTTACGGATCTCGGAACACGTTTATGCCGTCCATCGGAAGTAGTGCTGGACATCCTGCCTTTGCCACAATTAAAAGCTTTTGCCAAAGAAGATGGTGAAGTCATCATTGATGAACAGGGCAATCGCGTAAAATAAAGCATTATTCACTGAAGAAAAGCTCAACTCTGTTGGGCTTTTTTTTTACAGAAAAAAACACATTGACAGCCATCAATATAATTTAGATACTCAATATTATAAGTATGTTACGGAAAATCTTAATTGGATCATGAACAAGCGACTTCTCTTTATAAAGTTTTGACGGATGCTACCCGTCTCAAGATCTTACAGATGCTACAGACAGGGGAATGTTGCGCATGCGAATTGTTGCAAAATCTTGCCATTACCCAGTCTACTTTATCGCATCACATGAAGTGTTTGACTGAATCGGGTCTGGTCAAAGGAAGAAAAGACGGACGCTGGATACGCTATTCACTGAATCCCATCCGTGCTGAAGAACTGTCTCTATTTACACAAGCACTATTATTCCCCCAAGACCAGGAGATTTAAATGGATCAAATAATTGCCCTCTTTGCTTGGCTGAATGATGTGCTGCTTAAAATGACCTGGCTCTCGGATGGTGTACGCTGGCTGGTCGAAAATGTCTTCGGTTTATCGGTCGCGACCCGGCTTGGTGGCAGTATTCACTTCTTTATCTATGATGTCTTCAAGATCTTTATTCTGCTCTCGGTCCTGATCTATACTCTGTCATATATCCAGAGTTATTTTCCGCCTGAACGTACCAAGCAGATTTTAGGCCGAATGACCGGGATTAAAGCCAATATAATGGGGGCCTTACTCGGCACCATTACCCCATTTTGTTCCTGTTCCTCGATTCCGCTGTTTATCGGTTTTACCCGTGCCGGATTGCCTGTGGGGGTGACCTTTTCATTTCTGATTTCATCTCCGTTAGTCGATCTAGCTTCAATTATTTTATTGGCCAGTATTTTTAACTGGAAAATCGCCATGATCTATGTGCTACTGGGTTTAGTGCTGGCGGTACTGGGCGGCTCATTGATTAGCTTTTTAAAAATGGAAAAGTATGTGGCTGAGTTTGTCACCCATAATGGTGCCATTCAGGGAGAAGAAGATTTTAGTATGACGGCTAAACAGCGACGCGAGTTCGCTTGGGAGCAAGTAGTAGAAATTTTTAAAAAGGTCTGGTTGTATGTACTGATCGGGGTAGGTATTGGTGCGGCGATTCATAACTGGATTCCTGAACAATGGATTACCGCCTTACTCGGCCAGGAACACTGGTATTCTGTGTTAATCGCTACGGTCGTTGGTATACCGATGTACGCGGATATCTTTGGTACCCTGCCGATTGCGGAAGCGTTGGTAGGCAAAGGTGTAGGGTTGGGTACGGTCTTGGCCTTTATGATGGCGGTGACCGCGCTTTCCTTGCCTTCCTTGATCCTGTTAAAACAGGTGGTGAAACTTCCTTTACTTAGCCTGTTTGTTGGTATCGTATTTGTCGGGATTTTGGTCATCGGCTACAGTTTAAATAGTTTTGGTTACTGGTTTTTATAAAACGTTTGGAGAATAAAACATGCAAATTAAAGTCGTAGGTACAGGCTGCCGTAAATGTAAGGCGCTCTTGGCGGCAACAGAAGAAGCAGTCCAAAGCACGGGTGTGCAAGCGGACATTGAATATGTCACGGATATGATGAAAATTGCGGAAACAGGCCTGTTAAGCACGCCAGGTCTGATTATTGATAATAAAATCGTTTCTAGCGGTAAGGTGCTGGAAGCTCAAGCCGTAGCGGAGCTGATTGAGAAAAATAAATAAGCCCAAAATGCATTTTCTTTAAAAAAACCAGTAGCTCAGACTACTGGGTTTTTTATGGCGTGAACTGAAATTATGTCAGTTATTGCTTAACGATTAATACGGGTACTTAGGACAACTTTAATACCTCTTCAGCCACACTACCTAAAGCCAGTTTCTGAATGCCTTTTCGTCCATGCGATCCCATCACAATCAGTGAAGCAGCCAGTTCTTCAGAGAGACTGACAATAGTTTGCGCAGACACTTCAGCTTTGACGAGTTTGGTTTCAACCTCACGTGCACCTGAATCGACCGAGAGTTTTTGTGCATCGGCCAAGGCCTTTGTTGCATTACCACACGCTTCATCAAAAAACTTTTTCATCGTTGTTGCATCTGCACCAAAGTAATAAAAATCGGTATTGGCAAACGGATTTTCTTCGACAATACTGATGACAATCAGCTTGCTGT
>ERZ650312.1880-NODE-1880-length-11759-cov-8.684723_pt1 | contig 11759 bp, 13 predicted proteins | sample MGYA00376248_ERZ650312 | MGnify/ENA primary metagenome ERZ650312 (study PRJEB26733, sample SAMN07839316) | wastewater metagenome | biome: urban; feature: wastewater treatment plant; material: waste water | place: USA: North Carolina | collected 2016-07-28 ... | reverse complement strand
CCCGCCAATTAAGACTGTTAACTGCCTGTAGTATAACTCAGCCTACACTTTTACGTGCAGAAAAGTGCGGAATTTTACATTTTTATGCGCATAAAAGTGTAATTTGATGACCTTTGGCATTCAGGGATTCACATCATCGCCTTGGCCAACGCGCAAGCTAAACCTAAAAGTAGGATATAAATCCAATTATATTGAGTAAAGTGGGAATATAGTCCCTTTGGTTGGTGATATGGCTAAGCGTGACTTACACAATATATTGTTTCCAAAGCAGCGTAAAATCCTGACGCAGTTTGGTGAAGACTTGCTGTTGGCGATGAAAAGACGTGGTTTTACCAAAAAGCTACTGTGTGAACGTACTGGTTTTGATCATAAAACCGTGAATTAAGTCTTAGCCGGTGATCCGGGCGTTGCCATAGGCACTTACTTAAAGGTGATGGCCGTTCTTGGCATGGAAAGCAACTTTGCAGAAATGGCCGCCCATGATGAAGTGGGTATCAAGCTGCAAAACATAAAATTGCTGGAAGGTTCAAGATGAGCCGTGAAATCGTTGAAGTCTATGCCGACTGGCAGCCAATTGAAGCACCTTTGCTAATAGGGCTGCTTTCTTACAGCGATTCAAGCCGAGGTGGCGTGTTTTTTTGCCTACGATAAAGCATTTTTAACCTCAGCCTATCGCTTGCAAATTGATCCCATCCTGACCCTCCACTCCGGTGTACTCTAAAACGATGAAGTCGATAAAAGCTTCCGCGCATTTCTTGATTCATCGCCTGATAGATGGGGGCGTATTTTAATGCAGCGGCGTGCGGCGATTGAGGCGCGCAAAGGCATTCGAGCAACAAGTCGATTAAACGAATTGGATTACCTGCTGGGCGTAAATGACTCTTACCGGATGGGTGGTATTCGATTTAAGCGAACAGGCTCGAATGCTTTTTTGGACGACAATTCTGAATTTGCTGCGCCGCCAATGGCTTCTTTGCGAGAGCTAGAGCATGCAGCAATGCAGATTGAAAAAGACGATAACATCGACAGTGACGAGTATTACCGCTGGTTGAAAATGCTGATTTCTCCAGGCTCATCATTAGGTGGTGCAAGGCCCAAAGCTTGTGTCACAGATGAACAAGACCACTTGTGGATTGCTAAGTTTCCCAATTTAAACGATACCCATGATGTGGGCGCGTGGGAGATGGTCTGTTATGAATTGGCGTTAGCGGCAGGTGTTGACATGTTTCCAAGTGAGATGAGGCAATTTTCGTCACAGCACCATACCTTCTTAACAAAACGGTTTGACCGCGACGGTGACAAGCGGCTGCATTTTTCGTCGGCCATGACACAGCTTCAATACTATGATGGTGAACAATCTCAAGGTGCCAGCTACTTAGAGATTGCTGAATTTATTTCCAATTGTGGAGCACAAACCACAGCTGATTTAGCTCAGTTTTGGCGTATGGGGGTAAAGGCATGGGGAAGTGTTTAATGAAGTGCTGCTGTTTATTTTGGCTTGGTATTTGGTGAAGGGATGTTTTCTAATTTCAATGAAGGTTGCTTGTTACTGTTGTCATCAATGTACTCAAGGGCGTACCTCATAGCCTTGTAGCTTTTCTCGCGTTTTTTAAACATGCGTTGCAGCATAGGGAGAGTGCAGTCCACATAGTCGTGAATAGTGACTTGTGTTTTGCCTTCCGATTCACGATGAATACGACCGGCATATTGAGCCAATGTACCTTTCCATGCGATGGGCATGGCCAAAAACAACGTATCCAGTCTTGGTAGGTCAAACCCTTCGCCTACATATTTTCCTGTTGCGACGACGACTTGAGCCGATTGCAGATGATTGTCAGCGTTCTTGCGTTCCGCAGCTTTCATGGCGCCTTTAAGTACGACAGTGCTTATACCCATTTCGGTAAGTCGTGAGTGTATGGATTCTGCGTGCTCTCTACGCTCTGTAAGGACTAACGGGTGTCCGCCATTTTGAACACACTCGTAGGCGTCTGAGACGATTTTTGAAGTGCGCTGCTCATTATTGACGAGCCAGCGGTAGGCATCGCTTATTTTGGGGCGCTCATCTGTTTTTATAAGCTCTGCTGCTGGTACATCGTAGAGCTGATGAATCATCACGGTTTGAGTAAATTGCTCATCAGGGCTTTGTTTCACTTTGTAGCGAATAGGCCCTGCCGCCATAAAAATGATCTTTTGATGACCATCTTGTCGCTCTGGTGTTGCTGTAAGGCCCAATACATATTTTGCTCTTACCTCGTTGAGTACCATTTCAAACCTTGGTGCAGATAGGTGGTGGCATTCGTCAACAATAATATGGCCGTAGTCTTGAATGAGAGGAGTGATGGAATTGTCTTTTTTATTAACCAAACTTTGGTAGGTGGCTATGTCGATAATGCCACTCGGCTTTCTTTTACCTCCGCCTATACTGCCAATGGTTACTTCGGGTAGGAACGTGCGTAAGCGCTCTTGCCATTGTTCGAGCAGTTGTCGGCTATGAACCAGTATGAGGGTATTTACTTTGCGTTTTACGATCATAGCAATGGCAGTAACCGTTTTTCCAAATGCAGTTGGCGCATGCAAAATACCGAAGTCATGTTTAGATATTGCGGCCACTGCGTCACGCTGGTTCTTTCGCAAAGTGAACTCAGGGGTAAGCTTTAATAATGGTTTACCAATTTCACGCTTATCGTCAAATAGTGGCGAAATGTTTTGCTCTTGTAGCAAAGCAATCGCATCATCGAGGCAGCCTCGCGGTAGTGCTAGATAACCGTTTTCAATACGAGCACAGGAAATAAACCTCGGAATGCCATGGGTTGAAAAGCGCAACGCTTGTGTTTTAAAAAACACAGGATTAGAAAAACTAGCTAATCGCTTTAGTCCGGCCAGTAATGGCCCAGGTAACTCGCTCATCAAAAAGTAGATATGGTTGGCCAAGGTAATGGTCACGTTTTTCGGCAAAGACTCTAATTTTATTGGTGCGGCTTTGGCTGTGATTTCCCAAGGAGGGCGGTTGTCTGTTAGCCCTTGCTCGGACAGTAATAGGGTGTTGGGTGAAATAGTTGTTATGAGTTGGTCAATACTCGACTGAGTGAGCGTTTTAAGCTCAGCAAGGTACCGCCATTGATCATCGATGGCATTCAGGTCACTGTCAACAAAGCAACTACGACCTGAAAGGCGAGCCTCCTTTTGAAGTGGTAACGCAATGAGATTGCCAAACCCGCCTTCAGGAAGTACATCTTGGTTAGGAAAGAGCCTGTCATAGGAGTCAAACGATAGATTTGGAAATATTTCCATGGCTTTATCAAGCAAAGCGAAACCCAGTGCCCGAGCATGGTTCGCTGGGATATTGGTTTCAAAAAATATCCATAAGTGAGCCCCGTTGCCAGAACGCGAGATTTCTATCGCGTGCGGAATATCAAACGCTTGGCACACTTTAGACATTGCTTTGACTTCTTCTTGCCAACAGCCTTTGTCAAAATCGGCTGCCAACAAATAGCACGAATTATCTTTAAGTAGTGGATACAGACCAACCACTTGATGACCGGCAAGGTGCCTGTAAATAATGTGCTCGTTTAATTCGCTAAACTTTCGGTGTGAACAGTCTTGGCATTTAATGCGGGGTTTGTTGCATAGCCCGCTTACCCACTCATTATCACAGGCTACGGAATAGCCACTGCGCCCCTGTTGATTTTGCCAACGATTGGCAAAGATATCCTCTCTTCCACGAAATCGTTGTCTGAATAAGGCGACCTTTTGTTCTGGCGTGAATGTCTGTACTGAACGCTCGTTTTGAGCGCTACGCAAAGCCTCTCTTAATGCGAGAAGCTGCTGCTTTTCGTTTTCAAGCTCAGCTAGCCTGTTATCAATAGCAGAAATGTTTGGGTAGCGAGCGTCATTCATAACAAACTAATTTTGATTCGCAGCACTATAAAGCGCGAACTTGCGGTGGCTTGATCAGCGACTCTGCTGGAATACCTAACCCTTCATGAAGTTTCCAAATCATTTTTAGCGTGAGTGATCGCTTATGGTTTAGGATTTCATAAACACGATTGCTTTTACCTATCATGGGTTCAAGATCTTTAACGGTTAAGCCTTTGCGCTCCATCTCAAACTTTATTGCCTCAACAGGGTCTGGCAAATCCATTGGAAAATGCTTTGCTTCGTAGGCCTCGACTAACGTAACCAAAATGTCCAGCTTTTCGCCTTCGACGGTATCAGGCTCCGCCATCATTAGGTTTTCGATGTCGTTTAATGCCGCGCGGTAGTCGGCATCTGTTTTAATAGGTCTGATGTCCATTATATTTACCTCTTGTTACTACCTTTTGGCTTCAAATCGTTTGTACATCAATTTTTTATTCGGCTCGTCCATGAGCCTCACCCTTCGGGCTCGCGTTGCTCATGAAAATTCGTTCCCGACGAATTTTTCGTATTGCGCATGGCTGCCGATAAACCGTATGTAAACCACTTTGTACGCATAATTGATCCAAGCAACTAACCGGTATTTATTACCGGCAATGTTAAACACGACACGCCCATCTTTGAGGATGCTGGCATTTCTAAAGTCCTGTTTCACATCCGCCGGTGCTCCCCAATCAGCGTTTAATGCATGCCTATACCAAGCTAACGTTGGCTCTTTAGCGTCAATGTATTCTGAGCTGTCTTCCCAAAATGTTTTTAAGGTTGATAGTGCGATAATTCTCATAAATAGATATTAGTCCCAATTTGGGACTTTTGCAAGTTTGGTATTCTTGATGCGGTTAGGAGTTGTTACCGCATCCCCAATTGCCCCATTCCTTGGGGCAGTGTAATTTCCTTTTATTCACCCTCTAAAGCTTGGCATATCAAGTGCTGCCCCATTGTCCCAACTGCCCACGGTAAGTGAGCAAATGGCTTGTTAGTTTCGCCTGATTGGCTTTTTCGGCATACGGCTGCGTTTACCATCGAAGAACGCCAATACTCTGAACCAATAGAGCGATTCTTCATAACCTAGGCTGTACGTTGGGCGTGCAGGCGGGATGAGTCCTAGTTTGCGTCCTAGGCTGACAATCACGTAGAACGTGAGTTTTAGCGTCAGCCACGGGGTGAGAGCCACCAATGTCGTCAGACAATACCGGGTAAGCTCGTAGCTTACGCCATAAGGTTGTTCGAGTAAGGCAATGCCAATACACCAACCAAGGCCTGCCAGCATGGCTATTGGAAAGGTAATGGGGGCGAGTCGTATCATCAGTTGCATGTTAACGCCCTCCTGTGTGGTATTGTGAAGAGTGCTCAAAGTTCACCAGTGGTTCAACCACATCAGCTACGGTTTGATGGGCAATTCGGCGCTCTTCAAAGTAATCGTGGCGGTCGTAGATACCCTCAACGCCTTTTAGCTTATGGTTAAGACAGCGTTCGGCCACATTGCCTGCAATGCCCAAAGAGGCGGCAAGGCTGCGAAAGGTGCGGCGCAGATCGTGTACGGTGAAGTGTTCAAGCTTGCCCATTTTATTCGGTGGCTGTTTTTTGCGCCCAGGCTCGCGACCAAAGAGTTTAGAAATGGCGCGGTTTAGCGTATCTGGCCCCATATGTGGACGATGGCTTGCTCGTCTGGCTGGGAAAACATAAGGTGAGCCACAAGCGCGGATTTGCAGCTCGTTAAACCAGGCAATGGCTTGGCGTGGTAAGGGAATGCTGATTGGCACGCCAGTTTTACTTCGTTCCTTGGGTAGGTCCCATACGCCCGTGGTTAAATCCATTTCACGCCACATGGCTTCGCACAGTTCGCTTTTGCGCACGCCCAATACCAAAAACAGGCAGCAAGCGAGGTAGTTGTCGCGGCCAAAGCTATTGATATGGGTATGAAACACGCTGAAGGCGTAGTGAATTTCTTCTTTGCTGAGCATCCTGTCTTTACTGGACTCCACGCCACCGGCATCGTCCACGGTAAATGCTGCGGCTGGGTTGTTCAGCGTTAAGTCGAGCTTTATCGCATGTCGAAACAGCTGCTTCATGTACATCAAGGTATCGTTGGCAATGGTAGGGCGGTTACTTTCTCGAATACGCTCTAATACTTCGCGCACGTCTCGTGCGGTCACCTCAGTAATACACTTAATGCCAATGACAGGGCTTATGTCTTTGGTGTAAACCCGATACGGAATCTTGGGATGCTTTAGTCGTCTACTCAGATCGGTTCGATACCAGTCATGGAACAGTTGATCCACGGTTTCAATGTCAGGTAACTCGATTTTCTGTTTTTCTAGAAGAGGATCTATGCCGTCACGTACTTCCTTTCGAAAGTATGCGGCGGCAATTCTGGCGTCTGCCAACGACATTAAAGGAAATTGCCCCAAGGTTGCTTCTCGTCTTCCTTTGGCTGTGGTGTAGCGGATCATCCAGTAAGGCGAGCCTTGTTTGCGGACGCAAAAGTATAACCCTTCACCGTCTGAATATTTTTTTGGGTCGGCTTTGCTGTATGCAATAACCTGTTTTGCTGTGAGTTTTCCCATGTTTACTCCATAGTTGCTGAAATAATGGAGGGGGCAATAATGACTGCCCACCACCGATTTGCTTATTGAATCAGCAGCTAACCTGTTGTGGTGGCGAGTTAAATGCGAAAATTGGGTAACTTACTGCCCACCAATTTGCTCACCGCAAAATGCTTATTGAGCAAAAATGAGGGGACTGCCCACCATTCTGCCCACCACTAAACAGGTAGTTGGTAACGGACATCTGCAAACCGATTTGGACGGGAAAAATAAAAAAGCCCTGTATTTACAAGCAAATAACAGGGCTTTTAAGACATTCTTGGACGGGTGAAAAAACTATTCGATATTTTGGATCTGTTCTCTCATCTGCTCAATCAGCACTTTCAGCTCTACTGCTGCCTGCGTAACTTCTGCATTAATAGATTTCGATGCTAACGTGTTTGATTCACGGTTGAATTCCTGCATCATGAAATCGAGACGACGGCCACAGGCACCGCCTTTGCTGATGATTTTGCGGGTTTCCGCAACATGCATATCCAGACGATCCAGTTCTTCGGCAACGTCGATTTTCTGCGCCAGTAGCACGATTTCCTGTTCCACACGGGCAGGTTCCAGCTCGACGTTTGCTTCAGCCAAGCGATCCAGCAGACGCTGACGTTGCCATATAAGGATTGCCGGCATCTGGCTGCGAACTTTCGCGGCTTCAGCAGCTACGCCCTCCAGACGTTGTTCCAGCAGTGATTTCAGCTTGTCACCTTCTGAGCGGCGTGCAGCAATAAATTCTTTGAATACTTCATCGAACGCAGCAAGTAATGTGACGTTCAGTGCATCCATATCCTGCTCTTCGCCTTCCATAACCCCCGGCCAGCGCAGAATATCCACCGGATTCAGTTGCCCCTGCCCTGCGCGATCAATCACCCATAGTGCATTTTCAATCAGCTGCTCTGCCAACACTTCATTGATCTGCAGTTGCCCCTGACTGACCTGACTTTCAAAACGCAGATTACATTCGATCTTGCCGCGTTCCAGCCCCTGACGGAAACGCTCGCGTAGCACCGCCTCCAGGTTGCGGAAAGATTCTGGCAGACGGAAATAGGTTTCCAGATAACGTTGGTTAACGGAGCGGATCTCCCAAATAGCCGTTCCCCAGTCACCTTTGAACTCTTTGCGGGCGTACCCGGTCATACTATGGATCATGGCGTGCTCTTCATTCAGCAATAAATTCTGTCGATTATATCCCTCCTACTGATTGCCGTCAGTAGCCATGCATTGCGAATGCAGATCCCGTATAATCAGCGCAATTTTATACAGTCAGGAATCATCATGCGCCCAAGCGGAAGAACGCCGGAACAACTGCGTCCCATCACCATTACCCGTCAATACACCTGTCATGCCGAAGGCTCAGTACTGGTCGAATTCGGCCGGACCAAAGTGCTGTGCACTGCAACCGTTACCGAAGGTGTACCTCGTTTTCTGAAAGGAAAAGGACAAGGCTGGGTAACGGCGGAATATGGCATGCTGCCGCGTTCCACACATTCCCGAATGAACCGTGAAGCTGCCTCTGGCAAGCAAGGTGGCCGGACTCTGGAAATTCAGCGCCTGATCGCCCGATCACTGCGGGCAGCGGTAGACCTGAAACAGCTCGGCGAAAATACCATTACGGTTGACTGTGATGTTTTACAGGCGGATGGCGGCACTCGTACTGCATCCATTACCGGCGCCTGTGTCGCTCTGGCTGACGCACTGCAATGGATGCAGGAGAAAGGCACGCTCAAAACCAATCCGCTGAATTTTATGGTGGCCGCCGTTTCTGTCGGTATTTATGACGGTGTACCGGTATGCGATCTGGATTATGACGAAGATTCCAGCGCCGAAACCGACATGAATCTGGTGATGACCGAAACTGGCAAGATGATTGAAATTCAGGGTACGGCGGAAGGAGAGCCTTTTTCGCAGGAAGAACTGATGCAATTGCTGGAACTGGGCAAACAAGGCATTCAGCAGATCATTTTGCAACAGCGTCAGGCGCTGGCCTGATTTTCAGATTTACAAAACAAGGAAAACAACACGATGAAGGCATATCAGCGCGAGTTTATTGAGTTTGCTCTGGAAAAGCAGGTTCTGAAATTTGGTGAGTTTACTCTGAAATCCGGTCGCAAAAGTCCTTACTTCTTCAACGCAGGTTTGTTCAATTCTGGCCGCGACTTAGCTAAACTGGGACGCTATTACGCGGCAGCACTGGTAGACAGCGGCATAGCTTATGACGTGCTGTTTGGACCGGCCTATAAGGGTATTCCAATCGCTTCAGCAACTGCCGTTCAATTAGCAGAATTGCACGATGTCGATATGCCATGGTGTTTTAACCGTAAAGAAGCTAAAGATCACGGCGAAGGTGGCAATCTGGTTGGCAGCCCACTAAAAGGTCGCATCATGTTGGTTGATGACGTGATCACTGCTGGAACCGCAATCCGCGAATCCATGGATTTGATCCAAGCCAATGGTGCTGAGCTGGCGGGTGTTTTAATTGCGCTGGATCGCCAGGAAAAAGGCAAAGGCGAACTTTCTGCCATTCAGGAAGTACAACGTGATTACAACGCCCCCGTGATTGCCATCATTACGCTGAGCGATTTAATCAGTTATCTGGAAACACAGCCGGAAATGGCTGAACATTTAGAAAAAGTGAAAGAATACCGTGTCACTTTCGGTATTTAAGCACCCGGCGATATATTAATCTGAAGATTCAACAACATGCGGGCTGGTATCAACTGGCCCGTATGCAAATAAGTTTACATACCAAGCCACTTCATCAACATCATAATAAAATCAACCATTTGATACTCCCTGTCTTCGTTAGCATAATCTGTGTAAATACATACAAATTATGGCATAAAGAAGAATGACGGATCACTCTTCTTTACACTTCACCAAAGCAGGTTCACTGACGGCCAGAGGATCCGAATCCACCCTCTCCGCGCTCAGATGCATCAAACTCATCAACGATGGCAAAACTGGCCTGAACAACAGGCATAAAGACCAGCTGTGCAATGCGTTCACCAGGCTGGATGGTAAAGGCGGTCTGGCTACGGTTCCACATTGACACCATCAACTGCCCCTGATAGTCAGAGTCAATCAGACCAACAAGATTACCCAGCACAATACCGTGTTTATGGCCTAAGCCCGAACGCGGCAGAATCGTGGCACACAAACCCGGATCAGCGATATGAATCGCCAAGCCAGTCGGAATCAGCTGTGTTTCGCCCGGAGCCAGCTCAACGGCTGCATCGAGACACGCCCGCAGATCCAGCCCGGCAGAACCTGGTGTCGCATATTCTGGCAATGGAAATTCGTTCCCGATACGGGCATCAAGGATTTTCAATTCAATCTGTTTCATGTTGATAACGCTTAATAATAAGAGAAATGAGTTGTTGTGCTACTTGCTGCTTGCTTGCCAGCGGAAGATTCTGCTGTCCATCCGCCCAGAATACCGTTAGTGCATTCTGATCGGCATTAAAACCCTGGCCTGCACGGCTGACATCATTGGCAGCAATCATATCCATCCCTTTTCGCTGTAATTTATCCAGCGCATAACGGGCCACATCCTGTGTTTCGGCGGCGAAGCCTACCACAAATGGCTTATCGGTGCGCGCGGCAACCCCAGCAATGATGTCCGGATTTTTGATAAGCTGCAGTGACAGCCCTTCCTGCCCTTCCGTTTTCTTCATCTTCTGCGGTGCGACTTCTGCCATGCGGTAATCAGCCACAGCAGCACAGCCGATAAAGATTGGATGCTGAGCGACTTCAGCCTCTACTGCAGACTGCATCTCCAGCGCGCTTTCCACATCTATCCGCTTCACACCCTTTGGTGTTGGCAGATTGACCGGGCCTGCAACCAATGTCACTTTCGCTCCGATTGCAGCCGCGGCTTCCGCCAGCGCAAAACCCATCTTTCCGGAGCTGTAATTACTGATATAACGTACCGGATCGATCGCTTCGCGAGTCGGGCCCGCCGTAATCAGGAAGGAAAAATCTGTTTGCGGTGCAGGCTGCAGGAATTTGGTGACTTCCTCGACGATATCCATCGGATCCAGCATTCGCCCCGGCCCCACATCGCCGCAGGCCTGACTGCCGACACCCGGCCCCCAGATATGCACGCCTCGCTCAGCCAGCACTTTCAGATTGCTTTGTGTGGCGGCATGCAGATACATCTGCATATTCATGGCCGGTGCAATCGCCAATGGAGCCGGGCTGGCCAGACACAGCGTCGTCAGCAGCTCATCGCCCATACCGGTTGTCAGACGAGAGATCACATTGGCGGTCGCTGGCGCAACCAGCACCAGATCCGCCCATTTCGCCAGCTCGATATGCCCCATACCGGCTTCAGCCTGCGGATCAAACATACTGTTTGCCACAATATGGCCGGAGACCGCCTGTAAGGTCAGCGGGGTAATGAATTCTTTGGCTGCATCAGTCATCACCACCCGCACTTCTGCGCCACGCTCTCGCAGACGACGGATAATTTCAGCCGCTTTATATGCCGCAATCCCACCAGTGACACCCAGCAGGATCCGTTTATTTTGTAATTGCATCAGCATGCATCCTGAAAACAGAAAAACTGGCGAAGATAGTACACAATGCCTGTCGGGGATCACAGGCATTTACCGCCATAAACATCGCGTAAAGTATGTTTTTCTATGCAAGATCCAGGAAAAAACATGGCGATTTGTGACTGGCCGGAAGATGAACGCCCAAGAGAGAAACTACTGCAGCGAGGAGCCGGAGCGCTGAGTGATGCTGAATTACTGGCCATTTTTTTGCGTACCGGCGTGGCCGGATGCAATGCGATTGAGTTAGCCCGACAACTTTTACAGGAGTTTGGTTCACTGCGGGCCCTGCTGGGAGCAGAACAACAGCGATTTTGTCAGGCACATGGCTTAGGTCCGGCCAAATATGTGCAGCTTCAAGCGGTGCTGGAGATGAGTAATCGCTATCTGTCGGAATGTCTGCAACGTGGTGATGCCTTAACCAGCCCGCAACTGGTTAAACGTTATTTGCAGTTTCAGCTGCGGGATCGGCCACGGGAAGTGTTTGCCATACTGCTGCTGGATAACCAGCATCGGGTGATCCGGTTTTGCGAATTATTTTTCGGAACAATCGATGCCGCCAGTGTTTATCCGCGCGAAATCGTCAAGACAGTATTAAAACATAATGCCGCGGCGGCCATTCTCTGTCATAATCACCCTTCCGGCGTTGCCGAACCAAGTCACGCCGATCGCCATATCACTGAGCGCATTTGCGACG
>ERZ650312.1879-NODE-1879-length-11762-cov-4.079781_pt1 | contig 11762 bp, 9 predicted proteins | sample MGYA00376248_ERZ650312 | MGnify/ENA primary metagenome ERZ650312 (study PRJEB26733, sample SAMN07839316) | wastewater metagenome | biome: urban; feature: wastewater treatment plant; material: waste water | place: USA: North Carolina | collected 2016-07-28 ... | reverse complement strand
ATATTTCAAGAAGAAACCTTGCACAGCGCGGTCGTCAGATTTTTCACCAGGTAGCCGATATGGCAGAATACGCCAGAGAGGAAATCAATGCGATCGGCGGTTATTATGCGTTTGGCAAAGAACTGGTAAACGGAGATTCCGTTTTTGATTTTGATATAACGAAACTGAGTGTACATACGCTGGATATCGGACTTGCTGGAATCGAAGTGTACGATATTCTGCGTGACGAATATGATATTCAGATAGAGTTTGGAGATATCGGTAATATTCTTGCGTATCTTTCCATTGGAGACCGTGCGCAGGAAGTAGAGCGGCTTGTGAGCGCGCTCGCAGAGATCCGCAGACGTTTTCAGACAGATGGTTCAGGACTTCTGAGCCAGGAATATATTGATCCACAGGTAGTGACCAGCCCGCAGGATGCTTTTTATGCGGATAAATGCAGCCTGCCGCTTCGTGAAACCGAGGGTAAGGTCTGCAGTGAATTTGTAATGTGCTACCCGCCTGGAATTCCGATTCTTGCACCGGGAGAACGTATCACAGCAGAGATCCTGGATTATATTGAATATGCAAAGGCAAAGGGCTGTAATATGACAGGACCGGAAGATCCGGATATTTTGAGACTGAATGTTCTGACAGGGAGGGAATGACAATGGAAATGTGGTTTTCAGAATTTCATACACCAGATGTGAAACACAGCATCCGTGTAAACCGCCAGCTTTATTCCAGACAGAGTGAGTATCAGAGAATTGATATTTTTGAGACACCGGAATTCGGTCGAGTGCTGACTCTGGACGGAAATGTAATGCTGACAGAGCGTGACGAATTTATTTATGATGAGATGATCACGCATGTGCCGATGTCGGTCCATAAAGAGGCAAGAGACATTCTGGTGATCGGTGCCGGAGATGGCGGCGTTGTCCGTGAACTGACCAGATATGACAGAGTACGTCACATTGATCTGGTAGAAATGGATCCGATGGTTGTTGAGGCCTGTCGTGCCTATCTTCCGGGAAATGCCTGCAGACTGGATGACAGAAGAGTACATCTTCATTATGAAAATGCGCTGAGATTTATCCGAAGATGTGAAGCAAAATATGATCTTATCATCGTGGATTCCTCTGATCCGTTTGGTCCGTCTGAAGGATTGTTTACCCGTGAATTTTACGGAAATTGTTACAATGCGCTGAAGGATGACGGGATTATGGTAAACCAGCAGGGAAGCCCGTTCTACGCAGAAGATGCACATGCAATGCAGCGCAGTCATAAAAGGATTGCCAGCACCTTCCAGATCAGCCGTGTTTACCAGGCACATATCCCAACCTTTGCTGCAGGTTACTGGCTGTTCGGATTTGCAAGTAAAAAATATCATCCGGTGGATGACCTGGATGCAGAGGCATGGAATGCATTAAATCTCCGTACACGTTACTATACGACCAGACTCCATAAAGGGGCATTTTATCTTCCGGCTTTTCTGGAGGAAATGCTTCAGGAGGTGGAGGACTGATTTATGATCTTACCAAATATTGAAAATTTTATCGGTTGTGACAGCAGCTTTGAGGAAGCAGAAATTGTTCTTTACGGAGCTCCCTTTGATTCGACCACAAGCTTTCGTCCGGGAGCCAGGTTCGGTCCTTCTGCCATTCGTCATGAAAGCTTTGGACTGGAAACCTACAGCCCTTATCAGGATCGTGACCTTATGGATATCCGGGTATTTGACAGTGGAGATCTGGAGCTTTGCTTCGGCAGCAGTGAAATGGCACTTGCGGATATACAGAATCGTGCCTGGGAAATTCTGGAAGCAGGAAAGATACCCTTGCTTTTAGGCGGCGAGCATCTGGTGACACTGGCGGCTGTAAGAGCCACAGCCAGAAAGTATCCAGGGCTTCATATTATTCATTTTGATGCCCACGCAGATTTGAGGGATGATTATCTTGGTGCCCGTTTAAGCCATGCGTGTGTCATTCGCAGATGCCATGATATACTGGGAGATGGACGGATTCATCAGTTTTGCATCCGAAGTGGGGAAAGAGAAGAATTCCGGTTTGCAAAGGAGCATACAGATTTTCATCCCTTTACCTTTGAAGGCTTGGAAGAGACCATACAGAAATTGGACAGAGAGCAGGTTCCAGTATATTTTACCATTGATCTGGATTGCCTGGATCCATCCGTATTTCCGGGAACAGGTACACCGGAGGCGGGAGGCGTAAGCTTCCTTGAGCTTCTTGCTGCTATCCGGAAAGTATCAGAATTAAATATTGTGGGAGCAGATGTCAATGAGCTGGCACCTATGCTGGATCCAAGCGGTGTTTCCACAGCTACAGCATGTAAGGTGGTCAGGGAACTGCTGCTGGCGGTGGCAAAATAAAAACAGTTACGAAAATTGAGTATAAAAAAGGAGACAAAAAACATGAGCAGAGTACTTGTAATCGGCTGCGGCGGAGTAGCCAGTGTAGCAATTCAGAAGTGTTGTCAGGCAGATACTGTATTTACAGAACTGTGTATAGCAAGCAGGACAAAAGAAAAATGTGATGCCCTTGCCCGGAAGCTGGAGGGAGCAGATGCCGACAAAGCCATCTTCGGCAGCAACGCGGATATAGGTCTTCCCGTCTGTCTGCAAGGTTCCGGGAACCAGTTGATGGGATTCCCCTATTTTCTCCGTCTCGAAGATTTTTACCACAACAGATTCTCCACCGGGTTGGACCAGCTCCGTCCAAGCGGCAGGATAGGGAGAAAGACCGCGTATAAAATCGTAAATACGCTTCACCGGGCGGTTCCAGTCAATACGACAAGTATCTTTGAAGATTTTCGGTGCCGGACGCAGTTCACCCACGACGGCCATTTCTTCTTGAGGAATACTTTTCACTGTACCGGCAAGAATGGCATCTACGGTTTCTACCACCAGGCGACCGCCCAACAGCATCAGTTTGTCGTGGACGATACCCACGTTGTCCGTATCGGCAATGGGTACCCGTACCTGCTGGATAACCTCACCGGTGTCAATCTCATGTTTCAGGAAGAAAGTGGTGATGCCCGTTTCCGTATCACCATTAATCACCGCCCAGTTGATGGGGGCTGCGCCGCGATACTGCGGAAGCAGGGAAGCATGCAGGTTGAAGGTGCCCAATCGCGGCATGTTCCATACCACCTCCGGCAACATGCGGAAGGCAACGACTATCTGCAAATCGGCCTTCCATGCACGCAACGCCTCCACAAAAGCCTCATCCTTCAGCTTCTCCGGCTGAAGAAGCGGAAGATTATGTTCCAGTGCATACTGTTTCACCGGAGAGAATTGGAGCTTATGTCCCCGTCCGGCAGGCTTGTCGGGCATCGTAATGACACCCACCACATTGTAACCTCCTTCTACCAGACAACGAAGAGCCTCCACCGCAAAGTCGGGAGTACCCATATATACAATCCTCAAATTCTTCTTTTCCACCATTTCATTTACAATTTACCATTTACAATGTACCATTTGCGAGGCAACTCATTTGCCCATTTACAATTTACCATTTACAATGTACGAAGCATCTTCTTTGCGATTTACAATGCCCCATCACCCCGAACGGCAAATAGTAACTTGTAAATAGTAAAATAGTAAATACCAAAAAGTCCTCAGTCTTCTGAAAAATGTACCAATACTTCACGGTACGAGTTGAATATCTTCGACTTGGACACGAAGCCCAAGTATTTGTTTTCCGCATCCACCACCGGCAGATTCCACGCCTTCGTATCATCAAAGGTGCGCATCACCTGCTCCATACTGTCCGTATCATACAGACGTGCCGGAGCCGAAGTCATCAGTTTTCCCACCGTGAAGCGATGATATAACTCCTGGCGGAACATAATGTTCCGGATATCGTCCAACAAGACAATGCCAATCAGCACCCCTTCCTTATCCGTCACGGGAAAGACATTGCGATGCGAGGCAGAAATGGCCTTTACCAGTTCGCCCAAATCCATTTCGGGATGCACGGTCACAAAATCCTTTTCCACCACATTCTCCATCTTCATCAGGGTAAGGATGGCCTTGTCCTTATGGTGCGTCAACAGTTCTCCTTTCTTGGCCAAACGCATGGAATAGATACTATGAGGCTCGAACATGATGATGGTAAGATAGGAACTGACGGAAACAATCATCAGTGGCAGAAACAGGTCGTATCCTCCCGTAAGCTCGGCTATGAGGAACACGCCGGTCAGCGGAGCGTGCATGACCCCACTCATGACCCCCGCCATTCCCATCAAGGCAAAGTTCTTCTCGGGCAGATAAGCCGTCATCTCTATTTCATTGCTGAAATGTGAAAAGACAAAACCGGCAATACAACCCAGATACAACGAAGGTGCGAAGATACCGCCGCAACCGCCCCCGCCATTCGTGGCACTCGAGGCAAAGACCTTGAACAGAATAATCAGTATGAGGTATATCAGCAACAGATTGCCGTGCCCGTAGAAGAAGGAATTATTCATCACCGTGTCCCATTCGGCATTGCTCATCCCATTCAGCAACAATTCTATCGTATCGTAACCTTCGCCATACAACGGTGGGAAAAGGAATATCAGGATACTCAGCATGGCACCGCCCATTATCAGTTTCTTATAGGGAGTTCTCAACCTTCCGAACACGCCTTCCACAGAGTTCATGGCCCGGGTAAAATAAAGGGAAACCAATCCGCAGAAGATACCCAGCATAATGACATACGGAATACGCTCCAGTTCGAAAGCTTGGTCCAGATGGAATTTGAACATGGCATCCGTACCCGTCACGATATAGGAAACAGTTGCAGCCGTCACCGCAGATATCAGCAACGGCAACAAGGAGGACATTGTCAAATCTATCATCAGTACCTCCAGCGTAAATACCAGACCGGCAATCGGCGCCTTGAAAATGCCTGCAACCGCACCGGCAGCACCACATCCCACCAATAGCATCAGCGTACGATGCTCCATCTTGAAGATGGTTCCCAGATTGGAACCGATAGCCGAACCCGTCAGCACAATAGGCGCCTCTGCCCCGACCGAACCACCGAAACCGATGGTAATGGAACTGGCTATGATGGACGACCAAGTGTTATGCCGTTTGATGCGTCCCTGCCGCCGCGAGATGGCGTATAGGATTTTGGTAACACCATGACTGATGTCGTCCTTCACCACGTAGCGGACAAACAATCCGGTCAGGAAGATACCCACTACCGGATAGACCAGATAAAGGTAGTTGGCTTCCGTCGCATTGAAATTATCCGTCAGGAAGTTCTGTATCCAGTGTATGATGACTTTCAGTATCAGTGCGGCGAATGCCGTAAAGATACCTACAAGAAAACTGAGAATCAGTATGAACCGCTTTTCCTTGATATTCTTTTCGCGCCATATGATGAAGCGCTGCAACAAACTCCTCTTGTCCTCTGCCATTTTTCCTTTTATTCGCGAATAATCTTAATGACTCCGCCCTTGCCCAACTTGATGATACTGGACGGTTTCGGGCGTCCCGTTTCCTCCTGGCGGTATCCTACTATATAATCCACCGCAGACTTGATGTCTTCACTTATTTCACTGAAGTTACCGGGAGACGGTTGCCCGCTGACATTGGCAGAAGTAGAGACTATCGCCTTGCGGAACTGCTGACAAAGCCGTTTTGAAAATGCCTCACTGGTGACACGGATACCTACACTACCATCTTCGGCAAGCAAGTTAGGAGCCAGATTACGCGCTCCGGAATAAATTATGGTAAGGGGCTTGTCAGCCAGTTCTATCAAATCCCAGGCAACCTCCGGAACATCCTGCACATAGAAATCCACCTTTACCGGAGAATCTACCAATACCAGCATCGCCTTACTGTCAGAGCGTTGCTTGATTTCATATACACGGCGCACCGCTTCTTCATTGGTAGCGTCACAACCTATACCCCAAATCGTATCTGTCGGATACAGAATTACCCCGCCCTCGCTCATTACCTGGCAGGCTTTTTTGATGTCTTCTATCATTTCTTGATATATAAGTTCACGGATTAACACGCAAAAATAGTATTTTTGCAGCGATTATAAACAAAGTTTAAGAGAAAACAATGGAAGAAATTCAATTTAACCACACCCTGCCCATACAACTACGCTTCAATGACGTCGACAAATTCGGCCATGTAAACAACACTGTTTACTTCTCTTTTTATGATTTAGGAAAAACGGAATATTTCGCTTCCGTATGCCCGGATGTAGATTGGGAAAAGGATGGTATCGTTGTCGTCCATATTGAAGCAAACTTCCTCGCACAGATTTATGGTTCGGACCATATCGCCGTGCAAACTGCCGTCACTGAGATAGGAACCAAAAGCTTCCACCTCGCCCAACGGGTCATTGATACGGAAACCCAAGAAGTAAAATGCGTATGTACCTCCGTCATGGTAGCCTTCGACCTCGCCAAACACGAGTCCAAGCCACTGGAAGAAAAATGGATTGAAGCAATCTGCAAATATGAGGGAAAAGATTTGAAGAAAAAGAAATAAAATCCTATATTTGTCAATTAAGCTAACATTTGTATAAGTAACAATCAGTTACATTTAGTCAACTGCTATGATTCGATTGATATTATTGACCGATTTTACAGAGTCCTTTTCGTACAATCTGCTAAAGGGGGTATTGGCCTATTCCAAAAGCCATGAGCCATGGGTAGTATGCCGTATGCCACCCTCCTACAAAAACAGTCATGGTATAGAAGGAGTCTTGAAATGGGCAAAGACATGGCATGCAGATGCAATCATCGGCAGATTTGACAATGATGACAACGTGGAGCTATTCCGTGAAAACGGAATTATCGCATTGGCCCAGGATTATAAATCAAGGTTCAGCAATATTCCAAACATCACCGGCGATTACCGCAAGACCGGCAGAATGGCAGCAGAGTTTTTTCTGAGTAAAGGCTTTCAGAACTTCGCATTCTATGGTTATCGCGATACGGTATGGTCACAAGAACGTTGCGAGGGTTTCTATGAATGTATAGCAGCCCAAGGGTTTGGAAACAATTTCTATTCTTATCAGGACCAATCCCTTGATGACTTATGGTTTTATGAAGCACCGCCCCTGCTCAACTGGTTAAAGTCATTGCCACAACCTACGGCACTCATGGCTTGCGATGACAATCAAGGTAACCGCATTACGGAAATCTGTAAAGTCAACAACATCAGAGTGCCCGACAAGATAGCAATATTAGGAGTCGACAATGATGAGATTATATGCAATCTTTCAGACCCTCCCCTATCCAGTATCAGCCAAAACATTGTAAGAGGCGGATTTGAGGCAGCTGCCCTCATAGAACATCTATTGAATGATGAGGAGGCCACTTATCAGGACGTAGTGCTCCAACCAGTTAATATAATCAACCGGCTTTCAACCGACTTCTATTCTACCACCGATGCCCATATCCAAACCGCTCTGAAATATATCCATCAGAATATAGCGGCTGATATCACCGTATCGGATATAGTGAAACAAGTACCATTATCACGCCGTTTATTGGAGATTCGTTTCAAGCAAGTCACCCAGCAGTCCATCCACAAATATATCTTCAACCTTAGGATGGAACGCTTTGCCCAATTGCTGTTGGCCAGTGATGCTCCGATTGCAGATGTGGCGGAACAAGTCGGAATAAACAATCTGAAGAACTTGTCCCGCCAATTCAAAGCTTTGAAGAAAGTCTCTCCCAATGAATATCGGAAAGAGTACCAGACAAAGAGTTACCAGCGCTGATTTAATCCGGTACAAACAACATGGTATCAGGTAACACGGTTTCCAGAACATTCCGTCCCGAATACCCGACTTCCAATTCCTGGCCCATGTAATCTTCGAAATACAGCAGATGCAACTCGTGGTACCCTGCTTCGAGAGCGACTTTCCCTTCGGCACGGCGTCCGCTGTGTCCACCGTCGTTATCAACAATCAATTTACCGTCTATGTATAGTTTAGAACCATCATCGGAAAAAGTATAGAAACGGTATACTCCCCTTTCTGGAATTTTCACCAACGTACGGAAATCATAAGCAAAATGATCAGGGACGGCTACTTCTTCAATCGAGAAGTTCTTCATCACCCCTTCCTTCACTTTATTGCAGGCGGCAATATCGGCAACACGTTTACATTTGCCTTCATAATAGGTATATGCCACGCCCTGCTTCTTGGGAGAAGTTCCCGTAGCCGGCAAATAAGCCATACTCTGCTCCTCATCCGAATTCAGACCTGAAGGGTAATAGTAGGCAGCCTCCCTTCCCGAAGGAGTGGAAATCCATGTGTCAAATTTGAATTGGTCTTCGTACAGTTCAATGATACGGGCTCCTCTCGTCAACTCTCCATACGCATCCGCACCGGTCACCCGTCCGTATCCCAATGCAATACCTTTATCTATTCCTATAAAATCGTTATCATGGTCATGTCCTACAAATACTCCCATTACATCCCTCATGTCAAGGAAGGAAGCAAACATACCGGAATTGATATTAGCAGAGGCAACTCCACCTTCTTTGTCATTGCCATAAGTTTTCCCGTCACCTCTGATTTCGTTGTATTCAATCAGCGGAATATGGAAAAAGGCCAAAGCAGGAACGGGATTACCACCGTTCTTCTCTGCAAAGTGTTTACTTTGCTTTCTGTACCATTCTATTTGGTCGAAATGAATCCAGTCGTAAGCACCATAGATTTTATTAGGCTGATAGTCGTTGGAATCCATGCAATAGAGCAATGCCTCTACCTGGTCCTTCTTCTCCGGACTATAAATAGAAATCACACAATTACCACATCCCATAATATCTTCAGGGCCTTTTGCCCCCACATAGTAGGGAGACTTCAAGAGGAAATCATAGATTTCATTGCGCGTCAAGTATTCTGCATCATGGTTTCCCATCATCACCACAAAAGGCATCTTGGCTTCATTGAAAATATCCACTACACTTTTCCATCCATCCATAGCAGGGTCATCGGTCACCACATCCCCACTCAGTATAGCAATGTCCGGATGTTCGGCTGCCAGGACAGCACGGATAGTAGCTGCCGTTTCGGCACACTTTGCAGAACCCGGCATCCAGTGCAAATCTGTAAACTGTGCTACTACAAACCTGCCATCCTTAAAAAAGAATTGCTTCTGCGCAAAAGCCGTTACCGGCATACAGCCCAACAGTACAACTAAAAGAACAACTATTTTCTTCATAATTTCTTGAGATTAATATATTTCTATTTCATCTATTGCCAACTCACTCTGCAACCCTTCATGAAAATATCCTTTCGGGCACAAGCCACCACTCAATAATTCCAAGCGGACAAATGTAGCTTCCGTTTCGGCAAATGAAAGAGATGCCGGAAAACGGGTGCCTTCCGTCAAGCTAAAATCATAAGTCAGCCGTTTAGTGCCCACCGGAATAAAAGTCTTGCCATCCATTGAGACGGAAACACTTAGCACTCTTGCCGGCCATATAGCGTTTACCGGTCGCCATAAAGAGGATAAAGCAACCTCCCTGACTTTTTGAGGTTTCTTCAGTTCCACTACAATCTGTACAGTATCCTGGTAGAAGCTAATCCAGCGACGCATGTCGCGGGCATAGCCACGTCGTCCATCAGTCAGCCCGAAGCCTTTATTCAAGTGTTCCCATCCTGCTTTAGGATTACAAGTATAGTCACATCCGGTTGCCTTGTTTACAGCAAAACTCTTGCGGGTCACTTTCCCTAGCGGCTTACCGCTTCTGTAAACTGCCGAATAAATAGTTGCATCCTCGTCCAACGGTATCGGAGTCTCATAAAGGGAAGATGAAGTGTTGACCGTTGAATCATTTACCGCATAGTAAATATCGGCATCCGGACAGAAGGTGTTCAAAGTCACCTCATAAGTCTGCTGCGACTTGTTCCACGCACCAGCCTGATTGACTTCATAGAAGTTGCGGCAAGCATTCACTCCGCAATAATCCAATCGTTCAAACTCCTTATCCAGCCTACGGGCAAACGACTCGAAGTCCTTATGTTCCGGCTGTGTCCATTGCACCTCTGACATAGCCAGCAAACGAGGGAAAGCCATATATTCAAAATATTCGGGAGTCTGTATGTACTCTCCCCAGATATTGGCTTGTACACCTATTATATAAGCTTGTTCTTCCGGAGTCAGTTCAGCAGGAAGCGGGTTATAATTGTACACCGTATCCAACGGAAGAAAACCGCCGATAGCCAACGGGGCAAATTCCGGACTTTCCTGGTAGTAATCCAAATAACACTTTTTGCCGGGTGTCATAATGACTTTATGCCGTTGGCGAGCCGCTTCGATACCTCCTTTCTCGCCACGCCATGACATGACGGTAGCATTAGGAGCAAGCCCTCCTTCCAGAATCTCATCCCACCCGATGATGTCACGCCCTTTACTGTTCACAAATTGCTCAATCCGATGGATAAACCAACTTTGCAGAGCTTCTTCGTTGGGCAGACCTTCCCGCTTCATCAAATGCTGGCAATGGGCACACTTCTTCCATGCTTTCTTGGGACACTCATCTCCACCAATGTGGATATAATGGCTGGGGAAGAGTTCCATAACTTCGGTCAGCACATTTTGTAAGAATTCAAATGTATGCTCTTTGGGACAATAGACCTCATCAAAAACATCAAAATAATCACGCACCACATAAGTCTTTCCCAATCCGCAAGAAAGTTCCGGATAGGAAGCCAGTGCTGCGGATGCATGTCCCGGCATTTCAATTTCGGGAATGACCGTAATGAAACGGTCGGATGCATACTTCACAATTTCCTTTATTTCTTCCTGCGTATAATAGCCTCTCTTTTCTTTTCCATCGTAACGCCGTGGAAAATAATAATCAGAGTGTCCTATCTGAGTCTGTTTACGATAAGAACCTATTTCAGTCAGTTTCGGGTATTTTTTGATTTCCAGACGCCAACCTTGATCGTCGGTGATATGCCAGTGGAGGCGGTTCATGTTATGTAAAGCCTGCATGTCGATGTAGGTCTTTATTTCATCCACGGTAAAGAAATGACGGCTGGTATCGAAGTGTGCACCACGATAGCCAAAGCGGGGAGCGTCATTGATTTCTACAGCGGGCATGGAAATGTCTGCGCCGACAGCCACAGGCAATGATTTGCGCAGGGACTGGATGCCATAGAATACGCCGGCTTCCGTAGGACCGGTAATCGTGATTCCGTCACCGGTAACTTTCATCTGGTAGGATTCCGGATTTTCGTTCTCCGTGCCTAATGCCAGTACGATTGCGTTTTTACCTTCTGTTCCGGCTTCAATAGCGAAATCTTTTCCGGTAGCCGTTTTCAGATAGTCTGCCAGGAATTTTGCGTTGCGTTGCATCTTCTCGTTTCCTCCCGGATAGAGAATTTTCAAACTGCTCTTGAGGATGAAGGGACTTCCTTGAGCGGTTACAATTTCTTGTGGCATGGGGATGATCTGGTAGTTGGCTTCCTGTTGCGCCGATTGGCAAGAGGCAAAAAGTCCTGCTAGTGCCAGACATCCGGTTAATTTAAAGAGTTGCTTCATAAACTAAAAAATTAAGTGTTAAGTTATTAATAGATTAATTATAAGTTTCACGAATATGTTTGATTGTCAAAGGCAGCTCCTCTCCTTTCTTTATTTGGGGAGAAGTGATGACGACCGTTTTACGTTCTCCGGGAAGAAGGTCGAAAAAGTTGTCGCTGAAACGGGCTCCCTGCAAAGTGATTTCAATAAAGACGTCTTTTGCAAGAGCGGGAGAAAGCAGAGTCAATTCGCACACGCCGTCTTTCTGTTTTATC
>ERZ650312.1878-NODE-1878-length-11764-cov-17.175848_pt1 | contig 11764 bp, 9 predicted proteins | sample MGYA00376248_ERZ650312 | MGnify/ENA primary metagenome ERZ650312 (study PRJEB26733, sample SAMN07839316) | wastewater metagenome | biome: urban; feature: wastewater treatment plant; material: waste water | place: USA: North Carolina | collected 2016-07-28 ... | reverse complement strand
GCTGCTTCTAAAATATAGCCTGAAAGACGTGTATCTTTACCCAATACCACAATTGGTTTATTTTTTTTGGTGTGCTTTTTTAAAACTTTACCTGCTGCAAAACCGAGTTTCAATGCAAATTCAGGTGTAATTGGTAACTCTCCAAACTTCCCTCGAATGCCGTCTGTACCAAAATAACTCATATTGTTCTCACTTCTTAGGGGTGATCTTTATCATCACTTTTTTACTGCGAGTTACTTTACACCAAAAATGAAAAAGCCGTCACATTGATGACGGCTTTTATTTGAAAACACTACTAAATATTAACCAACGCGATAGTTCGGCGCTTCTTTGGTAATCGTCACATCATGCACGTGAGATTCCTGCATACCTGCTGCAGTAATTTTCACAAACTTCGCATTTTGGCGTAGGTCTTCAATGGTTGAAGAACCTGTATACCCCATAGATGAACGTAAACCACCCATCATCTGATGCACGATGTTGCCCATTGGGCCTTTGTACGGTACACGACCTTCAATGCCTTCTGGTACTAGTTTTTCTGCACCTGCTTTCGAGTCTTGGAAGTAACGGTCTGCAGAACCTGTTGCACCCGCCATTGCACCCAATGAACCCATACCACGGTATGCCTTGTAATAACGACCTTGGAAAAATTCCACTTCGCCTGGTGCTTCTTCAGTACCTGCAAGCAATGAACCGACCATAATCGTACTTGCACCTGCACCAATCGCTTTGGCCATATCACCAGAGAAGCGAATACCACCATCGGCAATTAATGGAATCTGTTCTTTCAATGCATTGGCAACAGAATCAATTGCAGAGATTTGTGGCATACCAATACCAGCCACAATACGTGTGGTACAAATTGAACCTGGACCAATCCCCACTTTCACTGCGTCTGCACCTGCATCTAACAATGCCAAAGCAGCATCGCCAGTTGCAATGTTACCGCCAATCACTTGAACTTGTGGATAGTTGGCTTTTACCCAACGTACACGCTCAATTACGCCTGCAGAGTGCCCATGTGCAGTATCGACTACAATTGCATCGACACCTGCTTCAACTAATGCTTCTACACGGCTTGGCGTTTCTGCACCTGTACCCACGGCAGCACCCACACGTAAACGACCTAAGTCATCTTTACAGCTATTTGGATACAATTCTGCTTTACGGAAGTCTGTGACCGTAATTAAACCTTTTAATTCCTGCTGGTCATTCACCACCAAGACTTTTTCAATACGGTGCTGTTGCAATAAAGCTTGAATATTTTCTTTAGATTCGTCTTCGCGTACTGTCACTAAACGATCTTGACCTGTCATGATGTTGCTAACAGGTTGTTCAAGGTTGGTTTCAAAACGTGTATCACGCCCTGTCACAATACCCACAACTTTGCCATCTTTTACTACAGGTACACCGCTAATATTGTTGGCTTGGGTCAGCGCAATTAATTCACGTACTGTCGTTTCAGGCGTTACGGTAATCGGGTCTTTCACCATACCCGCTTCAAATTTTTTCACACGGCGCACTTCGGCTGCTTGCGCAACGATGTCCATGTTTTTATGCAAAATACCAATACCACCGTTTTGCGCCATCGCAATTGCCATACGAGATTCAGTCACCGTATCCATTGCTGCTGAAACAAGTGGAATATTCAGGTCAATGCCGCGCGTAAAACGTGTCTTTAAGGAGACATCTTTTGGAAGAACAGTAGAATAGGCAGGGAGTAATAAGACATCATCGAAGGTTAACGCTTCTTGAACGATGGTCAGCATAACAGTCTCACTGGTAATTTCCGTGAGCCATTATAAACAAATCTAGGCACAAATTTCATTTGTTCTCTAAGAAATATTTTTATTCTGCTCTTCTGGGGGATGCTGCATGAAAAAATCGGCAATGTTCATCTAAAAATTGAGGTTTTCACCCCTAGTTTACTTTTTAGCCGCACAGATTTAAAAATTGTGATGTTTCATTTTTCAGCCTGATCAAGCCGCTTCAATCTGAAGCATGATTTGGCTATCTATTCCAAATTAGCCACAAAAAAAGCAAAGCAGCAGCCTTGCTTTTTCAATCTGGATTGCCATCAACAACTGACTTCACAATTAAACGACTTGATCGAAGTCATCATCATTCACAGATATGGCTGGATCGACCTGCACAAATGGAATCATATTATGTGCAAGGCGGGCTTTGTTGCATTGGTCATCGGCAATTTGTACTTCTTTGCAAGAGCTGCTGCGCAATTCATAAATCCCGCAGCTCACTTGCTGTCCAACCTCACCTTGTAAAGCAATACAACGTGGCTGACTTTGGTTTGTCCCGCACATACATGAATACACTGCTGTCACTGGTTCCGTGTAGTGCTCAGGCATATTTATGCCTTCAGCCCAATAAAATGAAACACGGAAATAAGCGCAACACGCGCCACAGCTTAAGCAGGCATCCTGTGTAGGTACTTGAGACAACATTCGTTAAGTTCTCGCCATCAAAAAAATCGTTTTTGGGCGAAAATCTTAAAAAAAGTTGTTTTTGCACTCAAGTTTTTTTTACAGTTTTTTCAGCTTTTTTTGTTGCTTATTCGGGGCAGCTAAACACGTGCTCATCCATCAAATCGACGCCACATTCCAATGTTTCAATCCAGTCTAGGAATTGATTCACCTGTTCTTTGCCCACAAATGGTGTACCGTGTTGCGGCACAATCATTTCAACGTCCATGCTGCGCACCATATTCACCCATAGGCGAATCACTTTATTGGAACACATATACCGCTGATGGAAGCCTTTCATAGTAGGAATATGCGCAGCAAAATCAGTCAATGGAATTGAAGCATCTTCTACCATCGATGCACCCATATCGCCAGAAAATAAAATTTTAGCAATAGGATCATAAAACTGGAAATTACCGACAGAGTGCAAGAAGTGCGCAGGCACAGCTATAATTTTAGACTCACCCAAAGAAATCGCTTGACCTTCATCTGGCAGTTCCACCAAACGATCTAGCCAGTTGCCTTTCATACGATCACTCATAAAAGATGAGCTTAAGTGCGGCAAGAAACGCGCCCACAATTTTGATGCTACGATTTTTGCTTCGGTATAGACCAACCAACGCGGCATTGAAGTGATGATGTCTGGGTCTTGGTGCGATGCCATGACATAATCAAGATTGGTTAAACGGGTATATTTGTTTAATTCCATGGTCAGTGGCACATAGGTCTGGTCGCCACCCGGGTCTAGCACTGCAGCACGGTTATTATCAATAATCAGAAATTGGTTGGCCTGAATACCTTCACCTTTGACCAAACTGGTAAAACTAATACATTTGTGTGTCCCATTATCAAATAAGACCTGCGATGTTGTACGGTCAAATGCCATAACCAAACCCCAATTTTTCATTTAAAAAATACATTTCTATGACTGAATAACATATAGCTATTTATGCGAAGTTACAATAAATAAAATAGCTTGGATTATCTGAAATATCAGTAAATTGCAGCACGACGCACATAAATAAATCCCAAGCAACTCACTCGGGATTTATGCATTTTAATGAATAGTTTAGAATAAATAATGTTGCGCCAAAGTCGACACACCAATAATCAAGAAGATCAAGGCACCGATTTTATGGATTAAAGCAATTGGCAATCGGGTCGCTAATTTATTACCAATAAATACCGCAGGTGCATTGGCCAGCATCATTCCCAAAGTGGTTCCAAGCATGACCCAAAACACGCTGTCATAACGCGCCGCTAAAGCCACGGTGGCAATTTGAGTTTTATCGCCAATTTCTGCCAAAAAAAACAACACAAAGGTCGCGCCAAACACCCCGTATTTTTGCCACTTGTTGATGCTTTCAGTTTCATCATCCAATTGGTCTGGAATAAGCATCCAAATCGCCATGCCAATAAAACCTAAAGATAAAATCCACAATAAAATTTCTGGGCTAAGTACCGTGGTAATCCACTGCCCCAAAACTGCAGAAAGCCCGTGATTAATGAGTGTTGCCAGTAAAATAGCAACTAAGATTGGAGCGGGTTTACGAAAACGTGCCGCAAGTAATAAAGCCAATAGTTGGGTTTTATCACCCATTTCGGCTAAGGCGACAATGGCAGTCGAGATGAGGAATTCATACATGATGTTTTCTCTGGCTAGCACACATACCAATGACCTATCCCTCCTGCTAGCCAAAATCTGCAGAGTGATAAATCAAAGGTCTTGCCAACAAAAGAAAGCTTGAAAAAGCTGACTTGGTTCTTTGCTATGATGACCATGTTCTGTGGAACAAATATGTTGATCATCACCTTTTTACTTAATCTAGTTTAAACAGAAATCAGTAAAAAGCGGCTACTCCCCAATGAAGTAAAGCTATTCTAAACGGAATACTGCGCTTAAGCAAATTTAGCCGAGTAACGGCACTGACAAAAAACCCTGCCGCAGCAGGGTTTTATAAAGCTTTTTTGAATTTAGAGCAGTAAGCTACGAATATCAGCCAACAATTGGGTCAGTTTATGGGTAAAACGTGCTGCATCTGCGCCATTAATCACCCGATGGTCATACGACAATGACAACGGCAACATCAAGCGCGGATCAAAACTTTCACCATTCCAGACAGGCTGCATGGTCGCAGGTGAAATACCCAAAATCGCAACCTGCGGCCAATTCACCAATGGCGTAAATGCCGTACCGCCAATCGAACCTAAACTGGTGATGGTAAAGTTTGCGCCTTGTAAGTCTTTAGGCGACAACTTTTTATCACGCGCTTTTTGGCTGAGCTCGCCCAGTTCAATCGCAATTTGTTTAATCGATTTCTGATCTGGATTGCGTAGCACAGGCACGGTTAAACCATCAGGGGTTGCTACGGCTATGCCCATGTGGATTTCTTTACGTAACAGTACCGATTTTTGATCGTCTGCCAAATGTGCAGCAAAATACGGCTCATCTTTCAGCAAATGCGCCACAGCTTTAGCAATGAACGCCAAAATGGTCAGGCTGACACCTTCTTTTTTGAAGTTGGCTTTTAATTCACCACGCCATGCTTCTAGCTCAGTAATATCGGCCAAATCAAATTGCGTGACTTGTGGAATGTAATTGTTCAGGGACAATTGCGGAATTGACACTTGTTGTAAACGCGTCAAACCTTTTTCTTCAACACCACCAAATGCACTAAAGTCAGGCAGCTTTGGCAAACCTGTAACTTGCTGCGTTGTAGCAGCCACAGGAGCAGTCTGCGGCGCAGTAAGACGCGCTTTAACATAAGCCTTCAAGTCTTCTTTGAGTACACGTGCATGTGGGCCAGTAGCCTTTACATCGGCTAAAACGACACCTAACTCACGTGCCAGTTTACGCACAGCAGGACCTGCATACACTTTTGCATTGGCTTCATGTTGTGCCTTGCTCAGTTTGTCTACATTCGTATACGCATTTGCTGCAACTGTCGTGGTTTGTGCTGTAGATGCAGCGCTGACTGCTGCCGATGCACTTGGTGCAGAGGCAACTTGGGCTGCCGAAACTGCTTTTGGTGCAGCTGCATCTGCAGTCACTATCGTCACTAAGGCATTGCCCTGCGCAACACTTTGTCCTATTTCCACATGAATCGCTTGAATCACACCTGCGTTAGTACTTGGCACTTCAACCGTGGCTTTGTCTGATTCCACCACAATCAAACTCTGGTCAGCAGCAACTGTATCACCCACTTGTACCAAAATTTCAGCAACTGTGGCTTTATCGACCCCTAAATCAGGTACTGCGACTTCAACCTGAGCTGATGTTGCAGTTTGTGGTGCCGATGCACTTGCTGCGCTCACTGGTGCGACAGCCTCTTCTACTGGTACTGATTGAGGTGTTTCCATCTGTGTGACTGCGCTAGATGTGGCAGTTTTCACTTTCAGAATCACCACACCTTCTTTTACGGTATCTCCCGTATTGATTTGGATGGCAGTGACTGTACCCGACACCGTACTCGGCACTTCTACTGTGGCTTTGTCCGACTCTACTACAATAAGGCTTTGATCAACATCAATCGCATCGCCCACTTGTACTAAAATTTCCCCAACAACGGCTTTTTCCACGCCAATGTCAGGTACTTGTACATCTACTTCTTGCGCAGTGTTTGATGTCGCTGAGCTTGGTGCTGCAGCGACCACTGGTTCAGCATCTTGCTTCGGTGCCGCGTCCACTTCGGCTTGCGGTGCAGCACCTTCTGTAGCAACTGCGGTTTGAGCTTCTGTTTCTAGCTCAATCAGCACCGCACCTTCAGTCACTTCATCGCCTTGTTGTACCAAAATACTTTTCACTACCCCTGCAGCGGTGCTGGGTACTTCAACAGAAGCTTTGTCTGATTCCAACAGGACAATGCTGTCATCAACTGCAATCGTGTCGCCAACTTTAACAAGAATATCTGCAACAGTGGCTTTATCGACACCAATATCAGGCGTTTGAATTTGCATGATCAGTGCTCCTCTTTGTAGTCAGCAACCGCTTGTACTTCAGGAACCGCTTGCGGTGCCCACGCAACAGGACGATCGGTATCTAACTCAAATGTCGAAATTGCATCTTTGACTAAGCGTGCATCGACTTCACCTTCATCAGCCAGTTTTTTCAAGGTTGCTACCACAATGTGTGCAGCATCGACCCCAAAGTAGCTACGCAAGTTACCGCGGGTATCGGAACGACCATAACCATCGGTACCTAAGGCAACAAATGGACGACTGTCTGGCAAGTAACCGCGAATTTGCTCGCTATAGGCGCGCATGTGATCGGTTGCAGACACTACAATGCCGTCTTTGCCACGTAACTGTTGTGAAACCCAAGGCTCTTTGCTTTCTTGAGCCAAAGGATGCAAACGGTTGTACTCTTCACACGCCATACCATCACGTGCCAATTCATTAAAACTGGTCACACTGTAGACATTTGAGTGAATTTGGTACTCTTCACGTAAGATTTTCGCCGCTTTAATCACTTCACGCAGAATTACACCTGAACCCAACAATTGAACCGTGGCTTTTTCATCTTCCTGTAGTAAATACATCCCGCGCTTAATGCCTTCTTCCACACCTTGCGGCATTTCAGGATGCTCGTAGTTTTCATTCATGAGAGTGAGGTAATAGAATACGCGCTCCTGATTGACATACATGCGTTGTAAACCATCATGTACAATCACAGCAAGCTCATAACCAAAACATGGGTCATAGGACACACAGTTTGGAATGGTATTAGCTAAAATATGCGAGTGACCATCTTGGTGTTGCAAGCCTTCACCATTGAGTGTGGTACGTCCTGCAGTGGCCCCCAACAAGAAACCTTGCGCCTGTGCATCACCTGCTGCCCATGCGATATCGCCAATACGCTGAAAACCAAACATGGAGTAGTACATGTACATTGGAATCATTGGTAAGTTATTGGTTGAATAACTGGTACCCAAAGCTGCCCAAGCACTCATTGCACCTGCTTCATTAATGCCCTCTTGCAGCATGTGACCGTCTTTGGCTTCACGATAATGCATCAACTGTTCTTGGTCTTCTGGGGTGTATTTTTGCCCATGCGCGGCATAAATACCCAATTGACGGAACATGCCTTCTAAACCAAAAGTACGTGCTTCATCAGGTACAATCGGTACCACACGGTCTTTAATGGCTTTTTCTTTGAGCAAGGCTGAAATCAAACGCACCATCACCATCGTGGTCGATTGTTCTTTGCCACCTGAACCCGCCAACACTGAATCGAAAACTGATAATTCAGGAATTTGTAAAGCTTCGCTGTCTTTACGGCGCGCAGGCAAATAACCACCCAACGCTTCACGACGTGCTTTCATGTATTTTAATTCAGGCGAGTTTTCACTTGGACGATAGAACGGCACTTCTTCAAGTTGCTCATCGCTGAATGGCAAGTTAAAGCGGTCACGCACATATTTTAATGAATCCAACTGCATTTTTTTGATTTGGTGGGTTTTGTTCACCGCTTCAATTTCATCCGACAAACCATAGCCTTTGACCGTTTTGGCTAAAATGACCGTTGGCTGACCTTTGGCCTTACATGCTTCAGCATACGCCGCAAACACTTTATACGGATCGTGACCACCACGGTTCAGGTTATCAATATCTTCATCGCTTAAATCTTTGATCAATTCTTTGGCTTCAGGATATTTACCAAAGAATTTCTCACGGGCGTATGCACCGCCTTTCACTTGTAAACGCTGATAATCACCATCGACCGCTTCTTCCATGATGGCTTTTAATGCACCTGTATCATCTTTGTCCAATAAAGCATCCCAATGACGCCCCCAAACTACTTTAATCACGCGCCAACCTGCACCACGGAATAATGATTCAAGTTCTTGAATGATTTTACCGTTACCACGTACAGGCCCATCTAAACGCTGTAAGTTACAGTTGACCACCCAAATCAGGTTATCTAGCTTTTCACGACCTGCGAGTGAAATCGCCCCCAGACTTTCTGGCTCATCCATTTCACCATCGCCCAGAAATGCCCAGACTTTACGATCTTCTTCTTTAATCAAACCGCGGTTCATTAAATATTTTTGAATATGCGCCTGATAAATTGACATGATTGGACCCAGACCCATTGATACTGTTGGGAACTGCCAATAGTCAGGCATTAAATAAGGATGTGGATAGCTAGGTAAACCGTTACCGCCCACTTCGCGGCGGAAATTATTCAATTGATCTTCAGTTAAACGCCCTTCTAAAAATGAACGGGCATAAATACCTGGTGCACAGTGACCCTGATAGTAGATCATGTCACCACCAAAGTGATCGCTATTGGCACGGAAAAAATGATTAAAACCAACATCATACAATGTTGCTGAAGATGCAAAACTTGCAAGGTGACCACCTAAATCATCACCTGTTTTATTGGCACGCAACACCATTGCCAACGCATTCCAGCGAATCAAGGCACGTATACGGCGCTCCATATCCGGATCGCCAGGCATGGCAGGTTGTTCTTCCACTGAAATAGTATTGAGGTAGGGAGTATTTAATCGCTGAATGGGTACATGTTTTGCAATTGCACGTTGGTACAGTTTTTCGAGTAAAAATGCTGCCCGTTCAGTACCCATATGTTGTAACACAGCATCAAAGGCATCTTGCCATTCTTGGGTTTCTTGTGAGTCCGTATCACCATAAAACGCCATAATTCACTATTCCTAAGCCTAATCGTATGCTTTATATGTATCATAATTTAGACTTTAGTAGTTATGGCTAATCTTAAATGCTTATCCTACATACTATTTAGAAAATAAATAGTAATTGACATTCCCTTACAGCAAATAACAAAAAAACCGCAAATTTAGGCGGTTTTTTATACAATACAGCAGATGCTGCGTGTTATTATTTTTTTATGTGATAAGTTGAAGTCTAAAAAGTCTCACTGAATTTTGCTTAAAGCAAAAAACTGAGTATAAATAAAAGCGACTTTTGCCGCTTTAATTTCATGTTTGAATTTGTAGTGAGTACTTTACATTGAATGTGGCAAGAGCATGAATTTCTAGCCAAAACATTACGGCAACATTGCTAAATAGGTTGAAGGATTCTTACGTTGACCGTCTTTCACGACTTCATAATGTAAGTGTGGACCTGTACAACGACCTGTACAACCCACGTTAGCAATATGTTCACCTGCTTCAACGCGGTCACCTACACGTGCAATTAAACGTGAAGCGTGTGCGTAACGCGTGATATAACCATTACCATGGTTAATTTCTACATATTGACCATAACCTGTGCCCCAACCTGACTTGGTTACAATACCTGGACCAGTCGCATAAATTGGTGTACCACTTGGTGCAGCAAGGTCTAAACCTGAGTGGTTTTCAGCACGACCACTCATGACACGACCGCCATAGGTCGAGCTAACGCGTGCATTCGGTAAAGGATGTGATACTAACCACGAATAAGGATTTGAAGAAGCAAAACGGGAACTGGTATTAGAACCATACTTTTGGGCTAAAGAGGCGTTATTTAATTCTGTAGTTTTTTCACGCAATTTAACTGTCATCTGCGTTTGTGCAGGAATGTCAATATCTTGTGTTTCTGTATAAGAGCCCTGTGACAAGGTACGGGTTAATTGTTCAATACGATCAGTTGATGAACTTTGAGAATCTAACTCAACTAAGTCAGCAAATGCGACAGATGCTGCCGAAGCTGCCAGTGAAAACGCTAATAAAATACGGCGCGAATGCATAAAAAAACCTCTTAACTGTTCTTACTTGAAGTTCCTTGTGATCTCTTCCTTGATATCTACTGAAAGGAAGGCATAAGATTAGGGCATAACCATGAAGGAATGATGTATGTCCGAACCTGTGAATCTCTTTCAACAAACAAGAAAACACATAAAAACAGGAAACCTAACGTTTCTCTCAACCCAAGTTGCTGCATGGCAGAAACTTGGCAAACTTATTCAACCTTTACTGCCGCAACCAGAGCAATGGCAGGTGGTTTGTTATCAACAAGGTGTCTTAACCATTACCGGAACCAATCAGGCGATGGTGAGTCAACTTGCTTATTTGCAAAAGCAATACATTACTCAACTGTCACAACTGCATGAGCTTAAAGACTTACAAAAAATCCAAGTTCGTTTAAGAGTTGAATCTCAAACGCCCCCAAAAAGCGAAAAGCCTTTAAGAACACTTAGTCCAGAAACTCAAGATATGTTACGAGGTGCTGCTGACTTTGTGAGCGACCCTAAGCTTAGCCAAGCTTTGTTACGTTTGGCAAGCAAAAAAAAATAATTGTTTGCAGAAAACACCAAAAACTCGTGCTCAAATTTGTGATGAAATTCACATATTATTGTTGTTACATTATAACGTAGTAAGAAAAGACAATGACTTATGTCACATGCACATAAGTGATCGGGCAAGAATTTATGTCATCAAATGTTACAATTTCATAACTGCTTGGATCGCTCTGAACATTGCGTAATAACTGATTATTTAAGGCATGTCCTGATTTATAACCATCAAACTTGGCAATAATTTGATGTCCAAGCAAGTACAAATCCCCCACAGCATCTAAAATTTTATGCCGTACAAACTCGTCCGAGAAGCGCAAACCTTCTTCATTGACCACGCCTGTATCATCTACCCCAATGGCATTATCTAAACTCGCACCCAAAGCCAAATTATTGGCTTTTAAATAGTCCAAATCTTTCATAAAGCCAAAAGTACGTGCGCCACTGACTTCATAGACAAAGGTTTCTGTAGAAAAGTCGATGGTGGCAGACTGATATTCTTTCTTAAAGGCAGGATGATCAAAGTCGATAGTAAAATTGAGCTGAAAACCTTCATGCGGACTGAACACCGCACGTTTATCGTCAATTAAAGCTTCTACAGGTTTTAAAATTTTGATGAACTTTTTCGCAGCATCCTGTTCTTTTAAACCACCCTGCATCAACAAATAAATAAAAGGCCCTGCACTGCCGTCCATAATGGGCACTTCAGAGGCAGACACTTCAATAATCAAGTTATCAATGCCCAACCCTGCTATTGCACTCATGACATGCTCGATGGTGCCAACTTTGGCATCATCCTGAACCAAATTCGAGCACATAAATGCTTCTTGAATCAGCATGGCATCGGCTGGAATATCAACAGGTGGATTTAAATCGATACGACGAAACACAATTCCCCCATCGACATGATGCGGCACAAAGTTGATCAATACTTTTTGACCACTGTGCAGACCAATACCGCTCGCCTTGACGACACGTTGCAGGGTACGTTGTTTCAGCATGTTCTCAATTCATCTAAATTTTAAAA
>ERZ650312.1877-NODE-1877-length-11765-cov-6.193510_pt1 | contig 11765 bp, 12 predicted proteins | sample MGYA00376248_ERZ650312 | MGnify/ENA primary metagenome ERZ650312 (study PRJEB26733, sample SAMN07839316) | wastewater metagenome | biome: urban; feature: wastewater treatment plant; material: waste water | place: USA: North Carolina | collected 2016-07-28 ... | reverse complement strand
AGATAAAAAAGATTTCTTTCATCTGTGCATTGGTATAATAATTCAATTTCTAAAGTAAAAAGGAAAAAAATGAAAGTAATAAAAGAACAAGATATTATAGATAGTATTGCTGATGCATGTCAGTATATTTCATATTTTCACCCAGAAGATTTTGTAAAAGGTATGGTTGAAGCTTACGAAGTTGAAAAATCAGAAGCTGCTAAAAATGCAATTGGTCAAATTTTAATAAACTCTAAAATGTGTGCTATGGGTCACAGACCTTTATGTCAAGATACAGGAAGTGTTAACATTTTCATCAAAGTTGGATTAAATGCTAAACTTGAATTAACAAGAGAATTGGCTGATGTATTAAATGCTGGTGTTGCAAAAGGTTATACAAATCCAGATAATACTTTAAGATATTCTGTTGTTTCTGATCCTGCTGGAAAAAGAACAAATACAAAAGACAATACTCCTGCTGTTATTCATGTTACTGTTGATAATTCTGATGAATTAGATATTACAGTTGCTGCAAAAGGTGGTGGAAGTGAAAACAAATCTAAATTTGCAGTATTAAATCCATCTGATTCAATTTATGACTGGGTTATGGCAAATGCTAGAGAGATGGGTGCTGGTTGGTGTCCTCCTGGAATTATAGGTATTGGTATTGGTGGAAATCCAGAAAAAGCTATGTTACTTGCAAAAGAGTCTTTAATGGGTCATGTTGATATTCATGAACTAAAAGCAAGAGGTCCTCAAAACGCTTTAGAAGAATTAAGATTAAAATTATATGAAGATATCAATAAAATCGGTATTGGAGCTCAAGGTCTTGGTGGTTTAACTACTGTTTTAGATGTTAAAATCTTAGATTACCCATGTCATGCTGCATCACTTCCTGTTGCTATGATTCCTAACTGTGCTGCAACTAGACATATTCATTTTGAATTAGATGGAAATGGACCTGCTGTATTTAATAAACCTGACTTAGATTTATGGCCAGATATTGAATTACCAATGGATACAATTAAAAGAGTAAATATTGCAGATTTAACAAAAGAGAACTTATCTCAATTTAAATCAGGTGATACATTATTACTTTCAGGGAAAATTTTAACAGCTAGAGATGCTGCTCACAAAAAAATTGTTGAGTACAAAAATGCTGGTAAAGCACTTCCAAATGGTGTTGATTTAAAAGACAGATTCATTTATTACGTTGGACCTGTTGATCCAGTTAGAGATGAAGCAGTAGGACCTGCGGGACCAACTACATCAACTAGAATGGATAAATTTACAAAAGACATGATGGAAATTGGTATCATGGGAATGATTGGAAAAGCTGAAAGAAAACAACCAACTATTGATTTAATTAAAGAGTATAAATCTATTTATTTAATTGCAACTGGTGGGGCTGCGTATTTAATTTCTCAATCAATCAAATCTGCAAAAATTCTTGCTTTTGAAGAACTTGGTATGGAAGCTATCTATGAATTTGAAGTAAAAGATATGCCTGTTACTGTTGCTGTTGATACAGAAGGTGTTTCAATTCACACAACTGGTCCTGCTAAATGGAGAACTATTTAATTATAAAAGGCTTTTGCCTTTTATAATTATAATCCCGACTTATAACTTTATACACTTTTCTTACCTAAAATAATTCTTATACCAACAAACTAGATTCAATTTTTGACTTTAAGCAGATAAAATATTTGTTATTCTTCGTATAATATATAATAATATAGGAAAATAAAAATGTTATTAGATGATTTAAAAGATTATTTAGGTTTTGCTGTTGCTGGAAATTTTGCTAATCACTTAGGAGAAGCTGGTGAAGCAGATGAATTTTCAGTAATCAAAACAGAAGAAAAAGATGCTCCAAAGGGTATGTTTCCTTTTTATATAAAAGGACATAATAGCTTTTTAGGAACTTATCCAATTTGTGATGAAGTAATTTTAACACATGGAAGAGAAAAAGAAAATCTTCAAGTTGAAGCGGAAGTTGCTTTGATTTGTGATTTTGAATACAAAGATGGAAAAGTTGTTGATATTATTCCAAAATATTTTTCAGCCTTTAATGACTGTTCTATCAGAGTAAATAATGGTGAAAAACTTAGTACTAAAAAAAACTGGGGAGCAAATACAAAAGGTATTTCTCAAGATATTATAGAAATTGATAACTTTACGGAAAAAGGAATTTTAAGTAAATATCATATTTCTTCATTTATCAAAAGAGATGGAATTGTATATGACTATGGAACAACAAGTGCTGTAAAATCATATAGTTACTTTTTTGGTCAATTAAAAGATTGGATGATACATAAATTAAATACTCAAGAAGATTGTGGACCATTAGAAGAATTAACTCAATTTATGTTTGATGCAAAAAATACAAAAGGTGTTCTAATAGCTGCTGGGGCAACGGCATATACAGAGTTTGGAAAACATAACTTTTTAAAAAAAGGTGATGAAATTTTTGTATATGTTTATAATGCTCATGCTCATAGTTTCTTAGATATTATGAATGATATGTGTGGAATGGATACTTATTTAGGACAATGTTCTAAACTTCATCAGTATGTTCAATAAAACAAAGCTTTTAGCTTTGTTTTTAAAATCAATACTAAATATATAGAGTTATATAAAACTATATACATTTATATACAAGCTCTATAAATTACTTTTAATTCTTTGAGAATCCGTATATAAAACATCATTTAAACTATCAAAAACTTTTATTGTTGAATCTTCAATTTGTGCTGATATTTCTCTTAAAATTTTGTTTTCAACTTTGTTGGCATTATTATCCATATAAACTTGAACTTTATGATGAACTTCTTCGTGGTTTTGTTTTAGGATTTCCCACTCTTTTACTTTTGTAAAATTTCTATTTTCATTTTCACAAAGAGTAATCCATTTTCCCATATCACAAGATTTACAATTTACAACCGTACAATTTTCAAAGGAATCTAATGTAGAAAAATATCTCTTTTTAAAACTTATATGGTCATTTTTATATTTTGAAACTTCTTTCATTAAATCAATATTTTCAACCATTTCATAATACTTTTTATCTATTTTCGCTTGAGCTGTGATTTGTAATAATCTGCTTGAGAGTTTAGAAACTTCTTTTGATAAAGTATCAATATTTGAAGCTGTTGAAGCATTCTTTTGAGTTGCAGAATCTAGTCTTGAGATAGTTTCATTTATTTGAACTATTCCTATTTCTTGCTCTTTACTAAATTGTGTAACGCTTTGTATAATATCTTTTGTTTGAGTGATTTTTGAAGTTAAACTTTCATAACCATTTATCATATCTTGGGCTATTTGTTTTCCTTCATTTGATTTTACACTTGCACTTTCAACTAGATTTTTTATTTCTCTTGCAGCATCTGCACTTCTATTTGCTAGGTTTCTCACTTCTGCAGCAACTACTGCAAATCCTTTTCCAGCTTCTCCAGCAGTTGCTGCTTCAACGGCTGCATTAAGACTTAGAATATTTGTTTGGAATGCGATTTGGTCAATTATTGAAATTGCTTCATTTATTGCTTTAACTTTTTCATTTATTTCATCCATTGAATTTGAAGTTTGTAAAGCAAATTTACTTCCAACATTTGAAGCTTCATTTACTTCATTTGCAATATTCATCATACGATTCATATTTTCATTATTGTTTTTTATATTTGAAGTTATTTGCTCCAAAGCAGCTGAACTTTGTTCAAGTGAACTTGCTTGTTGTGTTGAAGAAAGAGCTAATTCATTTGAAGAAATAGTTAAAATATTTGTGTTATTTTCAAGCTCAATTCCAGCATTTGTAATCATTGCAATTAGTTCAGAAGAAGAATGACCTAAAAGTAAAGTTGATGTACATAAAGTTCCAAAATCTCCATACATTCCTCTTTTTTGAACTTCATCTAATTTAAACACATAATTTGATTGGGTATAACTATTTAATAAAAGATTTATATTGTCAATTTTTAATTTAGTTCTATCTAACATTTTATTTATAATAAATCTTAAATCTTCTATATCTTTTGTTACAGCTTTTTGTTTTATTGTATATTCAAAAAAGCCATTGTTTACTTTTTCCATAACATCAGAAATTTCTAAAACAACTTTTTTATCTTGTTCTTGAATTTGCTCGATTTTTTTAATTTGTTCATTCATTTCTCTTGTCATTATTGCAAACTCATCATTTCCTGAAATATCATGTAAAGTTACATCATCTTTTTCTTTCATTGAATATGCTAAAAATTCATTTAGATTTATTTGAAATTGTTTCATTGATAAAACTATTCTTTTTGTCATCAAAATCATACTAAAAATTGTTGCTAGAATTAAAATTGTTATAAAAAGTAATTCATACATTATTTGATTTCTAAAATTCCATATTTCGTCATTTACATATGAACTTAGATTATTAAATAGATTTTTCTCAGAATCTATAAGAAGATTTAATTTATTAAATGAATTTTCTTTCCAATTAAAATCTACTCCATAAATACTATTTGATAATTTATCTATCGCATTTATAGCTTTTTTATTGTCTATTTTTTCTTGATTAGCCAAAGTTTTGTTATTAGCTAAAGCAATTTCACTCGTGTTTGAAACAATTAAATCAAAAGTATCTCTTATTTGTTTTAATAACTCTTTTTCTTCGCTACTTGTTCCTTCAAATTTTTCATAATATTTTATTACTTTCAAAAGTGCTGAATGTTTTGCTTGGATTTTATTTACTAAATTTTCATCTTTTGTTTCTAAATAATCTTTATAAAGATGTATCAAACCACCATAACCACTAAGTTCTTTTATTTTTAACATAAAATCATTTTTTTGACTTTTTAAAAACATCACTTTTCTTATATTATCAATTTGTTCAAAATCTTTTGAAGAATAAATCTTTTTTAGATTTTCTAAATCAGCTTCAAAAATATTCTCTTTTATGATTTCTAAATATAAATTTTGTTTTGAAACAGAGTTTATAAAACTGTTGAAATCATCTCCTGTAATATTTCCCACATTTAAAATATTCCTAAGATATTCTTGTTCATTAAATGATTTTTCTATTAATTGATTAAAAGCAATATACGATTGTGAATATTTTGATAAATTTCCAATATTTGAATAACTAAGTAATTCACCAATAAAATAGCTTAAGTTATCTATTTCAAAAGTATAACTTTTTTCTAAATCTTGTTTACTGATTTGTAAATCTATATTCTTTTGTCTTGTTTCTTGAATTTGTTTTATGTTTTTTTCAAAATTAGAAACTCTCTTTTTTGCCTCTTCATCTTTGAAAAAAGAGTAATTCTTTAAAAACTCATTTAGTTTATTTATTGACTCATCACTTTTGTTTATTTGAGTTTTAAACTCTTCGCTAAACTCTTCTCCATAACTTTCTAAAAAAAGAGTTGAGATATTTCTCTCTTTTTGTAAATCATGTATTAAAGATGAAACTTTTTCTAGAAAATAAAGATACTCTAAACTTTCATTCATTTCTAGATTTTTTTGATATTTGTCGAGAACTGAATTAAAAGATAAAATTAATATTGCAACAATAGGAAGTAGCAATATCAAAAATATCTTATTTTGTAGTTTTAAGTTATTCATTTTGCACCTTTTATAATTTTTTTGCAATATATCTATCTTCTTTTACAATTTGGTTACTAATTATTTTTTGTAGCCAATTTGTAATTTACAGATTATTTATACGTTATTTATTCTATTTTTAGTGTGTTAATCTATTACTTTATTATCTATGAAGATATTTTGATTATAATTTAGAAAAATTCTAGGAGAAAAATATGTTAAAAGAATTTAGAGATTTTCTTATAAAAGGAAATGTTGTTGATATGGCTGTTGGGTTTATTTTTGGGGCTGCTTTTGCTACTTTAATTAAATCATTAGTTGAAAATGTAATTATGCCTCCAATTGGATTATTACTTGGAAGAGTTGATTTTTCTCAATTATTTATTCCTTTAGATGGAAACGCTTATGCAACTTTAGCTGAGTTAGAAAAAGTTGGGGCTCCTGCTATTAAACTTGGAGTTTTTGCAAATGACGCCATTTCATTTACAATTTTGGGATTTGTTATGTTTATGTTTATAAAATCATATAACAAACTAAAAAAAGAGGAAGTTGTAGTTGCTAAAACTAAAGTTTGTTCTGAATGTGCAATGGAAATTCCAGTAGCTGCGAAAAAATGTGGACATTGTGGAAATACAGCAGTATAAACCCTAAAAAATAAAATAATTAAAAGGTTAAAAACCTTTTAATTATAAATCAACTAAAGCTTTAAATGTTACTCCACATCTTCCGATATTCTCAACATTTATATGATTTCTTTCATTAATTCTATCATCTTCAATAAATTGATATTTTAATTCTAAAACCACAGGTGTTGTATCTCCTGGAATTTCATAAGTATCATAATATTCACAAAATAAAGCACTTTGTGAAGAAGCAATCATAGGAGGGAATCCATCCATAACTTCTTTTACTTCAATCTCGAATTTTTCAATTTCGCTTTCGTCTTTTCCTAATTGCATAGCACATTTTTGCACTTGATCAACATTATCTTTATTTACAAAACAAATAGTTGCTTTTTTAGTTTTTAAGATATTTGCCAAAGAATCTTTTGGACTTCCATCATCTTTTTGTCCAATTGCAACTATTAAAAGTGCAGGATTTGAAGAAATTGGAATAAAATATGAAAAAGGAGCTGCGTTTAAAACTCCATTATCCTCAGTTACAATCCATGCAATTGGTCGAGGAATTACTGTTCCTGACATAATTTTATATCTATTTAAATCGTTTATATCTTTATAATCTAAAATCATCTATTTCCCTTTATATTTTAAATTCTTGCTCGACATTTTTTGCTATTGCTTCACCTTTTAGAGTTAAAAATGAATCACTTACAAATTGCTCTTTTTTAAGATTTTTTAACAATCTTTTACCCTCTTTTAAAGAAAATAAACCTGTATTTTCTAGTTTTAAAACAACATCATTTAAAGTCTCCGCTGACTCTTTTTTTAATATTGCAAGTAACAAAACTTTTTCATTTATATCCATTTTAAAATCCTTGTATAATAAAAAGCAAAAACTAAAAACCCTATTCCCAAAAGAATAGTAATTATATCAACAGAAGTTAAACTTGCCATTAATCCTATAAATAAAGTTGTAAGTACACATGAAAGCATAAAGAACATATCGTTGTATGAAATAACTCTTCCTATGTATTTTTCATCACATTTATTTTGTAATAAAGCATAAGTAAATGACCATAAAGTCGTAGTACTAAGTCCTACAATAAATAATGCAATTAAAGAAATATAAAAATCATCTTGAACGAATCCCCATAAAATTACGGCTAACCCTTGGAAAATCATTAAATAGTGTAAGTTCTCTTTTGTAACATATTTTGAGATAATCATAGGTCCAAACATCAATGCAACTGCACGAGTTGCATTTGAAATTCCAATAGCCAAAGGAACAGAAATAATATATTTATACTCATTTTTTGCCAAAATAGTTATCAAAGCATCAAAAGAAGTAAGTCCTACACATGAATGTAAAACAATTAAATGCAAAATAATTTTATTGTTTTTAATATAAATAAATCCATCTTTTATAAGTTGAAAAATTTTATCACTTGTAACACTTGCCTTTACTACAAAATTTATATTTATAAATATAATTAGTGCTGTTAAAAATATAAAAGCATCTATTATAAAAGCTGTTTTAACTCCGTATGAATTTACAATAAAACCACTAATAGCCATTCCAAAAGCATAAGTAAATGACCAAATAATTGAATGTATTTCATTTGCCATTTGTAATGGTTTACCATTTAAGAGTTTTGCTAAAAGAGACATTTCAGTTGAAAAAAACATAGACGCAGCACTCATTCTAATAAAAATAAAAATCATCAAAAGCCAAAGTTCGCTTTTATCATCTATTGTTAAAAAAAGTATCGTCATAAGTAATTCTGTTGCAATCAAAGTTATCATCAAAGGTTTTATTTTAACTCTGTCTATAATTGCTCCTGAAAATGGAGCAATTAAAATTGCAGGCAAAAAATGCATTGCAGTTACAACTGAAATAGCCATTTCAGTTGAACCAAAATCAACAAGCATTGTATAAATAGCTACATTAGAAAACCAAGCCCCAAAATATGCAATAAATTGTACAAGAGATAAATCTCTTACAATTTTATGCTCAGCAAATAATTTACGATAATTCAATTTCTACCAACACTTCCTGATACATAGTAGAATTTGAACTTTCATCTTCTTCATTAGGAGTTAAATAATTTACTTTTTTGTTTCCAGAAAAAAAGAAAACACAATCACTTTTTATATCATCATTAATTTTTACAATAAAATTTGCGTTTCCATATTTTGAAGAGATATTTACACTATCACCATCTTTAAAATTTGAAGATGAATTTAGATATACAAAATCATCAGAAGCAAATTGAGAATTTAATGAGTTTTTATTTTTTGCAGTTATAAAATAAAAATTATCTGCTGTTTTTTCTTTGTAAAGTGGTTCAATATCTAACTCTTCTATAAATTCAAAAGTTTCTAACTCTTCTTTTTGAGGTTTATGACTTTCATAATAAGAAAGAATTTCATCTTCATCTTTTAATTTTTCTAATCCAAATTGTTCCAATAAATAATTTGATAAATCATATTCATTTATACTATTTTCATTTTTAGGTTTTACAATATTTGAAATAGCTTTAAATTCATGTCCATAAGATAATCTCACATCTTTTTTACTTAAAAATGATGTTGAAGGAATTATTAAATCTGCATATTCACAAGTTTCATTTTTCGTTGTTTCAAAATAAACTACAAAAGATTTTTCTAAACCTTCAATTACTTTTTTTGTATTTGGAGCTGAAACTGCTGGATTTGCACCTTGAATAAATACTAAATCATAAGAGCCAAAATCAACTTTTGCAATTGAAACTTTTTTGTTTGTGCCTTTTGTTTCAAACTGTTTTTTATATCCAAATGCAGAATCACTTAAATACCAAACTCCACCTGCTTCTTTTTTATGATAACCCATAAATGCAGCAAAAGAGTCAATACATCTCATTATTTGAGCACCTTCAAAATATTTCTGAATACCAACTCCCACTAAAATTGCAACATTTTTATTTTCAATTAAACTAAAAAAATCATTCACTAAAGAAAGGCTTACTCCCGTTGTTGCTTCATAAGAAACAACTGGTTTATTTCTTGATATATCAAAAAACCAATCAGCTCCATTTCCAAATTCATCTATAAATTCTCTATCTTCTAAATCTTGCATATGAGCAAATCTCGTAAATAACAATTATTTCCTATAGTAGTCATATGTTTAGAACTTGTTAAATTCATTTGTAAACTATTATTCATTTTATTATTTAATTCATCTTCAAAAACTAAATCTTTTGTTTTATAATCAGGAGTATTAATATTAGCAATATTACTTGAAATAACTTTTTGTTTCTCACCTCTAAAGTTTAACTGTTCAAAAAGTTTATTTGTTATGCTACTTGCTTCCATTATTTAGTATTACTTCCTATTTTTTCTATTAGAGATGCATTTAATTCATCTATTGATTTAACAGCTTTTTGTGATTGATCAAATCTTCTATGAGCATCAATTAATTCAACCATTGAACTAACTGAATTTACATTGGATTTTTCAATAGCTCCGTTAACCAATAAACTATCATTATTCTCAAATATTTCCATTTCATTTAGATTTTTTGGCATATATGTATTATCACCAATTTTTTCTAAATTTGTATAAGCTATTTTTGTTACCCCAATTTGTGAAGCAAAATTATCTTCTACAACAATTGGTTCATTGTCTGAATTTAATACATGATTTCCGTTTCCATCTACTAAAAAATTATCTAAATTTTTAAAAGAACCATCTCTTGTGTAAACTATATCACCATTTGCATTTTGTACTTTAAAAAATGTATCAGGATCATTTAATGCAAAATCCAAAGCATTTCCAGTCATTGCAATTGGTCCCATTTCTGAGTTTATAAATTTTGCATCAATTTTTGGTATATTATTTGTTACTGTGTTTATTTTTGTAGGCACAATATTTTCTTCTTGTGCCCTTTGTAAATAATAATTAAAAGTAGTTTCAGTAGTACCTTCTTGTTTAAAACCATTTGTATTTATATTTGCTAGATTATTACTAATTTGATCTAATCTATTAAATTGATTTATCATCGATGCAGCAAGAGGATAAGTACCTTGATTCATAAACTACTCCTTTAATTATTTATTATTTGAAAATTCAGCAATTAATTTATCTAAATCATCACCAATTAAATCATCCGTACTATCACCATGAATATGTCTTGCAATAGCCACTTCTTTAGTTGCACCATCATCTTCAAATAAATTATTTAAATATAAAGACAATTTTCTAATAACAGACATTACTCTCTCTATTTTTTGTCTATTTATATCATTAAATTGCATCAATTCCATAGCTTCAAAAATTTTTGAATCTTCTGAATTTATTAAATTTTTTATATCTTTTAAAGAATTTGATACTTTATTAGCATTTGCTAAATGTTCATCAAATACTTTTATATTTGGAAACTTATTATTTAAAGAAACAAGTAAATCTGATTCTGTTTTTATAAAAGCTTCAAAATCTTTTATATAATTTCTAAATTCATTATTATTATCAAGAGTTAAACTCAATACGTCAAATATTTGTGAAACTTTTTCTTCTGAATCATTTGCAACTTGACTTAACTGATTAACAACTTTTGTATCTTTTTCTGCTGGCAATGGGAAAATACCCTCATTTATTTTAGAAGAAGTCCAATCTTTTACAATTTCATCTTCAGTTCTTGTAAGTTTTCTTTCAACTACACTTGTATCATTATTTACATCGTTTTGTATATCTTCAAATGCACTTAAATCTAAAGGAAAATCTTCTTCTTTTTCTGAGATTAAATCTTTTATGTTAGCACTTTCATTTACACTTTCTATTTCACTTAGTAACTTTTCAATGTCACTATTGCTAACACTACTCATATTAGATTTTGATTCAACTTCATCTTCTAATTCATGTGTATCTATTTCTTCTGGTTTGAATGTCGTATCTTCTTTTAACTCTTCAGTTTGAGATAATAGTTCCTCAATTTCTTGAGTATTAACTTTTACACTCTGTGTCGCATCTTCTGAATCGCTATCATCTTCGATATCAAGACCATTCATTAAAGCTTCAATCTCTTCTTGGCTCATACTCATGATAATACCTTACTATTATTTTTTCAATACACCATCAAGCTTTTCTTTTAAAACTTCAGCATTAAAAGGCTTAACAATATAATTATTCACACCCGCTTTTAGTGCTGTAATAACTTCACCTTTCCCACCTTCAGTTGTAATCATGATTATAGGAGTTTTTTGATGTATACCTTCGCTTCTGACTTTTTTAACCAATTCTAAACCATTCATATTAGGCATATTCCAATCTGTTAATATAACATCATAACGACTTTCACTAAGTAGTTTCCAAGCTTTCACACCATCTTCTGCTTCATCAAAACTATCCTTAGTAAATCCTAATTGCATAACCACATTTCCAATGATTCTTCTCATTGTAGAGCTATCATCAACTATTAGAATTCTCATTAACTATCCCTTATTTTATAAATATTTTCAATTATTATGCATTATATATAATTTGTTTTAAATTTATACTTAATGTATGTAAAAAAGATCGGAAGAGCGTCGTGTAGGGAAAGAGTGTCTT
>ERZ650312.1876-NODE-1876-length-11775-cov-12.420307_pt1 | contig 11775 bp, 9 predicted proteins | sample MGYA00376248_ERZ650312 | MGnify/ENA primary metagenome ERZ650312 (study PRJEB26733, sample SAMN07839316) | wastewater metagenome | biome: urban; feature: wastewater treatment plant; material: waste water | place: USA: North Carolina | collected 2016-07-28 ... | reverse complement strand
CGAATGGTGCTTGAAGGTGGTACGGCATGGTATGCCGCACAGCGGGCAACTGCTGAGGATTTGAAAAACATCCGTGCCTGTTATGAGCAAATCGCCCATTTTCAAATTTTAGGTGATGACGATCAGGCAGCAATTGCCGATGCCAAGTTTCATTTGGCAATTGCCGAAGCATCGCACAATTTGGTGCTCATTCAAATGATGCGTGGCTTATTTGATTTGTTGCAATACAACGTAGTTTTGGGTAGACGCAAAGTCTATACCGAAGCCCACCGTTTCGATCAGTTGCATGATCAACACTTTCAAGTGATGGATGCAATTGAACGTCAGGATCCAGAAGCTGCCCGTTCGGCAGTGTGTGGACATATTGAATTTGTAGTTCAACAAGTACGTATGATAGACGAGGAAGATGCGCGTCGTCAGCGTGCGAGTCGATTAAACAGGATAGCGCCATGATTATTTCTTCTGCGAATGATTACCGCGAAGCAGCGAAACGCCGTTTACCGCCATTTTTATTTCACTATATTGATGGAGGTGCGTACGCGGAACAAACGCTGAAAAGAAATGTGGAAGACCTTTCACAAATTGCCTTGCGCCAACGTGTTTTGAATGACATGTCGGCTTTGAGTTTAGAAACCACCTTATTTAATGAAACCTTGTCAATGCCTGTGGCGTTGGCACCTGTGGGTTTAACGGGCATGTATGCACGCCGTGGTGAAGTACAGGCTGCAGTTGCGGCTGACAAAAAAGGCATTCCGTTTACCTTATCTACCGTGTCGGTGTGCCCTATTGAAGAAGTGGTGCCTGCCATTTCACGCCCAATGTGGTTTCAGTTATATGTATTACGTGACCGTGGTTTTATGCGCAATGCTTTGGAGCGTGCCAAAGCAGCAGGCTGTTCAACCTTGGTCTTCACAGTAGATATGCCTGTGCCTGGCGCACGTTATCGTGATGCACATTCGGGCATGAGTGGGCCAAATGCTGCTATGCGCCGCTATATGCAGGCAGTGATGCATCCAAACTGGGCATGGGACGTTGGCTTACTTGGTCGTCCGCATGACTTGGGCAATATCTCTAAATACTTAGGCAAACCAACAGGACTTGAAGATTATATTGGTTGGTTAGGCAATAACTTTGACCCATCTATTTCATGGAAAGACTTGGAGTGGATTCGTGAATTCTGGGATGGCCCAATGGTCATTAAAGGCATTTTAGACCCAGAAGATGCTAAGGATGCTGTTCGTTTTGGGGCTGACGGAATTGTGGTGTCCAACCACGGTGGCCGTCAGTTAGATGGTGTGCTCTCGACTGCACGTGCTTTACCGCCAATTGCCGATGCAGTGAAAGGGGATCTAAAAATTCTAGTGGATTCAGGTATTCGTAATGGCCTAGATGTGGTGCGCATGTTGGCGATGGGTGCGGATACTTGTATGCTCGGACGTGCCTTTATTTATGCACTAGGCGCTGCAGGTGGGGCGGGTGTGAGTAATTTACTCGAATTGATTGATAAAGAAATGCGAGTCGCAATGACCTTAACGGGTGCTAAAAACATTCAAGCGATTAACTCAGATTGTTTGGTACAACTTGAGCGTGAACTGAAAGGCTAAATTGCCAGCAAGAGCGATCAATCCATCAACCGATGTGTTTGGCTGAATCGCTCAATTGTATTTTTCACCTTGTTTCAGGACTTGCACACCATGCCACAGACAATTTCTTCTGCAGCACAATTTGATGCTGCCGCAACCCTCAAAAACTTGGTTGATATTGTGGGAAAAGCGCATGTATTGACCCATGAATCGGATACTCGTTTATATCGTCAAGGGCGACGTTTTGGCGAGGGACAGGTTTTTGCCGTGGTCACGCCAGGTTCTTTGTTGCAGCAGTGGCAAGTGTTACAAGTGGCTGTGGCCGCAGATTGCATTATTATCATGCAAGCCGCCAATACAGGGCTTACGGGTGGTTCTACACCATTTGGTGATGACTATGACCGTCCTGTAATTTTGATTAATACCCAACGTTTAAAAGGTATTCAGCTCATCAATGATGCCAAGCAAGTGATTTGCTTACCTGGTGCAACGCTAGATGCTTTGGAACAACAACTGGCGCCGCATCAGCGTGAGCCACACTCAGTCATTGGTTCGTCTTGTATTGGTGCTTCGGTATTGGGCGGGGTATGTAATAATTCAGGTGGTGCATTGGTCAGACGTGGCCCAGCCTATACTGAGTTGGCTTTATATGCCCAGGTCAATGAACTGGGCGAGTTGCAACTTATCAATCATTTGGGGGTGAATTTAGGAAGCTCGCCAGAAGAAATTTTAACCAAACTTGAGCAACAGCAATATCGCCCTGAAGATATTGAATATTCAGAACATTGCTGTGCTTCAGATCAGCGTTATGTGCATGATGTTACGCAAGTCGATGCTGATACTCCTGCACGTTTTAATGCCGATCCAAGCCGTTTGTTTGAAGCTTCAGGTTCGGCAGGTAAAGTCTGTGTGTTTGCAGTGCGTTTGGATACGTTTGAGAAAATTCCGAGTCAGGTGTTTTATATCGGCAGCAATCAGCAAGAGGATTTAACCGCAATCCGCCGTTTTTTATTGCGTGATTTGCCGCGTGTACCGATTGCAGGCGAGTATATTCATCGAGATGCCTATGACATTGGTGCAGAATACGGCAAAGACAGTTTCTTGTTTATTGAGAAATTTGGCACCAGTAAAGTACCTGCCGCTTTTGCCATGAAAGACAAAGTCGATGGTGTGCTGAGCCGTTGGGGCATGCGTGGATTGTCAGATAAGGTTTTGCAAATGTTCACGAAACTGTTGCCAAATCATTTGCCTGAACGCATGAATCAATTTCGTGATTTGTATGAGCATCATTTAATTTTGCGGATTGAGCAGCAAGATGTTGCGACAGTGCAGCAGTTTTTACTGGATTATTTTATCACGCGCAGTTCAGGCAGTTTTTTCCTGTGTAATGAAGATGAAGGACGCAAGGCATTTTTGCATCGCTTTGCTGTGGCAGGTGCTGCAATCCGTTATCGTGATACACATCGAAATGAAGTTGAAGACATTGTCGCTTTAGATATTGCTTTAAGACGTAATGATCAGCAATGGGTTGAAACCTTGCCCGCAGAGTTGGAGCAGGCGATTATACATAAGTTGTATTATGGTCATTTTTTATGTCATGTCTTTCATCAGGACTATATTATTAAAAAAGGTCTAGACCCGTTGGCGATGGAACATCAAATGTGGTCATTGCTTGATGCACGTGGGGCAGAGTATCCTGCAGAACATAATGTTGGGCATTTATATGTGGCGAAGCCTGCCCTCAAGCAGCATTATCAAAAATTGGACCCGACCAATTGTTTTAATGTGGGCATTGGACATAGCTCAAAATTAAAAGCTTGGCGTTAAATACAGATGAAAACTGAGCAGTGAAACTGATGCTAAGGAAAGATGGATATGTTTAAGTTAGATAGCAGACTGCTTCAGATTTTTTATTATGTGTATAAATTAAAAAATGTGTCTGCTGCCGCAGATGCGTTGGGCATGAGTCAGCCTGCTGTTAGTAACTGTTTAAATAAGATTCGTCAGCATTTTAATGACCCATTATTTTTAAGGGTGGGCAATGAAATGTTGCCAACAGAGTTGGCGAAACAGATTTTTTCACCGATTAGTGAAATTCTTAATAAAATTGAAACGGTTAATAACTTTAAAGTCGATTTTGATCCGACCCATTCCGATCAATTATTTACCTTGGCAATGACCGATGTTTCGCATTTGGTTTTATTGCCAAAGCTGACAAAGTTTTTAAAAAATTACGCGCCTTCGGTACGGATTAAAATTCGTCCTATTAGCCGTGAAACCAGTTATCAAATGGCAAATGGTGAAATTGATTTTGCGATTGGATTTTTACCCGAATTAGAACAGGGGTTTTATCAGCAGCAATTATTTTTACAATATTATGTGGTGATTAGTCGTAAAGATCATCCACGTATTTGTGAAAAAAGTTTAGATGTTGAAGCTTATATTCGTGAATCGCATGTCGATGTGGATACCAGTATAGGTCACTACCATATTGAAAATGAATTAAGCAATCGTGGTTTAAGACGTAATATTTTAATGAGTATCCCAAGTTATTTGGGCGTTGGTTTAATTGTGCAAGAAACCGATATGATTGCGACCGTGCCTTATTATTTAAGTGAGGTATTATTGGCGCGTGGGAATTTACAAGTAGTAAGTGCGCCGTTGAATTTTCCAACTTATCCTGTAAGACAGTATTGGCATACGTCTTGTCATCACCAGACCAGTCATCAGTGGTTAAGAAAAGTGATTTTTGATTTGTTTAGTCAGCATCCTTAATGAATGGTGTTTAAATTTTTTTTATAAGTTGTTTTAAATCATCAATCGCTAATTGCCCCATCTTTAAAAGAGCAGGCTAGGCTGAGGGAATTAGCGATTGATCTATTATTGATAATGCAATAAAACTAAACTTCTGCCCACGATTTTGATTGCAGCTATACATTTTCATTTTCCCATTATAAATATCTAAACATTTACCTGTATCTGCACTACGAATACACTGACCATCGAGATACCATTTTGGTTACTTTGTCCATTAAAGTTATAACCAATAACTTCAGCACCATCATGTTTCTGTTTTCCTGCTACATCCAGACATTTGTCTTGCACGCTAATGTTTTGATCAGGATGGAAAATAAAATGCGGATCAGTAGCATCATGACAATGCGAAGTCTGAAAGCTAAGTTGATTTCTATGACTAAAATCTACGCAGCGACCATTTTAGGTTTTAAAATTGAAATTTTTGTTACTATGTTTGAGCAGGATAAGACCAAGGTATTGGCACATAAATGGTTTGTTGAGCAGGGTGTTCTAGAGGTGTACTGGGTGGAATTTGAGGTTGAAGGACGATATTAGGGATCTGCCCCGATGCTGTTCCGTCAACCACAATACATGCTGTTAAAGTGAGCAACCGCCTAAATTGAAATAGTGCTTAAATATAAGAAAAAACCTATTTATTAAGTGGTTATGTAAATTTAATGCAGAAAAAGATAATAGTTTTTTGTAATTTTATGAGTCATTGACCCTAAAAATTTATCGAATAGACAAGGTTTTCAGAAAAAAATAAGAACGAAAAATTCAAGTTGTCATTATTTGTTATTAGTCTGTGCATTGTGAGGAAGTGTGTGGTAGAAAATGTATTTACAGGATATATTTCTGATTTAGTTGGTGGTCAGCAACAAGCGAATTATCCAATTTGTGGAATTGAACATCAAAAATGAACAACTAAAATTCAACTATATTGCTTTCGAATTATGTGATTGAGTTGTAAAATTATGTGTTAAAATTGGAAATTGTCACAGTTTTTGAATTTTTGGGGTAGGAACTGTTGAATCATTTTTTACTAAGACTCGGATTGAATCTGCGTAAACTTATTTTAATTTCGACAATTTTAAGTGTATCAGGCTTATTTGTCGTAAGTGTATTTATTTTAAATTATGTAATTAAACAATAATTAATTCAAAATTCACTTTCGATCCATGAAAAATATGCAGAAAAAATTGCCACCAGTGCCAATCAACACTTTGCAGATATGCTGCAAGAGTTGGATTATAGTGCACGTTTATTAGAAAAAAATTTTTATAATACACAACTTAGAAAAGAAGAAGTACTACGCTTAAAAAATCAATCGAATAATTTTAATAGTGTTTTATTGGTAGGGCAGAATAAACATATTTTGGCTTATGCACCTAGTAGTTTGGATTTTAATTTCGGTCAAGCTTATAATTCATTGGGTATAGTAGAGTCAACTGAAAAAAAGAAAACTTATATTTCATCTCCCTATTGGTCTCTAAGGAATAATTTAGTCGTCATGATGTCGCAACCTATTTATGATAAAACACATCAATATTTAGGCATGATCAGTGGTGCGATTTATTTGCAGAAGAATAACTTGATTAATACCATGCTCAATACACAGTATGATTACAAAAAAAGTTATATGTATGTGATTGATCAACATAATCGTATTATTTTTCATCCGGATAAAAATCGGGTTGGTGAAAAAATTATCAACAATACGGGTTTAGACTATATTAATCAGCATAAAAATGGCTCAATCCGTTTAAAAAATAGTTTAGGCATAGATAATTTGGCAGGTTTTGCACATATTCCAAGTGTAAATTGGATTGTAGTTTCTCAGCAGCCGACTGATGATTTACTTGCACAAGCCAATACGCTGATTTTAAAAGTATCGATTGGGATCTTCTTTTTTTACTTATTTATTTTCTTATTGGTTTGGTATATCTCAAGCTTTATTTCTTCACCTTTGAACCGCTTGGCACGTATGGCAAGTATGCTCAATCAGGCTGAAATTGAAAATAAAATTAAAGAAGTTGATCCGTGGTATTTCGAGGTTTTAAAGTTTAGAACCTCATTATTAATGAGTTCGGAAAGCTTTAGTCATCGGATTGCGGAGTTAAAACATCGTGTCAATACGGATCCATTGACAGGTTTATATAACCGTCGTGGTATGCAATTATTTTTAAATGAACTGCTAGAGACTCGTACGGAATTTGCAGTATTAGCCATTGATATTGATTTTTTTAAGAAAATTAATGATCAGTATGGGCATGATCAAGGTGACGTGGTACTAAAAACGCTCGCGCAAATAATGCAAACTAATTTTAGGGAACATGATATTTGCTGTCGTAGTGGCGGTGAAGAATTTCTGGTTTTAATGACGACTGCAGATGCAGATGTGGCGTATAAAGCTGCAGAGCGACTTAGAAAAACCATGCAGGAAACTACTATTAATCAGATGAGGCAAATCACCATCTCTATTGGTATTGCATTTTGGCCTAAAGATGCAGCAGATGTGAACGAAGTGCTAAAAATAGCAGATAATAAACTTTATGAAGCAAAACATAGTGGGCGTAATTGCACGCGTTCTACGGCAGAGCAGCAAACTTAAATTTGCGCTTTGCCTAGGCTTTGTTGCATAAATATCTAAGGGTATGATTTTGTTTATTTATTTTTGGATTGAAATTTTAAAAAAATCCCTAAAATCAGTATCTTGAAGAATTTTCCTGCAACAAAGTTCAATTTAATTTACAGTCTCTTTACTGGTGGTTTCTTATTATTCAAAGGCGCACTCATAATGTTACATGTTACACAGATTTTATTTATAGTCTCGAACGTTGGTAGTTAAGCCAATTTTAAGCTAAACCACTTAACATCTGGTTTATTTCAAATCAGATTCATTATGCTTCCACGCTCTCCTTATAAAGGCACTTCTGGTGTACAGCGAATTCTGAATGCTACAAGCTATTCTTTGGCAGGCTTTAAAGCTGCCTTTCAAAATGAAGCGGCATTTCGGCAAATCATCCTGATTAATGCACTGCTGATTCCACTCAGTTTTTTCATGCCTGTCAGCCGTGTCGAACAAGTGCTCATGATTGTGGTGTGTTTACTTGCCATCATTGTCGAACTGATTAATTCTGCTATTGAAGCTGTGGTCGATCGTGTTTCGATGGCGCAACACCCCTTGTCCAAAAATGCCAAAGATATGGGAAGTGCAGCACAATTTGTTGCCTTGGCAATTATCGCGTTAACTTGGGGGGCATGCCTGATTCCTGCTTGATCTTTCTAAAGCAAGTATAAAACAGACGTTAAAATAACCTGAGTTGAGTATTCCTCATGCGGCATCAACATTCAAAATTTTTACTTTTTCAAACAATTTTACTTATTCTGAGTTTGCTGATCTTGCTTAATTTTTTTAGTGTTGCAGGCAGGCTAGATTTACAGCTCATTCAACCCTTCGTAGATGCGCATGCAGAATTTCCACTTCGACAAGACTGGGCTTTAGCTGAATTAAATCACCGTTATGTCAAATATATCCTCATTGCGGTATATCTGAGTTATTTGCTGGCTTGGTTGTTGTCTTTTAGATTGCATAAATTACGCACCCGTCGTTGGGAGTTAGGCTATTTCTTTTGGATGGTGGTGATAACGACTAGTGTGATTGCCGTACTTAAATCACAGTCGGCACATGCTTGCCCGTGGGATATGGGTATAGCCACAGCGCGTGGAGTTTGGTGGGATTTAAGTGCAACGGCAGGGCATTGTTTTCCTGGTGGGCATGCTTCTAGTGGCTTTGCTTTATTGGTAGGATATTTTATTTATCGAGTTACTCAACCTAAACGTGCTTATTTTTTCTTGATTGCGGCATGTATTTTGGGTATGGGGATGGGCTGGGCGCAAATGATGCGCGGTGCACATTTTTTTAGTCATAACCTTTGGACAGGCTGGGTGACTTGGTGTTTGAACGTGGTTGCTTATGCGTTCTTGGCGCATAAATTGCCACACTCAAAACCTGATTTTAACGCATCGGAAATTTAACCTGCACACATAAACCACCTAAACTGGTACTTTTAGAAAAATCTAGACTTGCACCTAAGCGTTGCGTGGCTTTATCTACAATAGATAAACCTAAGCCGCTGCCAATTTCTGCATGGTTATGAATACGGTAAAAACGCTGTCGAATTTGGTTGAATAGAGCGGGGTCAATGCCTGTACCACTGTCTTCAATTTGCAAAATTGCATGCGGCGCTTGCTGAAAAATAGTCACATTAATCACGCCTTGTTGAGGGGTATATTTAATCGCATTATCAATTAAATTATAAATAATGGAATGTAAAGTAGAACTTTGTCCGTGGATATTCAACTCTTGGCGTTGTTCGACACCTAAATCAATATCTTTTTGCAATGCTAATTGAATGAGCTGTTCCACACAGGCAATGGTCATTTGATTTAAAGATAGGGTTTGATCGCTTTCAATTAGACTATCTAAGGCATCTTGTTTGGCTAAGCTTAATAACTGATTGACCAAATGTTGCAATCGTAAAACCCCTTGGCTTAAATTATTTAGGGCATCACTATGTGGAAATTCCTGCAATAAAATTTGTACCTGTAAATTAAGTGCGGTGAGTGGGGTACGTAATTCATGTGCAGCATCGGCAACGAACTGGCGCTGATCCTGCTGTGCGGCAGAAATTCGCGTAAATAATTGATTCATTTCCTGAATAGTGGGTGCAAGCTCAACAGGATAATCCAGCATGCGAATTGGGTTGAGATCCTGTGCTTTACGACGTGCCAATTCACTTTTAAAGTCATTGAGCGGTTGGAAATTATGACGAATGAGCCAACCCAAAGCCAAAAGAGCAAAGGGCAAAAATAGTGCATAGGGAATAAACATATTTGCCGCTAACTCTAACGCTAAATATTGGCGTACAGAGTTTTGCTGGCTAATTTGAATTTGCAGATTTTCCTGCGGCAAAATATAGGTATGCCACAATCCAGATTCAGTTTGATGACTATAAAAACCCGGTTTTTCTACAGGTTGTAGTAGCAACACACCTTGAGGGTGTAATTGTGGTGTTGCATCAGCATACGACCAAATATCGACAAATAAGTCTTCTTCGCTATATTTCTGATTTAAATTGATTTGGCTTCGAGTAGGTTCAGGGTGGTTCTCTGCAATGCGTTCTGCCAAACTTTGCATTTGTGCATCTAATATTTCATTGATTTCTTCTAGGGCAATTCGATACGCTGCAAATACCAAAACGCAGCCCAACATGACACTAAAAATAGAAACATAAACAATCAGACGTTTTTGCAAAGAGTAGGATTGCATTAAATTTGCCCTAAACGGTAGCCCAAACCACGAATGGTACGAATAAAGTCTTTGCCAAGTTTGGTGCGCAAATGGTGAATATAGACTTCAATGGTGTTGCTGCTGACTTCACTGTCAAAATCGTATAATTTATCTTCTAAATTACTTTTAGAGAAAATTTTATTAGGGTGGCTGAGCAAAGCCATTAAAATTGCCCATTCACGATTCGACAATTCAATATATTCACCTTTGAATTTTGCCAAATGTTGTTCGTTATCTAAGACTAAATCGCCATAACTTAAAATATGCGCAGTATTATTCACTGGATTTTGTGTGCCGCTGCGTCTGAGTAGGGCATAAATTCGCGCCAGTAATTCATCAAACTCATAGGGCTTAATTAAATAATCATCTGCGCCCTGATTTAAACCATCAACCCGTTGTTGCAATTGATCACGCGCAGAAATAATCAGCACGGGCAATTGTGGATGTAACTGGCGAATATTTTTTAATACCTGCATGCCGTCCATCATGGGTAAGCCTAAGTCCAGCAACACCAACTGGATATCTTGCTGCTCTAATTGCTTTAAGCCATCAATCCCGTTGTTCACCCAAGTAACATCAAATTGCTGTAACTTGAGCAAGGTTTGGGTCGATTCGGCAATCATAAAATCATCTTCGATGATTAATATTTTAGGCATGTGATGACTCGTGCTGCGGTTGGGTGGTATATGGGGCAGAACATTGATTCAGCATATCATTTTTCGGATCAATCACTTTGCTGTTTACATCCAGCAAGCTCAATAAACTTGGGAAAAGATTGTCCTGACTCAATGTTGCTTGGCGTTGTGCTTTTAAGCAATTCACTTGCGCAGAATTTTGTTGTTGCCAAGTTTCTGAAAACCACATCAGCATAGGTACATGGGTTTGTTGAGTAGGCGCCATGGAATATGGTGCACCGTGCAAATATAAACCATGTTCACCTGTCGACTCACCATGGTCAGACAAGTACCAAAAACCGGTTTGATAGTTTTTTTGTTGCTCTAAAGTTTGAATCAACTGACTTAAAACATGGTCGGTATAGACAATCGAGTTGTCATAGGTATTGCGTAAGGCATCGGCACTGCACCCCTGAATCGCATTGCTGTTACACGTCGGTTGGAAGGGGTGATAAGCTGCGGTTGAGCGTTTGAAATAAGCAGGTCCATGACTGCCCATTTGGTGCAATACAATTAAATGTGAGCGCGTGTCTTTGGGGTCAAGCTGAGCAAGATAAGCCTGTAAACTGTCGACTAAAATTTCATCTAAACATTCACCGCTAGCATCACACCATTTTTGTTTTAGTGCTGCAGGAATTTGATATTGCTGCACCCGATCACAGGCACCTTTACAGCCTGAATTGTTATCAATCCAAGTGACTTGATAACCTGCACGCTGGGCAATATCCAGTAAACCTTCGCGGTGACTTGCCAGTTGTTCATCATAATTTTGGCGTGGCATCCCCGAGAACATGCAAGGCACAGAAACAGCCGTGGCAGTACCACAAGAGCTGACTTGACTGAAATTAATCACAGGCAGTTTAGACAGTTCTGGATTAGTATTTTTTGCGTAGCCATTCAGCGAGAAGCTTTCGGCACGTGCAGTTTCACCGACCACCAACAGCATAATTTTGGGTGCTGTGCCTGCTTGTGCAGGTTGAATTAAATGCGCATCTTCACCATAGCGCAGCAGTGGCAAATTCTGTTTGGGTGCTTTCTTTTTATAATACGACAGGCTAGAGGCAAACACATTTTGTGGCGAAAGCATGCCTTTTAAATCACGATGTTCACGGAAGATTGCAGCATAATCGACATAAAAACAGAACAATAAACCCAAAATCAGCACAATAGAAACTACACTTCCTAAGGTCTTTTGCAGTAATTGTCGAGCAAAATGAGTCGGCTGAATTTTAACAGACCACACTAAAACCAATGGCAGTAGCACAAACAGCACACTCCAAATCACCAAGCGCACTGACCAAAGATCACGTACTTCACGTACATCGGTTTGTAGCATATTTTGAATTTGGTCTGCGGTAATCACTACGCC
>ERZ650312.1875-NODE-1875-length-11775-cov-31.964846_pt1 | contig 11775 bp, 9 predicted proteins | sample MGYA00376248_ERZ650312 | MGnify/ENA primary metagenome ERZ650312 (study PRJEB26733, sample SAMN07839316) | wastewater metagenome | biome: urban; feature: wastewater treatment plant; material: waste water | place: USA: North Carolina | collected 2016-07-28 ... | reverse complement strand
GATTCATCAAAACTATCGCCATATAGCACCACATTACCGCCCAAGGACTTGACGGCACTGACTTTGATATCGGGGGTGGTGGTCGGCATCACGATAATGTTATTGAGTCCCAAGCGGCTAGCCGAGAAGGCGACGCCTTGCGCGTGGTTGCCGGCAGAGGCACAAATCACGCCTTTGGCTTTGTCTACTTCGCTTAACTGGCTAATTCGATTGTAGGCACCCCGCAGCTTAAAAGAAAACACTGGCTGAAAATCTTCCCGTTTAAAACGAATATCGTTGTTAAACCGTTCACTGAGTTTTTTGGCGGGTTCAAGCGGCGTTTGAATAGCAGCATCATACACGGTCGCTTGAAGGATAAGGCGTACCCAATCTGATAACATAATAATGACCTAAGTTTGAAAAATACGTTTGAAAATTTATTTTTACGCGCTGTGTGCTTTCATAACCAAAACACAGCAAATCGTTAGAGAAGTAAAAAATAAGTGATTAGATTAGGACTTTAGGGTTTAGCTTGCAAGTGCTTTTACGGTAAAATAAGTTGGGTAATTGATAGCATTAAGTTTTCTATCTGTTTTTTTGATAAATTCCTAACAAGGCTGGGTCTATGAGTACGATGAATGCAAGCACGCAACAACAACAAAAACAAGCCGTGGCAGCAGACGCGTTAAAATATATCGAATCAGGCATGATTTTGGGCGTGGGGACGGGCAGTACCGTCAACTGCCTCATTGAATTATTGCCAAAAGTTAACCTAAAGGGCGCTGTGGCAAGTTCAAAAGTCACCGAAGATAAGCTTAAAGCGCTTGGTATTGAGGTGATGGATTTAAATTTCACGGGCGAGTTAGACTTATATATTGATGGTGCCGATGAAGTGAACGAGCACTTACAGCTAGTCAAAGGCGGTGGCGGCGCTTTAACCCGTGAAAAAATTGTTGCCGCCGCATCTAAGCAGTTTATTTGCCTGGTTGATGAAAGTAAATGGGTGCAGCAATTAGGCGTTGGCTTTCCACTACCGATTGAAGTGTTGCCGCAAGCGCGCTCATATGCGGCACGTGAGTTAGTACAGCTTGGCGGTGAGCCGGTCTACCGTGAAGGATTTGTCACCGATTATGGCAATTTGATTTTGGATGTTTATGGCTTAGATATTGGCTTGGACAGTGAGAAGGTAGCAGCGTTTGAAGCAAAGTTAAACAATATCGTAGGAGTGGTATGTAATGGGTTATTTAGCGCACAGCACGCTGATATCTTACTGATGGCAACGGCAGATGGCGTAAAAAAATTGACAGCCAACTAAGTTACTAGCAAGTTAATGGTTATCAGCAATGTTGTCACACAACAAAAAAGACCAAGTCACGATGACTGGTCTTTTTTAGTTTATAACCGATTTAGTTTATAACTGATAATGGCAAGCTCATTAGTGCATGTATTGACCGCCATTTATATTGATGGTCTCACCTGTGATATAAGCAGCGCCATCGCTGACCAAATACACCACGGCAGCGGCAATCTCTTCCGGTTGGGCGAGACGACCCATTGGGATGCCTGCTTTGATGCTTTCCATTACTTTTTCAGGCACCGCCATCACCATTTTAGTACCCGTATAACCCGGTGCAACCACGTTAACGGTCACCCCAGATTTAGCGCCTTCTTGTGCCAACGCTTTACTAAAGCCGATGATACCTGCCTTGGTGGCTGAGTAGTTGGTTTGCCCAAACTGACCTTTTAAGCCATTAATTGAGCTAATACTCACAATACGCCCAGATTTTTGCTCAAGCATTTTGTTAAAAACGGGTTGGGTGACCGTGAATAGTGATTTTAAGTTGGTATCAATCACCTCTGACCATTGCTCATAAGTCATTTTTTTGAAAGTCGTATCACGGGTGATACCTGCGTTATTTACCAACACATCAATGTGACCTGCTTTTTCAATTGCATCAACAATGGCTTTGGTGGCGGCTTCATGGTCAGTGAGATTGGTCTCAACAAAGGTGAAATCGCTGGCATTCAAGCCTTCTTCTTCTAACCAAGCTTCGCCGCGGTTGACCGTGCTGTCCGCTTTAGGGGTGTAGGTTGCAATGATGTGATAGCCAGCTTGGATTAGCGCATGACAAATAGCGGTGCCAATACCACCTAGCGCACCTGTTACGAGGGCAATTTTTTTATTTGCAGTTGGGTTGTCCGTTGTCATCACAGTACGCTCCTTGTTGGTTGTGATTGTTGGTTGTAATAAAAAATTCAATGATTTAAATAGTTTATAGTATAAATGTGTTGGTTTTTTTACAATTGAACATGCGGCTAAAAAATTAGTCACATGCGATTGATATCAGGGTCACAAAAAAATATAGACCGAATATTCACATAAATTTATTGACTTTTACTTTCTTGTTTTTTTCATCATATATGAAAATTTGATAACTACCAATATTTTTTACGTTTTTATTTCTATGACAAACATTTTGTTACGCGCAAACGAGTATTTATAGGTTTGTGTGCTAAAAAAATTTGCAACAATAGCGGTTTGTGCTAGGCTATAAGGATAATTTTAAACAATGTAAGGTTGAGCAAAATACCCCGTATCAACTACAGTTAATCAAGCCTAAGTGCTAAATTTCTTTCCTGATGGTACAAAGTTGGCTTAATTGTACAAACTTGATTGGACAAGATTGATTGTATCGATACGCAAGCGTGAATGCTTAGTAATTTTATATACCACGATGAGCTGGGTCTGTTTATTTAGTCTGTTTATTTATTTGCCATACGGAAATTAGAATGCCGCAACTCTTACCGACGATGGAACAAATCGCTGTATTACAGCAAGCTAGTAATTTTGGCTATCAGTATTGGCAGACTAAAACAAACGTTGCACAAAGCTTTTTAAAAAGCTATCCGCTTACCCAAACGCTCGATGTCCAACATATCAAAGATTTAATACGCGATTATACGCTAGATGAAGATTATCAATTGGCGGATGAAGCAGCCGTTATGAGGGGGCTGCGTCATCTACGTAATTTGTTGATGGTGCGCTGGATTTGGCAAGATGCATTAAATCTGATTAGCCTAGAGCAGCTGACATGGGAGCTATCAAAATTTGCCGATTATTGTCTCATCTTTGCCAAAGACTATGTGTATCAAGATTTAATCAGTCGCTATGGCGAGCCGTATTTTTTTGATGAAAAAAATAAACCACATAAAGATGATTTAGCCATCATCGCCATGGGTAAAATGGGGGCAGAAGAGCTCAACTTATCCAGCGATATCGATTTGATTTTTGTCCATCAGGGGCAAGGTGAGACGGTGGTTGACCCGTTAAAACAACCAGGGTCAAAAGCTGCTAAATCCATCGACAACAAGAAATTTTTTACCAAATGGGGTCAAGGCATCATCAATCTGCTTGATAAAAACACCCAAGATGGTTTTGTATTTCGCATTGATATGCGCCTGCGTCCTTGGGGCGATGGCAGTGACTTGGCAATTCATTTATCGGCACTGGAAAAATATTTTGCCCAACATGGACGGGCGTGGGAGCGATTTGCTTGGCTAAAAGCCAGAATCGTCAACCCTGTCACCTTTAGCGATAGCTTAGAAGCCCTTATCAAGCCGTTTGTATTTCGTTATTATGTTGATTATAGTGCCTTTGCCGCACTACGTGAGATGAAATCGCTGATTCAAAACCAAGTCGAGCAACGTCAAGATACCGACAATGTCAAACTGGGTGCGGGGGGTATTCGTGATATTGAGTTTATCGTGCAGTCGTTTCAGTTGATTTATGGCGGGCGTGTCAGTGATATCAGAGTAAAAAACTGCCTACAAGCGATGAGCCAACTGGAAAAACATGGCTTTATCGATGCGGTGACTCATGAGCAATTGGCACAAGCCTATCGTTTTTTACGTAGATTGGAGCATGGTATCCAAGCCATCAATGATGAACAAACCCAGCGATTACCCCAAGATGCCAAACAGCGACATCAGCTTGCCCAAGTATTGGGGTTTGCCGATTGGGCGGCATTGTTAGCCAAACTCAATGAATACCGCCAAACGGTAAAAATACCTTTTGACGAGCTGGTCAGTGATCGCCAACAGTCTGATGAACAACTACAAGTGGATCATCAGCACAATTTATCTGAGCTTGAGCAAAAATTAAGCGCTGACAATAAAGATAAATTAAGCCAGTTTTGGCAAAGTAAGCTCATCACAGGGCTTAGTGAAGAAGCCAAAACTCGCTTAAATGCCGCTTATCCGATTCTAATCAATGGGTTGTTACATTCTGATTTAAGCGAAGATGCAATCAACGTGGCGTTACCTAGAATGTTGACACTGCTAGAGGCGGTAAGTCGTCGGTCAATTTATTTGGTCATGTTTGCCGAAAACCCAACGGCAGCCGCCAAATTGATTCCCATGTTGGCAGCAAGCCCTTGGATTGCGAGCGAATTGGTAAGTTATCCTGTTTTGCTGGATTCATTTATCCGTGAAAAATACCGTCATTTACCTGACAAGGCAGAACTTAGTGATATTCTGCGTCAGCAGTTGTTACGGGTAGAGCCTAATGATGAAGAAGGGCTACTCAATGCCTTTCGTTTTTTCAAAAAAACCCAAGTGCTGGCAGTGGCGGCAAGTGATGTGTTGGCGGATAGACCGTTAATGAAAGTCTCTGATTCACTCACCTTTATCGCTGAAGTGGTGCTTGAAAAAGCGTTGCAACGGGTATTTGGTGAATTGGTAAAAAAACATGGCTATCCTGTCAATGCCCAAGGCGAGCCTGTGAGTGAAGCGCATAATGGCTTTGCGATTATCGGTTATGGTAAGCTTGGCGGGCTTGAGATGAGTTATAGCTCAGATCTTGATCTTGTGTTTATTCATGACATTGATGAAGAAGCGATGACACTCGGTGAAAAACCCATCAGCGGTATGAAGTTTGCCGCCCGCCTTGCCCAAAAACTGATGAATTATTTGACCACCCAAACGCGCGATGGTCGTGTCTATGAGATTGATATGCGCCTGCGCCCCTCGGGTCAAGCAGGTATGATGGTAGTATCTACCCATGCGTTTGAACTTTACCAAATGCACAAAGCTTGGGCGTGGGAACACCAAGCGTTGGTTCGCGCACGTGCCATTTGCGGGGATAACCGCGTGATGAAGCGATTTGACCAAATTCGTAAAGAAGTATTGTGTCTGCCGCGTGATAAAGACAGTGTCCGTATCGAAGTATCCACCATGCGGCATAAGATGCAAGACCATTTGGGCAGCAAACCGCATACCAAGCAGCAAGGGTTGTTTCATCTGAAACAAGATGCAGGCGGATTGGTTGATATTGAATTTATTGCCCAGTTTGCTGTCTTGGCGTATGCCAATCGTTATCCTGCGTTGGCAGTTTGGAGTGACAATGTGCGTATCTTTGAAGCGCTTGCCAAAACAGGTATTATCGAAACCGAAATATGCCAACAGCTAACGCACGCTTATCTTCGCATCCGCAGTATGACGCATCGCTTGGCTTTGGCAGAGCAGCCGATACTGGTGGATGAAGCCCAGTGGCATGAGCTACGTAATTTTGTTGATGAACAATGGCATCGCTTGATTGGGCAACGACCAGAATAGATGTAACATCAATTTTTATTTCAAACAAATTATTTAAACAAAGTACTTTTTATTTCAAACAAAACACTAGGAGTAATCAATGGCAACAATTCCCAGCATGGCAGACCGTGATGGTTTTATTTGGATGGATGGCAACATGGTAGACTGGCGTGATGCCAAAATCCACGTATTAACCCATACACTGCACTACGGGATGGGCGTATTTGAGGGGGTTCGAGCCTACAAAACTCATGATGGACGCACGGCGATTTTTCGTCTAGAAGACCATACCCAGCGTCTGCTAAATTCCGCTAAAATTTTCCAGCTTGCTGTACCCTATTCGTATGAAGAAGTATTACAAGCACAAAAAGCCGTGGTACGTGAAAATAACCTTGAATCGGCATACCTTCGCCCATTGATTTGGGTCGGTTCTGAAAAATTGGGTATCGCTGCCAAAGATAATAGCATTCACACCATCGTAGCCGCTTGGGTTTGGGGCGCTTATCTGGGTGAGGAAGGCATGGCAAAAGGTATCCGGGTAAAAACCTCAAGTTTTACCCATCACCATCCAAACGTCACCATGTGTAAAGCCAAAGCCGTCAGCAACTATCCAGTATCTATCATGTCAAACCAAGAAGTTACCCGTCATGGCTATGATGAAGCGGTATTGATGGATACCCAAGGCTATGTTTGTCAAGGCTCAGGGGAAAACTTATTTTTGGTCAAAGACGGTGAGCTGCATACCCCAGATTTGTCAGGGGGTGCATTGGACGGCATTACCCGTCGCACGGTGATACAGTTTGCACAGGACTTGGGCATCAAAGTGCATGAGCGTAGAATCACCCGTGATGAGTTTTATATCGCGGACGAAATCTTTATGACAGGTACTGCCGCCGAGATTACCCCAATTCGTGAATATGATGACCACGTTATTGGCTGCGGCGCGCGTGGTGAAATCACCGAAAAACTGCAAAGTCTATTTTTTGATGTGGTGCAAGGCAAAAATGATAAATACGCGCATTGGCTCAGCTACGTGGATGAATAATCGGTAAAGTTGTCGATAAGTGAAAATAAGTAGATAAGTGAAAATAAAAGGATAGTTATGTTAAAATGACTATCCTTATTTTTTGAAAAATTATCGGTACTTTGGAAGTGACATGACAACATCGAGTGCAACCACCCCGCTTAAGCAAATTATTTGTATCAAATGGGGCAAAAAGTTTGCTGCCGAATACGTGAATAAGCTATATGGTATGGTAAGCCGTAATATTACCCCGCCGTTTCGCTTCGTCTGCTTTACCGATGATACCGATGGCATTCGTCCTGAAGTTGAATGCCAACCGCTACCCATCATTGATTATACAATTCCTGTGGGTACGTCAGGGCAGTGGGGAAAATCACGCCTTTGGAGCAAGCAGCTGGGTGATTTGAGCGGCAATGTGTTGTTTATGGATTTAGATTTGGTCATTGTGGACAACATTGATGGCTTTTTTGACTATCTACCAGAACAACAAGTAGTGATGACTCGCAATATTACCAATCCGTTAGAAAAACTGGGTCAAACCTCACTATTTCGCTTTCGGGTAGGGTGCTTATATCCATTACAACAGCAGTTTTCAACCAACCAAATGGCGACCATTGAAAAGTACCGCTACGAGCAGCGTTTTGTCACAAAAAATGCGCCAAATGGTGCGTTTTTTTACCCAAAAGGGTGGGTCAAACATTTTCGCTATCAATGCCGCCGTAATTTTCCATTAAATTATGTCTTGCCTCCCAAAAAACCCGTAGGTACTAAAATAGTGATTTTTGCTGGGGGTGAGTTAAATCCACCTGAAGCCATTGCCGGCAAATATCATCCAGATTATCCCAGTGACATGAAAGCGTATCTTAATATGCTAAAAACGTCCCCTGAAGCCAAGAAAAAACCGTTACGCCATCTTCGTTATTTTATTCTACCGAGTAAATGGGTCGAAGAAGCTTGGCGCGAGTAAAAGTGTCATGAAGAAAATCAGGGTTTTGCATTTTGTAACAGGTGGTTTTTCGGGCGCAACCAGTGTGGCGGTGGATATTATAACGGGTCACCAAGCCTACTCAGATATCGAAAGCTTATTGGTGCTTCGTCAAAAAAAGACGACTACGTCAGAAAAATTAGCCAGCCTTGAAAAAAAAGGCATTAACTATCAATTGGTTATTAATAGTCCTCACTTTGCAACGAGCAAACAGCTTCAACAAATCATCAAAGAGTGGCAGCCTGATATTTTGGTGGCGCATGGTTTTCCTGAGCATATCATAGGTAGAGCTGCAGGAAAAAAAGCCAACGTACCGCACATGGTACAAGTTGAGCATAATTCTAAAGAACGCTATAGCTTTATCAAACTATGGCAAACCCGTCACTTAAGTCAATTTACTGATAGCGTCGTTGCGGTATCCAAAGGGGTTGCACAAGTCCTTAACAAACAGCAGCTTAAAGCGCCTATCATCGCCATACCTAATGGTATTGACCCTGCACGATTTGACAATCAGCCCTTACCGATTCAATCGCGACCAGATGATATTATCATGGTAGCACGCTTTGCCAAAAGTAAAGATCATGCAACGCTGATTGAAGCATTAAACCTACTAAAACAAAAAAACATCACCCCAACACTGACGCTTGTGGGTAGTGGTAAAACAAGCTATCAAAACTTAGCCAATAACTTAGTCAAAAAATATGGCTTATCTCAGCAAGTAACATTGATAAATCATAGTAATGACATACCGCAGCTATTGGAAAGACACAAAATATTTGTCATGTCTAGCCGTTTTGAAGGGTTGAATTTGTCAGTTATTGAAGCGATGGCGGCAGGCTGCTTGGTGATAGGCAGTGATGCTGTGGGCGTCAATGAGCTTATCGAACATAAAAAAGATGGGCTTGTTTTTTCTATTGGCGATGCACAAACATTGGCAAACCAGCTTGAAAGTGTTTTGACCAATCCATTAAACTTTGAAACGATTACTATTCAAGCACGACAAAAAGTATTGTCTTACTATACCAAATCGCGGATGCTCAAAGACTATTATGACGTTTTTACCGAAATTATGAATCGATAAATGATTAGGATATAACATGCAAAGCCAATCCAAACCTATCACCATCAGTATCCTAATACCAGTTTATAATGTTGCTGACTATGTTGAAGAATGCCTAAATTCTATATTGGCACAAATTGACGATAATGCCGAAATTATCGTCATGAACGATGCTTCAACTGATAACAGTTGGGAAGTGTTACAAGCCTATCAAACCCATCCAAAAATCACACTGGTGCAAGCACCTCACAACCGTGGTCTGTCAGGTACGCGTAATGCGCTCTTGCCTTTAGCAACCAATCAATATGTTTGGTTTATAGATTCTGATGATGCGATGCACGATGGGGCATATACCAAAGTAGTGAATGCATTAGCATCAATGGATATAGATATGCTAGGCGGGAACTACATGGCATGGCGCGGCGATAACAAACGCCCAAAAAAAGCCTTTGTCGGTCCAGCTAATCAAATAATAAATAATGACAGTCTGCAATTTATCAAAAATATTGTTGAAAACAACAGCAATCACGTTTGGAATAAGGTCTATAAACGCTCAGTCATTGAAAAAATAAGTTTTCAACAAGGTAAAAAGTTTGAAGATATTTACTATATGACAGATTTGTCAAAAGTTATCAAAAATTTTGCTTTTATTGACTATCCATTGATTGATTATCGTGAACGCCAAGGCTCAATTGTTCAAACTCTGGATAAAAAATATGTCGATGATTATCTTGGGGCGTTTCTTTATCGCGTTAGTCATTTAAAAGCTAATTTGCGTGAAGACCCATCTTTTCAAAACTACTTACACTATAAAACTTACAATCGTTATGCAGGGTTGGTAAAAAAGTTAAAAGACAATCAGCAACTTGATATGCTTAACTACCTAAAAGACCATTTTAATATAAAATTTGATCATATCTATCGATGCATCGGTCAACAAATCGGTTGGATACGCTATCAAAAGCTGGGTTTTAAACATCGTCAGACTGAAAAAATTTTAAGCCAATAGATTGAGATAGGGGGTATCAATGAGATTTGTCTATGATAATTTTAGAAATAAGCCATTTAAGCCTTTATATAATGCATTGGTACCAAAATCCTACCGTAAAAAATGGCACTACAATTATTCAGAAATTCCTACACAAATGCGTGTGGCTGAATTTTGGCAGGATGCTATTACAAAATTTCAAAATGGCGAGATAGCCCACTACAATTTGACCATTTACAAACCAGAATTAGTCGGCAAGAAAATTATTTGGCAGTATTGGGCACAAGGAATGGATAACTTGCCAGAGCTTGCTAAGATTTGCTTTCATTCAGTTGATTGCTTTAAAGGCGACTACACGGTAATTAGGCTATCTGACAAAGATATTGCTAATTATTTAGATTTTCCTGAGTTTATTGCAGAGAAACGTTTAAATAGTGAATTTAGACCTGTCTTTTTTTCAGATTTATTAAGAGTGGCATTAATCAATAATTATGGTGGCATTTGGCTAGATGCTTCGGTTCTTATGACAGCACAGTTACCAGAAGATTTAATTCAATTGCCTTTTTTTATGTATTCAAGGGAAGATCATTCAGAGAACAAAGATTGGGGACTAGTAGCTGATCATTTGTATTTTAATTGGGACACTAATTTTAAAGTTAAATTTTTAAGTAGTATTGTTTTTGGCAAACCAAAAACAGCGTTGAGTCAAACTTTACAAGACCTGCTTATTTATTACTGGCAAACCCAAAATAGCATTGAACACTATTTCTTCTTTCAAATTTTAATCAATGAATTAAAACAGACAAATGCAGTTGCATTTGATTTTCCTGTGGTAGATGATACTTACCCACATCTTTTACAATTTGATTTAAATAAGCCATTTGATAAAGTGCGATACGACTATATCATTCAAAAGAGTTCATTACATAAATTAAGTTTTCATAAGAAATCAAACGATTCTAATAACCAGACATTCTATCATTATATTAAGCATCAGTTCCTGAATGGTTACTGAAGTTTTTAAACATATCAAACCAATTACCACGACCTAAAAAATGCAGCTTTATTAATTTTTTGCAATACATTCTTGTCAAAACAAAAATGCCTTGATCATCATCTACTATAGTGTTAGCGAGCAGTTTTTTCTGTGTTTGAACAACATATTGATAAAACATTTGCCAATTATCAGATGTCCCAACAATAACACCACCAATAATCGTTGCTTTATTTTGATAGATTGCCTCATAGGCAGCAGCGACTGTATGAGGAAAATGCGGATTTTTCACTATACCTAAATAGTAAGGTGGCTTAATTGTAAAAAAATGCAAGTATTTTGGATCGAAAGCGTACGACCAGTAATTAATGTTACCTAATACATTTTCATCACGACAGTAGCCAAAGTCCACCCAAGCAATTTGAGTATGCGATGTTAAACCCTTTTTAATCGCATGATTAATGAAGAATGTTTTTAAATTCGTGATTAGTACATACTTGGGTGACCAATATTCTGGATTTTCTAATTGATGTTCAGGTATATTTTGAATAAATTTAGGGTTTTTTTGAATAGACCGGATTAGCCCAAGTAAATTTTTAAATTTCTTGTCGATATCAAGTACAACAATGTTTGTAGGTCTGTCTTGGCGTAATTGTCGAATACGTGATTCGAATTCTTGCGAAGTAAAGACCGTTAGATCGTTTTCAAGCTTCGCTAGATTTGAGAAATATTCAAAATATTTGTCATTGTTGCGATGAAGATGAGGCGCATGACCATTTTCTATCGACCAATCACCCCGACCGATATCAAAAAACATAGTCACTAGGCTAATTTTACTTTTATCCATTTTTAAACTCGCTTTTTAATATCAAATTAATCACCATCGATACCCCCAATCTTCGGTATGTAGCTGTTTAATCAGCGAAAAGGCTGCGCGTGATAAGCAGCTAGTATTTGTGTTGCACCCAATAATTTATTATTTTGACGCATCATGGGGTTCGCAAATAAAGTAGAAAACAGTCGCTTAAGCAATGAAAAGAGTTGCTTTACTGATATCAGTACCAATAATCCCTAATCCAGTCAGTTGGCAACACCTTGCGATACCACTTACCGCTTTTACCCATGATGGCATCAGGTGGATTCACTTCCCCAT
>ERZ650312.1874-NODE-1874-length-11776-cov-16.553536_pt1 | contig 11776 bp, 9 predicted proteins | sample MGYA00376248_ERZ650312 | MGnify/ENA primary metagenome ERZ650312 (study PRJEB26733, sample SAMN07839316) | wastewater metagenome | biome: urban; feature: wastewater treatment plant; material: waste water | place: USA: North Carolina | collected 2016-07-28 ... | reverse complement strand
CTAGGCGTGTGCAGACAGTGCAAGCAGTACGGCAAGGTCACACAACAACGCCAGGAGGGTTTTGTGCGCGGCGCATCAGGCCAGCGTTGACACTCTATCAGAACTGGTAATTGTATTGCACGCCCAGAATGTGCGCATGGCTCTTGTAATCCGCCTGGCCATTGGTGTAGCTGGACACGCAATTCACTGCGCCGGCAGTGCTGCCGCCGCAATAGCCATTGACCTGTGCCTTGGCGTTCTTGATGTAGATATAGCTGTAAGCGGCGTTGATCGAGCTGTTTTTGTTCAGATCATACTTGCCGCCAAACGACAGCCAGATGCGATCGTTGTCCGGCATGGTGGACAGACGGTGTTCTTCGTCCGGCACCGGCGATTGGTCGTAGGCCACGCCAAAGCGCAGTTGCAGCGGCGCGCTGTACTGATACGTGGCGCCGATGGCGACTTTCCAGCTGTCTTTCCAGGCCGGCACCAGGGTGGTTTTGTTCGTGGTCTGGCCGGCAAAGTTGCTGGCGCTGTACGGCGCGGACTTGGGTTGGCTGTAGTTGATCGACAGCGAATCAAAGCGCGAGTGGCGCGTCCAGGTGACATCGCCCATCACCGCCCACTTGCTGTCCAGCTGCTTGAAGCCATGCACCGACAGGGATTCCGGGGTTTTGATGTCCACGCGGACGTCGCTGTCGATATAGCCGCGCGAGGCCGCGGCCTGGCCGGCCAGCGTGGCCGGCGTGGTCCAGTCAGCCGTGCCCTTCAGGCTGTGCTTGATGGCCGAGCGGTAGGAGACGCCCACGCGGGCGGTGGGGTCGATTTCCCACATCCAGCCTAGGTTAAAGCCAAAGCCCCAGTCCTTGCCCTCGACATCGGCGTAGCCGTCCGAGTTGCCATGGCCGCCGCCCACGCCCGGAATCAGGCTGTTCAGCGCCGGGTTGGCGCTGCCGCCAAAGTTGGCGTACTGGCGCAGCGAGGCGTCGGCGTGCTGGGCGATCAGGCCGATGGCCAGCGAGTGCTGGTCGTTGAGCTTGAAGGCCACGGTCGGGTTGATGTCGATGGTGGTCAGCGAGGTTTGGTTGACGTTATAGCGCAGCACCGAGTCACGCTGGTATTCGGTGGACGAGGCAAACGGCACATACACGCCCACGCCCACCGTCACGCGGTCGTTGAGCTGGTGGGTCAGGTACATGTGCGGCACGGCCAGAAGGTCGTCGGTCAGCTTGCCGCTGGTGGAGCCAGACACGGCGCTGCTGCGGTTCAGGCCGGCCGGTACGGTCACGCCATTGGGCAGGGGCTGGGCCGCATAAGGCTGGGTGGGGTAGCTGGCGCTGGCGTTGTTGTACTTGACGCTGGGTGCGACCAGATTCAGCGCGCCCGAGAAGTTGGTGCCCTGCAGACGAGTCATGCCAGCCGGGTTATAAAACAGGGTGGTGGCATCGGTGGCTTCAGCAGCGCTGGCATTGGCCGTGGCTTGTGCACTGACCGACTGGGTGCCGAAGTGATAACCGGAGGCGTGGGCGGTCAGGCTGGCGCCGGCCAGCGCGCCCATCGTCATGATGGACAGGCTCAGGGTGTTGAGTTTCATGCGTTCTTCCTCTTATTTCCAGCGTGGACGGACGTTGGTGTTATGGCTTGAGGTCATGCCGTCGAGGGCATCCCTGCGTCGGATACTAGCAAAGATTTTTTATCGGCGAGAAGCCTGTTTCGTACATTTATTCCAAACACTCGTTTAACACGATGGCTTGTTGTATTTACGCAACTTAGCACAATTTTTCATGTTGCGATGCAACAAGACCCAGGCTGCCGATCTGACGGCAAGGCTTGCCAGCACTGGATTTCAGGGTTTTTGGCTGCTGGCAAGGCACAGTGTTGACAAAAAACCTCAGCTAATCAACCGCGAACGCCCGTCGTCGTCCACTGCCACAAACGTCATAACCGCTTCGGTGATGCGCACACAGCCGCCATCCAGGCGCTCGGCAAACACCTCCACCTTGCTGGTGATGGATTTTTGCCCCAGGCGCAGCCGCTCGACGTAAAAGCTCACCACATCGCCAAGCAAGATGGGCATGGCAAACTGAAAGGCATTCACCGCCACGGTGGTCACCGGGCCCTTGGCCACCCGCTCGGCGTCCAGTGCGCCGGCCAGGTCCATTTTGGCCATCAGCCAGCCGGCATGCACCTTGCCGTGGGCATTGGTGCTGCGCGGCTCGGCGTTGACCCGCAGCATGGGCATGCGGTCTTTGGGCAATTCACAACGTTCGGCATTGGCGCGGTCAGGCATGGCGGGTCTCCCTGGCTCTCAGAATAGAGCGTGATTTCTGGCAAACGATGCCGTCAGCTTAGCATCGCTGGCGGCAAGCGCCAGCACCCATCACGGACAACGCTTTTGTCATCCGGCACAAGATGCCATATCTGTTTGTATTAATCTTTGATCTGGAATGAAAAAGCCCGACACCAGCGCTTGGCCTCGCGCACAACACTCAGCAAAGCGGCTCTGGCCAGGCGGATGACCGCAGACAGTAAAGGAGTACGGCAAAGTCATCCCACAACGCCAGAGGGGCTTGGTGAGCAACCCTTACCAGCGCACTTCCCAATCCTCTTCGCCCACAATCAGGCTGCACGCCAGCCGCCAGCGCTCGGGGCTGTCGTCGATGGTGTCGCGCGCCTGGGTGGCGGCGTCGATCAAGCCGTGGCGCGCTTGCACATTGCGCTCTTTGCGCGGCCAGGGTGTGTCGCGTGGTTGCTGGGCGTGGGTGATGCGCACCTGGCACGCGCAGCAGGTGCCGTGGCCACAGCGCCAGTACAGCGGCACCTCGGCGCGGCGCACCACGTCGATCAGCGCCTCACCTGAGGTGGCATCCAGGATTTTCGGCTCGGACAGCGCGGGGTGAATGAAGGTGATGCGGGGCATGGTAGGGATCAGCGGGCAAAAGGGCCGGTGTTGGCAGAGGGAATTTTAGCCCATATACCAAGCGCCGCTTACAAACCCCAGCGCAACAATCCTGGCCAGGCACCTGGTCGCAGACAGAACCAGAAGTACGGCAAGGCCGTGCAAAGACGCCAGGAGGGTTTTGTTAGCGGCTCTTATTGCCAATCAAAGCCAAACGACTCATCCCAACACAGCGTAGCCTGCTCGTCGCGGTAAGGCGCTTGCAATTGCAGCCCATCGGTCACGGCAATCTCGCGCTCGACGCAGGCGCTTGCCAGTTCGTCCAGACGCCAATTCAGCCAGCTGTTTTTGACTGGCGGCGTCTGCGCGCCCAGATGGCGGGTGAGCCAGGGCTCTTGTTGGTCGGCGCGGGTCTGGCGCTGAAACACCCAGAAACCGTCTTCCTGCACGGCTCGCCAGGCTTGTTGCGGCTGGCCGTCGCGCAGGGTGTACATGGTATAAAACGCCTGGGTCATCCATTCTGCCGGATAGTTTTCATTGGCTTCCAGCACATCCAGCGGCGTGGCCAGGCGGCGCTGGACGATCTGGTCTTCATTGCGCGCCATCACCCCGCCGCCCAGGCGCAGGCGGGCGTCCAGCGCGTGTAGATCGTCCTCGGCCAGCAACACGCCCAGATCGGGGCTGGCGTAGCGATGTGTGCTGGATTCTGACTCCAGCCCTGGCCAGACAAAACAAGGCTCGCCTGGTTTGCCGTTCAGCCAGCGCCGGTTGTGCTGCAAGATGGCCACATTGGGCTGGCTGACTTCGCGCAGGCGATGGCGGTTGATGCGCCCGGCGGTTTGCACGATGGAATGCGCGCTGGAGGGCTCGATCACCCCCCAGTCAAAATCATGGTCGCGGCCAATTTCTTCCACGGGCGTGGCCACCACGATGAATGGCGCGCTGGCGGCGGCGCTGGCCGCCAGCAAGCGTTTGATTTCCGGGTCGGCCACAATATGCCCGTCGCCGCGCTTGCGGTTGAGCAAAAAATCCAGCCGCTGTTCTTTCAGGTGGCGCTGAATGCGAAAATCCCGAGCGTGATAACACGCCACCCAGGCCTCGGGAAACCGCTGCGCCAGCGCGCGCGCCGTGTCGATGGCTACGCCAATATTGGCCACCCGCACCAGCCCAAACGACAGCTGCTTGCCGCCCGGCCCCGCCCAGGCGTGCGCCTGATGCAGGCGGGCCACCGCTTCGGCAATCGCCGCCACAAACGCCTCGTCCCCACGCCCGCTGACCGGCTGCACCCAGGCGCGGCGCACCGCCTTGCGCGGCGTGGCCAGCAACTGCTGCACATGGCGGGCAAACTGGGCGGGTAATTCGGTCTCATCGTCCAGCACGGTGGGCGCGGTCTGGTCATCGACAATGGCCACGCCAAAGCGCGGCTGCCGCTCTTCCAGCGCGCAGCGCATCTGCACGCCGCTGCGAAACGCCCGCCACACCGCCTCGGCCACCGGCTGCGGCAAGGTGGCCGATGAGCAAATCACGCTACGCCCCATCAAGCCGGCGCTTTGCACCACACGCAGCACCGCCACCAAGGCGTCTGGCGCGTACGAATCCACTTCATCCAGCACCAAATCGCTATCCACCATGCGCAGCAAGGCCGACACATGATGCCCCTGCCGCCCTGGCTCGCCAGCGTTGATCAAATAATCGATGGTGGACACCAGCACCGGCGCGCCAATCACTTGGCGCAACACCGGCCGGCGCTGGGTGAGCACGCCCAACCATTCTGGCAGCGCCATGTCGCCGCCGTGGGCGTCGTATTCGGTGGGCAGACCATCGCTGGCGAAGGCGCCGGCATTGGCCTGCTCGTCGCGTGGGTCGGCGGCATGCAGCCGGCTGGCTACACGGTCGCCAATCACCGTGGCCAATTCATCCGGCCCCAGGCCCAGATCGTCGGCCAGGGCGTCGCCGGTTTGCAGCGTCAGCGTGCGCAGGTTCAGGGCGATGGCAAAGCGCGGGCGGCGCGACACCGTGCAGGCCAGCTTGGCGTTGGCGATGGTTTTGCCTGCGCCGGTGGCGGCAATATTGAACACCAGCAGCCCGCCCTGGCTGCGCTCACGCAAGGCGGCCACCGCCGCCACCGCCTGATTTTGCCAGGCAAAGCGCCCGCGCTCGTCGGCGGGCGACAGAATATGCTCCACGCTCTCGGTGGCCAGGCCGGGCAAGCGCAGGCTGGCAATGCGCCAGGCAAAATCCGCCGCCCGTGCGCCCACCGTGCGCAAATGCCAATCCAGCGGCTGATCGAAGGCGCCATCCTTGGTGTTGGCGAACAATCCGCCCGTCGCCTCACCGCCCGGCCAGCGGCGGGCCGACACCTCATGGTCGGCCAGAATCAACGCCGCCCGCGCCAGGGTGGCCGCGCCACGCCAAAACGCCGGGCTGCGCGCGCCGGCCTTGCGCAGCAAGCGGGCCATGATGCGATCCAGCAGCTCGGCCACGTCATCGGCAATGGCGCCGGCCGGCGCCAACGCCCGCGCCTGGCTGTCATCGCGCACATGGGCGCTGGCATCCGGCGCGGCGCATTGCATTACCTTGCCTTTGGCGTCAACGCCGGTAGGGCCGAACAGGCGGTGATGGGTGGCCACCAGATAATCCAGCGCATGGATTGCGCTGTCTATGCCGGGGCCTTCCAGGCCGCCAGGCTGGCGCAGCGGCTTGGGCATGGCGATGGCCTGCCAGGCGCGCGCCCAGGTTTGCCCCTGGCGGTGCTGCTGCAACAAGCGCATGGAAATCCACTCATGGCGCACCGGGTCGGCCTCGGGCGGGCCGCCCGCCACCGCCCGCGCCAGCTTGTCGGCAAAAAAATGGCCCGACTTGCCCCAATCGTGCGCCAGCCCACCGGCATGGGCCAGCAAGCCCACGATGCGCAACCAGGGTGGCGGCGGTGGCCGACGGCGGGTGTAGCCCGCCGGAAAATGCCCATCCGGCCCAAAGCTATCGCGCGCGCCCACCACCCACAGCAAACGCATGCGCTCGCGCCCCTCGTTGCGATAGCAGGCCACCGCCGTTTGCCGCGTGGCCGACGCCTTGAGCAGGCCACGCAACTCGCGCAGCCCCTCCAGCGTAATTGGCGTGGCCCAGGAGCGCACGCCGGTGCGTATGGCGTAGCTATCCAGAATGGCCCGGCTGCGCTTGACCGCGCGCCGCTCGCAGGCAGAAATCAGGGTGATGTGCATCGCTTGCCTTTTTTGTTTGGGTCTGTGGTAGGCTTGCCGCCGCCACCGTGTCAGGTGGTTGAGAAGTAGTTGCTTAATGAAGTGTTGTTTGCCGCCGAGCAGGCGGTTTAGAAGCCGACAAGATGGCTATGTTGCGGTCACGCCACGTTTGCCGCCGAGCAGGCGGATGGTTCAGTGCAGATAGGCGGTTGGCCAAAATTTTTGTCCTAGTTACTTATAGAAGTATAAAAATTTTTGACAACCCTACGACATCGGCGTAACGTGCAAATATCATAATCCTCCGCCAGGAGCATTGCATGCCGCGCGCCAAAAAACCCGCAGCCGAAACATCAGAGCAGTGGGCTGAGTATCCCTACGAAGACTATGCGCAAATTTGCGCTAGGCTAGTGACCTTCTCTAACAAAACCGTCAACTCTAATGCCGTACCTGGTGGTATCCGCCTGGGGCCGGAGCAAGCACTGAAACTGCCCTATGTCTCTGCCCGCACCCTGTTAGGGGCAGGAGTTGTTCTTGCCCTTGACTACATGAAAGATGCAAGTAAATCAAGTTTAGTCAAGCAGCTAAACATGATTGCAAAGGGTGTTGCGCCAATTGCCGCAGATGAAGCCAAGCGAATTGTGGATGTTTTCTCTGAAACGACCTCTCAAGGGGCGCAATTTGGTACAGATAAAATTTGCCCACGTCTCCGCCAGTTGCTGCTGCCCCGTCAAGATGACTATGTCACAGTTACACCGCTGAGCGCGGGTGGGGTGAGTCGCGAGATTTACACTGCCGTGCGTGCGCACAACGACCGGCTGCACGACGCGCCAAATGATCCGCAGCGACGTATTCCCTTGGCCGTCTTTGGCCTGGGCGGCTCCAGGTCGATTAACGTCGGCTTACTGGCAGACGACATGCAGCACCCGCTAGTATGCTTTGCCCCTACGGAGAGCCCACCGCTAAAAGCCGCATTATCCATGCACTTCAAAGGCTTAACAGTATTCTTGCCGTATAGCCTGATGCGGAAATTCCGTGACTGGTGCGTCAGTTGCCGACAGCGCAATGGAGGGCTCATTTCCACCAATATGCTGACCCGTGATGCGGAAATCGACCATATCCACGCCATTGCCCGCGCCGTTCTGGCGCAAGGTGAAGACGCGCGTCAGCGCTTGCTGACATATCAGCACTGGCTGCCTGCTGGCGGCGAGCTCCTGGTGTCAGCCCATGTTGACCCCGTCGCCAGAGGACTGATAGACCCGACGCTGCGTGATAAAGGTTGGCCGCGTGCTTTTGCTGAGCAACTGGCCAGGCGGATTGCCAACTATCGCTTTGATGATGGCGGGGCAGAATTCCAGTTTGAACAGGCCGACATTTTCGAGATACAGGCCATGATTGAGGAGACCGTGCGATGAGCTATCTGCTGCTGCCCCGGCTGCGCATCCGCGCCGCCAATGCGCTGGCCAGCAACTACGCCATCAGCCCCGCCCAGGTGATGGCCTGCGTGCTGTTTGCCCACAATCTGGGCCTGCAAACCGGCTGCCGGCCACAGCGCGTGGCCATCCTGCACCACGACGCCCAATTGCTGGGCGAATACGGCAGCGATGGGTTTTATGACTTTCATCCCCAGCAACGGCGCGGGGCGACGTTTATTGACGCGGTGGATTACTCGTCAAAAAACCCGCACGCCTTGTCCTTGCAACCCAGCGCCAGCTGCCACCTGACGCTGTCGCTGCTGCTGGACATCAATGGCCGTCTCAATGCGGACAAAATCCGGCAGTTTTTGCGCAGCGCCCGCATCGCGGGTGGTTGTATCGACAGCCATGGCGATATCGAAACCGCCCACGAACTGGACGAGCTCAAGCTACCCAAAGGTTTCTGGCTGATTGAACGCAGCGATTTGCTCCAGGGCGAAGGCTCGCCAGTAGACGCGCTGCTGGCCGCACTGGGCCGCAAGCCGGCCAAAGCCAGCCCACCGGCTGGCGAACCCAGCACTGAGCCGCCGCCCTTGCCAGAATCCTGGCTGGCCGCCAGCGTGCTGGGCTACGCCATGACCACGCCGTTTGCCAAGCGTGCCGGCGTGCGCCAAACCCAACAGGGCGACACCCCGCTGCACGCCTTTTGCGAACCCCTGCTGGGCTTGGTCCAGTATGTCTCCACGGCTGATTACGGCCCGCGCCCGTTGCCTTTTTGGGAACACAGCTGGCTGCAAGACGATGTGTTTGTGGTGCGCCAATCCGAACCGATTTCACCCCTGTAAAGGACGATGTCATGAGTGAGCTTACATTCAAAAAACTGCCGGGCGTGCTGGCTTTTCAGCGCGGCGTGGTCATCAGCGATGCACTGTTTTTCAATGTGTGTGAAGACGGCCAAACGCCGGTAATGGTGGTGCGTCACGGCATACGCGGCACGCAAAACGTCAACAAAGACGGCGATGCCGAAAAAAGCACCGCCGCCAACGCCAAGCGCCAGGAAGTCTCCAACATCCAGACCACCGACACCGCCAAGCTCGACGCCAACGCCCAGGCGCTGGCCGTGCGCTTCAGCCTGCGTTTTCTGGATTTGGACAACGTTCTGTTTGCCTGCGCGCCATCCAGCACCGACGCCGACGACCTGGTGCGCCAATACCGGGACAGCGTAGCCAGCTTTATCGAGCGGGCCAAAACCTCTGATGGCCTGAACGAAGTGGCCGCCCGCTTTGCCCGCAACATCGCCAATGGCCGTTGGCTGTGGCGCAACCGCACCATTGCCCGTCAGATCACCGTGCGCGTCAGCGTGGCAGGCAAAGCCCTGGCCAGTTTTGACGCCCTGGCCACCCCGCTGAACCACTTTAACGACATCAGCGCCGACGAACGCAAGGTGGCCGCTTACATCGCCGACGGCCTGCGTGGTGACGACGACGCCGGGCTGGACATCGAAGCGCAGCTGGATTTTGGCGTGCGCGGCGCGCTGGAAGTGTTTCCCTCACAAAACTACGTAGAAGACAAACCGCGCGGCTTTGCCCGCCCGCTGTACTGCCTGGGCGCGCCAGAACGCATTCACAGTCGCAACGGCATGGAATTTGAAAGCACCCGCACCATGGGCCACGCCGCCCTGCGCGACCAAAAAATCGGCAACGCCCTGCGCACCATCGACACCTGGTATCCCCGCTACGCCGAACACGGCCGCCCGCTGCCAGTAGAGCCCAACGGCGCCAGCCTGGAAGCACAGGAGTTTTTCCGCGACCGCAAAACCTCCGCCTTTGAATTTGCCCGCTGCCTGAACACCCTGGACCCAGCCTCGCCCGAAGGCATGTTCATGATCGCCAGCCTGATCCGTGGCGGCGTGTTTTCAGGGGGCAAAGAGTAATGAGCCCGCGCCATTACGTAGACATCCAGCTTGGCCCGCGCCCCTCGCCCATCATGGCGGCGCAGGCCCTGCGGGCGTTGCATGGCGTGTTTGCCCTGCACCCTGGCCAATACGCGCTGGCGCTGCCCGACTACCCGCGCAGCTTTCCGCGCCTGCGCGTGTTTGCCGCCAGCCGCGAAGCGCTGGACCAACTGGTTAGCGCCACCGAAACCCACCCCGCCTTTGCCGAAGGCGCCGACAAAATTGCCCGCTTTGCCTACCCCAAAGCCGTGCCCGACGCCTTTGCCGGCCCCTGGCTAAGCTACCGCCGCTATCGCATCCCCAGCCGCAAGGCCGAGCGCAAGCCCGACGGCAATTTGCGCCTGCGCCGCATCCAGGCCGCCGACGCCGCCGAGCTGCCGTATTTTGCCCTGCATAGCCGCAGCAACGGCCAAGCCTGGCGCCTGTATGTGCAAGCCCAGCCCAGCCCGGCGCCCGGCCAGGCCGAGCCAGACGCCTACGGCCTGGCCACGGTCTCGCGCCCCTTTGCCCTGCCCTGCCTGCCATGAACGCCCCACGCCCCAAACCCCGGCAAATTTTATTGTCGAAACGGGCCAACATCTTTTATCTGGAGCACGCCAGGGTGCTCCAGAAAGACGAGCGCATCGTCTGGCTGACCGACAGCGGCGAAGATGTTGAGCAATATTTCAACCTGCCCGAGCGCAACACCGCCCTATTGCTATTGGGCAAGGGCACCTCCATCACCGACGCCGCCATGCGCCGGCTGGCGGAATCCAATGTGCTGGTGGGGTTTTGCGGCAGCGGCGGCTCGCCGCTGTTTGCCGCCGCCGACCCGGTGTTTCTCACCCCGCAAAGCGAATACCGGCCCACCGAGTACATGCAAGCCTGGGTGCGCAGCTGGATGGACGAAGCCCAGCGCCTGCAACTGGCCAAAGCCCTGATTGCCGAGCGCATCACCATCACCAGCAAAGCCTGGGCAAAAAACAGCGCGCTGCTGCAAAAAAAGATCGAACTGCCCGCCAGCGCCATCGACACCCTTCGCCAGCGCAGCGACGCCGTGCCCGACACCCAGGCCCTGCTGCTGGCCGAAGCCGAATGGGCGCGCGCCCTGTACGCCCGCCTATCCGCCGGCTACGGCCTGAAATTCACCCGTCAGGAAGGCATGGGGGCCAAAAGCAGCAAGGAAGAGCGGGTGAATTCTTTTTTGGACCACGGCAACTACATCGCCTACGGCCTGGCCGCCGTCGCCCTGAATGGCCTGGGCATCAGCTATGCTTTTCCGCTGCTGCACGGCAAAACCCGGCGCGGCGCCCTGGTGTTTGACATTGCCGACCTGATCAAAGACGCCTACGTCATGCCGCTGGCCTTTGCCTGCGGCAGCGATGCCCGCATCAAGGACAATATTTTTCGGGCTCAGCTGATCGAAACCCTGCAAGACGCCGACGCCCTGGACTTGCTGTTTGGCTTCGTCAAAAAGCTGTGCGGAATAGATCAATAAAATCAAGGGGATGGATTTGTGGATGAAAAATGAAGCCTGAACAGGAAAAATGAAGATAAACAATTGAAGGAGAAAGGAGTTTTGGAAAATCGGCCCAGTTTGCCGCCGTGAAGGCGGTTTAGAAGTGTGGCGTGGGACATAGCGCAGCGCCTGGGCGGTTTGCCGCCGTGAAGGCGGTTTAGAAGGTTGCGTTGACGGCGATGGGCGGCGGCGCCCGGTTTGCCGCCGTGAAGGCGGTTTAGAAGATGCCAGCTGCCCGAGCCCTTGCGACGGCGCGGTTTGCCGCCGTGAAGGCGGTTTAGAAGACCAGGTCGGGCGTCACGAAATCCGGGTCAGAGTTTGCCGCCGTGAAGGCGGTTTAGAAGTTGATCTTGGCCCGTTCGACGCGCACGCCCTTGTTTGCCGCCGTGAAGGCGGTTTAGAAGACTGAAGGACATCGCCGTCTTTAGCATATGCGGTTTGCCGCCGTGAAGGCGGTTTAGAAGAGGTCGCCCCGGCGCTGGGCGGTCAGGATGGCGTTTGCCGCCGTGAAGGCGGTTTAGAAGATGTGGCTGGTGACAATGCCAGCCGCCGCGCCGTTTGCCGCCGTGAAGGCGGTTTAGAAGGTTTGTCACGACATGCGACGCGCTGAAAAACGGTTTGCCGCCGTGAAGGCGGTTTAGAAGACGACGGATGCGCCCAAGCCTGATGCCGGAGCGTTTGCCGCCGTGAAGGCGGTTTAGAAGGATGCGGCAATCCGCGCCAATCAGCCCGGAGCGTTTGCCGCCGTGAAGGCGGTTTAGAAGCGATGGGCTGCGCGTCAAAATTGATCGTTGCAGTTTGCCGCCGTGAAGGCGGTTTAGAAGTGGATGGCGC
>ERZ650312.1873-NODE-1873-length-11778-cov-10.829992_pt1 | contig 11778 bp, 7 predicted proteins | sample MGYA00376248_ERZ650312 | MGnify/ENA primary metagenome ERZ650312 (study PRJEB26733, sample SAMN07839316) | wastewater metagenome | biome: urban; feature: wastewater treatment plant; material: waste water | place: USA: North Carolina | collected 2016-07-28 ... | reverse complement strand
TTGCTCTGTCGCTCGCTCTGTTGACCTTATCTGGCATCGCGTTGAGTCAGTACCAGTCGTATGCCTCCTTGCTGCGCAACAATCGGGAGATCCGGCTGATTCTGGTACCTACCAACTTGTTTGCGGCTGGCCATGGTTACCTGAAGCGCCAGCTGGCCACACCTAAAACGCTGACGGCCATTGGTACTGATGCGGTAGTTAATCGACAGGGTGCGGCTCGTAAACCCAGGCTGCTGGTACTGGCAGTAGGAGAGACCGCTCGCTCCGCCAACTTCTCCCTCAACGGCTACTCCCGTGAAACGAATCCGGAACTAGAAAAGCGAAATGTCATTAGCTTCACGAACGTGAGCTCCTGCGGTACCGCTACCGCGGTCTCGCTGCCATGCATGTTCCTGGACGTGGGTAAGGCCCAGTACAAAGATGGCTTGGCCAAGAGCCGAGAAGGGCTGCTCGACGTGCTTCAACGCGCTGGCATCAGTGTCATGTGGACTGACAACAACTCGGGGTGCAAAGGGGTCTGCGACAGGGTTCCCAACCACAAGGCTGCCTCTCACGCGGATTCCCAACTGTGCACCAGCGAGGAGTGTAAGGACGGGGTGCTGCTCACGGAGATGCAAGACTTCATCAAGCGCCAGGAAGGCGATGCTGTCCTGGTGCTCCACTACAAAGGCAGTCACGGCCCGGCCTACTACAAGCGCTACCCGCCGGCGGGCCGGCGGTTCGAGCCGACCTGCGACACCAACGAGATCCAGCACTGCGGCGTCGACGCCCTGCGCAACACCTACGACAACGGGATCGCCTACACCAGCGAGGTGCTGGCGAAGCAGATCGCCCTGCTGGCCGCACAAGCCGGGCGCGTCGACAGCGTGCTGCTCTACATCTCGGATCACGGCGAGTCGCTCGGTGAGCGCAACATCTATCTGCACGGCCTGCCCAAGATGCTCGCGCCGCGCGAGCAGACGCACGTGCCGATGCTGGCCTGGCTGTCGACCGGTGCATGGCAACGTCTGGGCGTGAACGAGGCCGCGTTGCGGCAGCTCGCCGCGCAGCCGCTCACGCACGACAACCTGGCGCCGACGCTGCTCGGGCTGCTAGGCGTGCGTACCAGCGCCGTGCGGGTCGAACTCGATCTGATGGCGCTGGCCCGGCGCGCCGCCCCGCCATGAGCAGCAATGCCAAGAGTGGCGGCCTCGAATCTTCCAGGGAGCATCCACAGCGCGCGGCGCGGCCGGGCCGCGCGATGACGATGACCTGCAGCTTCTGGTCAAGGCACAAGCGAGCTTCTGACAGTCGGCCTCAGGCCCCCACGGAGACGAGGCTACACCGCGCGAGCGCCCTCGGCCGCGGCGCTGTCGGCATCCTCGATCTCGATCGTCGTGTGTAACAGAGCGAACCGGGTGGCCATGGCCCCGCGCGTTGCGGCGAGCACGGTCTTGGCGTCCGCGCCGCCATCGACGACAAGGTGGCAGCTCATCGAGTCCAGGCCGGAAGTGATGGTCCACACATGCAGGTCGCGCACCGCAGTCACTCCGGGGATTGCGAGCAGCGTGCGCTCAAGCAGCGCGACGTCGACTTCGGGCGGTGTGCCTTCCATCAGGATGTGGATCGCCTGCTTGAGCAGGGTCCAGGTGCGCGGCAGGATGAGCAGCCCGATGCCGGCGCCGATCAGCGGGTCGGCAAGCTTCCAGCCGGTCAAGATGATGATGCCGGCGGCGACCAGCACGCCCAGCGAACCCAGCATGTCGCCCAGCACCTCAAAGTAGGCGCCCTTCACGTTGAGGCTTTCCTTCGAGCCGGCCGCCAGCAGCTTCATGCTGATGAGGTTGACCACCAAGCCGGCTGCGGCCACCGCCAGCATCGGCACACCCAGAATCTCGGGTGGATTGAGGTAACGCTGGTAGGCCTCGTAGAAGATGTAGACCGTCAACAGCAGCAGCACGACGGCATTGGTGAGCGCGGACAGCACTTCCATCCGCACATAGCCGTAAGTCTTCTGTGGCGTGCGTGGGCGCTCCGAGAAGCGGATCGCCAGCAGCGCCAGCGCCAGCCCGCCGGCATCGGTCAGCATGTGTGCGGCGTCGGCCAGCAGGGCCAGGCTGCCGGTCCACAGGCCGCCGACAACCTCGATGGCCATGAAGGCCGAAGTCAGTGCCAGCGCCCAGATGAGGTTCTGCCGGTGGCGCCCCGCTGCCGTACCGGAGGGTTTGCTGTCAGGCAGACGAGTTGCTGGAGTCGTTACTTGAGGCGCATCGATCATGTTCTTCCTTCTGGGGTAGGCGTAAGGATTCTTCGTAAATGAATAAGATCGCCGGGAAACCCTTGTCACGCTTGAGCATCAGACGTGAAAACCCCCGGCAGCAGAACTCCGCGTGGGTTGAGATTTGATGAATCATACGGGCCGAGATGGGTCGCTAATCACGTACATTTTTACACTGCGATTCTTACTGCAGGTCCCTTTGGCCAACTTCCAAGGCACGAGGAGAGATTCGCGACGAGCTAGTGGCCATTTTCTGCATTGCCCGTGCGCCGCTTTAGGTGCTCAGCAGTCCGCTCAACCTGGAACAGGCTGATGTCGTCTTGCGTACTCCCTTTGGGGTGGAAAGGCGTGCTGATTACCTCAATAAGCCTCAAGATGTAAATGAAGACAAATACGATCAGTCCTATGGCGACGAAGGAGGTCGAGAATGGCTCAAGGGCCGTCAGGAGCAGAAGACCGATGGTGCCGAGCAGCACTGACTTCGCCAGAAAGAACGCCGACGGGATGAAGCGGATCGACTGGATGTAGTTGACGCGGAACAGATTCCGAACCAGTTGCGCTTGCTCCTGCTTCAGCTTGACAATGTAGTTGGGCGGCACTTCGGCCTTCTCCATCTGCGCGAAGAACTCCCCCAGCGCAAACACGTGATGGTGGGTCTCCCTGTTGCCCGACACGACATCGTCGCGCAAGCTGTCCAGCGCCGCGAGCAGTCCTTCGCGGAACCCCTCAATGTCCAACGGATAGCGGCGACTGATCAAGAGCACGTCCTCGTACATATTCTCGACGATAGCCGTGAATTCCGCGGGAAGCCGCTCGCTTTCCTTGTAGTCTGCGATGGTGGCCGACAGGATGAACCCGAGGATGAAGAAGCCACCTGCGACCGCGGTGGCGTGTAGGGGGCTCAAGACCAGCATCTCCCAACCAAGCAAGTGAACGACGAGTTTCAGCCCGAGCACCAGCGCGAGCCACGCCAGGCTTCGAATGAAGATCTGCTGCTTGGATATCCAAGCTCTCATACGAGGAATTTGCAACATTTCAAGTTGAACCTTGCCCAATCTACGACTATGCACGAGCGACTCGGAGCCTCCGCGAATATTTTTTCGCAGCCAACTGATAAACATCAAGATAGAAGGCGTATCAGGCCTGCGGGGTGAATCGCCCAACCGAGTAAACCTGCCAACCCCATTACGGCGCCAAATCCCGTCGGGGTCAACGCGACAAAGTAGAGCCAGCGCTGATGGGTCAGCGCCGTCACCGCCAGCAATGCAATCGCAATTGCCAGCAAGGCATCGGAAAGATCAAATTGATCATCGCGATAATTGCCTGAGTCATAATCCTTCTGATCCTGTTCGGCCTTGATGCGCAATTCTTCTTTTTTCTTGTTTTGCTCTGCCGCCAGTTTCTCGTATGTCTGGATGGCATCGATATAGGCCGCTTGTTCCGGTGGCACTTTTCCTGCCGCAGCCAGTCTCAGCTGAACGACAGCGGCTTGGGCGATTTCTTCGCGAATATTGCGTGCCTGATAAAACGCCCAGCGGTCCAGCTTGTTGGCCTGCGCCTGCTGCATTCCCTGAACGATATTATCGTCCTTGACCTTGCAAATCCCCATGAAGGTGGCGAGGAAAGCGACGGTGATCGCCACTAGCATATTCAGGCGCGCCACACTGCGTTCGCTGGCCTGCATCTGGTTGGCCTGTTCCACAGCATCAAAAACGGTAACTTCCATTGCTGAATCGCCTGATGAAATGAATAAATGCCGACACTTATTTTACCCGACTTTGACACAGCCAAGTCACACCTCCAGCGCAAGGCCTTGATCGGCAAGGCTTTCTAGATAATGAACACGTTAATTTATGTTTCTTGAAAGTCTGCATCGGCTCGGACAAGTTGACTCAGGGATTCGGTGTACGGTCTGCTGTCATGCCGCAGCCGCACTTGGCACCGCACCAGCGGCCGCCCGCGCAGCCGTCTTGTAGGCCAGCAGTCGCAACGCGTTGACCACGACAATCAGCGTCGAGCCTTCGTGGAACAGCACCGCGGTGCCGATGTTCAGGCCGAAGATCGTGGCCGGGATCAGCACCGCGACGACGCCCAGGCTCACATAGAGGTTCTGCTTGATGATGCGGCTGGTGCTGCGCGACAGGCCGACAGCGAAAGGCAATTGCGCCAGGTCGTCGGCCATCAGCGCGACGTCGGCGGTTTCCAGCGCGACATCGGAGCCCGCCGCACCCATCGCGATGCCCACTGTCGAGTTGGCCATTGCCGGCGCGTCGTTGACGCCGTCGCCGACCATCGCGACCTTGCCGTGCTGGTCACGCAGCGCCTTGATCGCATCGACTTTGTGCTCGGGCATCAGATCGCCGCGCGCCTCGGTCAGGCCCACGCTCTTGGCCACCGCCTCGGCCACTTGCTGGTTGTCGCCCGAAATCATGATCAGCCGCTCGATGCCGAGCTCACGCAGTTCGGCCATCACCCGCGCGGCCTCCGGCCGGGGCGTATCCATCACGGCGATGATGCCCAGGAACCGCTGTCCGTGGCGCACCACCATCGTCGTGCGGCCTGCGGCAACCAGCTTGTCATTGGCCGCTGCCACCTCGGGCGGCAGCGTCGAACCGGGCAGTTCGGAGAACAGCACCGGCTTGCCGATCACCGCCGTCTCGCCAGCGACCTGCGCCTGCACGCCGCGGCCGGTGATGCTTTTGACGTCGGATACAGCAGGCAGTGCGACCCGTCCGCCCAGCCGCTCGGCGGCACCGGTGACGACGGCCGAAGCCAGCGGATGGTCGCTGCCTTGTTCGACCGCCTGGGCCAGGGCCAGCAACTCGTCTTCGCTAACCCCAGGCATCGCCACCACATCCGTCAGCCGCGGCTTGCCTTCGGTCAATGTGCCGGTCTTGTCGAAGGCGATCGAAGTCAACGTGCCCAGGTTCTCGAGCGGCCCGCCGCCCTTGACCAGTACCCCACCGCGGCCAGCGCGAGCCACGCCGCTGAGCACGGCGCTCGGCACCGAGATTGCCAGCGCGCACGGGCTAGCCGCCACCAGCACCGCCATCGCACGGTAGAAGCTGGCTGAGAACGGCTCGTCGATCACCACTCCAGCGAACAGCAGCACCACCACCAGCACCAGCACTGCCGGCACAAAAAGGCGCTCGAAGCGTTCGGTGAACTGCTGCGTTGGCGAGCGCTGCGCCTCGGCCTCGGTGACCATCTTTACCACCCGCGCCATCGTCGATTGCTCGGCGCGGCGGGCGACCATCACCTCGATCGCGCCCGATCCGTTGATCGTGCCGGCAAAGACGCGATGCTCGGCGCTAACGCGGTCGAACGCGGCCAGTGCCGCCGGCGCGTCGGCCACCGGCCGCTTGTCGACCGGAACGCTCTCGCCCGTCACGGGCGCCTGGTTGACGCTGGTCGTCCCGACCACCACCACGCCATCGGCAGGCAGTCGTTCGTTGGGGCGCACGATCACGATGTCGGCCACCTGCAATGCGGCGACGGCGACCTCCTCGGTTCCGGCGGCGCGGCGCACGGTGGCTGTCTCCGGCGCCAACTTGGCCAGGGCTTCGATCGCCTTGCGGGCGCGGCCCATCGCGTAGTGCTCCAGCGAATGTCCCAGACTGAACAGGAACAACAGCAAGGCGCCTTCGGCCCACTTGCCAAGCGCCGCAGCGCCGATGGCGGCCACCAGCATCAGCGTGTCGATTTCGAAGCGCCTTGCGCGAAGGTTGTCGAACGCCTCGCGAACCGTGTAGTAGCCGCCGAATAAATAGGCCGCGACGTACAGCACCGTGGGCAGCCACGCCGGACCAGCGACCACGCGTTCGAGCAGCCAGCCAACGCCCAGGAGCGCGCCGGCAGTGCCGGCGAAGACGAGTTCGGTCATCTCGCCGAACGGGCTGCCGGCGTGCGAGTGCTCGGCGTGGTCACCGGCTGCCTTGGCGTGGTCGTGACCGGCGTGGTCACCCGCTGCCTTGGCGTGGTCGTGACCGGCGTGGTCGTCCGCTTTCGCCGCGTCTGCCGGTGCCGCATCGGGCGCCTTGAGGCCCAGCCTGGCGGCGTGTTCCAGCAAGATCTGCGCCGACACCTTCTGGCGGTCGTATTCGATCCGCGCCGCGCCCGAAGCAGCGACATCGGCTTCGAGCACGCCAGGTAAACTGCGCAGCCCGTCGGCGACGCTGCGCGCGGCGCGCGCATGCAGCGCTGCGTCGGCGCGCACGACCAAATGCCCGAAGCGCTCGCTGACCTCCGCGCCCGCGGCATGAACCAGTTCTCGGACGCGGCCGATGTTGATCTGTGCCGGGTCGTAGTGGATGCACAACTGCGGCGCGCCGGCGTCGCGCGCGACGTGCGCCTCGGAGATACCGGGCCTTCCCGACAGCGCGGCGATCAGTCGGCCGACGCAGCGGTCGTCGGCGTCGGGCAGCAGCAGCGGCAGGTCGAGCCGCAGCCGGGTCGTTGGTTCGTTCATTGGCACTCTCTTTCGTTGTTATGCTGCAGGGCCGACTGGTCAAAGCATTTCATCGGCGGACCATCACTGCGCCTGTCACTGGCGATAATATTTTTGAAGCCATCGCGGATGGCACCTTGAACTGAGTAACGGCCGCTGCAATCGGCTTAGCGTGCTTGGTTTTCCATTTTCCGAGATGCCCCCAATCATGGCCACTAGTGCGCTGTCGGCGAGGTCGTTCCCGATGGCCAGTAACTCAAATGGGTGCCTTCGAGTGATCTCGCGCGCGAGGCTCGCATCGATGTAAAAGGGGTCGTCTCAGAAAACGGAAAATAAAGCACGCTAAGGAAGTTACGAGTTTCAGTACATCATTCGCTGCTCCAAGTACCACGGATGCAAAAAGAGAGACCGAGAAACGATTGCTTTTCGGTCTCTCCGAAGGATGTTCAGCAGGCTGTCCTGCCATCCAACCTAGTGCAGATCAAAGCGATCCGCATTCATGACTTTCGTCCATGCAGCCACAAAGTCCTGCACGAACTTGGCCTTGTTGTCATCCTGCGCGTAGACCTCCGCATAGGCACGCAACACTGAATTTGAACCGAACACCAGATCAACGCGGGTCGCTGTCCATTTTGTTGCCCCCGTCTTGCGGTCAACGATGGCGTAGCTGTTGCGCCCCGTCGGTTTCCAGCTGTAGGCCATATCGGTCAGGTTAACGAAGAAATCATTCGTCAGCGCGCCAACACGATCTGTGAACACGCCATGCGCAGTACCGCCGAAGTTGGTGCCCAGCACCCGCATGCCTCCTACCAAGGCGGTCATCTCGCACCCTGTCAACCGCATCAATTGGGTACGATCAAGCAGCAGTTCCTCAGCACTGACCACATAATCCTTCTTCAGCCAGTTGCGGAAACCGTCGGCCAAGGGCTCAAGTACCTCGAAGGACTCAACATCGGTCTGCTCTGGCGTGGCATCCCCGCGTCCTGGCGCGAATGGAACCGTCACGTCAACGCCGGCAGCCTTAGCTGCTTGTTCGACGCCGATGTTACCGGCAAGCACGATCACATCAGCGACACTAGCACCGGTTTCGACGGCGATCTTTTCATAGACTGCCAGCACCTTGGCAAGACGCCCCGGTTCGTTGCCTTCCCAGTCCTTTTGCGGGGCGAAGCGAATACGCGCGCCGTTCGCTCCGCCGCGCTTGTCCGAGCCACGGAAAGTGCGAGCGCTGTCCCAAGCGGTTGAGACCATCTCACCGATTGTGAGACCGGCGGCGACAATCTTTGCCTTGACGGTGGCAACGTCGTAGTCCTTGCGGCCGGCTGGCACCGGGTCTTGCCAGATGAGGTCTTCGGCCGGCACGTCCGGGCCGATGTAACGCGACTTCGGCCCCATGTCACGGTGGGTCAGCTTGAACCAGGCACGCGCGAAGACTTTCTCAAAATATGCCGGATCGTCGCGGAAGCGCTCGGCAATCTTGCGATATTCAGGATCGAACTTCATCGCCATGTCCGCGTCGGTCATGATCGGCTTATGGCGAATTGACGGGTCTTCGACGTCGACCGGCATATCTTCTTCCTTGATGTTGACCGGTTCCCACTGGTGCGCGCCGGCCGGCGACTTCTGTAGCCACCAGTCGTAGCGAAGCAGCAAATCGAAGTAGCCACCTTTGCCGGTGTTCCATTTCATCGGATGCGTGGTCCAAGCGCCTTCGATACCGCTCGTCACCGTATCGCGGCCGATCCCGCGAGTGGTATGGTTCTGCCAGCCGAGACCCTGTTCTTCGAGTTCGGCTCCTTCGGGTGCCGGGCCGAGGTTGGCTGCACTCCCATTTCCGTGTGTCTTGCCAACCGTATGGCCACCGCCCGTTAGCGCCACGGTTTCCTCATCATCCATTGCCATGCGCGCGAAGGTAATACGCACGTCGTGTGCCGTCTTCAGCGGGTCGGGCTTGCCGTCGACACCTTCCGGGTTCACATATATCAAACCCATCATCACGGCGGCCAGCGGGTTTTCGAGGTCGCGCTCGCCGGAGTAGCGGCTGCCAGCGCTCCCACTGGGGGCAAGCCATTCTTTTTCAGAACCCCAATAGGTGTCTTTCTCGGGGTGCCAGATGTCTTCGCGACCGAAGGCGAAGCCAAAGGTTTTCAGGCCCATCGACTCGTAGGCCATGGTGCCGGCGAGGATGATCAGATCGGCCCAGGAGAGCTTGTTGCCGTATTTTTTCTTGATCGGCCAGAGGAGACGGCGCGCCTTGTCGAGGTTGGCATTGTCTGGCCAGGAGTTAAGTGGTGCGAAGCGCTGATTGCCGGTACCACCACCGCCACGGCCGTCGGCGATACGGTAGGTGCCGGCCGAGTGCCAAGCCATGCGGATCATCAACCCGCCGTAGTGACCCCAATCGGCCGGCCACCAGGACTGGCTATCGGTCATCAGCGCTTTGAGGTCATTCTTCAGCGCTTGAACATCGAGCTTCTGGAGTTCTTCACGATAGTTGAAGTCCGTACCCAGCGGGTTCGTCTTGCTATCGTGCTGATGCAGGATATCCAGGTTCAGGGCCTTGGGCCACCATTCCATGGTCTGCATGCTGGCCGATGTAGCGCCTCCGTGCATGACCGGACATTTTCCAGAAGAACTTGCGTCTTTGTTTTCCATGTCTCATTCCTTTGTGTAATGAACAGAAATTGTTAGCCCAATCTAGGCCGACTGGTGATCTGCGTCAGTCTTCGAGCAAGCTACGCAGCATCCAAGCCGTTTTTTCATGGACATCGATACGCTGGGTCAGCACGTCCGCCGTTGGTTGGTCGTTGGCTTGATCCACCACCGGGAAAAGTTTGCGGGCAGTTCTGGCGGTAGCTTCTTGCGCTGCAACCAGATGGGCGATCATCTCATTGGCCTTGGGTACTCCCTCGACCTCCTGGATTGAAGCGAGCTTGACGAATTCCTTGTAGGTGCCAGGAGCCGGGAAACCCAAGGCACGGATTCGCTCGGCGATGACGTCCAACGCATTCCACTGTTCGGTGTACTGATCCATGAACATCATGTGCAGGCTGTTGAACTGCGGCCCGGTCACATTCCAATGGAAGTTGTGCGTCATCAAGTACAGGGTGTAGCTGTCGGCTAACAGAGCGGATAACCCCTCGACAATCTTCTTGCGGTCAGCCTCTGAAATTCCAGTATTCATGGGCATTGATTTAACTTTCTTTTCTTTCATGGTGCTTTCCTTTCGTTGAGATAAATTGAATGGACATGTTAAGGCGGTCATCAATCCTGATTGAGAAGCCTGATTCCATCGGGACGTAGCTCGCCTTGTGGTGAAATACATCGATACAAGGTCTGACGTGCAATACCGAGTTCGACACACAAATCGCCAACCTTGGTTTCTGGCTGTCCCATTGCCGCCATTGCCAAGCGCAACTTGGCGGGCGTCATCTTGAACGGCCGACCACCCTTTCGACCGCGTGCCCGCGCTGAAGCCAGGCCCGCCACGGTGCGTTCAGCGATTAGCTCTCGCTCGAATTCTGCCAGCGCAGCGAAGATGCCAAAGACCAACTTCCCGGCGGCGGTCGTCGTATCGATGGCCGCGCCGTGGCCCGTTAACACCTTGAGGCCGATGTTGCGCCCGGTCAGATCATGCACTGTGTTGACGAGATGGCGCAGATCGCGTCCAAGACGGTCGAGTTTCCAGATGATTAGCGTGTCACCTGGCCGTAGCGCCTTCAGGCAATTTGCCAAGCCTGGGCGGTCCTCTCGCTTGCCGGATGCGTGGTCTTCGTAGATCTGTGCGGAATCAACGCCCGCAGCTAGCAGCGCATCGCGTTGCAAATCGGTGGTCTGAGAACCATCCGCTTTCGATACTCGCACGTAGCCAATCAGCATGTTGAGCCTGTCACATATACGTTCGATTATGTGACACTGTGATTTTGGCACGCGACGGTGTCAATATATGTCACTTAATCCGTCACCTTTTCTAAGGTGTGTAAACGGTCATTGTAGTAAAAAATGTGACAAATAAAAGGAATTCGCATGCCCCGCCGTTCGATTCTCTCTGCCGCCGAGCGCGAAAGCCTGCTGGCGTTACCGGACACTAAAGACGATCTGATCCGACATTACACGTTCAGCGAAAGCGACCTGTCCATCATCCGGCAACGGCGCGGCCCAGCTAACCGGCTGGGCTTCGCCGTACAGCTTTGCTACCTGCGCTTTCCTGGCGTCATCCTGGGCGTCGATGAACCGCCATTTCCGCCCTTGCTGAAATTGGTCGCCAACCAGCTCAAGGTCAGCATCGAAAGCTGGGGCGAGTACGGACAGCGGGAGCAGACCCGGCGCGAGCACCTGGTCGAACTGCAAACGGTGTTTGGCTTCCAGCCGTTCACCATGAGCCACTACCGGCAGGCCGTCCACACGCTGACTGAGCTGGCCACGCAAACCGACAAGGGCATTGCGCTGGCCAACGCCTTGATCGAGCATCTGCGGCGGCAGTCAGTCATTTTGCCTGCCCCGAACGCCATCGAGCAGGCGAGCGCTGAAGCGATCACCCGCGCCAATCGGCGCATCTACGACGCATTAGCCGAACCGCTGTCGGACGCTCATCGCAGTCGCCTCGATGACCTGCTTAAGCGCCGGGACAACGGCAAAACGACCTGGCTGGCCTGGTTGCGCCAGTCACCGGTCAAGCCCAATTCGCGGCACATGCTGGAGCACATCGAACGCCTCAAGGCGTGGCAGGCACTTGACCTGCCTTCTGGCATCGAGCGGTTGGTTCACCAGAACCGGCTACTCAAGATCGCCCGTGAGGGCGGTCAGATGACGCCCGCCGACTTGGCTAAGTTCGAGCCGCAGCGCCGCTACGCGACCTTGGTAGCTCTCGCCATCGAGGGCATGGCGACCGTCACCGACGAAATCATTGACCTGCACGACCGTATCTTGGGCAAGCTGTTCAACGCCGCCAAGAACAAGCATCAGCAGCAGTTCCAGGCGTCCGGCAAGGCGATCAACGCTAAGGTGCGGCTGTTCGGCCGCATCGGCCAGGCGCTGATCGAGGCCAAGCAAGCGGGCCGCGATCCGTTCGCCG
>ERZ650312.1872-NODE-1872-length-11782-cov-3.316108_pt1 | contig 11782 bp, 13 predicted proteins | sample MGYA00376248_ERZ650312 | MGnify/ENA primary metagenome ERZ650312 (study PRJEB26733, sample SAMN07839316) | wastewater metagenome | biome: urban; feature: wastewater treatment plant; material: waste water | place: USA: North Carolina | collected 2016-07-28 ... | reverse complement strand
CCTACGCCCTGTTCCTGGCCGAAGCGGCGCGCGAGGAGGGCTTCGACTTGCGCGACCTGCCGCTCAAGGCTGGCTGCTTCGGCGCCGAGCCCTGGAGCGAAACCATGCGCGACGAAATCGAAACCAAACTCGGGCTGCGCGCGCACGACATCTACGGCCTGACCGAACTGATCGGCCCCGGCGTCGCCGCCGAGTGCGCCTACCGCGACGGTCTGCATTTCAACGAGGACTACTTCTACCCCGAGATCGTCGATCCGGACAGCGGCGAAGTGCTGCCAGAGGGCGCCAAGGGCGAACTGGTGATCACCAGCCTGGGGCGCGAGGGCTCGCCGCTCCTGCGCTACCGCACCCGCGACATCACCTACCTGATGCGCGAACCCTGCGCCTGCGGCCGCACCACGACACGCATCCACCGCCTGCTCGGACGCACCGACGACATGCTCATCGTGCGCGGCGTCAATTGTTTCCCGTCGCAGATCGAGAACGTCCTGCTGCGCATCGAAGGCACCCAGCCGCACTACCAGATCGTCATCGACCGCGGCGCGACCCACCTCGACGAAATCGAGATCCAGGTCGAAGTCGAGGACGCCATCTTCTCCGACATCACCCGCGGCATGGAGCAGCTGCGCAGCCGCATCCACGCCGAACTCAAGAGCGAACTCGGCCTCTCGGCGCGCATCAAACTCGTCGAACCGCGCAGCATCGCGCGCAGCGAGGGCAAGGCCAAACGCATCATCGACAAGAGGAGCCTGGGATGATCATCAAGCAGATCTCGGTGTTCGTCGAGAACACCCCCGGCCGGTTGGCCGACGTCGCCGGCTTCCTCGCCGAAGCCGGCATCAACCTGCGTGCGCTGTCGATCGCCGACACCACCGACTTCGGCATCCTGCGCCTCGTCGCTGATCAGCCCGAGCTGGCCCTGCGCCGGCTCAAGCACGCCGGCTTCGCGGCGCGCGAAAGCGAAGTCATCGGCGTCGAGGTGCCCGATCACCCGGGCGGACTGGCGCGCATCATCGCCCTGCTGCGCGACGCCAAGGTGAGCATCGAATACCTCTACGCCTCGCTCGAACACAAGGCGGACCGGGCCATCGTCGTGCTCAAGGTCGACGACGTCGCCGCCGCGCTCGGTGCGCTCGAACGGCACGGGGTGCTCACCGTGCAATCCTTCTAGGCCCGAGGCACCAGTGATCGACCACACCGGCCTTCTGGTCAGCGACCTCGAACGCAGTCGCCGTTTCTACACCGCCGCACTCGCGCCCCTCGGCTACTGCGTGCGCCTCGAACGGCCGCAGGCGGTCGGCTTCGGCGGCGCTAGCCTGCAGCCCGGTGACGATCCCGGCGGCGACTTCTGGCTCGCCCAAGGCATGCCCTACGTGCCGCGCAACCATCTCGCCTTCCGCGCCCGCGACCCCGCCGCCGTCGCCGCTTTTCACGCCGCAGCGCTGGCCGCCGGTGGCACTGACAACGGCCCGCCCGGCCCGCGCGACCACTACCACCCCGGCTATTACGCCGCCTTCGTCCTCGACCCCGACGGCTACAACATCGAGGCGGTCGTGCACCTCGCCGTAGCGCCCGCCGCCTGAACGGCGACCGGGAATGAAAAAGCCGGCGCGGGACAATCCCGTGCCGGCCTTCTGGTTCAAACGGCGCAGGCTGGGCTTAGGCCACGACCTCGACCTTGCCGTCGAGGCCCATCAGCAGCAGCTCGACCTTCATCTTCGGATACTTGTCGACGATCATCCGGCGCAGGCTCTGCAACTGCACCGTGTGCGCCGCCGTCTCGCGCGCCGGGTCCTTGCCGAAGTCCTCGCCGAGGACGACCTTGTAGGCGCCGCAGTCGCGGTGGTCCATGACCATCACGGTATGCACGTTGTGCAGTTTGATCGCCACGTCGAGGTGCTGCCAGAAAGTCTGGTTCCAGGCCGGGAACTTGTCGGTGATCGCCCCCAGCGCGGCGCCGGCGAGGATCACGTGATCGTACTTGTCACGCAGGCCGCGGCCGGTCATGTAGCGCTCGGTTTCGTCGACCAGCCGGTAATCCATGCAGCTCAGCAGCAGCGCGTCGGTTCCCCCCGCCGCCTGTGCCGTGCTCGGGACGAAAGACGCCAGCAGGCTGGCGCTGCCGCCCAGCGCGGCGAGCTTGAGGAAGTTGCGGCGCGTCGTGCCCGGCACGACATCGCTTAGATGGTTGCAACACGCTTTCATGTTCGCCTCTCCATTGATTGTATTGAGTCGATTTCGCTCCCTCGGGCGATGCCGCCGCCCGAAGTGCGCCGGTACTCTGGCCTCCGGCGCGCCTAGAGTACTGAGCCCCATCCGGGCCTACAATCAATTTCGCGTGGGTACGGGCGGCCAGCGTCGCGCCGGCACAACCATTTTTCCCCTCACCCCGAACGTGCGTCGCTCTGTAAAGAACGCAGGGCCTGCAGCGCAGCGGCACCGCGGGCATGCGGGACGAAAACGTGGTCGTGGCAGACCCCGGCGATCACGTTGCACGGGATCCGTTGCGCGGCCAGCACCCGCGAGATCGCGGCGGTCAGGCCGATGGCGTTGAGGTCGGAATGCACCTTGAGCGTCAGCCAGGCGGCGCGCATCGCCACCGGCCAGCCGCGGCGCAGGGCGTAGATTTCGTCGGTCACCACGCTCAGCCCTTCGGCCTCCCGCATGCTGGCGACGATTTGCGGCCAGTCCTCGGCGTTCAGCGTGTCGGCCGTCGCGAAGACATAGACGCCCGGATGCAGGATCGGCTCGAGCGTCGCCAGAATTTCGGCCAGATCGCTGATCCGCGGCGGCAGTACCGCCGGCGCCTCGCTCAACACCCCGCCGCTCCCTCGCACCAGGCGCGCGGCACGCGCAATTGTCCGTCGCCAACGAGGCAGACTTCGCCGCTGACGGCGACGCGCCATGCGTCGTCGATGCCAGCCTCGACGCACGCCCGCAAGTGGCTCGGACGCCCGACGAAACGCCCCTGTGCAAAAGGCAGCGTCACCCCGGGCGAGGCGTATCCCTGCGCCACCAGATAGGCTGCCGCCGGCCCCACGGCACTGCCCGTGGCGATGTCCTCGACCCGACCGGCGTTGTCCCAACTGCGCCCTTCGCGCGCCTCGACGTCGAGGACGTAAACGAAAGCCGCACCGAGCCGGGCCAAGACGGCACCGAAGTCGGTCGTTCCGATCCGCGCCCGCTCAAGGCCTCGGCGCAGGGGAACGATCAGGTAGGGCAGCCCGGTCGAGACCACTTGCAGCGGCAATTCAGGGTGCAGGTCGGCAAGCTCCAGCGTCAAGGCAGCGGCGATTTCGCATCGGACCTCGGCCGCAAGCGGCGGCTGGAAGTGGACCGACCCCTGGTTCATCGTCGCCGTCCAGCGCCCGTCCGCCTGGCGGCACGTGACAGGCACCTCGCGCGCCGCAAGCTCAAGGCACAGGTCGACCGCTGCGCACTCGGCAAAAACACTCGCATGCAGCCAGGCGGCCGCGCCGATCACCGGGTGGCCAGCGAAGGCCAGTTCCTCTTCGGTGGTGAAAATCCGCGCCGCGAAACGCCGCGCGCCCGCTCCCGGGCGCAGGAAGATCGTTTCGTACTGCCGCATCTCCTGCGCGATGCGCAGCATCAGGGCCGCCGGCAACTCGCGTTCGAGGCGGAACACCGCCAGCCCGTTACCGGCGAGCGGTTGCTCGGCAAAAACATCGACCAAGGCGAAGGGCAGATTTTCCACAACGATCATGACGAATGAAAGGAGGCGCCATAATGCCAGATAAATCCCAGGGCGCGCATGCCGATGCGCTTGGCCGAAGCCGATCTACAGCCAGTCCGGCGGCAAGCCCTCGCGTTCGCCCTCGCGCCCGGCTTGAGGGCAATAGGCCATCAGGTCCATCGTCATGCGCGCGCCCGGCTTGGGCAGGTCGGCGACACCGATCACCGTGCGCGCCGGGCGATGCGCGCCGAAGACTTCGGCATAGGCCCGGTTCATCTCGGCGAAGTCGGCACAGTCTTTCAGATACACATGCACGTGCATGACGTCGTCGAGGCTGGCGCCGACCGCGGCCAGCATGCCGACGAAGTTATGCACGATCTGGCGCGCCTGACTATAGGCATCGGCGCCGGCGAGTTGCCCGGTCGCCGGGTCGACGCCCGGGGTGCCCGAGAGGGTTACGAAGGGGCCCGCCTTGGCGACATGGCTGTAGGGCCCGATCGGGGCGATCGAACCGGGCGGGGTCAGGGTTTCAACGGGCATGACGGAACTCCTTGCGCGGAAGGTCGGAAAATCCTGTTGCGCATTATCCGCGCCGACCGGCGTTCAGGCTAGCCGCAGGGTCAGCACGGCAGTGTTGGCCGAACCATAATCTCCGGCCGCGTAGGCCGTATGAAATTCCGGTCGCAGGACACGCGCCAGCGTGGCCGCCTGCGCGGTCGCGGGCTCATCGACGAAGCCGACCTTGCGATAGGCGGCAAGCGCCCGCGCATTGCGCGCCGCCGGGCGGATGATGAATTCGCGAATCCCCAAGCCTTGCGCCAGCGCGTCGATCAGGAGGCGCAAGGCGGCGCTGCCGTAACCTTGGCCGCACCAGGCTCGGCGCACCAACCAGATGTCGAGTTCGGCCAGGCCGGGCTGAAGGTGAAAGCAGGCATAGCAAGCGCAGCCGATCGTTTCACCGTCGTCGCGTTCGATGAAGAACACCCCACCCCTGGCGCTTTGATCGGGCTCGAAGTAGAAGGTCTCGAAGTCGCGCAGAAACTCCTCCCAGCTCGGCACCGGGCTTTCCGGGTAATCGGGCGCACCGAGGTGAAGCGCTGTCGTGTCCGAGCCGCAGAGCCCCAAATACACCGTCCGGCGTTCGTCGAGTCGAGCGGGGCGCAGCCTGAGATTCATGCGCAGACTTCGTCCAGCCAGGCGCCCAGTTCATCCATGCGGGCGATGATGCCGTGCGCGCCGGCCGCACCGAGGTGTTCGACCGGGGTCAAGCCGGCAAAGCCGAGGACCGTCATGCCGGCAGCGCGGGCGGCCCGCACGCCGGTCGGCGTGTCCTCGATCACCAGGCAGCGCGCCGGATCGGCGCCGCAACGGGCAGCCGCGTGCAGGAAGAGGTCGGGCGCGGGCTTGGGCCGGGCGACGTCTTCCGAGCTGAACATCCGCCCTTCGAACCAGGGCAGCAGCCCGGTCAGCCCCAGATTCTGGCGAATCTCGGCGTGCCGGCCGTTGGAGGCCACGCAGAACGGGCGCGCCAGCATGGACAGCACGCCTTCGATGCCTTCGACCGCGCGCAGCTCACGCGCATGCAGCTCGCGCGTGCGAGCCACCCAGCGTGCGTGCAGGTCGTCCGGAGCCGGGCGCCCGAGGCGTGCTTCGGTAATGCGCAGGCAATCCTCGGTCGATTTGCCGATGTACAGCTCAACCGCCTCGGCAAAGCTCATGGGGACGCCGAGTTCGCCGACAAGGTCAGCCATCACCTGGCTGTTGACCCGCTCGGTGTCGACGAGCACGCCGTCGCAGTCGAAGATGATCAGTTCGGGATCAAACGCGGGCAAGCGCATGTCAGTACCGCCCGGCCGTCCGAAGGTACTGACACGCCTCCTTGGAGGGCAGCGAGCAAAGCGAGCGTGGGGGCTGTTTCATTTCAGAATTCCAGAGGGTCGACTTCGAGGTGCCAGCGCAGGCGCGACGGCGCTTTCTGTGCATCCAGCGCCTCGCGCCAGCCGGCGAGGAAACGCTGCAAGGCGCGACGTGACGGCGACTCGACCAGCAGTTGGGCGCGTTCGAGGTTGGCACGGCGGGCCAGACGCATCGGCACGGCATCGTACAGAAAGACGTCGGGGTGAGCACCCGCTTCCGGCCAAGCCTTTGCGGTGCTGAGAAAAGCAAGGGCATCGGCCATCTGCGGCGCCTCGGCGCGCAGCATCGCCTGGAAGGCGTAGGGCGGGAAGCCGGCCTGCTCGCGCTCCTTGAGCTGGGCGCCGGCGAAGGCCGGGTAATCGTGCGCCACCAGCGCGGCGAAGAGCGGATGTTCGGGGAATTGCGTCTGGATGATCACCTCGCCCGGCAAGTCCGCCCGCCCGGCCCGCCCAGCGACCTGCATCAGTTGTGCAAACAGGCGCTCGGGCGCGCGCCAGTCGGCGGCGAAAAGCGCCGAATCGGAGCCGATCGCCCCGACCAGCGTCAGCTTCGGAAAGTCGTGCCCCTTGGCCAGCATCTGGGTGCCGACCAGGATGTCGGCCTCGCCGGCGTGGATTTGTGCGCACAGCGCTTCCCATTGCTTGCGGCTCTTGGCCGAGTCGCGGTCCACGCGCAGGATGCGCGCCTGTGGAAAACGCTCGGCAAGCGCTTCTTCGAGGCGCTGGGTGCCGCGCCCGAAGGGCAGGATGTCCTGGTTGCCACAGGTCGGGCAAGCCTTGGGCACGCGGCTTTCGAAGCCGCAGTGATGGCAGCGCAGGCGGCGGTCGGCGAGGTGCAACACCAAGTGGGCCGCGCAGCGCGGGCAGTTGGAGATCCAGCCGCAGGCGGCACAGCCGAGGACCGGCGCGTAGCCGCGGCGGTTGAGGAAGACAAGGCTCTGCTCGCCGCGTGCCAGACGCGCGCCGATGGCGCGCAGCAGCACGCCGGACAACCCATCCTCGAGCTTCTCCAGGCGCTCGATCTCGGCGCCGATGTCGCCGCCGAGCTTGCCCTTGTACAGCTGCTGGTCGATCTCGCGCAGGTGCTTGTACCAGCGGTAGATGCGCGCGCGGATGCGCCACTGGTAGATCGGCCCGATGGCCTTGAACAGCGGGAACAGCAGGATCACCAGCGGGATGGCGAGGATGATGTAGCGGTCGGCCAGCGAGGCGATGCGGAACGGCAGGTAACGCTGCAGGATCGGCAGGCCCTTGTCGTAGTAGTACTCGGCCTCGCTCAGGGTGGCGAGCGAGCGCGGCGGGCGCTGCGGATAGCTGCCGGCGGCGTCGAGCAGGCTGCCGTCCTTGAGCACCTCGCGCGCGGCTTCGAGGATGAGCGGGGTCAGCGAGGGATGGAAGTTCTCGCCGGCCACCAGAGTCGCCACCGGGCCGAGGGTGACGATGTCGCGGTCGGGCGTGTTGCGCGCCATATCGAGCATGCCTTCGCCCACTTCCAGGCGGCTCAGGTGCGGCAGGCGGGCCAGGTAGGCCTGGGTGCGGCGCAGGCCGACCAGGCGCAGTTTCGGTTCGGCGGCCAGGCGCTGGATCAGCGGATTCTCCGCCGGGCCGACGAAGAAGGCGGCGTCCAGCTCGCCGGCCACCAGCGCGTCGGCGGCACGGCTGCCACCCAGCGGCTGCCACTGCTTCGGATAGTCGGCCGGGGTGATGCGGTTGGCTGCGAACAACGCCGCGGTCACCGCCTGGGTGCCGCTGTCTGCCGAGCCGATGGCCAGGCGCAGTTGCTTCAGGTCGGCCAGGCGCTCGAACTTCACCCTGGGGCCGGTGAACAGCCACAGCGGCTCGCGGTACATCACGCCGAGGCCGGTCAGTGTGTCGCGTGCCTCCGGCGCCAGGTTGAGTTCCTGGCCGCTCTGCACCAGGGCCAGCTCGACGGAGCCGTCCAGCAGCTTGGCCAGGTTGGCCTGCGAGCCCAGGCTCGGCACCAGCTCCAGCTCGAAGCCCTGTTCGGCCAGTTCGGCGCGCAGGCGTTCGGCGAAGGCATGGTAGCCGCCGCCCTCGGCGCCGGTGGCCAGGCGTGCATGCATGGGCGGCGGCGGGGCGACGAAGTAGAACAGCGCGCCCACCAGGCCGGCCAGTACCGGCACCAGCCACAGGTTGGCGAGAATGAGGATTTTCAGGTCACGCAGAATGCGGCGCATGGTCGGTCCTTGAGGCTATCCCTGCCTGAGGATAGCCGGAACCGCCTCAGCTCTGCAGGCTTGCCGGTGTGCGCTGGCGCTCGCGCCAGCGATCGAGCAGGGCGAAGCCGCCGAGCAGGACCAGGGCATACAGCGCATCCACGCCCAGGGCCAGCAGCACCAGGCCGCAGAGCGCGCAGCTGAGGCCGGCGACCCAGCGCCAGACGCCGCGCAGCAGCACCACACCGGCGGCCATGCTGAGCAGGTAGACGACGATGAAGTTGCCGTTGGCGTAGCGGATCAGGTCGTCCACCGACAGTTGCAGTACGGCGGCCATGGCGGCGCACAGGGCGCAGATCAGCACCACCAGCAGCAGGGCGCGGGCCGGCACGCCGTGGCGGTTGCGCACGGCCAGGGCGGAGGGCAGTTTGTCCTCGTCGGCCAGGCTCCAGATCAGCCGGGCAAAGCCCTGCACATAGACGTTCATCGAGGCGAAGCAGGCCAGGTAGCCGACGGCCGCCACCAGCCAGCGCGCCTCATCGCCGAGCAGCCGGTGCATCAGGCGCGGCAGCGAGGCGGCGTCACTGTGCTCGTTGCCGTACACGCCGAAGCTCAGCACCGCCACCGAGAAGGCCCAGTACACCAGGCCGGCCAGCAGCACGCCGAGCAGCAGGGCGAGGGGGAAGTCGCGCCGCGGGTGCTTGAACTCCTCGCCCAGGTGGGTGAAGGCCTCGATGCCGACAAAGCACCAGAACATCACCCCCAGCGCGGCGGGAATCAGCTGCCAGGAGCCGTCGATCGGCGGCAACAGCGGCTGGCTGGCCAGCGGCAGGTCGCCGACCCACCAGACCAGGCCGACGGTGCCGAGGATGGCCAGGGCGATCAGCCCCTGCACCAGGCCGCTGGCCCGAGCCGGGCGCTGGCCGAGCAGGAGCATCAGGCCGAGGGTGGCGAACTGGATCAGCAGCGCCTCGCCACGGCCGATGGGCAGTACCGCCTGCCAGAAGCCGGTGGCGATGTTCAGTGCCGCCGGCAGGCCCACCGGCAGCACGGCGAGAAACAGCAGGGCGATCAGCCGCTCGCTGCGCGCGCCGAAGGCACGGCCGATCAGGTGCGGCGCGCCGCCGGCATGGGGGAAGTGGCGGCCCAGCTGGGCGAAGGTGAAGGCCACCGGCAGCACCAGGGCGATCAGGATCAGCCAGGCCCACAGCGAGGCCGAGCCGGCGGCGGTGGCGGCCAGGGCCGGCACCACGAAGATACCGGTGCCCAGCAGCGAGGTGCTGAGCAGGGCGATGCCCTGCAGCAGGCCCAGTTCCTTGTTCAGCCGGCTCATGATGTATGCTCGCTCCTTCCTTTCGATCCCGCCATGTTACGGGCGCCGCCGCGCGCAGGTCGCCGCCGATTGCCGGCAATGTGGCGGAATCCCCCGTCAAACTGCCGGCCGCCGAGAACCACCGTGGACAAGTTCGATCGCCAGATCATCGCCCTGCTGCGCCAGGATGCGCGCACCTCCGTCAGCCAGATCGCCCGCGAGGTCAACCTGTCGCGTTCGGCGGTGGGCGAGCGCATCCGCCAGCTGGAGCAGTCCGGGGTGATCCGCGGCTACCACGCGCAGGTGGCCGACCCGGCCGGGAGCGGGGTCAAGGCGTTCCTCGAACTGTTCTACAAGGACGGCCGCTGCCAGGACTATGTCGAGCGCATGCGCGCCTATCCGGAAATCCGCCAGTGCTGCGGCATCAGCGGCGAGACCGACATGCTGGTGCAGGTGGAGGCGGCGAGTATGGCGCGCCTGGCGGAGATCCGCGGGGTGATCGAGGGATTTCCCGGCATGCAGCGAGTGAAGACGCACATGGTGGTCAACGAATGGGCGATGTAATGCGCAGCCAGCCTATTCGGCCGAGGCCTGGGTCGCCTCTTCCTCGGTGAGCATGTACTTGCCGGCCTGCAGGTCCTGGAAGTAGCGGTCGTAGCGGCCGCTGTCGCGGAACGCCTGCAGGCGCTGGTTGAAGCGCTGCATCAGGGCCTCGCTGTCGGCCAGGCGCTTGGGCAGCATCAGGTAGCTCTGGTTGACCAGCAGCGGTTTGGGGTGGTGGGTGATGCGCGCGCGCTCGGCCGGGGTGAACTGGCTGCGTAGCGCCGCATAGCCGACGTTGACCTCCTGCGGGTAGAGCACGATGCGCTCCTTGAGCAGCTTCTCGAAGTTCTGCTGGTCGCTGGAGACCCGTTCCATGCGCACCTTGCCGCGGGCGAGGAACGCGTCGAAGCCGGGGCCATAGCTGTATTCCAGGCCGCCGCCGAGGGTCATGCCGGTCAGGTCGTCGAACTGCTGCCAGTCGAAGGGTACCGACTTGAGGTGGAAGAACACGAACTGCTCGTCCAGCAACGGCGCGCTGAACAGGAAGTCGGTCTCGCGCTCGCGCTTGTGCATCCACACGCCGGTGGCGTCGAACTTGCCGGCGGCGGCATCGGAATAGGCGCGTGGCCAGGGCAGGAAGCGGAAGTTGACCTTGTAGCCTTCCTCGGCGAACAGGTCGCTGATGATGTGGGCCATCACGCCATTGTGGCGCTGGTCGGTGGACAGGTAGGGCGGCCAGTCGCCGACGCTGATCTGCAACTCGCGTGGCTGCGCCTGGGTACTGATGCACCAGGACAGGCAGCAGATGGTCAGCAGGCTTTTCCAGCGCATGGGGACTCCCGAACTCCCTGAAGCTGTTACCTCGTCAGCATAGTCAGTTCGGGGTGCTGTCGGCGATACCTTTCAGCCAGGCGCGACGTGCGGCCACCTCGTGGAAGGTCCAGGCGACGAAGCGACTCTGCTTGTTGCCCTGGGCCATGTCCACCTGGCGTATCTCCAGGGCACCGGCCTGCTGCAGGGCGGCGTTGAACGCCGCCAGGTTGCCGGCCTTGGACACCAGGCTGCTGAACCACAGCACCTGCCCGGCCGCCGTTGCGCTCTCGCGGGCCATGCGCCGCAGGAAGGCCACTTCGCCGCCCGCGCACCACAGCTCGTTGCTCTGCCCGCCGAAGTTCAGCACCGGCAGCTTGCGCTTGGGGTCGAGCTTGCCGAGGTTCTTCCATTTGCGTGTGCTGCCGCTGGCCGCCTCGGCGGCGGAGGCGTGGAAGGGCGGGTTGCACAGGGTCAGGGTGAAGCGCTCGTCGCTGGCCAGCAGGCCCTGGAAAATGTGCTGCGGCTCGTGCTGCTGACGCAGCTCGATGGCCTCGGCCAGGCCGTTGGCCTGGACGATGCTGCGGGCGGCGGCCAGGGCGACCGGGTCGATGTCCGAGCCGACGAAGCGCCAGCCGTAGTCGCTGTGGCCGAGCAGCGGGTAGATGCAGTTGGCCCCGGTGCCGATGTCCAGCACGCGCACCCCTTTGCCGCGTGCGATGGCGCCATCGCTGCTTTCGGCCAGCAGATCGGCCAGGCCGTGCAGGTAGTCGGCCCGGCCGGGGATCGGCGGGCACAGGTAGCCCGGCGGAATGTCCCAGTGGGCGATGCCGTACAGCTGGCGCATCAGCGCGCGGTTGAACACGCGCACCGCCTCGGGGTCGGCGAAGTCGATGCTCTGCTTGCCGTAGGGGTTGAGGATGACGAAGCGGCCCAACTCCGGGCTGGCTTCGATCAGCCTGGGGAAGTCGTAGCGCCCCTGGTGGCGGTTGCGCGGGTGCAGGCCCGGCTTGACCGGCGCGGCGGGGTGCGGCGGCTCTGGGCGGATTTCGGTCGGCGCGGGCGCCGCGCGCTGCCTAGCGGGGCGAGTGGCCGAAGGCGGGATGGCAGGCGAAGATACAGCCTGGGCGCGACCGATAGGTTTGGAGGGCTTGCGGGGCATGGCCGGAGGAGAAAAAACGGGCAGCGCCGGTGACGGGCGCGGTTGCGCAGTATAAACGGGGGCGGGGGGGAGGGTACGGCCCCGGGGGGCTCAATCCGTCGCGGCGGGTTGCGGCGGGTGTCGGTGCGCGCGCCGCTGCGCCTGCATCCGCGCACGCACGCTGGCCTC
>ERZ650312.1871-NODE-1871-length-11783-cov-4.611187_pt1 | contig 11783 bp, 14 predicted proteins | sample MGYA00376248_ERZ650312 | MGnify/ENA primary metagenome ERZ650312 (study PRJEB26733, sample SAMN07839316) | wastewater metagenome | biome: urban; feature: wastewater treatment plant; material: waste water | place: USA: North Carolina | collected 2016-07-28 ... | reverse complement strand
GTGAAAAGAAAAAACAGTCTGAACAGCAACGAAAGGAAGATACTAGACGTAAAATCCTACTCGGTTCTTACTTGATTAAAAAAATGGAAAATGAAGCCAATAAAGAAAAAATACTCGCTGATTTAAACGAGTATTTAACAGAAGATAGAGATAGAAAATTATTTAATCTTTAATGTTTCTAGCATGCAAATTTCGTATAAGAGTTTTTATGTTAAATCACTGATGTTTGATCCTAGAATAATATTATGAATTGCTTTTATCTCTTCCTCTTTTTGAGCTTGAAACTTTCCATAAGTTGAAAAATGTAAATGCTTATAGATTAAAGGTTTTTTTTCATGAAAAACTTTAAGAGTATGTCCTTCTATTTGTTTAGCATCATTCATCCATGAAAATATAGATGTTTTTTTCATTAATTTAAAAACAGCATCAGAGATAAATACAGCTTTAGTGTGTTCTGAAAAAATGGCTTTATGAATGTATTGTAGATGATTTTTATCAAGATCAGAGCTTTTCAAATCATTTCTACCAGTTGTTGGAAGATGAAGAAGCTCGATAAATGAAATACGAGAAGCATCTTTGCAAGAAAGTCTAATTTTTGAAAATTCTTTATGATATTTTCGCCCATCTCCTTTATATCCATCTAATAAAAAAGGATGATGTAAATTGTATTTTTGCCAAAATGAAATAGCATCCTCATGATATTCAATGATTTTAGAAAATATTTTTTGTTCTTCAACATTGGGAGCGTAATTGGCATCTAAGCCAATAAATAAAAACTCTGCTTGAGTAGGACAACATCCCTGATAAGGTTTTTGGCGGAAAGCTTGAATTAGTTTTTCACTTGGATGAACGTTATACATATTTTTATCAGTAGACGTAATGCAAAGAATATTAGTTTATTCTAAAAGTGGACATTTTTATTGGTGAGAATATAGACATTTTAAATGGGTTCTAACACAAAAATGGGAGCCTATAGCTCCCATTTTTTATTTTTGCTCATGTTCTTTGTAGTACTGATGTGCTCTCTTAGAATTATGCTTCCAACTTTTAGCAATTTTGTATACATAAGTTGGAAAATCGTCCCAAACATGAGGTAGACCAGTACCACGCGCTACACGAAATTTAAGAGGATAGTTTTTATATTCAATATGATGCATGAAATAAAAGCTTCTCTCTTGTTGAGTGCTAAATTTTTTAAAATAGACACTCCTTATGTTCGGGTAGCGTTTGGAAAAATAATCATGAGGGTATGTTTTTACAGATTGTTGATACTGAGATTTCAGTTTTTTCATTTTTCCTCCTAGGTGACATTACCTAGAAGGGATCCTCTGCAAAGTAGTACATTGTCTTTAGTCCTATGAATTAAAAATTAATATTTAAAAGTACCACAAAGTAGTATAAAATTAACTACCACAAGGTAGTATAAACACAAGCAATGTATACAATATGTGAAACCCCTTTATTTACTAAATACTGTCTTGTTTATTGGACTCAGGAAGAATATGAGGAATTTAAAACATTCTTAGCATTAAATCCTGAAGCTGGGGATGTAGAACCCAATTCAGGCGGTATTCGTAAGATTAGATGGACTAGTGGCGGTAGGGGCAAAAGTGGTGGTGTCAGAGTCATCTACTTTAATCGTTTAACAAATGGAGAGATTTGGTTATTAACCCTGTACAGTAAAAAGCAAACGGTACAGCTTAGTAAGAAAACTCTTCAAGCATTGGTGGAGAAATTAAATGACTCGTTTAATGACTGAAAAAGAACTCGAAGCTTTTGAAGCAACCAGAGATATTGAAGCTGAAATCTTGCAAGGTATAGATGATATGCTTGCTAATAATGCAGCTAAAAGAACTGTAATCACTGAGACCGATGTAGCATTAGCTCGTAGAAAGGCTCAACTGACACAAGAACAGTTTGCCAAACTTCTGGGTGTTTCGAGACGTACACTCGAATCTTGGGAACAAGGTGCTAGAAGACCTTCAGGAGCAGCAACATCCCTTATTCGATTATTTATTGTTGATCCACAATTTGTAAAAGAAAGCCTGGCTTGATTTATATAGCTCTCGATTGAGGGCTATTCGCTATAACCAGATTCGAGAATCATGATGAAGCATTTAGGATTTGTCGGAAAAAGTACAGAACATCTTGGATATACACATGTTGAAATTATTAACAGTTCTCTCCGACTGTCTTTCAACGTGCCATTAAAGAATAATCCTGAGGAAGTCTTTAAAAAAATGGTAGAAAGCAACTACGATTTATTAATGGCAACCTCATCAGAAATTTCGTTTGAATTAGACCATGAAATAATTGAAAATTTAGAAAAATTAATTAAAAAACAAGGTATTGAGTTGGAGGAATTTATTCAGGATACGTTGGTTAAATTTATCAATCAAAACCAATTCATGAGCCAATATTGAACGCTTATTGCTAACGTTATGATTGAGTTATTTGCCTAACTGAGGTAAGGAAATCTGTATGTCTGATAATCGTATTTCGACCGAAGAAATTCTCGATATTGCCAAACTATCACGCTTAGCCGTAAGCCCGGAACAAGCCGATGGTTATGCCCAAGATTTGAGCAAGATTTTAGCCATGATGGACTTGCTCGCTGAAGTGGACACCGATGGTGTAGCACCATTGACCAACGTCCATGACATGACCCAACGCCTACGTGATGATATTCCAAATCGCGATATTGACCGCGAACGCAATCAATCAAATGCGCCAAGCGTGGCCGATGGCTTGTTCTTAGTACCTCAAGTCATTGAATGATTGATGAACGATAATACAATTTTAGATTGGAATATTGCTCAAGACGACTTTTGTCAAGACGAGCTAATCTCTTTGTATCGCACCAGTTTTGCTGACAGTAGCAATGACGATGAAGGCAATATGGTTGCCGACTTGGTGGCGAATATTTTGCAAGGCGATAAAAAAGATTGGCGGTGTGATGTGACGGTGGGTGTGGGTAATGAACAAAAATTGCTCGGTGCAACGCTTTGGACACGGCTGTTTTATGATGATGTTACGGCTTTTTTGCTATCGCCTGTGGCGGTTGCAACTGATTATCAAGGGCAAGGTATTGCTCAAGATTTGATAAGTCACGGTTTGGCAACATTAAAACAAAATCATGTTGCTTTGGCGTTCACTTATGGCGACCCCAATTTTTATGGTAAGGTGGGGTTTTTGCCGATTGACCTACAGCGTTTGCCACCACCTTATCCACTATCACAGCCGTTTGGGTGGATTGGGCAGATGTTAAATGGCGATGATTTTACAAGCCTTGTGTTAAATCCGCCGACGTGTGTGCCTGCATTTTGCAATCCAAATATTTGGTAATTTTAACAACGTAAATTTAGAGAAAAAAATATGTCAAACTTCCATGAATTATCGGTTAAGGAATTAGCCAATGGATTACGTGATAAACAATTTAGCAGTACTGAGCTAACCCAACACTTTCTTGACCGTATTACCCAATACGATAATCAAGTCAATGCCTTTATTACCATTACCCCAGAAGTTGCCCTTGCCCAAGCCAAGTACGCAGATGAGCAACTTGCTAACGGTAGTGCGAGCGCCCTCACCGGTATTCCACTGGCACACAAAGATATTTTTAATACCTTGGGCGTACCGACCACTTGTGGTTCAAAGATGTTAGCCAACTTCGTGTCACCGTATGATGCGACCATCGTTGAGCATTGTAAACGCGCAGGCCTTGTCATGCTTGGCAAAACCAGTATGGATGAGTTCGCGATGGGTTCGGACAATGAGTCATCCTACTTTGGCGCGGTGCATAACCCATGGGATTTGACCCGTGTACCGGGTGGTTCGTCAGGCGGTAGTGCCGCTGCGGTTGCCGCTGGTCTTGCGCCGATTGCGACAGGTTCTGATACCGGTGGTTCGATTCGTCAGCCAGCGAGTTTCTGTGGGTTGACCGGTATTAAACCAACTTATGGCCGCGTATCACGCTTTGGTATGGTGGCCTATGCGTCAAGCTTTGACCAAGCGGGTAGCTTCGGTAAATCAGCCGAGGACTGTGCGTATTTACTGCAAGTATTGGCCGGTTTTGATGCCAAAGACTCGACCAGCGTGGACAAAGAAGTACCTGATTGGGTCGGTCAGTTACAAGCCAAACGCAGTGGAAACAGTGATAAACCGCTGGCAGGCTTACGCATCGGTATCCCAAGCGAGTATTTCGCGGCAGGTTTAACCGATGAGGTAAAAGCCATTGTCGAAGCCTCACTAAAACAATACGAAGATTTGGGCGCGACCTTGGTTGAAGTGCATTTGACCAAGCCAGAAACCACGCTTGCCACTTACTATATGCTAGCGCCAGCCGAAGCGTCATCAAATTTATCGCGTTATGACGGTGTTCGCTATGGTTACCGCTGTGAAAACCCAACTGACTTGCACGACCTATATACGCGCTCTCGTTCAGAAGGTTTTGGTATCGAAGTCCAACGCCGTATCTTGATGGGTACTTACGCACTATCAGCCGGTTACTTTGATGCCTTCTATATCAAAGCGCAAAAAGTGCGCCGCTTGATTCGTGACGACTTTAACAATGCCTTGAATACTTGCGATGTGATTGCGACCCCAACCGCACCAACCACTGCCTACCCGATTGGCGCATCGCTAAGCCCAGCAGAGATTTATATGGGTGACGTGTACACCATTGGTGTGAACTTGGCAGGCTTGCCCGCATTGAGTCATCCGGTTGGCTTTGACAAACAAGGCTTACCTGTCGGCTTACAGCTTATCGGTAAAGCATGGGCGGAAGACACCTTGCTTGAAACCGCAGATGCGTACCAACAAGTGACCAATTTCCACCAGGCTTTGGCGCCTTTGGCCAGCAACTAACTGATTTTTATTTGACGAAATATTTAGACATTACTTTTAGGAATAACAATGACAGCCGAACAAAAAGCCCCGTTAGTCGATGGCTACGAAGTTGTGATTGGCTTGGAAATCCACTGCCAACTCAATACCGAAACCAAAATTTTTTCATCAGCGCCGACCCTATTCGGCCAAGAACCAAACACCCAAGCCAATATCGTTGATTTGGCATTACCGGGTGTTTTGCCTGTCCTCAACAAACAAGCGGTGGAAAAAGCCCTGATGTTTGGTCTTGGCGTTAATGCCGAGATTGGTATGATGAATGCCTTTGACCGTAAAAATTACTTTTACCCTGACTTGCCAAAAGGCTACCAAATCAGCCAGATGGCACACCCAATTGTCGGCAAAGGCTATATCGACATCGTGGTCAATGAAGGTGAAAAGAACGAATACGCCAAACGTATCAACATCACCCGCGCGCACCTTGAAGAAGATGCCGGCAAATCGGTACACGATGCCGTGCCACAAATGACCGGTGTTGACCTCAACCGCGCAGGCACACCGCTAATCGAAATCGTATCTGAGCCAGAAATGCGCTCAGCCGCTGAGGCTGTGGCTTATGTCAAAGCCATTCACCAATTAGTCACTTGGCTTGGTATCTCAGACGCAATTATGGCAGAAGGCTCATTCCGTGCTGACTGTAACGTGTCGGTGCGTAAGCCGGGCGAACCGTTTGGTACGCGTAACGAAATCAAAAACTTGAACTCGTTCCGCTTTATCGAAATGGCAATCAATGCCGAAATCGAGCGTCAAATCGACCTGATTGAAGATGGTGGTAAAGTACGTCAGGCCACGCGCCTCTATGACCCAAACACCAACACCACGCGTGAAATGCGTACCAAAGAAGAAGCTGACGATTATCGCTACTTCCCAGACCCGGACTTGCTACCCGTCCACATCGATGATGCAACGTTTGACCGTATCAAAGCCGAAATGCCAGAGTTACCAGTCGCGCGTCGCGACCGCTTTATGCAGGAATACGCGCTACCTGAGTACGATAGCCGTATCTTGACCAGCTATCGTAGTATTGCCGATTACTTTGAAGCCGTGGTCGCAAGTGTCGGTACTGACAATGCAAAACTTGCCGCGAACTGGATTATGGGTGACTTGTTGGGTGCGCTGAACAAAGATGAAAAAACCATCGAAGATAGCCCGATTTCAGCCTTACAACTAGCGAAGTTAATCGAACGTATCAAAGACAACACCCTATCAGGCAAACTCGCCAAACAAGCCTTTACCGCGCTATTTGCTGGCGAAGGTGGCACAGGTGATGACGCGGTTGACAAAATCATTGCGGACAAAGGCTTAAAGCAAGAAACTGATACCGGCGCGATTAAAGCCATCGTCGAAGAAGTCTTGGCGAAAAACCAAGCCATGGTCGATGAGTACAAAGCCGGTAAAGAAAAAGCCTTTAACGGTCTTGTCGGTCAGGTGATGAAAGCCTCAAAAGGTAAAGCCAACCCTGCTCAAGTCAATCAGCTACTTAAAGCGCTTATCGGTTAATTATTACTAAAGCCTTAGTAAACACAGGCTGACTAGCCTATTTAGCGCTTGCAAATTGGTGCCAGTTTGATAAAATAGTCAGCCTATTCGGGGCGTAGCGCAGTCTGGTAGCGCACTTGCATGGGGTGCAAGGGGTCGCGAGTTCGAATCCCGCCGTTCCGACCAAATCAATAAAAAAGGCTTGCCATTGACTGCAAGCCTTTTTTTATACCTTTCTTTGACATTCGACATATTGCGGATTGCTATGGCTTTAACACCTGAAAAAATCGCCCGAAAAAACCGTGAAGAACTTGAGCATCCGCAAGAATTTTTTGATGCGTTTGCCGATTCGGTGACTATTTATCGCGATGACGATATTTGGGTGATTGATAAACCACACGGGCTGTTATCCGTTGATGGCAAAGAGCTAAAGGTTAGCCTACAATCTCGCTTATTAAAAGCCGACCCGAATGTCAAATTGATTCACCGTCTTGATATGGATACCTCAGGGCTGATTATCTTTGCCCGTCATGCCGAAGCACAGACCCATATCAGCAAACAGTTTATTGAGCGTTTACCGCAAAAACAATACCAAGCCTTGGTTTGGGGCACACTGCCGCAAGCCGGTGAAGTCAATGTACCTGTACGCTATGACCCTGACCAAAAACCCAAACATATCGTTGATATGGATTGGCCAAAACACGCATTTACCAAGTATGAAGCGCTACATCATGAATTACGCCAAGGACTGCCTGTCAGCCGCGTTGCCTTACATCCGGTGACCGGACGTAGCCACCAGTTACGCGTGCATATGCTACATATCGGCCATGTCATGCTCGGTGATCCAATTTATGCTGAAGGCGAAGCGCTTAATCTGTCACCACGCCTGTGCTTACATGCGCATAAATTGCGTCTAAAGCACCCGAACAATGGCGTATGGATGGATTGGGAAAGCGACGTACCTTTCTAAAATTACTGCTAAGGTGTGGGATAAAAAATCTACGCTCGGTCACTCAGCCAATCAACGGCAAGTTGCCAAAGCACATGATTTTGGCGGCTAAAGAACTTCATATGACCGATATGTTTTAACCCATATTCATGTGGCTGTAGCGTTTTGGTGATGGCTTGTATGTTCGGGAAAACTCGAATCATATCTGCGACATTGGCATTATTGGCGATATCGTCATCGGATGAATTCACCCACATGGCTGGCAAGGTAACATCATTGTAGTAATGGGTCTGCACAGTGTTGCCAAAGGCAGTTTTAATATACCCTGCACCGTTACACCAATCACGCCACTGTTTTGCGACTTGTTTTGGTAAATCCTCACCCATACCAATGCGACTTGTTTTGGTAAAACCAAACGCCAAGTTGGACAATGGGATAAATACATCCATAAAATACATCGCTTTGGCTCTATACGGCATCGCCATATTACGAATTCGTCCCGATGAACAGGCCACATTAAACACCGATGTCAGCTTATGATGGTTCGGCATTAGACCAAATAACTGCCCACCAGCACTATGCCCCACTAAATGATAGCTCGTATTGGGGAATGCCTTGATTAACTGGTTGAGTACAGCTGGCATATCATAACGCCCCCAACTGATGAGTGACGCATTCGACTGTTTTAATCTGCCATCAAGCGAGCCACCAATACCCTCATTGTCAAAGGTAATAACCCCAAAACCTTGCTCTGCCAAATATTGAGCAAAGTTTTGATAAAACTGGCGTTTAATACCGGTCGCAGGTGCAATCATCACGGCCGCCTTTACGTCAACTGTGGGAATCAACAGTGTCGCTGCTAACGTAGCCTGATGGTCAGTAGGAATATGAATTTCTTGGACTTGTACGTCAGCAGTCGTCATAACACAATCCTTTGCATTTTGAAAGTGAATAAAAACGCTACCTTAACACACGTTCAGCCATGCGCCACTTACCTTGCTTGACTAACAAGTTCAACTATCGTCTTTAAAATTCAGTTTAAAACGGCGCCCAACTCTTATAAAAAACAGGACTTGCTGTACTATCGTGCGAACCAGTGTTTCTCATATCTGCGCTCGTTTTTCTTGACTTAAAATCAATGTATTTGATCATAAAATCAGCGCACATAAAAAAACCCAACCAGTTGGGATGGTTGGGGTTTTTTTGATTAGCTCAAAATAATAATTATGGTGTTTTTACCACGACGTTTTGATTGGTGTTAATAAGAACTTCCGACGGGCCATCAACAACCACACGCACCACGTTATTATCAACCGGTAATTGTGATTTATAATAAGCGTCTTGTGCCGGGGTACAGCCCAAACAGCGATCCATTGCATAAAATGGGTCATCAATCAGCGTTTGGCGTGCTTGCTCATAGTCACCAGTAAACAAGGTAAACGGTAAGCTTACCAACCAAGTTGCTGCACCACCAACCACAGCAAGCGCGCCCAATGGCTTACCCACGAAGGCATCCGCTACCATTGAACCATAAGTTGGGCCAAATTCACTTTCTTTAATCTCGGTTGCTGCAAAGCTTGGGGTTAATGTGGCTACACTTAAGGCTACTGCCATTCCCAATTTAGTTATCGCTTTCATACTACGTTCCTCAAAATTTATGCCCAACCTTCAATCCCAGTTTGGCCGCAAGAATTGCCCTCATTACAACAATTTTACTCAGCTTTGGCAAGTAGATTTCGCGGGATGCCAGCATTTGATGACAAAAGGTAAATACATGGGCATTCATACGCGCTCAAGACATGATGACGGTGAACTTATTTCTAGCAAGTTGTTTGTATAAACTTATCTATAGCCGCTTATGTATGGGATGTAGTTTTTGGTAATGGCTGACAGGTTGGGCAAAACGTGCTAGCGCGTTGGGCGATTTTGACGCTATCAACGGGCGTTTGGCAGATGGGGCAAGGCATATTTTTACGGCCATACACGCGTAAGGTCTGCTGAAAATAGCCCGTTCTGCCATCGCCCACGGTAAAGTCACGTAAGGTCGAGCCACCTTTTTCAATCGAAATAGTTAGCACTTCTTTGATAAAGGCCACTAAGCTATTAAGCTGCGCTAGGGTTAACAGATTTGCAGGCGTTAAGGGATGAATATTAGCCAAAAATAGCGCTTCAGTGGCATAAATATTGCCGACACCGACCACGACCGCCTGTTCCATGATGACGGCTTTAATCGGGCGTGTGATGGGTTTGTTACGCGCATTGATATAGTTAGACAGATATTGCCCGGTAAACGTAGTTTCCAGTGGTTCAACGCCTAGCTTGCTAATCAACTTATCTTCAAACGCATCAAGCCACAGTACCATGCCAAAGCGTCGTGGGTCGTGGTAGTGCAATTGGGTGATTTGACCACTTTCATCAGCAAAATCAATAATCAAATGGTCATGTTTGCGTTTTTCGCAACCGGCTATATGTTGCTGCAAGCTACCCGACATACCCAGATGCACCAATAGCGTTTTACTTTGTTCGCCTTGGCTAAAGGTCAATAACAAGTACTTGGCGCGGCGTTCGATATGGGTCAAGGCAAAACCGACCAAATCGGGCAAATCCTCGGGCATCGGCCAACGTAGCTTGGGCTGAAAGATTTGTACCTTGTTAATGCGTTGTGACAATAGGGGTTTTAGACTATCGCCCGTGGTCTGGACTTCGGGTAATTCAGGCATGCTTGTCCTTCTTGTCAGATCTGTCCGCGTTCTTATCTGCGCCCTTTTCTTTGGTCGCACTCACCACGCGACGCGCTGAAATAATCCCATGTTGCTGTTCAAGCTTAGCCAAGAGCTTAGATAGCTGACTTAGCCCAGTAACTTCGATATCAAAGTTCATGCGTGCGATGTCATCGTCACCGCTTAAGGTATCCACTCGGCGGATATTAACATTTTCTTGGTCAATGATTTGGGTCAAGTCCCGCAGTAGACCACGGCGGTCATACGCTTCCAAATAAATCTGTACTTGCTGACTTTTGCCTTTGTTGCCATACCAAGCCGCACTAATCGCACGTTCTGGCTCTCGGCTAATCATACGCTGATATTCGATACAGTCTTCACGGTGAATACTCACCCCATTGGATTGGGTGATAAACCCAGCAATCGCCTCGCCCTGCACCGGACTACAACAACCGGCCAAGTATATCGGGATATTGTCCAAGCCATCGACTTGGATTTTGTACGCGTCCAACTTACCGGTGGCTTTTGGATGGATACTCGGTACCAAATCCTTTTCTACAACCTCAGGTTCAAGGTCAAGATGACGGCTAATATGACCGGTTAAGTCATGGAGTTCCACATTGCCATTGACCAAGCCGACCAAGATATCGTCACTGTTTTTGGCATTAAAGAACTTAACGTAATCGTTCAAGTCGATACTATTGGGGTGTACCGAAATGCGCGCCAATTCTTTGGTTAAGATGTGCTTACCGGTTTCGATATTTTTATCACGGTCTTGCTTATTAAACCATTGTCGCAGCTTACTGCGCGCGCGACTGGTATTAATATAGCCAAGCGACACCACTAGCCAATCACGGTTTGGCTCACGCGACTGCTTGGTGATAATCTCAACTTGCTCACCTGTTTTGAGTTGATACGTCAATGGCACGTAACGCTGATTGACGCGTGCGGCTTGGGCGCGGTTACCAACTTGGGTATGTAAGTAATAAGCAAAATCGAGCACCGTTGAGCCTTTTGGCAGCTCGATGATATCGCCATCACGGCTAAACACATAAATCCGCTCAAACTCACCAAAGTCCACGACTTGCTCATCATCGTCTTCATTCATGCCATCGTGATGATTGCTCAGTACGGTTTTGAGCGGATCAACATGATTAACGTCATGGTTATTTGGTTCTTGGCTCAATAGGATTTGGCGCAATGAGCTAATTTTTTTGGTGAGATAGTCGTCTTTTTTGTTTTTCGTGCCTTCTTTGTAGTTGACGTGCGCACACATGCCAAGCTCGGCTTCATAGTGCATATCAAAGGTACGAATCTGAACTTCAAGCGACTTGTTCTCTGCAATCACTGCGGTATGTAATGAGCGATAGCCATTGGTTTTTGGGTTAGTAATATAGTCGTCAAATTGTTCAGGAATATGGCGCCATAGCCCATGCACGATACCCAGCACATGGTAACACTCTGGCAACTTCGGCACTAATACGCGTAACGCGCGGATATCGTATAACTGGTCAAACGACAGCGACTTTTGCTTCATCTTACGATAAATCGAGTAGATATGTTTGACCCGACCCGAGATTTCGCCCTCAATCCCATGCTCGGCTAATGCGTCACGCAGTTGATTAGCGACACGGTCGATATATTCCTCGCGCTCACTGCGTTTTTCATTGAGCAGTTTGGCGATTTCTTTGTAGCGGTCAGGCGCAAGATAACGAAACGATAAGTCCTCA
>ERZ650312.1868-NODE-1868-length-11800-cov-6.314176_pt1 | contig 11800 bp, 11 predicted proteins | sample MGYA00376248_ERZ650312 | MGnify/ENA primary metagenome ERZ650312 (study PRJEB26733, sample SAMN07839316) | wastewater metagenome | biome: urban; feature: wastewater treatment plant; material: waste water | place: USA: North Carolina | collected 2016-07-28 ... | reverse complement strand
AACGAGTAATGCCTTTGACGCGTCGAGTACTGTAGCCATAGTTGCCTTCTAACGTGAAGTAGAAACCGTTTGTCCGCGTCGACAGATTATTGGACTGTCCAATAATCTGGCGCCATCGACCAAGTGGCTGTATATTTGCACAGTACTTTTCTGAGCGGAGTGTGTCATGTCGGATAGTCAAATATCGGTTGCCCCAGCCTCGGATTCGCCGAAACTGCTGGATCGCGTTCGTCACCGGCTAAGGTTGAAGCACTATAGCATGCGCACTGAAACGGCATATGTCGGTTGGATTCGGCGCTTCATTCATCACCACGGCAAGCGCCATCCGGCGGAAATGGGCAAGGCGGATGTCGAGGCATTTCTGAGTGCGCTCGCCGTCGAGCACGACGTGAGCGCTGCAACTCAGAATCAGGCTTTGAGCGCGTTGTTGTTCCTCTACAAGGAGGTCTTGGAAATCGAACTCCCCTGGCTGGATGACGTGACGCGGGCAAAGAAGCCGGCTCGTTTGCCGACCGTGCTTACGGCTGAGGAAACTGCGAGGGTTCTCGCGCAGGTTGAGGATCGTGAGATCGCGCTGATCGTGCGACTGCTTTACGGAAGTGGTTTGCGTCTTCTGGAAGGGTTGCGCCTGCGAGTGAAGGATGTCGATCTGGCCCGCCGCGAGTTGACTGTCCGCGATGGCAAGGGCGGAAAAGACCGTGTAACGATGCTGGCTGCGCAACTTGTCGACCCACTGCGATTGCAGATTGCCCAACGCAAGGCGCAGCATGACGCGGATCTCGTCGATGGCAGGGGCGACGTCTGGCTGCCGGACGCGTTGGCAAGAAAATATCCGGCCGCTGCAACAGCGTTCGGCTGGCAGTATGTCTTTGCTGCGCAGCGGTATTCTGTCGATCCGCGTACGGGGGCGGTACGCCGTCACCACGTCGATGAGAAGCGCATTCAGCGAGCAGTCAAGACGGCGGCGGCGCGCTCCGGCATCTTCAAGCCCGTCTCGCCCCACACTTTGCGTCATTCGTTTGCAACGCACCTTCTTGAGTCCGGGTACGACATTCGCACGGTGCAGGAACTGCTTGGGCACTCGGATGTGTCAACGACGATGATCTACACGCATGTACTAAACCGCGGCGGACGCGGTGTGGCGAGTCCGCTGGACCGGCTGGTCGCCGCGTGACGCCGTCGGCGCTACGTGCACCACGCCTGCATCAGCGCAAAGCCGCCGACGCCGACAAAAATGGTGCCGAGCACGTGAAGGAGCGGTCGCCAGATGCCGATCGGGTACATGTGCCGCCCCGGCTGGCGTGACATACGGGTCTCTTCGACCCAATTGACGACTTCGCCGAGGGTAAAAAGACAGGCGAGGCCGAAGACGAACGAGCCGATGATGATCGTCGCGAGCTGTCCTTCACCGGTGCGGCACGAGAAGTTGATGCCGAGCCAGCCGCGCGTCAGTGGATCGAAGCCGATGGCCATGCGCACGCCGGCGAAGGCCAGGAGGCAGAAGAGCAGTACGACGGCCGCGTAGATCCAGAACTCGCGCGTTCTGACCATCCGCGCCAATTCGATGAACTGTGACTTCAGCTCAGTGAAGAACCCGGCCAACATCATGTCGCGCCCTCGCAATCTTTGTCGTCTTCAATCGATTTTGACACCGACAACCTTGACGGCTCCCATCGTCTTCCAAGCAAACCGGCCTTGACCAGGATAACCGTTGCTTGCCACGCGTCCCTGATGCTGATATAGAACCGCTCCTGCCAGATATATCGAACGTTCACAGCCAGACTTTACCGCGGGCCCCCAGATGACCATTGAACATTACATCGCAGGCAAGGACGCCTCGCTCGAATCGACGATCGACCGCATGCAGGGGCGGCTCGCCGAGATCGGCTTTCACGTTGTCGAGCGCTCGTGGCTCAACCCGGTCGATGGCATCTGGTCCGTTCACGTCAGCGACCGAGACTGCCCGCTGCTGTTCACCAACGGCAAGGGCGGCTCGAAGCTGGCCGCGCACGCCAGCGCCCTCGGGGAGTTCTTCGAGCGTCTGGCCTGCAATTACTTCTGGACGCACTACTTCCTCGGGCGAAAGTACGCCGCGCAGCGCTTCACGCACTACCCGCAGGAGCGCTGGTTCCTGCCGGACGAAGACGACAACTGGCCGGAAGAGCTGCTGACGCCGGAACTGCACGCGCTCTACAACCCGGACGGCAACATCACGGCCGAAGTGCTCGTCGACCACAACTCGGGCAACGTCGAGCGCGGCATCTGCGCCCTACCCTTCACGCGCCTCGGCGACGAGCGTACCGTCTGGTTCCCGGTCAATGTGATCGGCAACCTGTACGTCAGCAACGGCATGTCGGCGGGCAATACGCTGGTCGAGGCGCGTGCGCAGGCGCTTTCCGAAATCGTCGAGCGTCACATCAAGTTCCGCATCATCAGCGAAGGACTCTGCCTGCCGGACGTACCGGACGACGTCATCGCGCGCTATCCGCGCATCGCCAACGGCGTCCGCGAACTGCGCGACGCGGGTTACGGCGTTCTGGTCAAGGATGCTTCGCTCGGCGGGCAGTATCCGCTGATGGCTGTCACGCTCCTCAATCCCAAGGATCAGGGTTGCTACGCCAGCTTCGGCGCGCACCCGCGCTTCGAGGTCGCGCTCGAACGTGCGCTGACCGAACTGTTGCAGGGCCGCGCGCTCGATGCGCTGGACGGCTTCCCCGAGCCCGGTTTCGATCTGGACGAGATTGCCAGTACGCCGAACATCGAGATTCACTTTGTCGATTCGAGCGGCATCATCAGCTGGAACTTCCTCGGCGACGCGCCCGACTATGAGTTCTGCGACTGGAACTTCAGCTCGACGACGACGGAAGACTACGAGTGGCTGGTCGAGCGCATTCACAAGGACGGTTACGACATCTACGTCGCCGACTACACGCACCTCGGCGTCTACGCCTGCCGAATGATCGTGCCCGGCATGTCCGAGATCTACCCGATCGACGACCTGGAGCACGAGAACAACAGCTTCGGCAACGATATCCGTGAAGCCATCCTGTATCTGCCGGACCTCGACGACGACGAATGCGAAGCCCTGCTCGATACGCTGAACGAATCGTCGCTGGCCGACGAGCGCCCGGTCGCCGCGTTGATCGGGCTCGCGCCCGACGCCGGGTCGTTCTGGGAAGACCTGCGCGTCGGTGAGCTGAAAACCCTGCTCGCGCTGGCCATCGGCAACGAGGAAGCCGCACGCGAGGGCTGCGACTGGATTCGGCACTTCGGCCAGATCGATGCGGAACGCCGCCGCGTTTACGGCTGCATCGAGAGTCTGCTCAAGCTATGCGACTCGGGCGATTACGAGCCCTATCGTGCGGCGCTCGCCAGCCTTTATGGCGACGCGGCGCTGCAACGCGCCGAGGATCTCCTATCCCGCCGCGAGCGCTTCTTCGGCATCGCCATGCCCGGCATCGAGTTCGACGGCTGTGAAATGCACCACCGCTTGCTCGCGGCCTACGACAAGGTGCATCGCCTGCACCTCGAGCAATCCGCAAAAGCCTCCCCGAAAGCCGAGACGCCATGACCTACGAAGAATACCTCGACGAAATCGCCACCTTGCTGACCGAGATCTACACGCTGGACGACGACGTTGCCATCGGCATCGTCATGCGCGCGCAGGAGGACGAGTTTTTCTGTCCGCACGACGACGACACCGCGATGTGCACCCTGGAACGCGCGCAGCAGGACGCGCGCACGATCTTCAAGAAGTACAAGCCGGCGAAGTTCCCGCGCCGCCCGTAGTCAAGGTGCGGCGACCGTCAGACGCCGCTGGCTGGAAGCCTCGTCAGCACGGCGGTCAACTCGTCGTCATCTAGCGCGGCAAGCAGCATCAGCCCGGCGCGGACGAGTTCGCTCTTCTTCACGGGGCTTCCCCTCTCGGCGAGGCGGGCTTTAAGATCGAGCAGCTGTTCGTACTCCGACGCCGGCAGCGCGAACTTCTCGCGCACCGTCTGTTGCTTCCTGAGTTGCTTGTCGAGCGGCCGGCGAAACGCCTTCGCCAGGCGCTTTCGTTTCTTCGCGACGTTGGCGCGTTCGGGCGCAGCCGGCACCAGCTTCTTGCTTGGCGCATCGCTCGGTGAGGTCACCTTGGCGCCTGTCGAAGTCTTCGACTTTGTTGTTGTTACCATGATTCATCCAGAACGGTCACCCGTTCGTACTCCTGTCAATAAGCGTCGATTGTACTCGACGACGGCGTGCCCGATATTTCGCCGGCATCTAGCGCCTTGCGCCGTTCAAAGGACTCGACCGCCTTCTTGACAGAAACGTAGAAGTGCTCGCTGCCGACCTTGGACGACAACCCGACCTTTGTGAGTTGTTCGCGGAACGGTCGCGGAGAGTCCGCGATCTTGATCTCGACACCAAGTTCGGTCAGTTCCTGATACAGCTCGGTAAAGCGTTGCGCCGCCGTTACGTCGAGATCCGAGATCGCTTGCGCGTCGATGACCAGGCATTCGAGTCCGGCCGACTGATCGACCAGCTCGCGAATCCGCGCCATGACATAGCGCGCGTTGGCGAAGATCAACGGTGCGTACAGGCGGTAGACGATGAGCCCCGGAACGCTCTCGCCTTCGTCGGGATCGAGGCAGTCGTGAAATTTCCCGTCACTCGGCAGGCGCCGCAGCACGGCATCGCGCGGGCGCGAGATTTCGTAGAGCACATCGATCAGCGACAACAGCAGCCCGGCGATGATCCCCGGCACGACGCCGGTCAACAGAATGATCAGTGTGACGCCGACGGCGATCGCGAATTCGCTGCGATCGATCCTCAACAACATACGCAAGGACGCGGTTTCGAGCATGCCGAAGGCGGTGACGATCAGGATCGCGCCGAGTGCGGCCTTTGGCATCAGCGCGAGTAACGGCGTGAGAAACAGCAGAAAGAGGATCAGGCCGCCGGCGGCCACGAGTTGCGCGACCTGCGACTTGGCGCCCAGCGCGTCGACGACGGAGCTGCGCGACTGACTGGCCGATACCGGGAAGCCCTGCGCCGCCGAAGCCATCACGTTGGCGACGCCGAGCGCCAACAACTCCTGATTGGCATCGACTTCGTAACTGTTCTTCTCGGCAAAGGTCTGCGCCAGGAGAATCCCGTCGGAGAACGCGAGGAAGGCGATCGCCACGGCCGCGGGCGCAAGCGCGGCGACGTCGGCCCAGCGCGGCTTGAACAGCTCGATCGACGGCAAACCCGGCTCGACCGAACCGACGAGCGAAACTCCCTGTGCGCCAAGGTCGAGGAAATACACACTGGCAATTGCCACCGCCGAAACCAGCAAGGCCGCGGGTACGCGCGGCAGCCAGCGCGCAAGTGCAACGAGCAGGCCGACGAGCAGAATCGCAAGCCAGAAGGTCGGCCAATGCGTCTCGCCCAGCCGTTCGATGACGGTGAAAACGAGCGGAAAGACCTCTTCGCCCTCGGTGCGGATGCCGAACACCTTGCCGAGCTGCGTCGCGATCAGCACGAGCGAAGCGCCGTTCAGATAGCCGACGAGAACCGGACGCGAGAGCAGATCGGCGATGATGCCCAGCTTGAGCTGCGAGGCGGCGAGCAGGATGAGGCCGGAAAACACGGCCAGTTCAGCAGCCAGGATTGCGATGCGCGCCGGATCGTTGCCGGCCAGCGGCAGGATGGCTGACCCGGCGAGCAGGCCGATCGCCGCGTCCGGCCCGGCAATGACGTGGCGTGAACTCGAAAACACGGCGTAGCCGACGCAGGCCATGATCGCCGCGTAGATGCCGGTGATCGGCGGCAGATGCACGAGTTCGGCATACGCCAGCACGGACGGGATCATCACGATGCACGCCGTCAGGCCGGCGATCGTATCCTTGCCGAGCCAGTGCATCGGGTAATGACGCAGGACCGAAAGTATCGGCACCAGCGAGGGAACCTGCCGCAATCGACGCCTAGCCTTCACGCTGCCATCCTCACAAACGATCTGACCGCGCTTTGCACGGTGCGCGTGTCCTGTCCTTGGACTTGACTGGCGGCAATGGACACGAGTTCCACATGAAAAGCCATGCCGGAGCGGCGACCACGGCTACTTCTTGCTCATCGCAGGCCCAGTCGGCTGACAAAGCTCCATTCCTTTGCCCTTCTCCAGCGCCCCGAGCCAGGCACCCAACTGCGATGCAAGCTCCGATCCCGCGGCCACCAGCGCATCGACGCCGCCACGCGCGTCCTGGCTTGCGGCGGGTTTCTCGATCAGGAAATCCTTGCCGGCAATGCGCTGCTTGCGCGCATCGATCAGGCTGGCGGTGCCCTGCAGCACGCCGCGACTTTGCGTAGGCGCATCGAACACCTGCGAAAATTCCTGCAATTCGAAGCGCAACAAGCAATTGGCCGCCGCGTTTCCGCTCGAACTCGCCATGCCCAGACGCTGGCGCAGGCGTTGCGCGAGCAGCACGCCGGGCGCGCCGGCCCAGCGACTGCCCGCGTACTCGCGCTGCTTGAGCGGATCGTCGTAGGCCAGGCGGTAATCGACATTCAGCGCGTCGAACCAGGGCGGTGCCACCACTTCCAACGCGATTCTCGGCCATTCCCCCTCGCCTCCGGCACGCGCGGCAGGAAGGCCGAAGTCATAGACGGCCATCGACCGGCCATTTTCCGGGCTGACTGCGCAGCCGCCAAGCAACAACGCGGCGAGCAGCATTGGACATAAACGCCGTGCTCCGGCACGCATTCTCATGGCTTTTCTCCCTTGGCAGCCGGCGAAATGAAGCCCGCCTCACCGGGGCCGGGCGCTGCCTTCGGCTGTCCGAAAATCAGGCTTTGTGGCGATTCTTCGAGCATTTGCAGAACACGGTTGAGTTGCCGCGAGTTGCTCGAGAGCTCGGCACTCAACTCGTTCAAGCGCGGCAGCAACGCGCCGGCGCCGCCGGTCGCCGAATCACCGAGCGCCACGTCCAGGCGATCGCTCACCGACTGCAGACGCGAGACCAGGCCACGCGCCTCGGCAAAGAACGGCCCGGCCTGCCCGGCCGTCTGCTCGGCGCGCACCAGCGTCGACTTCAGCAAGCGAACGTTCTCCGGCGTCAGCACTTGCTGCAACTGTGCCGTCGCCTCGCGCGCGTTGCCGGTTGTCGCTTCAAGATTGGCCAGAGTTCTCGCGATCGCCTGACGGTTGCCCGGACTCAGCACCTCGTTGGCGTTCTGCAGGAAGTCGCGCGCATTGCGCATGACGTCGCCACCCACGTCAGTCAACTCCTGGATCAGCGAATCCTGCATCTTGATCCTGGGCAGGCCGTCGCCGGCCTCAAGCGGCGAGAAATCGGTGCCCGAAGCCTCAAGCAGTACGTGTGCGATGCCGGTCACACCCTGATAGCCCAGTTTGGCGATGGTCGCCTTGCTGACCGGCGTACCCTTGGTGACGCTGATGTGAATCAAGGTATTGGCAGGATTCTCCGGGTCGAGTTCGATCGACAGTACCTTGCCGACGCGTATCCCGCGATAGCGCACCTGCGCCTGACCATTGAGTCCGGTGACGTTTGATGTCGTCACCACCACATACTCGTCGGTGGGCTCCTGCTTGCCGCCGAACCACCACAGCGAGGCGACGACCGCCAGACCGAGCAGCAAGGAAAACAAGCCGGCAAAAAAAGCGTGTGAACGATTCTCCATGACTAAGCCAATCTCTTTTGCATGACCGCCTTTGCGTGTTCCGAGCAAAAAAAGTTGCGGATGAACGGGTGATCGACCGCCAGCACCTCGGCGGGCGTTCCGCAGGCGATGATACGCTGCTCGGCGAGCACCGCGACGCGCGTCGCCAGCCCGCCCAGCGTTTCCAGATCGTGCGTCACCATGACGACGGTGAAGCCGAGCTCCTGTTGCAGCATGCGAATGAGCTGGACGAAGTTGTCGGCGAGATCGGGGTCGAGCCCAGCGGTCGGTTCGTCGAGCACGAGCAACTCCGGCTCGAGCGACAGCGCCCGCGCTAACGCCACGCGCTTGATCATGCCACCGGACAGTTCGGCCGGCATCAGGCGAGCGTGCCGCGGCTCCAGTTCGACGAGACTGAGTTTGAGCAGCACCAGATCACGAATCATCGCCTCGTCGAGAATTCGCAGTTCGCGCAGCGGGAAGGCGATGTTGTCGAAGACCGAAAACGCGGAGAACAGCGCACCTTGCTGGAAGAGCATGCCGAAACGACGACGCACGGAGCGGCGAATGGCCTGATCGGGGTCGAGCACCGGATGGCCGAACAGTCGGACTGCACCTTCGGTCGGCCTGAGCAGGCCGACGATCTCGCGCAGCAAGGTCGTCTTGCCGCTGCCGGAGCCGCCGACCATGCCCAGGATGTCGCCGGCGCTCACGTCAAGATCGATGCCTCGATGCACCACCGCACTGCCAAAGCGGGTATGGACGCCGCGCACCTCGATGACCGGCGCGGAGGGCATTGAATTCGCGGGAACGCTCATACGGCCGGCATTCCGACGCTGCGGGTGAGCACGGCGAATACAGCGTCGACGATGATGACGACGGTGATCGCGGTGACGACCGAGCTCGTGGTTTTCGACGACAGACTTTCGGTATTCGGGCGTACCTTCAGCCCAAAATGGCAGGCGATCAGCGCGATCAGCATGCCGAAGAAGAAGCCCTTGCCGAGCGCGATCCAGACGTTGGCGACGGGGACGACGCGCGGCAGCGTCTCGACGAAATAGCCGTAGGCGAGTCCCATCTCCAGGTTGGCCGAGACCATGCCGCCGACGATACCGGCCGCCGAGCACCAGATGACGAGCAAGGGCATCGCCAGCGACAGCGCGGCGACCTTGGGCAACACGAGCCGGATGCTGCGCGAGATGCCCATCGTCGCCAGCGCGTCGATCTCCTCCGTGACGCGCATCACGCCGATCTGCGCCGTCATTGCCGACCCGGAGCGCCCGGCGACGAGCACGGCGACGATCACCGGCCCCAGTTCGCGGATGACGCTGATGCCGAGCAGATTGACGATGAAGATGTCGGCACCGAAGGTCTTGAGTTGGAGCGAGGAGAGATACGACAGCACGATGCCGATCAGAAAGCCGACCAGCGCCGTCACCGGCAGCGCCTTGGCGCCGCTCTTGTACAGCGTCGCCGAGAACTCGCGCAGCGGAAACTCGCGCGGATTCCTCAGAAGATAAAGGACATCGAGCACCATCTGGCCGATCAAGGTCACGATGTCACGCAGATTCTTGATCGCCTTCAGGGCCAGAATCCCCAGTCCGACGATCCAGGCATCGTAAGCGCGCGGCACGACGATGGCGGTATCGGCCGGCTGCGCGGCGACGCGCTCGATCACGCGCCGTTGTTGCGGCGCGACGACGAGCGATTGCGGCCAGCGTCGCCCCCAGGCACGCCAGAGCAGGATGGCACCAACGCTATCGATGCGCTCTATGCCTTCGAGATCCCAAACCGGCTTGCCGACGGCCAGATCGGCGAGCCGCGATTCGAGATCGGCGATCGGCGTCGCCAGTGACGCCAGCGTCCAGTCGCCGCTGAGCGAAACCGTAGTAACGCCGTCCCGCTCGCCCGTCTCGATCGCGGCGCTGGCCATGCGGACTATTCCGGGCTGTACGACGCGCTACGTCGTTTGATCTTGAGCACCGACCCGGCGCGCTGCCAGAGCAAGGACTCCTCGTTGAGCGCCGCAGCGCTGAGCGGATTGCAGGCAAGCCAGTCGGCCGGAAGCTCCACCTGGAATCCCGTACCCGATTGCCGGACGAAGAACACCGGCAAGCCCTCGTCGTCACGTGAGCGGTGGAGCAAGGACGAGAGTCGCAGGCAGAAAACCAGGCGCCAGATCGGGTCGGTCGCCGATTGCGCCGGCAGCTTTTCCAGCTTGCCGCGCTGCCCGAGCAAAAGTGTCGCCAGCCGCTCCTGGTCCATCTTCGAGAAACCCGGCATGTCGGCGTAGCGCACGATGTAGGCGCCGTGCCGATGAAAGCCGCTGTGCGCGATCGAAATGCCGATCTCGTGCAGGAGCGCCGCCCAGCGCAGGAAATTGACGTCGCGCTCGTTCTCCGGCCAGTCAATGCGAATCAGCTGACCGAGCAGTTCAAATGCCGTCCGCTCGACGCGCTCAGCTTGTTTCGCGTCGACCTGATAACGATGCATGAACTGCTGCACCGTGGTGTCGCGCATGTCGTGGTGATGAAAGCGCCCGAGCAGGTCGTAGAGCACCCCCAGGCGCAACGCGCCTTCGGAGTACGTCAGGTGGTCGACGCCCAACTCCTCGAACACGGCCGACATGATGGCGATGCCGCCGGGCAGAACCGGCACGCGGTCGAGGCGCAAGCCGGCGACCTTGAGCGAACTGGCCGAACCGGCGCGGATGATCAACGCCCGCAGCTTGGCCAGCCCCTCACGCGAGATGCCGCTCTGCCCGTCCGGGTTGAGTCCGTTGCATTCGAGCAGATCGGCGATCGCCCGCGCGGTGCCGGAGGTAGCAACCGCCTCGATCCAGCCGGCGCGTCGATATTCACGAGCGATGGTTGAGATCTCCCGCGCCGCCGCGATCTCGGCTTCCTGAAAACGCTTCTTGTCGACCTTGCCGTCAGGAAAGAAGCGCAGCGAGTAGCTGACACAGCCCATGAACAGCGACTCGAGCAGCACGGGATCGAGCTTCTTGCCAATGATGAATTCGGTCGAACCGCCACCGATATCGACGACGAGACGCTTGTGCCGCGCCGGCGGAAGATCGTGCGCGGCACCGACGTAGATCAGACGCGCTTCTTCGCGCCCGGCGATGACTTCGATCGGGAACCCAAGCGCGGCCTCGGCCTGCGGCAGGAAGGTCGGCGCGTTCTTGGCGATGCGCAGCGTGTTGGTCGCGACGGCGCGCACGGCCTCCGGCTGAAAACCGCGCAGGCGTTCGGCGAAGCGCTGCAGTGCTTCAAGCGCGCGCACCTGTGACGCATCGTCGAGCCACTTTTCCCGGCTCAGCCCGGAAGCCAGCCGGACGGGTTCCTTGAGAGTATCGAGCGGATAGACCTGATCCCCGACCACGCGCCCGATCTGCAAGCGAAAACTGTTTGACCCGAGATCCACCGCCGCGATCTGCTCATAACCCATGGTTCATGCTCTCTGAAATCTGGTTACTTTTGATCGCGCCATTCTATCACCGCCGTCAAACGCCCTCCGGCGCGGTGATTTGCTACCCGAAACGCCCAAACGGCGGGACAATGGCACTTTCTGCGAACACGCCGGTCAACTTCCACCTCGCATTCCTTGCCGATCCAATCCGCCATATGACACCGCCGCCCGACATCACGACCGCCGACCCCTCCCACTTCCCCACCGAGAACTTCCTGAACCGCGAACTGGGGATCCTCGCCTTCAATCGTCGTGTTCTCGCACAGGCCAAGAACCACAAGACGCCGCTGCTCGAACGGTTGCGCTTTCTCTGCATCGTCAGCAGCAATCTCGACGAGTTCTTCGAGATCCGCGTCGCGGGATTGAAGGAGCAGGTGAAACTCAACTCGGTCGCGGTGACGCCGGACGGCCTGACCGCGCGCGCGGCCTACCGACAGGTCAGCGACGAAGCGCACGCCATCGTCGAGGAGCAGTACGCGCTGCTCAACCAGGACATCCTGCCCGGTCTGGCGGCCGAGGGCATCAGCTTCATCCGGCGCAGCGAGTGGACCGAGGCGCAGCTCGCCTGGATCCGCGACTATTTCTTCCGCGAGGTGATGCCGGTACTCACGCCGATCGGGCTCGACCCGTCGCATCCCTTTCCGCGCGTGCTCAACAAGAGCCTGAATTTCGCCGTGGAACTCGAAGG
>ERZ650312.1866-NODE-1866-length-11811-cov-4.504168_pt1 | contig 11811 bp, 10 predicted proteins | sample MGYA00376248_ERZ650312 | MGnify/ENA primary metagenome ERZ650312 (study PRJEB26733, sample SAMN07839316) | wastewater metagenome | biome: urban; feature: wastewater treatment plant; material: waste water | place: USA: North Carolina | collected 2016-07-28 ... | reverse complement strand
CGGCATTCATGCCGACGTAGCCGCGAACGGTAAAGAAGCGCTGGCTCTGCTCTTTTCCCATGGTTCACAACATTATGACCTGATATTTATGGATCTTCAGATGCCGGAAATGGACGGACATGAGGCAACACTGACGATCCGTGCAGACAGCCGTTTCAATGAACTGCCTATCATTGCGATGACAGCACATGCACTACAGGATGAACGGGCTCTTTGCCTCAGCGAAGGCATGAACGACCATCTGGCTAAACCGATCGATCCAGAATTGTTTTATAAATTACTGACGCACTACCTAGGACACCGGCTGACTGGCCACAACCAGCAGGTTCAACAACATACCGATGCATTACCGGACATCGACGGGCTCGACAGTAAAAGTGCGATGCAACGGATCAATGGCAATCAGACATTCTACCGCCAGTTATTGCAGCAATATTGCCGGGAACAAGGTGATGCCGTCATGCGGATAAAACAGGTGCTGCACCAGCAACCGGAAGAGGCAGGCCGGATTGCTCACAGCCTGAAGGGGGTCTCGGCAAATATTGGTGCAACCCGGATCGCCGCACTGGCTGCACAGCTGGAAAATGCATTACACCAACACAAAGTACTCTCCGGATCGGAACCATTCATCGGTGAACTGGAACAGAGCCTGCGCCATCTGTGTCTGCAGATCAACGCGATGACATCAACAGACAACACAACAGAAACACACGCGGTACCCGTAACCGATGAGGAGCTCGCCTCACTGATTAAGATGATTGGTGATAATGATTGCAGCGCACTGGATCTGTTTACCAGAATGGAAGCGGGTTTGAAACAACGGATCCCGGCAGCCGAGCTGGACCTGATCAGTCAGCACCTGCAGGCCTTTGACTTTGACCTGGCGCTGGTACGGCTGGAGCGCTTTATGCTGAGTAAGGAATCGGCCTCTGATATTCAGTCAGAAGCAGAATGAGGCTGTCGGTTTTGCTGCAGTAATGCGGCAAACTGCGTTTGTGCCAGCTTGTCCATGACTGCACGCCAGTGCAGTTCAGCATCGCTCCCCGCTTCTGAGAAAACGGCAGTCATCAGTTCACGCTGACTCTGTGACAGACGGTTTTCCAGTTCACAACCGGACGAACTCAACGTTAGTCGTTTGATCCGTTTGTCTGATACATCCGGAGAGGCATCAATCAACGCTAACTCTTTCAGTGTGCGCAGCGGCCCATTCAATGCCTGTTTGCTTACGCCCAGAATCCGCAGTAAAGCATTCACGCTGATAGCCGGGTTTCTGCCAACGAAGTAAAGAATACGGTGATGAACCCGCTGCAACCCCTGTTCCGCCAGTATGGCATCCGGCCCGGTGGTAAACGCACGAAAGGCGAAATGAAATAATTCCAGCGCCTCGTTGAGCGTATCCTGATTATTTGGGTCAACCATATTGACTTAACCTCCTGCAGTGGCAAGATAGGTCAACCTTGCTGACATATCTTGCGATCAAGCCGTAAATTTATCGTCATGCATCCGAAATAGCAATCAAACCCGCCCATGCCGGCATGACAGGAGGTCGCATGTTTGCCCAGCGTATCGAACACCTAACATCCTCAATCATCAGAGAAATACTTGCCAGCGCGCAGAAACCGAACATTATTTCATTCGCCGGTGGTCTGCCTGCTGAAGGCAGTTTCCCTGATATCGACTGGTCGGTGTTACCCAACAAGGTCAGACAATACGGCATGAGCGAAGGCGAACCTGAACTGCGCGAAGCCATCGCCGCAGAAGCCCGCAGCAAAGGGATCAACTGCGATGCCAGTCAGGTACTGATCCTGTCCGGTTCACAGCAAGGGCTGGATCTGGTGGCCAAACTGTTCATCGATCCGGGCAGTAACGTTCTGGTGGAATCGCCAACCTATCTGGCCGCACTGCAGTGCTTCAACCTGTTTCAGGCCAACTGCCGGGGTGTCACTCTGAATAGTCACGGCCCCGACATTACCCGGTTTGAGCATCAGATCCGTGATTACAAACCCCGCTTTACCTATCTGATCCCGAGTTTCCAGAATCCGTCGGGCACCTGCTATGACATCGAATCACGTCAGGCTGTCGCCAATCTGCTGGATCAGTACAATCTGCCACTGATTGAAGACGAACCTTACTGCGAACTGGATTATGACAATCTGGATAAACGCCCGATCTGCTCATTCATGCAGAAAGCGCCGTGGATCTATTTCGGCTCGTTCTCGAAAGTGTTGATCCCCGGCCTGCGCGTCGGTTATCTGATTGCCCACCCGGATCTGATCACCCATCTGGTACGCCTGAAACAGGCAGCGGATCTGCACACCAACCGCCCTGGCCAGTGGCTGGCGCTGGAGTACATGAACTCGGCCGATAAACCGCAGCGTCTGGCGCGGTTACGCGAATTTTACCGTGTGCGCCGTGATGCATTTGCCGCCGCACTGGAAAGCGAATTTGCCGATCTGGCCGAGTGGCAGGTGCCATCCGGCGGACTGTTCTTCTGGCTGAAACTGAAGAAAACTGTCGATACTCGTCCGCTGCTGAAACGTGGTCTGGAAGCCGGCGTGGCCTTCATGCCTGGTGAAGCCTTCTTTGCGGAAGAGAATCCGCCGCACGGTTATATCCGTTTGAACTTCAGTCACACCGAACCAGAAAAAATGGTAGAGGGATTACGCCGTCTGCGTAAAGTGCTGGAAGAAGCTGACACGATCTCAGCTTAGTTTCTATCAAACAGAAACAAAAAAGGCGCCATCCGCTAAGGTATGGCGCCTTTCTTATTTAAAGCAGGAAGAGCTTAATCCACCACAGGTGCGGTTAATGATGCACCAGGGTTGGCCATTTCAGCTTCCATACGCGCAAAGTCCTGCTGCATACGGGTTGAAGGCGCTTTGTCCATTAAACTGAACAGAATGATCGCCACTGTCGCGAGCAGGAAGCCCGGTACCATTTCATACAGGCCAAACCAGCCACCATTTCGCCATACGATCACCGTCAGGGCACCAATCAGCATACCCGCCAGTGCACCGTTGCGGGTCATCCGCGGCCACAGCAGCGATAACACAACAACCGGGCCAAATGCTGCACCAAAGCCTGCCCAGGCATAACCGACCAGCCCCAGTACTTTACTGGTTGGATCAGCCGCAATGACAATCGCAATCACCGCGACCAGCAACACCATCAACCGACCTACCCAGACCAGCTCTTTCTGAGAAGCATCAGGACGGAAGAAGGCTTTGTAGAAGTCTTCAGTCAGTGCAGAAGAGGAGACCAGTAACTGACAGGAAAGCGTGCTCATCACCGCCGCCAGAATTGCTGACAGCAGAACACCCGCAATCCACGGGTTGAACAGCAACTGGGACAGAGAAATAAATACAGTTTCATGGTTTGCCTGTACCGCACTACTCTGCGCCGGATTGGCCGCAAAATACGCAATCCCGAAGTAGCCAACAGCCACGGCACCGCCCAGACACAGCACCATCCAGGTCATGCCAATACGGCGGGCATTCGGCATGGCTTCTACTGAGCTGATAGCCATGAAACGGGCCAGAATATGCGGCTGCCCCATATAGCCCAGTCCCCACGCCATCAGAGAAATGATGCCGATGCCTGTTGTGCCATGAAACAGATCACTGTATTTCACATCCATCGAATTAATGGCTTGCACCGCTTCATCAAAACCACCAGCATGCATCATGACGATCACCGGGGTCAGCAGCAGTGCGAAAATCATCAGCGATGCTTGCACCGTATCGGTCCAGCTTACCGCCAGAAAACCACCCACAAACACATACAGAATGGTCGCCGCTGCTCCGGCCCACAACGCCGTATCATAGCTCAGGCCAAAGGTCTGTTCGAACAGACGAGCACCAGCCACCATGCCGGAAGCACAGTAGATGGTAAAGAAGACCAGGATCACAACGGCGGCAAGTACACGCAGCAATTTGCTCTGATCTTCAAAACGATGAGTGAAGTAATCCGGTAAAGTCAGCGCATTACGGGTAATTTCGGTATAGACACGCAAACGACCCGCTACAAACTGCCAGTTAAACCAGGCACCGAGGATCAGACCAATCGCGATCCAGCTTTCTGAAATACCGGACGCGTATACCGCACCGGGCAGACCCAGCAACAGCCAGCCACTCATGTCAGATGCACCGGCACTCATGGCAGTCACAAAACTACCGAGGCTGCGTCCACCCAGAATGTAATCGGACAAATCGCGGGTATATCGCCATGCTGCAAAGCCGATACCGATCATTGCCAGAATATAAATGACAAACGTAATCGTCGTCGGGTTAGTAAAGTTCACAGGCTTCCTCTCCCATGGATTGAACGGAATACGGGATTATTCACCGTATGTTGCAAAAGTGGGAAATAATAACTGATAACTCGGCGAAGTGCGATGATATCCACACAATCGCGTCATGTTCACCGCCAGATCACCGACTTTCATTTCGTTGCAAAAAACAAAAAGTATCAGCCTTCAGTTTTATATAAATCAACGTAAACATCAGCACGAACAGATTATTCACTCCGGACACGTGTGCCATACTCACCTTATATTCCCCCGACAAAGCTGAGAACAACACGATGGATCAATTCAGAGAAGAAGAAGACCTGCTGGGCTGTATGACGGTAAGTAACGAATATTATTATGGAATTCATACATTACGGGCACTCGAAAATTTCAAGATCAGTCATCAGAAGATCAGCGATGTTCCGGCTTTTATCCGGGGGTTACTGCACACCAAAAAAGCAGCAGCATTAGCCAATAAAGCATTGGGCACGCTGAGCACAGAGCATGCAGACATGATTATCACGACCTGCGATCTGATGCTCTCGGCTGAACGTTGTTTTGACCAGTTTCCGATCGATCTGTTTCAGGGCGGAGCCGGTACTTCGGTCAACATGAACGCCAACGAGGTGATCGCCAATCTGGCACTGGAATTGCGCGGGCACCCAAAAGGCGCGTATGACATATTGCACCCGAACGATCATGTGAACCGCTGCCAGTCCACCAATGATGTTTACCCTACTGCATTCCGGGTTGCGCTGTATGAAAGCACGTTTGGCTTACTGAACAAACTGAAAAGGCTCATCACAGCTTTTGATGATAAGGCCGTCAGCTTTAATGATGTACTGAAGATGGGACGAACCCAACTGCAGGATGCCGTTCCCATGACGCTCGGTCAGGAGTTTCATGCCTTTGCTGTCACATTGCGGGAAGAGATCAAAAATATTACCCGTTGTCAGGAATTGTTGCTGGAGGTCAACCTCGGTGCCACGGCCATTGGTACCGGCATGAATACTCCACCAGATTATTCTTCTCTGGCCATCCGTTATCTGGCTGAAATTACTGGGCACAGTTACATTCCAGCAGAAGACTTAATCGAAGCCACATCCGACTGTGGCGCTTATTTGATGCTGCATGGTGCCTATAAAAGGCTGGCCATGAAACTATCCAAAATCTGCAACGATCTGCGGCTGCTCAGCTCTGGTCCCCGGGCCGGGCTGAACGAAATCAATCTGCCACAACGTCAGGCAGGTTCATCCATTATGCCCGCCAAGGTGAATCCGGTGATCCCCGAAGTCGTAAATCAGGTCTGCTTTAAAGTCATGGGAAATGACGTCACTGTAACCATGGCCGCCGAGGCCGGACAGTTACAACTGAATGTTATGGAACCGGTGATCGCACAATGTATGTTTGAATCGCTGGAGCTGCTGGGTAATGCCTGCACCTGCCTGCGGGAAAAATGCGTAGAAGGGATCACCGCTAACAAAGAACGCTGCGAAGCCTATGTGTTTGGCTCAATTGGTTTGGTGACTTTTCTGACGCCCTATATTGGTCATCATGCCTGTGATGAAATCGGTAAAGAATGCGTCGCCACCGGGAAATCAGTCAGAGAGGCAGTGCTGGAGCGTGGTTTACTGAGCGAAACTCAGCTTAATGAAATATTCTCAATCGAAAATCTGAAAAAGCCGCGTTACCCGATGAAAGGGCGCTGAGTGATCATCGCAGAGCCGGTCAATCCGGCTCTGTCCGTACCATCCTCTGCCGTAATCAGGCTCAGCTGGCAATTACTCTGTCTGCTGCAAGAGGCGACGCACAAAATTAGGCTGAGCCAGAGCCGCCTGATGAGTATCGCCGTTGTAATAATTCAGACCCGTAATACCTCTCTGCTGCAGTCGCTGCTCCACCATATCCGCATCCAGCCGTTTCGGATCACGCAACTGACTGGCACAAGCCATCCCCCAAAAACCACCATACAACGTGATTGGGATCAGGATCGGTCTGACAACCTGAAATACCGCTCTTAACTCACCAAATAGCCGGGAAAAACGAGCCTGATGGAATAGTGGTGACCCCACATGCAGAGATAACAGACCATGGTCACCAATCACTCTGGCACAATCCGCAAAAAATGCACGGGTATAAAGCGGTTCGGCATACCCTTGAGGGTCGGTCAGGTCAAGAATGATCAAGTCAAACGACTCCTGGCATTGCGCAACATATTTCAGCCCATCGGCAATCACCAACTCCAGCCTGGGATCATGAAATGCACCCTGATGCACCTTCCCGAAATATTCTTCGGCTATCGCTACCACCCCGGCATCCAGCTCACAGACCACAACCCGTTCAATACCCGGATATTTCAAAAGTTGCCGGGCCGAACCACCGTCTCCACCACCAATGATCAAGGCCGAACGCGGATTAGGGTGAGTAATGGCCGGAATATGATTCAGGTTTTCATGATAGAACCATTCATCCTCTTCCGACGTCATCAAATAGCCATCAAGACGAAATGCCCGCCCAAAAGCGTTGGTTTCCATCACCTCAATATGCTGATAATCACTGGTAAAATCATCCAGCACCTCACCGGCACGAAAAACAAACCCGATGTCCGGTGTCAGCCATTCGGTGATAAATTGTTCCGTCAGATAGTAATTTTTATGCTTCATATTATCCCGGTTTCCCTGCCTGACTGATGCGCTGCTATGTTAACAATCATCAGGTTATAATAAATTTTTTTACAGCGATGTCCGTGTGCTGAATTATATTTATCGTATTAGATGAAAGAGGTACAGCAATGAAAATGCTAGCAGGATTCTTACTCGCCACGCTGTTACTGAGTGCCTGTAACACCATCCACGGGATCGGGCAGGATATTCAGCGGGGGGGAGAAAAAGTGAAAGAAGCCGCCACCAGCGTGCAGCAAAAAATATAACTCCGGCCGTCGCGGAATTGACTGACTGCCCAATAAAACAGGCAGTCAGTGCCTGCTTATTTGAGTTTATGGAATGAAGAGACCTTCTGGCAGGAAGATCGATACACATCCGGTATCTGCTCCAGAGCATCGACCGTAATTTCCAGGTCTTGCAGCAGCCCGTCTTTCACGTCATAGATCCAGCCATGCACCGCCAGCTTCTGCCCTCGCCGCCAGGCGTTCTGTACGATGGAGGTATAGCAAACGTTGGCGACCTGTTCGAGCACGTTCAGTTCACACATGTAGTCCTGTCGCTCTTTTTCATCCTCAATGGCCTCAACCTGTGCAAGGTACTTGTAATTGATATCTTTAATATTGCGCAGCCAGTTATCAATCAGGCCGTATTCTTTATTACCCATTGCCGCAATGACGCCACCGCAATGATAGTGGCCACAGACAATGATATGTTTTACCTTCAGGACTTCGACCGCATACTGAATGACAGACAGACAGTTGAAGTCAGTATGCACCACCAGATTCGCTACATTACGGTGTACAAACACATCGCCCGGCAGTAAGCCAAGTAATTCATTCGCTGGCACACGACTGTCAGAGCAACCGATCCATAAGTATTCCGGCGCTTGTTGCGCGGCCAGTTTTTCAAAAAACTGAGGATCTTCGGCCTTGATCTGCTCCGCCCACTGACGGTTCTGGATAAACAATTGTTTCAGCAGCTTCATGCTTAATTCTCCTTCTGGTATTTCATAGCCAAAAAAAAGGCCTCGCTAAAGAGACCTTTCATGGTTCAGTCGGGCAATCATGCCTCCAGCACATCCCTGAGCTTCTTCAGTGCATTTTTTTCCAGCTGACGGACACGTTCAGCCGATACACCATAACGATCAGCCAGCTCCTGCAGCGTCAGTTTGTTGTCTTCATCCAGCCAACGGGCCCGGATGATCTGCTGGCTACGCTCATCCAGACCTTGCAGAGCATAAGTCAGGCGGTTTTCCGCATGAGTGTCCCAGTTATCATTTTCATACACCGCAGCCAAATCGGAAGATTTATCTTCCAGATACTGTGCCGGCGCGAAATTATTGTCGTTCTCTTCGTCATCCCAGCCATCGAAGGAGTGATCCTGACCACTCATCCGGGCTTCCATTTCGGTGACATCTTCCGGAGATACGCCTAATTCATCTGCCACAGCACGGACTTCATCATGGCTGAACCAGCCAAGACGCTTTTTCGTTTTGCGCAGATTAAAGAATAGCTTACGTTGCGCTTTTGTGGTGGCGACTTTAACCATCCGCCAGTTACGCAGCACATATTCATGTATTTCAGCTTTGATCCAATGCACAGCAAAGGAGACCAGACGCACACCGACTGATGGATCAAAGCGTTTTACTGCTTTCATCAAACCGATGTTTCCTTCCTGGATAAGGTCAGCCTGTGGCAATCCATAGCCAGAATAAGTGCGTGCGATGTGTACCACAAAACGCAGGTGTGACATAACCAGCTGACGGGCAGCTTCCAAGTCACCGTGGTTCTGCAACTGTTCAGCCAGTTCGCGTTCCTTTTCAGCAGTCAGCATCGGGATGCTGTTCACTGCCTGAATATAGCCCTCCAGACTCCCCTGGGGAACCAGAACTAAATTGCGCTGAAGATCAGTACTCATCGAATACCTCTTTTACCTTAACGTCGAATGCTTCATTCAAAGATGCTTGTAATAACACATCCCGTAAGCGTTCGGGATAGTTAAACTTGTTCAATATCAAGTTTTGCATATCTTGTCACGCTTGTTAACAAATTTTAGACATAAAAAAGGGGAGACCTAAAGACTCCCCGAAATCTGAGCATGTTTCCGATATACCAAGTATCAAAAATACATCATCACCAAGCCAAAGGAGAAAGATGACTTTCCCAACAGAATTAACCCTCAATAATTGAGACAAGCGGTTTGTCTAAAAGTTCGCTATTTTTCGATCTTTTTTTAAAAATTATTGTGGTTCAATTTCACGCAGGTGTTTATGTACCGAAAACCAGGCGGCCCCCATACTGAGCGAAACGCCAAGCAGGATCAACAACCCGCCATCCGCAGAACCAAGTCCGGTGAGACGAAAACTGCTGTCGTATAACTCAGCCAGATACGTCACCGCCTGCTCACTCAGTAGCAGCAATACTTCAGATAGCCACCAGGCTACTAAACCGCCCACCACGCCATACCAGAAACCCAGATAAAGAAACGGCCGCTGGATAAAACCATCCGTTGCACCCACCAGCTTCATCACTTCGATTTCTGAGCGACGGCTGAAGATATACAGCCGCAGCGTGTTGGCAACGGTCAGCATCAACCCGATCACCAGAAAGCCACCGAACACATGTACCAGCTGACGAGCCAGCTCAATGATACCATTCAGCCGGGTCACCCACTGGATATCCAGTTTTGCCTGCTGAACCGCACTTTCCTGTTTCAGGCTCTGCAGTAGTTGTTCGCTTTCCTGCGGGCTGTGGAATACCTGGCGCGGTTTTACCTCCAGCACTGGCGGTAACGGGTTATCAGATAAATATGCCTGCGCTTCAGAGAACCCGGAAATGGCTTTGAACTCCGTCATCCCCTGCTCCGGCGAAATATACCGCACCGATTCCACCTGACTATTCTGACGGATGCGATCCTGCAGCGACTGAACTTCCGCATCACTGGTGCCTTTTTGCAGATAGAGGGTAATTTGTGTGCCGCTTTGCCACTGAGCGGTTACACTTTCAGCATTCTTCAGGATCACCATCAGTGCAGCCGGCAGCGCCAGACTGACACCTATCACGCCAATCGTCATCAGTGAGGTCAGCGGGGTGTGCCAAATCTCGCGCATGGTCTGCCGCAATTGCTGCAGATGGATATACACCCACAGCGCGAAACGGTTGCTGTGTCCCGGTGCAGACTGCACATGCGAGTTGGATTTACGCGCCATGTTCTGCTCCTGTATCTTCCACCAGACGACCTTGCTGTAGCACCAGCTTACGCTGGCCACTCTCTTCAATCAGTTTCTGGTCATGACTTGCAATCAGGATCGCTACACCCAGCGCATTCAGTTCGCGGAACAGCAGCATGATTTCGTGCGCCAGATCAGCATCAAGATTACCGGTCGGTTCATCGGCCAGCAGCAAAGGCGGCATGTTGACAATGGCTCGGGCAATGCCGACCCGTTGCTGTTCACCGCCGGAGAGCATCATCGGCAGATGCTGAGCCTTGTTATGCAGGTGCACTTTATCCAGCGCGGCCATCACTCGTTTCTGAATTTCCAGCGGTGATGCACCGGAGATCTGCAGCGGTAAGGCAACATTGTCGAATACCGAGCGATCAAGCAGCAGGCGGTGATCCTGAAAAATCATGCCGATCTGACGGCGGATAAAAGGTACTTCAGCCTTGGAGATTTGCGAAAGGTCGCGACGATTAAAGAGAATGCGGCCATCTGATGGCCGCTCCTGCATACTGATAAGTTTGAGTAAGGTACTTTTCCCTGCTCCGGAATGACCAGTCAAAAAGGCCATTTCCCCAGAACGCAGCTGAAAGCTGACTTTCTGCAGTGCCATGTGACCACCGCTGTATACCTTACTGACATGGTCAAACTGGATCATGGTTTAGTGTTGCTCTCCGCTGAACAGTGCTTCGATAAAATCATTCGCTTCAAACTGACGCAGATCTTCAATCGCTTCACCCACCCCGATATAACGGATTGGGATATTAAACTGATTGGCAATGGCGAAAATCACCCCGCCTTTCGCAGTACCGTCGAGTTTAGTCAGTGTAATGCCATTCACACCAACGGCCTCGCCGAACAATTTAGCCTGACTGATGGCATTCTGACCGGTGCTGGCATCGAGTGTCAGCATGACTTCATGCGGCGCACTCTCGTCGTGTTTTTTCATGACACGCACGATTTTTTTCAACTCTTCCATCAGATGGTTCTTGTTCTGCAAACGCCCGGCCGTATCAGCAATCAGAATATCAACACCTCGGGACTTCGCAGCCTGGATCGCATCGAAAATCACCGATGCAGAATCAGCACCGGTATGCTGGGCGATCACCGGGATATGGTTGCGTTGCCCCCACACTTGCAGCTGTTCTACTGCGGCGGCCCGGAAAGTATCGCCTGCTGCCAGCATCACTGATTTACCCTGCGCCTGGAACAGCTTAGCGAGTTTGCCAATGGTGGTGGTTTTGCCGACGCCGTTCACTCCGACCATCAGGATGACATACGGTGTTTTACTGCTGTCGATCTGCAGTGGCTGACTGACCGGTTGCAGAATGGCTGCCATCTCCTGCTTCAGCAGATCATAAAGTGCTTCAGCATCTTTCAGCTGATGCAGTTTGGCCTGTTTGGTCAGGCTCTGCATGATGCGTTGCGTGGTTTCTACCCCTAAGTCAGCGGTCAGCAGCTGTGTTTCCAGTTCATCAAACAGGTCATCATCGAGTTTTTTGCCGCGGAACAGCGCCATGAAGCCGGCACCGATCGATTCACGGGTACGCATCAGACCTTTGACCAGACGACTGAATAGGCCAGCGCGTTTCGGTTTTTCCTGTGTTTCTTCCTGCTGCTCGGCCACAGCAAATTCACTGATC
>ERZ650312.1864-NODE-1864-length-11823-cov-8.999320_pt1 | contig 11823 bp, 10 predicted proteins | sample MGYA00376248_ERZ650312 | MGnify/ENA primary metagenome ERZ650312 (study PRJEB26733, sample SAMN07839316) | wastewater metagenome | biome: urban; feature: wastewater treatment plant; material: waste water | place: USA: North Carolina | collected 2016-07-28 ... | reverse complement strand
AAACATTCATCTTTCTTCCATTCGTCCAAAAGTTCTCCACAACTATCTATGATAATCTTATATCTCAATTATATCGTCCTCTTTTCCATTATATGTAGTATTCAATACCAGATATATCTTATCACACCGCTTTACGTTTGAAAAGACTTTTTAATAAAAACACTGTTCTTTTTTTCAAAAGTGCTTTATAATAAAAAGACGCTTCCCGCAAAGTGCAGGAAGCGCTGCCTAATCCACAAAATATGTTCAGAAATATGCAGCAATCCAGAAGTATTTTTTTAATTCTGAACAGCTGTAAATCATGTTATCAGAGAGGTGTTGTATGCTTGCTTTAAAAATTACTGATGTAAAAGATTTTATGAATAAACTCCTGATCGGTGAGGTATTTGACCGTTTTTCTCTTGTCGAGGCATCTGTGACAACCTTCAACACTTTTACCATAAACGGAAAACTTCATTACGATTTCTTTGATACTGACACAAAGGCTGCTTTTGAGGAGAATTCCACAGAATATTCCCTCTGGCATGATGTAAAACCTTATTGTTTTTCTATCATACGCGGCAGACGCACACCTTTGAATTTCAGGATTGTATTTGAACTTTCTCATGATCAGACACAGTCGTTGTTAAAAAATGAACAGCATATTGCAGATATTCCTGTGCAAAGCTTTTATCTGAATATCCGGTACAAGAACCAGTCCCTTTTATGTACAACAGGTGTTTCTTATACTTCATTCAGTCCGGATAAACGTCTGGAACATCTCTGGGATGATTCCATGACTGTTTTTCTCTCCAGTCATCACATTCCCTGTGAGAAATTATGAGTAGATTCTGTTATCAGTCTTTATCCGAATAACGCAGATAATAGACCAGAATATCTATAAACTCACTGTTCGTCGGTTTATCTGCCATTGTACACCCTGCCATTTCTTCCAGTGTATCCTTATGATTCATCCAACATAAGTTTACCAGTGTTCTTATGTTGTGTTCTACATTAGACGGCGTTGATTTATATTTTCTTGCAATGACCGGATAAATATCTTTGGTGACTTTTACCGGTCGCTCATAAATTTTCTGTGCCATTTCTACTGCATCCACAACATAATAATATCCTTTATACTTTGATGTTGCACCCAATTTTCTAATAACTCCATAAACTGCACTCATACATCGTTCCTCCTGTAACTTCCATAATCTGTGTTTTTACAGATTTGGATATCTCATTTATTTACACACATTTCTCTATAAGTAAATGAAAGTCACGATATTGGCTGCCCGGAAGCACCATTGCAGTCACTATTCTCTGTAACCCGTTATATTTTCTGCGGATTCGGCATATTCATTAAAATATCGGCAACTTAATAATAGGAATTCATAAGACATTTGTCAATACCAATGTAATTGTTTTCCACAAAAATAAGGAGCAAAAATTATTCTCTGCTCCTTATTTGATATTCTGCTATTCTGACAGGCGTATCTGTCCTCTCATTGATCTGCCGGCAAATTGCCTGCTTTCTATCTTATTTTGCAATCATCAGCAAAATTTCATTGCTTCTCTGAACAAATCTGGTCATTTCGTCCGGTGAAAGCTGTTTATGGCTCATCATCGCAAGGTCATACAACTGTTCACAGATAAGCGGAGCCTTGTCAGATTCCTGATTCTCTGCCAGATATTTAACCAATGGATGATTCGCATTCAGAACCAGTGTTTCCTGTCCGCCAAACATATTCGGATCCATTCCATACATATTATACATCTTCATCATATCCTGCATACGGCGGCTCTCTTCGGAAAGAGTCATCATTGCTGATACATTTTCATTTTTCAGATTCTCAACATGTACTTCCAGTTTATCTTTATTAAGGCTCTTGCGGAAAAGTTCTGTCAGTGCTTTGACAGTTTCTTCATCGGCAGTACCCTCACCCTTCATTTCTTCGGTCAGATCCGCATCAATACGCTTAAACTGTACTTCCTGATGTTTCTGCTCAAGACTGGAAATAAATGCACTGTCAATATTATGCTTCAGGATAACGGCATCTTTTCCTGCTTCCTTAAACATATTGATATACTGACTCTGCTGAACTTCATCAGTTACATAGAAAATTACTGTCTTCTCAGGTTCTTTCGCTTCCGCATTGTCTTTGTTTTCAGACTCTGCTGCATCTTCTTTCTTTTCTTCTGTCTGAGCCTCAGTTTCTTCTGTTTCTTTTTTATTCTCTTCAATGCAGTCCTTTAATGTGAGATATTTGCCATCAAGATTCTTAAAGAGTACATAATCTCCCATTTTCTCTGCAAACTTAGCATCTTTAATACAGCCATATTTAATAAACGGGCTGATATCATCCCAGTATTTCTCATAAGATTCTCTGTCAGTCTTGCACATTCCGGTAAGCTTATCTGCCACTTTTTTGGAAATGTATTCAGAAATCTTCTGTACAAATCCGTCATTCTGCAATGCGCTTCGTGACACGTTCAATGGAAGATCCGGACAATCGATCACACCTTTCAGAAGAAGCAGGAATTCAGGAATTACTTCCTTGATATTATCTGCGATAAATACCTGATTGTTATAAAGTTTGATCGTTCCTTCAATGGAATCATACTCTGTATTGATCTTCGGGAAGTACAGGATACCTTTTAAATTAAACGGATAATCCATATTCAGATGTATCCAGAATAACGGTTCCTTATAATCCATAAATACCTTGCGGTAAAATTCCTTGTATTCATCATCTGTACATTCATTTGGATGCTTCATCCAGAGCGGATTAATATCACTGATGGAAACCGGACGTTTATTGATCTTTACTTTATCCTTTGCAGGAGAAATTTCAACAACTTCCTTTTCACCTTTATCATTTTCTTTTTCTTCTGTCTTTGCTTCCTCATGAATATGTTCAACAACTACATCATCGTCTCTTAACTCAGATTCATCAATTGTCTCATATTCCTGAGGTGCATTTGCTTTGGAAAGGTAAATATGAACCGGCATGAAGGAACAGTATTTCTCAAGAATCTCACGCATACGGTACTCATTTGCAAATTCCAGGCAGTCTTCATTCAGGAACAGGGTGATTTCTGTACCAATCGTATTCTTGTTACCTTCCTGGATATCATATTCTGTTCCGCCATCGCAGGACCAGTGTACAGGCTGTGCACCTTCTGTATAGGAAAGTGTATCAATATGCACTTCATCCGCCACCATAAATGCAGAATAAAATCCAAGTCCAAAATGACCGATCATCTGATCATCTGTAGTTTTGTCTTTATATTTCTCAAGAAACTGAGTTGCACCTGAAAAAGCAATCTGGGTAATGTATTTCTCTACTTCATCAGCAGTCATGCCAATACCATTATCGATGAATTTCAGAGTTTTCTCATCAGGATTAACAATTACCTGAATCTCCGGTTTGTATCCTTCCGGAAAAGTATATTCTCCCATTACTTCCAGTTTTTTCAGTTTAGTGATCGCATCGCATCCGTTGGAGACCAGCTCTCTTACAAAAATATCATGATCGGAATATAACCATTTCTTGATGATTGGGAAAATATTTTCACTGTTAATTGATAAATTTCCATGTTTTACAGCCATGCTGTCCACACTCCTTTTTGTTTTTAATCATTTGCCGCAACTTTATCTGTCAATATACTGCATTCTTATCTGTTCTGCCTCCGGAGCCAAAACTATCCTCTCCTGTTTATCCTTTGAAATAGCTTTTGACTCCTGTAAGTTGCTTCTCTGAAAGATATAGTAATACCATTTATTCCAAAAGTCAAGAAAAAATTAGCACTCACTAAAAATGAGTGCTAATAATTTTATATTTTACATATTCCCCTGTATTTTTTCTTCAGATAACTCTTATTTCTTTCGTCTTTTGTATACCACAACTCCCACAATACATCCTGCTGCAATCGCCAGAATAATCACAAACGGTGTGATATTAGTCGTATCTCCTGTCTTTACCGCTGATTTCGCACTTGCTCCATTCGGCTGCGGAGTCGGAGTTGCGGTTACAGTCTGCGCCTGTGTAATACTGAAATTCACCTGTTTAGTATCCTGCTCCCCTGTATTCTTCCATTCACTTCCATTATACTTCTGACGGTCAAATGTAACTGTCAATGTGTAGGTTCCGGCCTTCGTAATTCCAAATGCAGCAGTATAAGGTGCACTGCTCCAGCTATTTGTATTGATCACTTTCCAGTTATACGGTACATAGCGGACATCTCCCTTTCCCGGACTTTCATTGTCCATACCCGCTCCGACTGCTGTAAATGTAATCTTTGACTGTGTTGTGTATCCATCTGAACTGATTCCTGTAATCTTATTATCTGCCGGATCTGCAATTTTCGCCTTGCGGGTAGCTTTAACCGTAAACTGAACTTTCACTTCTGCACTGATCTGCTGTTCATTATCAATCACAACTGACTCTGTATAGGAGCCGGCCTTTAAACCCTCCTTCGGGCGGATTTTAAATGTACAGCTCTCCCCCGGTGCAAGCTCTGTGGCTGAAAGTTTCCCGATTTTAAAGTTTTTACCTGACGGTGCATTTAAAGTTACATTTGTATTCCCCTCATTCGTCACTGTAACTTTCTGCGCTTCCGGTGCCTCACTATATCCTTCTTTTGCTTTTCCAAAATTCAGTTCTTCCGGTGTTACGGATAATTTATAAATCTTTTTCACTTCCGAAACAGTCGCAGAAGCTTTGATCGTTGTTAATACATCTTCCTGTCCTTCCGAACTGGTCTGGGCTATCTGAATACTGTCCAGATAATTGCCGACTTTCAGACCGGTCACCGGTACTGCTGTAAATGCAGCAGAATCTCCCGGCTCCAGCACTGATGCCGAAAGTTCCCCAATATCAAAATACTCTGCATATGGCTGCATCAGCGAAACAGTTGTATTTCCTGTATTGGTAAGTGTAATGGTCGTCGCTTCAGGAGTATCATAACCTTCCTTCAGATCATCATAACTGAAAGATTCCGGATCTGCCTGAACTGCTGTGATCTGTTCCTGTTCTGCCTCTTTTACAGATACTTCCGCAGTTACCTGCGCTGCTACTTCCGAATCCTCTTCACTTTCAAATATCAGGGTATCACTGTAATCCCCCTTCGTCAGACCGGTTTTTGGCTGTACCATGAACATAAGAGAATCACCTTTTGCAATCTGTATTCCTGATACAGCTTCACTTCCATCTTCGTTCATCACCTCAAAATAATCTGATTTCGGTATCTTTAAAGTGACAGTTCCATCCCCTGTATTTGTTACGGTTACGGACAGTGTCTCATTGGCCTGTGTATAATTTTCTTCGATATCGCTGAAATTAAGACTTCCTGTATTTACCTCAAGAGACTGTGCCTCAAGAGATGCATCTGCATTGTCACCTGCCGATGGAGCCTCGCTGTCATCCGGCGTCTCTGTCGGTTCTGCAGAAGGCTCATCCGAAGGCTTCAGATCTTCGTCATCTGATGAATCATCCTCACCTTCAACTGCAATCTTCGCTTCAAAAGAAACCTCAATACCTTCTTCCGTCCGGTATGTGATCATATCATCATATTCACCCGGTTCCAGCCCTTCCCTCGGCTGTATCCATACGCTTACAGATTCACCTGCACTCAGCGGTTCTGTAATATCCTGAACCATAAAATGTTCCGGACTGATCTCCTGAAAATTCAAGCTCTCATTTCCGGTGTTCGTAATCTGCACATACTGTGCTTCCACATCCTCAAGATCACTCTTTACTGTTCCAAAATCACAGATCTGATCTTCGCTGTCCTCTACAGTGGCAGTCGCTTCGTAAGTCTTTTGATCTTTATCGTCTTCACCTGCTGCCTGTCCATCTTTCTCTGATCCATCTGTCTGCACATTTCCGTTCTCATCCACCTGCAGCTGATCTTCTGTATAAATTTTCATCTGGGAATCATCAGTACCTTCTGTTGTTTCCTCCGGCTGACCTTTTGTGTTCTGAGATTCATCTTCCTGTTCATTCCCTGCATTCTGCTGTACATCTTCTGTTCTATCTACATCCTGATTTTCAGAATCCTGACTGCCTTCTGCATTATCTGCTGTTTCTTCCAGCTGTGCATCCTCTGTTCCATCTGCCGTTTCTTCCAGCTGTGCATTCTCTGTTCCATCTGCCGTTTCTGTCTGCTGTGTATCCTCTGCTTCCTGTTCCACTGCTTTCGCCTCTTCTTCAGTTGCAGCTACCTCTAACGTCTTTGCAGTAAGAGTACCTGTCAGTCCGCTTCCATCTACAGGGGTCAGATCAAGCACCAGTCTGCATCCCAGATCATCCTGAGTGATCGTATAGGTCTTCTCAGTACCTACCTGTGTTAACTCCTTCTCCCCGGTCTGTCTTGACCAGGAAAAAGTAAAATCTTCATCCGTAACCTCTTCCGGTGTAACCTTTGCATAATCTGCACTCAACACTACGCCTACAGCTGCAAGTCCCTTAATCTTAAGCTTACCGCCCAATTCTCCTGACGGAGCTGCCGCAAAAACCATGGATGGAATCATTGAAATAACCATCATCACAGTCATTACAACTGCAAGAAATCTCTTTCTCTCCATCTGTAGTCCTCCTTTTCATTTATAATAAAATTTGTAATTATTCAGCAGCCACTCTGAAGGTACTGAATAATTACAGTTCTGTGATGCTTCTGTGTCTGTCTGCCCTTTTCATTCCCATCACAGACCACAGCACCGTTTTTCTCTTTATAAAAGCATTATAGCATCGCATTTTCCGGAAATGTAATCTGTATTTTCTCCCTTAAAACAACTTCAGCCCCTGAGTATCAGAGTTCAATTTTCTCCAATATTCAGGGACCGAACTGTGTTTTACAGTTATTTCTCCGATATATCACGTGATATCCATAATTTGACCGAACAGTTTTTATCCTTCTACTATCAGATATTTTCCATCCGGCAGAGCAAATACTTCACTTGCATCTTCCAGTTCTTCATCTGACATTCCTTCCACATCAGCGCCTGACTCTTCCAGATATTCTCTCACTTCTTCAATAGAATCCACAACCTGCGCCATGCAATCCTCAAGGAATGCTTCCGCTGCTTCATATGATTCTGCTACCGCCTGTGGAAAAAGCTGCTCCTGATTTTCAAGAAACGTATTAATACATTCTTCTGTAAACAATTTAAATAACCTCCTCAATCTTTCCCTTTGCCCGGATCAGCTTCTCAAGGACCGGTTCAACCTGTTTTGTCATATAGGACGTAGCTGCCCGTACCCCCTCCTTGGAATGCTCCATGGCAAAGCCATATTTTACCGCTTTAAGCATCTCTATATCATTATATTCGTCTCCGAACGCAATACATTCTTCCGGCGAAATATGATATCTTTTCTGATATTCTCTGATTCCTTTTGCCTTGTTTGTTCCAAAAGGAATAAAATCAATCCACTCATTTCCCGAAGTGACAACAACACATTCTTTTCCAAATCTGTCCATCCAGTATTTCACAGATTCTTCTGTAAGGCCGGCCGGTTCAAACACAGCCAGCTTCATGATAGGAGCCGTCATCTCTTCCATGCTGTTTACAAATCTGCATTCATTTTTTACTTCATATAACATATGGTCATGAAATCTCTTTGTCTTCGGCATCAGGTAGTGGTAATCCTTTGCAGAACAGGTAAACTCGGCATCCTTCTTTTCCAGGATTGCAGAAATAATCTCCCCTGCCAGCTTTCTGTCAAAAGAATCCTGATACAGTACCTCTCCATGATCCACTGCCAGTGCACCATTCTCCGAAATATAGGAAATCTCTGAAGCAACAGGCGCAAACAGCTTTGTCATATTCGGATATTGCCTTCCACTGGCTGCTACAAACATAATCCCCAGTTCCTCTAACTGCCTGATCAGCGAAAAAATTTCTTCAGGCAGAGACTGTGCCTTATGTAAAAGTAACGTCCCATCCAGATCACTTGCAACCAACTTAATCATTTCCATGTTCCTCGCAAATTTTTACCAGATCTGTCGGTTTCTCAGCGACAAGATCTGCTCCATTCTCATTCAGTTCTTTTCGGTCACGAAAGCCCCATAGCGCACCTACTGTATACATTCCTGCTGCTTTACCGGTCTTCATATCTGTACTTGTATCTCCCACATACATACATTCTTCCGGTTTTACACCAAATTTCTCCGCAACCATAAGCGGACCATCAGGTGCCGGTTTCCTGCGGATTGCTTCACTCTGACCAACTACCATATCAAATTCCCCGTCAAAAAGCTGCGCAATTACTTTCACAGCTGCAGGATGAGGTTTATTTGAACAAACTGCCAGCTTCATTCCATGTTCCTTCAATTTCTTTAAGGTTTCCGGCATTCCCTTATAGGGAACTACTTTATACATCGGATCTGCTTCAAACATTTCCCGGTAAAGCTTCTGTCCCTCATCATAATGCGCAAGTTCCGGATCCCCCGCATCCTTAAGTGCGCGGCGGATCAGCATATTTGCCCCTTCTCCGCTGTAATATCTGAAATTATCCACCGGAAGTGTTTTCAACCCGAATTTTTCCATAATAATATTAGTCACATAAGCCATGGAATCCAGCGTATCAGCCAGTGTTCCATCCAAATCAAATATACATGCTTTAATCATCTTTTGTCATCCTCTTAAGTTAATTCCTGATTTCTTCATTTCATAAAATAATCTGGCAACCGGGAGTCCTACCACATTATTGTAATCTCCGCTGATCCCCTTTACATAAATTCCGAAAAGTCCCTGGATGCCATAGCTTCCAGCCTTATCCATAGGCTCTCCTGTAGCAACATACTCTCTGATCTCCTCATCTGAAACCGGATAAAAAGTCACATCTGTACTTTCATAAAAAGTATGTTCTGTCCAGACTTTTTCTTTCTTTTCCCATACAGAAACGCCGGTATATACCTGATGAGTATTTGCCTGAAGTTTCTTTAATGTATTCACTGCATCCTCTGTATCATGAGGTTTGCCAAGGATCACATTCTCAAACACTACCACTGTGTCAGATCCGATCACAATTGTTCCGTCGGCACTATCTTTCATAGTGCGGATAACAGAAGCTGCTTTATCCGAAGCCAGCTGTTTTACTGCCTCTCCCGGATTGTCTGAGATACGATTCTCATCACCTGATGCAGGCAGCACTTCAAAATCCACGCCAGCCCGTTCCAACAGTTCTTTTCGTCTGGGTGAAGCAGATGCCAAAATAATTTTTCTCATAATAACCTCTTCTTTCCTGTCATAGTATACCTTGTATCTTTTTGGTATGCAACTGCTTTCATTAACTCTTTCCATAAAATTTCGCTTTTCTTTTTATCTGAAAAGTATTAAAATAACAATAACCTATAGCTGAATAAAATGGTGTCAGGAGTAAAAGATATTTTTATCCTGACTCGCTGTCAAAAATAGGAGAATATCAGAAAGGAGTTTATGATTATCATGGCTAAAATTAATAAATACTGGGGATATGTTGCAATAGGTGCCCTTACAGCAGCTGCTGCCGGTGCTGTAGCTGCCCTTATTGCCAAAAAAGGATCCTGTAAAGAGGATTTTGATTTTGAAGATGACTTTGATGATTTCGATCTGACTGATGAAAAGGAAACTGCTAAGGAAGATCAGGAACCTGCCGAAGATTTCCAGTCCTGGGAACATACAGGCGAACAGTCTGCAACAGATGACACCGAAAGCGAAGAAGCTGAAGAAGCTGCTGATACAGACGATTCTGAGAAGTCTTCCGATAAAGCTGCTGAAGTTGAGATTAAAGATGCAGAAGAGGAAGAAGATGCCGATGAACCCGAGAATTTTGAAGAGACTATGGACGCTGCATCTGAATCTGAAGAATAAACGTTACCGTTCACAGTAACGTAACCAAAAAGGAATGTTACTTCACGATTATACAATCGTAAAAGCAACATTCCCTTTTTATTCTGATTATATTACTATTTCAGTCTCATTATGCTTTCGGAAGTTTAAATGAGCTCTTCAGAGACACGATACGGTTGAATACCGGTGCACCCTCTTTAGAATCATGGATATCTGCACAGAAAAATCCTGTTCTTACGAACTGGAAGCTGTCATAGCCTTTTGCTTCCATAAGTGCTGGTTCTACATATGCAGTAACTTTTGTCAGAGAGTTCGGATTTACATTCAGAGAACCATCTTCTTTGTTGTATACACCCTTCTCCTCGTCTACGATATTCTCATAGAGACGTACTTCTGCTTTTCCTGCCTGACTTGCTTCTACCCAGTGAATGGTTCCTTTTACTTTTCTGCCATCCGGCGCATTGCCACCCTTTGTTGCAGGATCATAAGTACAGTGTACAACACGTACAGTTCCATCTTCATCAGCTTCATATCCTGTACAGGTTACAAAATATGCGTTCATAAGACGAACCTCTGTGCCCGGGAACATTCTCTTATATTTCTTAGGCGGATCTACCATGAAGTCTTCTCTCTCAATATAGAGTTCTCTGCCAAACGGTATTTTACGGGTTCCCAGTTTTTCATTCTCCATATTGTTCGGAGCTTCCAGATATTCTACTTCGCCTTCCGGATAATTATCGATCACAAGCTTGATCGGATCAAGAACAGCCATCAGACGTGGACGTTTCAGTTTCAGATCCTCACGGATGCAGTATTCAAGCATTGCATAGTCAACAGAGCTGTTTGCTTTGGATACACCGCAGAGTTCTACAAACATTTTGATGGATTCCGGTGTAAATCCACGGCGGCGCAGTGCTGCGATGGAAACCAGACGCGGATCATCCCATCCGTCTACGATGCCTTCCTCTACCAATTTCTTGATATAACGTTTACCTGTAACTACATTTGTCAGATACAGTTTTGCAAACTCAATCTGCTTCGGCGGCTGTGGGTATTCCAATTCTTTTACAACCCAGTCATACAGTGGTCTGTGATCCTCAAACTCCAGAGTACAGATGGAATGTGTGATTCCCTCAATCGCATCCTCGATGGGATGGGCGAAATCATACATTGGATAGATGCACCATGTATCACCTGTTCTGTGGTGAGTCATATGAGCAACACGATAGATAACCGGGTCGCGCATATTCATGTTCGGAGATGCCATATCGATCTTGGCACGAAGCACTTTCTCTCCGTCTGCATATTTGCCTTCTTTCATCTCTTCAAAAAGCTGCAGGTTCTCTTCTACGCTTCTGTTTCTGTATGGACTTTCTTTACCCGGCTCTGTAAGAGTTCCACGATATTCACGGATCTGATCTGCTGTCAGGTCACATACATAGGCTTTGCCTTTCTGGATCAGCTTTACAGCAGCTTCATACATCTGTCCGAAATAGTCAGATGCAAAAAACAGTCTGTCTTCCCAGTCTGCACCAAGCCATTTGATATCTGCCTTGATGGATTCTACAAACTCACTCTTTTCTTTGGTCGGGTTTGTATCATCAAAACGCATGTTGAACTTGCCGTTATATTCCTGTGCAAGACCATAGTTTAAAAGAATAGATTTCGCATGACCGATATGAAGATATCCATTCGGTTCCGGCGGGAAACGCGTATGCACGGTGTCATAAACACCCTCTGCTAAATCTTTATCAATGATATTCTCAATAAAATTTTTGGAAACTGTTTCGTTCTCCATCTTTTTCCCTCCTGTTGTCGTATTTTATACTGTTTTATCACACATCTATATATAAAAAATACAACTGAATATTTTTTATGTCGAATGAATTTATATTATCATTGGAAATTCCATCTGTCAACCGTTTACACAACAGTGACAGGCCTTATATTTCTCAGACGTTACTGTTCACTCCGTTCACAGTAACGTAGCCAAAATTCATTCCAGATTG
>ERZ650312.1863-NODE-1863-length-11823-cov-17.450034_pt1 | contig 11823 bp, 6 predicted proteins | sample MGYA00376248_ERZ650312 | MGnify/ENA primary metagenome ERZ650312 (study PRJEB26733, sample SAMN07839316) | wastewater metagenome | biome: urban; feature: wastewater treatment plant; material: waste water | place: USA: North Carolina | collected 2016-07-28 ... | reverse complement strand
TGTAATTTGGCTAAGGCAGCTTCTGTTGTCATATCGTAACCAGAAAGTACACCGGTGTATTCGAGTAATAAAGTTGGATACCAAGTAATATAGTTGGATACTAAGTAATAAAGTTGAATACCAAAACCGCCCTAGCTATGCTCAATTTATGAGCCAATGGCTGGGCGGTTTTTTCATGGCTGGGAAAAAGTACGTCAACACCGAGTTGCAGAATCAGAAGTGGCTACGTGAGGGGCGAGGCAGTGGCCACGGCTCTGACTACAAACCATGGTTAACGGTCAGGGACTTATCCTCTCAAGGTCGTTCACATCGTGTCTTTGGCCATAAATCGCAACGAACCCACCACTTGTTGTCAGATCTGGAGTTGGCCGTATTCCTGCTTTTGGAATGGAGTCGTTCAACGGTAGATATTCGTGAGCAATTTCCTCTTCGGTTGGAAGATACCAAGGCTCTGGCTTTGGAGTCTGGGATAGATCACCCATCCGTTCGCGGCGTTCTCCAAGTGATGAGTTCAGATTTCCTCGTCAACACCACAGACGCCAGCCAGCCCAAATTCGCATTGCAAGCCAAGTATGCTGAAGCACTGAGTGATGCCAGAACCATTGAGAAATTGGAGCTGGAACGCCGCTATTGGTTACAAAAAGGTGTTCCCTGGTGGCTGATCACGGAGAAGGACATTCCCAGTGTGGTTACGCAAAACATCAGTTGGCTCTATCCGGCACAAAGGGATGAGATAGAAATTGATGTCCTGATGGAGCGAGCGGCGTTTTATCAGCATCACTTCCAGAATGATCCAGATAGAAACGTAATTGAGGTAGCCAAACAGCTGGATACGGCCTACCAGCAACCCATGGGGCAATCATTGTTGGAGATTAGACAGCTACTGGCTCAGCGCTGTTTCCTGTTCGACATCTTGACGCCTGTGACCAAGTTGAAAGCCGGGGATTTGCAGTTAGAGAATATTGAGGCGATGTCGGGGGCGTTACGTGTTTCGAATCAATGAAGTTATCAGCGTTGAAGGGATTGCCTACCGTATTCTGGCTGAACAGCAGGATGAAATAGTCTGGATTTCGCTGGATGACGAGACTGCTTTTCCTTCTGTGATATCGCGACAGGTATTGCTGGACGCTATCGATAACGAAGTGTTGCAGCGGATCGAAGACCCCTATGCCAAGCTTTACTACGCGCAGCCCGATGAGGGGACAAAGGCAGGAGATCTGCGTGATAAAAATTACCAACTTATTCAACCCCTAATATCCAATCCGGAGTGCATGTTTCCTCGAGTAAGAAGCAGAGTTGTAAATCAAATTATTGCCACACAGGCTACAACCAAAAAAAATCTTTATCGGCTCATCCGCCGTTATTGGCAGCGGGGGCAGACGCCGAATGCTCTCTTACCTGACTATAAAAACTCCGGAGCTCAGGGCAAAAAGAGGGTTTCAAAGGGTGGAAAACTTGGTCGTCCCAGACAGAAGGTAGCAGGTGCCGGTGTTGTCGTTGATGAGCATATAGAGCGACTCTTTCGCACCGCGATAGAAAAACACTATCTGGTCAATAACGGTAAATCATTTGCTGAAACTCATAACAAATTCAAGGGGATGTATGAAAACTATAACCCCGGTGTACCTGAATCTGAATTTCCCACCATTTGGCAGATGAAACACTTCTTCAAGAGGGAATACTCTCAGGTTGAAAAACTGAAGAAAAGAATCAGCAAGATAGATTACAACAAGGATATCAGGCCGTTACTGGCAACAGCGAACACACAAGCTCTCGGTCCTGGGTCCCGATATGAGATTGATGCAACGATAGCTGATATCTATCTGGTTTCTGATAGTGATCGACAAAACATAGTGGGTCGCCCGATTGTCTATATGGTCATTGATGTGTTTAGCCGGATGGTAGCCGGTTTTTACATCGGTTTTGAGAATCCCTCCTATGTGGCAGCAATGCAGACCCTGTCTATGGCCATGACTGACAAGATCAAGCTTTGCCAACAGTTTGGTATAGAGATTGATGAATCTGACTGGCCGGTTACAGGTATCCCTGATGCCATATTGGCTGATCGTGGCGAATTGCTGGGTTGTCAGATCGAATCTCTGGAAAAAAGTTTCTCTACCCGGATTGAGAATACGCCTCCCTTTAGAGGTGATTGCAAAGGCATAGTCGAGCGTTTTTTCAGAACCATACAGGCGGTATTCAAACCTTTTGCTCCTGGAGTGGTATCTGGCACCACGATAAAGAAACGGGGAGGAAAGGATTACAGGTTGGATGCGATGCTGAATATCCATGAGTTCACATCCATCATTCTGTCGGCCATCTTGTTTCACAACCGATACCATGTGTTGGAAACCTATGATCGAGATATCGATATGCCTGCCGATTTGCCGATGACGCCATTATCACTATGGAACTGGGGATTGCAGCATAGGTCAGGGCGGTTACGGATGGTTCCTGAGGACGCTCTCCGGGTCAGTTTGCTGCCGAGAACTCAGGCGACTATCTCTCCTCTGGGGCTCCGCGTCTTTGGTGTGTATTACACCTGCCAAGAAATTCTGAAAATGGGGTGGTTGCATAGGGGCAAGGATGTCTCCAAGCCTGAATCAGTAGAGGTTGCTTATGATCCGTCTGTTGCTGATATGGTCTATTTGCTTCCTCGAAAAAACAGTGCGGAATATTGGGTCTGTGGGTTGACCGAGCGCTCCCGAGAGTTCCGAGGTTGTTCTTTCTGGGATGTATGGTTGATAACCAAGCAACAGAAGGTTGTTGTGGCAGAGGGTAAGCTGGTTGCTGATCGTGAGAAGCGAAGAGTTGATGAGCTGATTGACTCAAAAATTAAGCAAGCGAAAGCCCAGGTTAAAGCTGAAGGCTCATCGGAAGCGTCAGATCGCCAGCGCATTGCCGCTATCAGGGGTAATCGAGCCAAGGCGAAGGACGAAGAGAGAAAACGCGCTGAGCCGGTCACAACATCCGAGCCATCAACTGTGCCTGCAACCGTGATACCTCTTTCTCCAGGTACGGATGACTATAAGTATCCGGATTATATCGACGAGCTCTTCAAGGACGACTAGATGGTATTACCAGCCAATATGGCCAAGGCCGTCTACAACGACCCAGGCATAGAACAGTACCGTGGCAACCCCCTTATTGAGGCGTTGCCACCTATCATGACCACACAGCAGATAAAGCAGGGGTTAAGCGGTTCTATCAAGTTTGATCCAAAGGATATCTATGTTGACGGCCCTTGGCGTGTTCATGTGATATCCCAGTTACTGGATGACTTTTTTCAACCGATAAGCCGCCACTTACAGCTGGAGTCAAAATTATCCATCATGATCCGGCAGGGATATGTCGGACGTAATCTTAGTGATGGTTCTTTGAATGCACATCTGCAAAATGGTTATGAGCGGGTCATGTCTGGCGAGCTGGATGTTTTTCGGTTCGAGCAGGTTAAATCGACCGCTCGCAGCCTGTCTCTGATCGGGTGCTCTGGATCCGGAAAAAGCAGCACTATCAACCGGATATTAGCAACCTACCCTCAGGTGATCTACCACGAGCAATACAACTTTACCCAGATCGTCTACCTGAAGCTGGATTGCCCCCATGATGGTTCACTGAAAAGCCTGTGTCATCACTTCTTCAGGGCTATCGATGCGGTGCTGCATACCGACTATGAACGCAAGTATGCACTCAAGCGCCATAGTGTTGAGACACTGATGGCCTTGATGAGCCAAATTGCCAATGTGCATGCAATTGGGGTGCTGGTCATTGATGAGATTCAGCATCTGAGCATGAGCCGCTCCGGCGGGGTGGAGAAGATGCTCAACTTCTTCGTGACGCTGGTGAATGTGATCGGCTTGCCTGTTGTCATGGTTGGCACACCCAAGGCGAGACCTATCTTTGAAATGGATTTGAGATCGGCAAGGCGCGGAGCCGGTTTTGGGTCATTGCTCTGGGAGCCGATGCAGGCAACCAAGCCCAGTGTGGATCCGGAAACCAACCAGCTCAAACCCACAGAGTGGATGGCCTTCACCGATAAGCTTTGGCAATACCAATGGCTGCAACGACGAGAGGAAATCTTGTCCGATGAGGTACGGGATTGCTGGTTTGATCTGTCTCAGGGGGTGTTGGACATAGTGGTAAAACTCTTTGTTCTTGCCCAGTTACGAGCCATTGCCACCCGTATTGAACGGATCACCCCTCAGTTGTTGCGACAGGTTTACGAGGATGAGCTCAAGCCAGTTCATGCCATGTTGGCAGCGTTACGCTCCAGAGATCCTGAGTTAATCGCCAGATATTCGGATCTGAGCATCCCGGACATAGACAAAAAGATCCTGGTGCTGAGTGCCAAGATTGAAGAGGCAAAAGCTTCTCAGGACTCACATCAGAACCGCTATGGTGGCAATGAGCAGGCCATCCGCTTGCATAACCTGCTTGTGGGGATGGACTGCCATTCAGAACTGATTGTGCCGTTGATTGAACGTGCTTTTAGCTCCTATCCCAATCTTTCCGTCAGAGAGTTGATGCCCATTGTTCTTGATTGGTACAACCCGGATGAAAAGCCAGAGAAAAAGACTAAGCCCAAGCTTGCTGGCATTGGGCAGAAGGAGTGGCACACGCTGCACTCTGATGACCTGCGTTTCAAATTTTCCCAGTGTGGCAAGGGCAATCTCCTCTACCCTGCATTCAAGAAAGCGGGGCTCACCTTCGATGTAGATGATTGGTTGAGAAGGATGGGTTAGCCATGCTGAACTTTCCGGTTCCTTATCCCGATGAGCTGATTTACAGCTTGGTGGCCAGAGCCGGAATACACCTGGGGTTAACCAGCCCCAAGCAGTTGCTGGATGAGGTTTTTGCAAACCGGCATGTCATTGCAACGGTTGATCTGCCCAATCATCTGGCCCCTCTGGTCCAATTATTACCGGAGAGTATGGGGCTCGATGTTGCTCGTTTGGCTTATCGGCACACGCTATTTCCTCTGTATGCCCCATTTACCACTGAAGAGCGCAGGCGTCACTGTCTTGAGCAGATGGCTGGGGATTCTCAAGGTGCCATTCATCTGATCCTGGGGGTAGCGGCATCCCGAATTAAACAGTCTCGTGCCCTGCGCTACTGTCCGCAATGTTTGCAAAATCAGCGCAGCGGCCATGGCGAATACTACTGGCAACGGCAATGGCAGGTGATGGGGGCTGATAGTTGTCTGGTGCATGGTGGGTTACTTGAGGCCAATATTGAACGCCATGCTTACCATCGCCATCAGTTTGTTGCCGCCTCCCCGTTAGTTTGCCCCCTACTGTCCCAGCCTGTAGCGGATGCGTACGCCATCCGGATCACTCGCCAAGTCACTGCTTTGTTGCAACGGCAACCTGATACTTCGCCCACGTTTTCTCAATGGAGTGCTTTTTACCATCAGCTCGCCAATCTGGTGGGTTGTGCCAAGGCGAAGCATGTAAATCATCAAACGATCCATGAGCTTGTCATGGCTCGCTGGTCGGCTGATTGGTTAGAGCAGCATGGATTGGCGCTTCATAACGATTCGGGTAATTGGTTGCAGGCTATCTTTCGCAAGCACCGAAAATCTTTCAGCTATCTGGAACATATCGTTGTCCTGGATAGCCTGTTGCCCGAGTCTTGGGACATGGACACAGTGCTGGGCGAGGTGCAGAGCATTCCAACGGGTATTTATGCTGTCCATCCCTGTCCTCCAGATCAAAAGACCGGCCTATCGGCAGAATATCGAGCCAGATGGCAGCAGTTGCTGGAAAGCCATGGGGTGAAGCAGGCCCGTTTATCTCATCAGGCGTTATATGCCTGGCTGTATCGGCATGATCGAAGCTGGGTTCTGGAGTTTAACCGGCAACACCGTCAGGGCTATGCCAGAGAGAATCGCCGGGTCGATTGGCCAAAGCGGGATCGCATGGCTTGTCGTCAATTACTCCATATCCTAGATCGACATGAGTTGATGCTTGATTCCCCTCGGCTGTCGAGGAACTGGTATCTATCGAAACTTCCATCGGGAGCCATGATTGAGAAAAACTTGTGCTCTATGCCTCTTACTCGCTTGTTTTTTCAGCGATATTGTGAAGATATAACAGGTTATCAGATTCGTCGTTTGGCTCTTGCTGCCAGATTGCTGGTGCAGACTGGGAATTCATTGCGTCGGTGGCGACTTCTTCGCCTGGCTGGATTGAGTGATGAGCGATTAACCTCGCTGGCTGATGACCTATTGCGAGATGTATTGGGGGCTTGATGCAGGATATCCGTTTTGAAAAGGTATCTGACGATACAACCATTTTGGCAATCGGTTCTCTGTTCCGGCGAGTTAATCACACACAGTGGGGCATCAATCTGGATCTGGCTCCTCAAGCTGAAATCGGGTCGCTGCGGGTTTCGAATCTTCCTGTTTTGGCTCGTAAGCGGGTGTTGAATCCGACACAGAAGCATAAGTCTGCCGGTTTTCGGCTCTCTTTTACCATCGAGAGCTCGGCTACTTGGCAACGCAGATATTTAGGTGATTTCCCTGTTCCCTTGGCCATTCGCGCCATGGATAAACGTCAACACTGCTTCTGTTTTTTGGCAAACAACATACAGATCTATCTTCCCCAACTAGAGCTGGCAAGAGTACTGTTCTTACACGATGGCTATCTTTCACGCTCAGCACTTGAGCCTGATTATCTGAGAAGTGAGTTTTCGATTGAACACCATGGTCCCAACGTAGCCCGGGTGAATGTATTACCCTCCTCTAGCTATCCACTTAAGTCTCTGGATGATTATGAATCGCGACGTTTATTGAGCTGGATCTTGATCGACCCAGATGCCCGAGCCTCTTACGAAAGCATTGGTCGTAGTCAAAAGTTGAATGGCTATGAACAAAGTGGATATCGGCACTGGGATTTCGAGTTTACCCCTCCACCTTTACGCTCCGCTTCTTTTGAGGTTCGAGGGCGATTTGATAAACAAACCCAAAGCATGCTGGTTTACGAGGTAGCCAGTCTAAGAAACGTCCAAGCTGCGATTCCAGACGAAGTAGAGTTTTTCCATCCCAAGTTGCGAGAGTATGTGCATGGAGAGGGGGACGGTGCTGTGCGTTTGGTCGCTGAACGCCCGCCCATCCATTCGGTCCATGATGGGGCTGATGCGAGTGTGAATACTAAACCTGTTTTGTTGCAGGCTCCCTCTGTCGTATTTGAGTTTTCCAAAGCATTCAACACACGCAAAATAGCTGATAAAAAACAGGAGGGAGCTAAGGGTAAGGCTGACGATGAGATTAGCTCCAAGGCATCAGAGGACGTAAGTACTGAAGAGTCAGTTTTTGGGGGGATACTGCCCAGTGCCGAGTGGACCGCAGAGGCGGATGAAACCGATGATCTGCGTCTATATGCCAACAAGTTTGATTGTTTTCAGTCGATGCTTCAGCAGTTGGTGGCAATCCATGGTTGCGTCATTCGCTCCCAGCAACTGCACAAGCTACCTAAGCTCTACCGTTGTAAACGTCATCTGCTTCTGGATGGCAATCCAAGATGCTTGGCGGTTGTTGAGATGGAGTTGCAGGGCCGCACATTCTATATCCTAGAAGTCGATACATCTGATGGTGTTTGTTCTCTATCCACCCTGCTATTACGGCTGAAATCGTCTCTGGATTGGCCCAAGCAGCTTACGCTGTTGGCAGAAGAGTTAACCCAGAAATCACTGCACTGGCCAAGTCAGCGGCTAAAAATGCTCTGCGGCAAGGATGGCTATTCCGGCATTCCTCACCCGCAGACCAAATCCGTGGATAAGGGCAAGTTGCATGAGGAGTCGATAGAGCACTGGGCGGCAAGATTTCACAGTTGGATGACATCAATCTAACGTATTGAAGAGATTTAATACAAGACGAACTATGTCTACGTTTGAGGCTTTATATCTTGTTGTTATAGTAAAGATGGTGCATGATTGTAATCAATTTGATGATAACAATAGCGCTATATGGATCACATCACTACATTCCCCTTTCATTTCATAGCTGCGGCACATGATTAGTTCACCCTCTAAACGGGTCGAGGATTTGAGCCTTGCCCAGCGCGAGCGGCTGGCCTACATCGACTTCCAGCTCTACTTCTTCGGTGATATTGGGCGCCCAGACCTGATTGAGCGCTTCGGTGTGGCGCCGGCAGGGGCAACGCGCGATCTGGCTCTTTACCGGGAAATCGCACCGCAGAACATTGAATTCGATGGTAGCAACAAGATCTACCGCATCGGCAAGGCATTTTCTCCGATTTTCGAGCATGCAACGCAACGTGTTTTGTCGGCGCTCACTCTTGGGTTTGGTGATGGAGTGAATGTCGATTCGCAGCCGATGCTGCCATGCGAGTTTCCTGTGGCTCTGAGCTGCCCACGGATGGATGTGCTGGCTCCGATCTGCCGGGCCATCCATGCCAAGCGGCCAGTAGCCATCCGCTACCACTCAATGAGCAGCGGCGAGACCGAGCGGATCATTGTGCCCTTCGCGCTGGTCGATACCGGCCTGCGCTGGCACGTCCGAGCTTTTGATCGCAAGAGTGGCGAATTCCGCGACTTCGTTGTCACCCGCATCGAAGCGCCGATCCTGCTTGATGAAGAACCTAAGGCTAACGAGCGTCCGGACAACGACATTCAGTGGACGCGGATCGTGGAGTTGGACTTAGTGCCTCATCCGCGTTTTGAACGTCCAGAGGTCATCAAGATGGACTACGGGATGGTTGGTGGTTCGATACGAATGCGAGTACGGGCTGCTGTTGCGGGCTACATGCTGCTGCGCTGGAGCGTTGATGCCTCACCCGATCACAGTCTTAAAGAAGAACAGTACCGCCTCTGGCTCAGCGACTCGCTGGCTTTGTACGGCGTTGAGAACGCAAAGTTGGCACCCGGCTATCACGCGCCTAATGGAAGGACATAAAGAAGATGAACAACGTATTTGGCTTCCGTGATCAGCTCATCAGTGAGTACAGCTCGTTTTCACGCAGTTTTTCCCGGATCGCAGCTACGGATATCAGGGATGAAGTTGAGCGACAATACGCAGATGGGCGCTATTGGCCAGAACCCCTTATCCAAATCAATCCAAACTATCAGCGTAAGGGGACGGTGCAGCAGTTGGTTACGGAAGGAGTTTTGCACGTTGCCTGTGCGGATCTGTTCCAGGTTGGTAAAGCTGAGGGTCATCCTGAGCCGCTGCACCTCTACGCGCATCAGATGCAGGCTCTGGCGAAGGGCCAGGGAAAGCAGAGCTATGTTGTTACAACGGGCACTGGTTCGGGTAAGTCACTGTCCTTTTTTATTCCGGTCATTGATCGGATATTGAAGGCAAAAGACCAGGATAAAACAGCTCGAACCCGCGCCATCGTCATCTATCCGATGAATGCGCTGGCGAATAGCCAGCTCGAAGAACTCGACAAATTTCTTTATGGCTATCCGGCTGGGCAACAGCCATTCACGGTAGCACGGTATACAGGGCAGGAATCAAAGGCTGAGCGTGATGCGATAGCAAACAACCCGCCCGACATCCTGCTTACTAACTTCATGATGTTGGAATTGATTCTGACACGTTTTGACGAGGTTGATTGCCGCGTAGTGGATCATTGTCAAGGTCTGGAGTTCCTGATTCTCGACGAGCTTCACACCTACCGTGGCCGTCAAGGTGCGGACGTGGCATTGCTTGTGCGGCGGATACGAGAGCGTCTGCAGGCTAACGAGCTTGTTTGCATCGGTACATCGGCCACCATGTCGAGCACGGGGAGCCTAGCAGATCGAAACAAAACCGTAGCAGAGGTTGCTAGCAAGCTTTTTGGCGCAAGCATCACTGAGCAAGACATCATTGGTGAAACGCTTGAGCGCGTGACCGATCCGCTGAAAGATGTTGCTGCAGTGCAGGTTGATTTAGCTGGCGCAGTGGCGCGTACTCAATTCGCGTGGGCAGATTTTGATGCGTTTCGGATTGATCCGCTCTCGATCTGGGTTGAACTTAATCTCGGAATTGAATTGCCTGACAACGAGCCGCCACGTCGTGCAAAGCCTATGACTATCCAGACAGCCAGTGAAAAACTGGCCAAAGACGCTGGTTGTGAAATTGAGGCAGCACGATTGGCGCTACAGCAGTTTCTTGTGGCTGCTCATGAAATCAGAACACCACAAGGGCGACCGCCATTCGCCTTCAAGTTACACCAGTTCATCAGCGGTCCGGGAAAAGTGCTCGCCACGCTCGAAGCGCAGGGTGTTCGTCATGTCACGTTAGATGCGCAGCGTTTCGCACCTGGTCGTCAAGATGAAGGTGCTCAGCTCTATCCTGTTCATTTTTGCCGAGATTGCGGACAGGAATATTTACCGGTGTGGCAATCAAAAATGGCTCGGACAACGTACTCCCCGCGCGAAATTGATGATATTACGTCGGACGACAACGAGGACATCTATTACGGATTTTTGTGCCCTGCCACTCCGAATCTGTCTTATAGCGGTGACCTTGATGGCTTGCCAGAGACGTGGCTAGACCTAAGTCGTGATAAACCTAAGATCAAGCAGAATTACAAAAAGGCAGTTCCTTACAGAGTCATTGTGGATGTGCAAGGCAACGAAGGGCATGGTGAATCGTTCTGGTACATCCCCGGAAAATTCCGCTTCTGTCTGTGTTGTGGTCAGCTGCATGAAGCACATGGCAAGGACATTAACCGCTTGGCCAGTCTTTCCGGTGAGGGGCGATCATCTGCCACCACAATTTTGACGCTGACAGCACTGCGTCAACTCTTTGGGGATATGGAGCCAACAAACGGCCAGCCTGATCCGCGCAAGCTACTTGGGTTTACCGACAATCGACAGGATGCCGCGCTACAGGCTGGGCACTTCAACGACTTCGTATTTTTGCTGACTTTGCGCGCCGGTCTTATCGGTGCTTTGCAAAACAACAATAGCGAGTTGAGTGAAGAGCAGCTGTCCGATGCCGTTTTCAAGGCGCTTGGCTTTGAGCGGCTGGACGAGGCCATATTGGGCGAATACTTGCGTACACCCAAACTCATGGGGTTGGCTCGGCAAGAGGCACAGCGCACATTGCGCTTCATCATTGGGTACCGCTTGCTCCGTGATCTTCGTCGTGGCTGGAGATTCAACAACCCGAACCTAGATCAACTGGGGTTGTTGGCAATTAATTACCGCAGTCTGGATGAGTTTTGCGCTGACACCGCCGCATTTGGAAAGAATGGCGCGTTGTCGAAATTGAATCCGGTAAATAGGGCAAAACTTTGCCGACTAGTTTTCGACTCGATGCGCCGAGGTCTTTGTCTCGAGACTCGTTATCTGGATCCAGTCGAGCAAGACAAGGCTCGAACCAGCGCCTTCGCTTACCTGAATGAGCGTTGGGCTTTTTCGGTCGATGAGAAGCTTCAAACTGCCAAATATCTGATTCTCAGTAAACGGCCAGAATACCGGGGCAAAGGAAACATGGATCATCTGGTTACAGGTGGGCCTCGTTCGCGCTTGTTGCGCGAAGTTAAAATGGCCTCCTTCTGGAAAGAAACAGCCTTTGCCGGACAGATTGTAAGCTGGAAAGATCCTGAGTGGGTCGAGTTGGTAGAAGCGCTCCTTCAAGCATCTGCGCTATACGGTTATGTCCAGAAACATTCAATAGATCAACAGTTGGTGGGTTGGCGTCTGAATGCTGCTGCTTTGGATTGGAGTTTGCCCGATGCGTCACTCCAAAATGAAGATACTCGCGCGAATCAGTTTTTTCGGGCGCTCTACCTCAATATCGCTGATTTATTACGTCATCAAAACCACCCGCTCTTCGATTTTGAGGCGCAGGAACACACGGCCCAGGTTGAT
>ERZ650312.1862-NODE-1862-length-11826-cov-6.180359_pt1 | contig 11826 bp, 10 predicted proteins | sample MGYA00376248_ERZ650312 | MGnify/ENA primary metagenome ERZ650312 (study PRJEB26733, sample SAMN07839316) | wastewater metagenome | biome: urban; feature: wastewater treatment plant; material: waste water | place: USA: North Carolina | collected 2016-07-28 ... | reverse complement strand
AGACGTGTGCTCTTCCGATCTCACGCTCGTCCAGTCGGCCGGGAGCGCTGCGCCGTGGGCGTCGAGGGGCGGCATGCCGTGCTGGCGGCAGCGGTGGAGCTGGGCTTCGCTCGGCGGGGCGGTGGGGCCGCGGTGGTCGAGCAGGGTCTGCTGGGCGTCGGCGAGGCGGGCTGCGAAGGCGAGGAAGTCGGCCATCGCGTGGCCCTGGGCCAGCTGGCGCAGGCGCGCGGCGCGGTCGGCGAAGACCCGGGGCGAGGGCAGGCGGTTGGGGCTGGCGTCGCCGCTGGCCTGGGTGGCGATTTCTTCGGGGCTGAGGAGTTTCGACATGCGGCGGCTTCCGGTGGGGACGAGGTGTGGCGGGGGGCGGACCAGCCCGCCCCCCGGACCGTGCGGCTTACTTGCCGGTCATCTGCTTGTACCAGGCCCGGTGGTGCTGCTTGGCCCAGGCGCGGGTGACGGTGCCGTAGAGCATCGCCCGGATGGTGCCGCGCACCCAGATGGCGGCGTACACATGCACGATGATCGCGGCGATCATCAGCGCGGCGAAGGCCGCGTGGAGCAGGGCGCCCAGGCGGACCACGCCGATCGGGAAGCTGGCCGAGAAGTACGCCCGCCAGATCACGATGCCCGACACGAACAGCACCAGCATGGCGACGCCGAGGAACCAGAACAGCAGCTTCTGCCCCCCGTTGTACTTGCCCATCTCCGGCATGTTGTGGTCGTCGCCGTTGACCATCTCCCTGGCCCGCTTCACCCATTCCCAGTCGGCCTCGCGCATGCGGTTGAGGCCCTGGAAGCGGAAGAACATCACCACGAAGAACAGCATCATCACGACCCCGATGAAGGGGTGCAGGATGCGCGTCCAGGTGCCGCCGCCGAAGAGCATGGTGAGCGGGAACAGCGCCGGGTGGAACAGGGACAGCCCGGAGAGCGCGAGCAGGATGAAGCAGATGCCCGTGATCCAGTGGTTGGCCCGCTCCGAGGCGGTGTAGCGTTGCAGATCATGCGGATCGCGGATCATTTTTCGCCCTCCAGTTCACGCTCGACTTCGGCTTCGACCTCCTTCGACACCTCGTTGGGGCCCTTCATCACGTAGTGGAACAGCCCGCCCAGCGCCGCGGCGGCCATGCCGGCCATCGCGAGGGGCTTGGCGATGCCCTTCCACAGCCCGACGGTCGGCGAGATCGCCGGGTCGGCCGGCAGGCCGCTGTACAGCGTCGGCTGGTCGGCGTGGTTGAGCACGTACATGACATGGGTGCCGCCCACGCCGGCCGGGTCGTAGAGGCCGGCGTTCCTGAAGCCGCGCTCCTTGAGCTCGGTGACGCGCTCCTCGGCCAGCGCCTGCATGTCGACCTTGGAGCCGAAGCTGATGCTGCCGGTCGGGCAGACCTTGACGCACGCCGGCTCGAGCCCGACCGCGACGCGGTCGGAGCACAGCGTGCATTTGTAGGCCTTGCTGTCCTGCTTGGAGATGCGCGGGACGTTGAAGGGACAGCCGGTCACGCAGTAGCCGCAGCCGATGCAGTTTTCCTGGTGGAAATCCACGATCCCGTTGGCGTACTTGATGATCGCCCCCGGCGAGGGGCAGGCCTTGAGGCAGCCCGGGTCCTCGCAGTGCATGCAGCCGTCCTTGCGGATCAGCCACTCCAGGCCGCGCTCCTCGCTCTCGACCTCCGCGTAGCGCATCACCGTCCAGCTCTGGTCGGTCATGTCCCGCGGGTTGTCGTAGGTGCCGGCGCAGGTGCCGACCTCGTCGCGCAGGTCGTTCCACTGCATGCACGCCACCTGGCAGGCCTTGCAGCCGATGCACTTGGAGACGTCGATGAGCTTGGCGACCTCGAGGGTCTTGCGCGCCTGGGGCGGTTCGGTGGTGGTGGCCGAGCGCTTGGCGATGTCCAGTGATTGCAGTGCCATGGCGGTCTCCTCAGGCTTTCTCGACGTTGACGAGGAAGGACTTGAACTCCGGCGTCTGGGTGTTCGCGTCACCGACGAAGGGCGTCAGGGTGTTGGTGATGAAGCCGTTCTTGGCCACCCCCTTGAAGCCCCAGTGGAGCGGAATGCCCACGTGATGCACCGTTTTCCCGTCCACCTGCAGCGGCTTGATGCGCTTGGTGACCACCGCCACCGCCTTGATGTAGCCGCGGTTGGAGCTCACCTTGACCTTGTCGCCGGCCTTGATGCCCTTCTCGGCGGCCAGCGCCTCGCCGATCTCGACGAACTGCTCCGGCTGGATGATGGCGCTCGACTCGACGTGCTTGGTCCAGTAGTGGAAGTGCTCGGTGAGCCGGTAGGTGGTGGCCGCGTAGGGGAAGTCCCTGGCGGTGCCGAAGGCTTCCATGTCGCCCTTGAAGACCCGCGCGGCCGGGTTGGAGACGGCCTTGGGGTTGTTGGGGTGCATGGGGTTGGTGCCGATCGGCGTCTCGAAGGGCTCGTAGTGCTCGGGGAAGGGGCCTTCGTTCATCATGCCGCGGGCAAAGAAGCGGGCCACGCCCTCGGGGTTCATGATGAAGGGGCCCATGCCGTCGTCGGGGGCGGAGTCCGCCTTGAAGTCGGGCACGTCGGAGCCCACCCACTTGCTCTGGGCGGCGTCCCACCAGACCTGCTTGCGCTTGGCGTCCCAGGGCTTGCCGGCGGGGTCGGCCGAGGCGCGGTTGTAGAGGATGCGCCGGTTGGCCGGCCAGGCGAAGGCCCAGCCCAGGGTCTGGCCGTTGTGCCAGGGGTCGGCGGTGTCGCGCCGGGCCATCATGTTGCCCTTCTCGGTCCACGCGCCCGAGAAGATCCAGCAGCCGCAGGCGGTGCTGCCGTCGTCCTTGAGCTGGGCGAAGCCGTCGAGCAGCTCGCCGGCCTTCTTGACGACCTTGGTCGGGTCTTTCGGGTCGAACTGGTCGGCCAGGGCCTTGCCGTTGTATTCCTTGGCGAGTTCCTCGGGCGACGGTTCGTCGGGAATCTTGTAGCCCCAGGTGAGGTTGAGGATGGGGTCGGGGAAGGCGCCGCCGTCCTTCTTGTACATCTCGCGCAGGCGCAGGAACAGGCCGGCCATGATCTCCGGGTCGGTCTTGGCCTCGCCCGGCGGCTCGGCGCCCTTCCAGTGCCATTGCAGCCAGCGGCCGGAGTTGACGATGGCGCCGTCTTCTTCGGCGAAGCAGGTGGTCGGCAGGCGGAACACCGTGGTCTGGATCTTGGCCGGGTCCACGTCGTTGAACTCGCCGTGGTTCTGCCAGAACTCGGAGGTCTCGGTGGCCAGCGGGTCCATGATGACGAGGAACTTGAGCTTGGACAGCGCCGCGCTCACCTTGGCCTTGTTGGGGAAGGAGTTGAGCGGGTTGAAGCCCTGGGCGAAGTAGCCGTTCATCTTGCCCTGGTGCATCAGCTCGAAGACCTGCAGCACGTCGTAGGTCTTGTCCAGCTTGGGCAGCCAGTCGAAGGCCCAGTTGTTGTCGCGGGTGGCGGCGTTGCCGAACCACGCCTTCATCAGGCTGACGTGGAACTTGCCGTAGTTCTGCCAGTACGACAGCTGCCCCGGCCGCATGGGCTTGGGCGCGCGCTTGGCGATGTAGGCGTCGTAGTCGGTCTCCTTCTCGCCGGGCAGCGTCATGTAGCCCGGCAGCAGGTTGGACAGCAGCCCGAGGTCGGTGAGGCCCTGGATGTTGGAGTGGCCGCGCAGGGCATTCACGCCACCGCCGGCCCGCCCGATGTTGCCGAGCAGCAGCTGCACCATCGCCGCGGTGCGGATGATCTGCGAGCCGGTGCTGTGCTGGGTCCAGCCGAGGGCGTAGAGGATGGTCATCACCCGGTCGGGGGTGTGCGTCGAGGCGAGGAGTTCGGCCACCTGCAGGAACTTGTCCTTCGGCGTGCCGCAGATCTTCTCGACCATCTCGGGCGTGTAGCGGGCGTAATGGGCCTTCAGCAGGTTCCAGACGCAGCGGGGGTTTTCGAGGGTCGGGTCGGTCTTGACGTAACCGTCCTCACCCGTCTGATATTCCCAGCCGGTCTTGTCGTAGCGGCGTTTTTCGGCGTCGTAGCCCGAGAAGAAGCCATCGGCGAAGGCGAACTCGTCCTTCACGAGGTAGCTCATGTCGGTGTAGGACTTGATGTAGTCCATGTGCACCTTGTTGCCGGCGATCAGGTAGTTGATCACCCCGCCCAGGAAGGCGATGTCGGTGCCGGTGCGGATGGGCGCGTACAGGTCGGCCAGCGCGGCCGAGCGCGTGAAGCGCGGGTCCACGACGACCAGCCGGGCCTTGTTCCTGGCCTTGGCCTCGGTCACCCATTTGAAGCCGCAGGGATGGGCTTCGGCAGCGTTGCCGCCCATGATCAGGATCACGTCCGCATTCTTGATGTCGGACCAGTGGTTGGTCATGGCGCCACGGCCATACGTCGGGGCAAGACTTGCCACCGTCGGGCCGTGTCAGACACGCGCTTGGTTGTCGAAGGCGAGCATTCCCAGGCTGCGCACCACCTTGTGGGTGATGTAGCCTGCTTCGTTGCTGGAGGCGGAGGCGGCGAGGAAGCCGGTGGTGAGCCAGCGGTTCACCGTCACGCCGTCGGCGTTCTTGGCGATGAAGTTGGCGTCGCGGTCTTCCTTGACCAGCCTGGCGATGCGAGTGAAGGCCTCATCCCAGCTGATGCGCTTCCATTCCTTGCTGCCGGGTTCGCGCACTTCCGGGTACTTGAGCCGGTTCTTGCTGTGCACGAAGTCGAGCAGGCCGGCGCCCTTCGGGCACAGGCTGCCGCGGTTCACCGGGTGGTCCGGGTCGCCCTCGATGTGGAAGATCTCGGCGTGGGCGTTTTTGGAATTGTCGCCCAGGCTGTACATGATGATGCCGCACCCGACCGAACAGTACGGGCAGGTGTTGCGCGTTTCGGTGCTGCGGGCGAGCTTGAAAGTGCGGACCTCGGCCAGCGCGGCGGTGGGCGAGAAGCCCATCGCGACGAGACTCGATCCGGTCAAGCCCCCGGCGGCCACCTTGAAAAACTGGCGCCGTGAGAGTTGCATGTTTCCTATTCCTCCACTGTGTGTGACGAGAGAACGGGCGGATGAACCTGCAGGCCGCTCGGCCAGCCTGGTGGGGTCTGCCGTGGGCAGCGCACCGAAGGCGTTTCGATTGTGCGCACACCGGGCGGCGAATGTCCATTTGCACTGCAACGTAAGCCTGGCGCGGTTTTCGGCGGGGGTGACGGCCCGCGGGCGCCCTTCATGCCGGCCGGCAATGCCGTGGGGATGCCAGGCCCTGCCGCGCCGTCGGCAGGCCCTGGCGGCGCGGGTGTACAGCGGCTTTCCCTCTCGTTATAGTCCGCCCCGCGGTCTGCGTACCGCCTTGATTTTGTTGGGGCCTCCGGCTGGCGGCCCTGTTCAAGCCGGGGCCGTTCTCCCCCGTCCCGGCGGCTGGTGCCTTGCAAGGCGCCGTTTGAGGAGTGAGTCATGACTTCCGTGCCCGTTTCACGGCGTGCGCTGCTGCGCGCCTGTGCCCGCCTTTCCGCCGTTTCCGCCTTCGCCGCCCTTGCCGGCCTGCCCCTCGCCGCCCAGGCCGAGGAGGTGCTGCGGGTGTCGGCGATCCCCGACGAAGCACCCACCGAGCTGCAGCGCAAGTTCGCCCCGCTGGGGGCCTACCTGGAAGCCGAGACCGGGATGAAGGTCAGCTTCGTGCCGGTCACCGACTACGCGGCGGTGGTCGAGGCGCTGGCGACCCGCAAGATCGACATGGCCTGGCTGGGTGGCTTCACCTTCGTGCAGGCCAGCCTCCGCACCAAGGGCACCGCGGTGCCGCTGGTGCAGCGGGCCGAGGACGCCAGGTTCACCTCGAAGTTCATCACCGCCAGCGAGGGCATCAAGGGCTTCGCCGACCTGAAGGGCAAGACCTTCGCCTTCGGCGCGCCGTCGTCCACCTCGGGCCACCTGATGCCGCGCTACTTCCTCGGCCAGGAGGGCATCAACCCCGACCGGGATTTCAAGAACACCGCCTTCTCCGGCGCCCACGACGCCACCGTGGCCTTCGTGCAGGCCGGCAAGGTGGACGCCGGCGTGCTCAACGCCTCGGTGTGGGACAAGCTGGTCGAGCAGAAGAAGGTGGACACCACCAAGGTGCGCGTCTTCGCCACCACCCCGCCGTACTTCGACTACAACTGGACGGTGCGCGGCGACCTCGATCCGAAGCTCCAGGCCAGGCTGCGCGATGCCTTCCTGAAGCTCGACGCGGCCAACCCGGCCCACAAGGAGATCATGGCCCTGCAGCGTGCCAGCAAGTTCATCCCGACCAAGGCCGAGAACTACAAGGGCATCGAGTCGGCGGCCCAGGCGGCCGGCCTGCTGAAGTAAGGGCGCCGGGGCGCTGCGCCCCGTCTTCTGTTTTCCTGAGCTTGCGGTACACAAAATGAGCTTCATGCTCGAAGGCGTCGGCTTCACCCACGCCAACGGCCACCGGGCGCTGGCCGGCGTCCACCTGCGGGTCGCGCCGGGCGAGCGCGTCGCCCTGATCGGCGCCTCGGGGGCCGGCAAGACCACCCTGCTGCGGGTGCTGGCGGCCAGCCTGCGGCCCGGCAGCGGGCGGGTCGAGCTGCTCGGCAGCGCGCCCTGGGCCGCCTCGCCGGCGGGCTTGCGGCGGCTGCGGGCGCGCATCGGCGTGGTCCATCAGGCGCCGCCGATCCCGCCGCGCCAGCGGGTCGTCACCGCGGTGCTGGCCGGACGGCTCGGCCAGTGGCCGCTGTGGAAATCCCTCGCCTCGCTGGTGCTGCCGGCCGACCCGGACGGCGCCCGCCGCGAGCTGGCCCGGCTCGACCTGGCCGACCGCCTCTACGACCGCTGCGACCAGCTCTCCGGCGGCCAGCTGCAGCGGGTCGCGCTGGCCCGGGTGCTCTACCAGCAGCCCGAGCTGCTGCTCGCCGACGAACCCGTCTCGGCGATGGACCCGGCCCTCTCCGAGCTCACCGTGGCGCTGCTCAACGACGAGGCCCGCCGCCGCGGCGTGACCCTGGTGGCGAGCCTGCATGCGGTGGATCTGGCGCTGCGCCACTTTCCGCGGGTGGTGGGCGTCAAGGACGGCGCCATCCTCTTCGACCTGCCGGCGGGGGAGGTGAGCGAGGCGCTGCTGCGCGAGCTGTACGCCGCCGAGGGCGGGCTGCCGCTGGCCGACGCGCCAGCGCCCGAAGCCGTGCCTGCGACCGGCAGCCTCCCCCCGCTGCGCTGCGCATGAGCGCCAGCCCCCGCGACCCCGCCGCGCTGCCACGCCTGGGCTGGACGCTGGCGGCCTTGGTGCTGCTGTGGCCGCTGCTGCGTCTCGCCGATTTCCGCCCGGCGGCGCTGTTCGAGCCGGGCAACCTGGCGGCGATGGGCCACTTCCTGGCCGGCTTCCTGCCCCTCGAGACCTCGCCGGATTTCCTCGCGTTGCTGGGCCGTGCCACCGTCGACACCCTGGCGATGGCCACCGCCGGCATCGCCCTGGCGGTGCTGCTGGCGGTGCCGCTGGGCGTCGTGCTCGCCCGCAGCCTGTCGGTGGCGGCCCTCGGGCCGGGGCGCCGCGGCTGGGTCGGCCAGATCCTGCGCGGTGCAGCGCGCCTGCTGCTGGCGGTGCTGCGCGGCGTGCCGGAGCTGGTGTGGGCGCTGCTCTTCGTGCGGGTCTTCGGCCTCGGCCCGGCGGCCGGCGTGCTGGCGCTGGGGATCACCTACGGCGGCATGCTCGGCAAGGTGTATGGCGAGATCCTCGAATCCACCGACGCGCGGCCCGCCCGCAGCCTGCTCGAGGCCGGCAGCGGGCGGCTGGCGGCGCTGGCCTACGGGCTGCTGCCCAACGCAGCCCGGGAGCTGCTGTCCTACACCGTGTACCGCTGGGAGTGTGCGGTGCGGGCCTCGGTGGTGATGGGCTTCGTCGGCGCCGGCGGCCTCGGGCAGCTGATGGACCAGTCGATGAAGATGCTCAACGGCGGCGAGGCGGCGAGCATCCTGGCGACCTTCCTGGTGCTGGTGCTGGCCGCCGACGGTGCGAGCGAAGCCCTGCGGCGGAGGATGGCATGAGCCGCCGGGCCGGGGTGTCGCGCGGCGGGCTGCTCGTCGTGGGCCTGCTGCTGGCGGCGGTGGTCGGCAGCTTCCGCTGGCTGGAGATGCCCTTCGCGGCGCTGTTCACGGCCACCGCGGTGGAGGAGGCGGGCGGCTTCGTGGCGCGCTTCTTCCCGCCGGACCTGAGCGCGGGCTTTCTCGCCAAGGTCGGCTGGGCGGCGCTGGAGACGCTGGCGATCTCCCTCGTCAGCACGCTGCTGGCGGCGGTCGGCGGGGCTGTGCTGGCGCTGCCGGCGGCGGGGCGCCACGGCGTGCTGGCGCGCCAGGGGGCACGCTTCGTCCTCAACCTGCTGCGCTCGGTGCCCGAGCTGGTGTGGGCGACCCTGATGGTGCTGGCCGCCGGCCTGGGCCCCTTCGCCGGCACGCTGGCGCTGGCGCTGCACACCACCGGGGTGCTCGGCCGGCTGTTCGCCGAGGCGCTGGAGAACAGCTCGCCGGCCCCGGCGGACGCGCTGGCCGGTGCCGGTGCGCCGGCCCTGGCCACCTTCTGCTACGGCACCCTGCCGCTGGTGGCGCCCCAGTGGCTGGCCTACGCCCTGTACCGCTGGGAGATGAACATCCGGATGGCGGCCATCCTCGGCTTCGTCGGCGCCGGCGGGCTGGGGGCGCAGCTGTACTTCAGCCTGTCGCTGTTCCAGGAGGCCCAGGCGAGCACCGTGATCATCGCGATGCTGGCAATGGCCGTCGTGGTGGATGGGGCCAGCGCCTGGCTGCGGCGGCGGGCCGGGGCCTGAGCGGGCCCGGCCGGCGCGGGTCGGCCGTGACGTAGTTCCTCAAGCGCCCCCCGGGCGGCCTACAGTTGGCCGGTGGGGGGTCGTAAATCCCGGTGTTACTGTTCAGAGTCAAAGGGCAAACCGCTCGGAAACGGCGGGACGCAAAGCCATCGGACCTCACTCCCGCCAGGGAAAGGTGGCCGGGTTGCAGCTTGGGGCGCTTCATCCCCTGTCTTCTCCCCCGCCCGGTCGTCGCGTTCCCCTTTCAGATGCCACGCCGCCGGCCCGCCGGGCACGGCGCGGCACGGGTTTGCCCGCCGAGAGTTCGAGAAGGAGCAACACCATGTCCAACCGTTTCGCCACGCACGCCGCCCTCCTCGCCGCGCTGTGGGGGGGCGCCCCGCTGGCCCAGGCCGACTGCCACGTGCCGGAGCATGTCTCGCCCGACATCCGCAATGTCGTCGCCCAGCATGGCGGTTACGAGATCTCCGAGGAGAAATGCGATCTGCTCAACCGCCAGAACCTGCGCCTGGCGGTGACCGGCGAGGCGGCGGTGCTGGCCGACGTGTCGATCGGCTGGGCGACGGTCCGCCTGATCAGCCGCAACAACGTGGTGTCGTCCCAGGTCCAGACCTCGACCTACGTGAACCGCTTTGCCGCCAGCAACGCGGTGGCCGGCGAGCTGCTGGTGCGGGCGATCAACGATGCCGTGGCCGGGCTGGATTTCGAGCTGGCGGCCCGCGAGGTCAAGAGCAGGATGGTGCTCCGATAGCCGGTAGGGCATCGCCCGGTGCCGGAATGTGTTTGAATTCCGGCTTGACTGATTCGCTTCGCCGTACCCGCCATGGCCAGTCTCACCCCCTTCAGCAAGAAGAAGATCCTGATCCTCGACGATCTGCCGGAGGTGCGTGGCGCCCTGCGCACCCAGATGACGGCGCTGGGCTGCCCCAACGTGGCGATGGCCGGCACGGTGCGGGCGGCGGTCGAGCAGCTCGAACAGGGCAGCTTCGACGTGATCCTGTGCGACTACTACCTGGGCGGCGGCACCGACGGCCAGCAGTTCCTCGAGTACGGGCGCAACCGCCGGCTGATCAGCCGCGGCACCCTGTTCGTGATGATCACCGCCGAGAAGAGCTACGTCAGCGTGGTGACCGCGGCCGAGTGCCTGCCCGACGACTACCTGCTCAAGCCCTTCACCACCGACCTGCTGCAGCAGCGCCTCGAGCGCCTGCTCGACAAGAAGGCCCGGCTGGCCCGCGTCGATGCGATGCAGGACAAGGAGAACTGGCCCGAAGTGGTGGCTGCCTGTGACGAGATCATCGCCAGCGGCGACCGTTACCAGGCCGACGCGCTGCGCATCCGCGGCAACGCGCTGATCGCCTGCGGTCGCCTCGACGAGGCGGCGGCCTTCTACAACCAGGTGCTGACGGCCCGGGAGATGCCCTGGGCCCGCTTCGGGCTGGCCCGCACCCAGTACGCCCAGGGCGAGCTGGGGGCCTGCAAGCTGACCCTCGACCGGCTGATCCACGAAGCCCCGCAGCTGCTGTCTGCCTACGACCTGCTGGGCCGCGCCCACCTGGACAGCGGCCGTGCCGACGAGGCGCTGAAGGTGCTCGACCGGGCCTGCGCGATCGCGCCGGATTCCCTCACCCGCCACCGGGCGATCGCCCTGGTGGCCGAGCGGCAGGGCGACTTCACGCGGGTCGAGGGGGCGCTGTCGCGGGTGGTCAAGAAAACCCGCAACTCGCCGCTGCGCGAAACCGCCGACATCGCCCGCCTCGGCAGCGCCTATGCCGAGCTCGGCGAGCCCGCCAAGGCCATCGAGCTGATCGACGAGGCGCGCAAGAACTTCCGTGGCGATGCCAACGACCCCCACCTCGCGGCGGTCGAGGCCCTGGCCCAGCACAAGGCCGGTCGGCCCGAGCTGGCGGCGGCGGCGCTGGCGCGGGCCCTCGCCGCCGATTCGAGCGACCTGCCCCAGGACGTCGCCGTCGGCATCGCGCGGGCCTGCCTCGCCACCGGGCGCACCGCGGAGGGCGAGGAGATCCTCAAGCGCGTGGTGCAGAACAATCCGGATTCCGTGGCCGTGCATCAGCAGGTGGCCGGGGTGCTCGACGCCCACGGCGCGGGGGACCGGGCCGACGCCCTGATCCAGTCGGGCAAGCAGGAAATCGTGGAACTCAACAACGAGGCGGTGCGCCGCGGCCGCGCCGGCCAGCTGGGCGAGGCCGCGAAGATGCTTACCGAGGCCGCCAACCGCCTGCCGGGCAACGTGCAGATCGTCGCCAACGCCGCCTTCGCGCTGCTGCTGGATGTCTTCAACAACGGGCTCGATGCCGGCAAGCTGCGCGAGGCGCTGCGCTTCCAGAAGAGCGTGATGCGGCTGGACGCGCGCCATCCCAAGCTGGCGGACATCACCGAGCTGCAGCGGCGCATCCAGACCCGCTATGGCCAGCCCTCCACCGGGGCGAAGGGATGAGCTTCGCCGACCTCGCCGTTCTGGCGATCCACGACGTCAAGAACCGCCTGGCCGCGATGGCGGCCCGGGCCGAGGCGCGGGGTGACCGCGACACCCTGCGCGATGCGCTGGAGGCGGCCGGCGAGCTGAGCCGCCTGCTCGTCTGCTACAAGTTCGACGCCGGCCTGCTGCGGCCGGACATCGACGCCCACTGCCCGGCCGAACTGGTGGACGACGTGCTGGCCGAAGTCCGCTCCCTGAGTGGGCTCGAGCTCGTGGCCGACAGCAGCCTCGCCCCCCAGAGCTGGTACTACGATGAATCCCTGGTCCGCATGGTGCTGGCCAATGCCGTCCACAACGCGCTGCGCTTCGCCCGCCGCCGCATCGTGGTGAGCGCCTGGCAGGACGGCGACTGGCTGGCATTCCAGGTTTCCGACGACGGCCCGGGCTATCCTCCCGAAATGCTCGCCGATCCGGCCCCGAGCGCGCCGCTGAGCGCGGAGGGCGTGGGGCTCGGCCTGCATCTGGCCCGCTCGGTGGTGAGGCTCCACGAGAACCACGGCCTCACCGGCAGCCTCAGCCTGGCGAACGGGCCGGGCGCGGTG
>ERZ650312.1860-NODE-1860-length-11835-cov-19.767827_pt1 | contig 11835 bp, 13 predicted proteins | sample MGYA00376248_ERZ650312 | MGnify/ENA primary metagenome ERZ650312 (study PRJEB26733, sample SAMN07839316) | wastewater metagenome | biome: urban; feature: wastewater treatment plant; material: waste water | place: USA: North Carolina | collected 2016-07-28 ... | reverse complement strand
CGTCCTCTCTAGGTGTTAGCTTTTCATCTACCCACTACAGTTGACAAAGAGCCAACTTTTTTTCGACTTGTCGAGTTCTTTCCCGCTCCAATTTTTCGCTCTATACTCTAAAACTAGCCTGTAGCCTGTTGCAGAAATCAAAAGATTACCGATTAACTCTGTTTGGAATGAACCAAAATCACAGAAATAAAAAAGTTTCCTGTGCGATACAAGAAACTAAGCATATTGATGTTTCTAACTATCCCTGTCTTGAGACGGTTCCTATCTCAGATTAACTGTTTTTAACCTGCTGCTTGTAATTCAGACAAGAAATGATTGTAAAGATGGTTCCGTTGGATTAACTGCTGGTGTTTTCCAAAGTCTGAAACAGAGCCATTCTTATTTAAGACCAATATATAGTCTGCCTCTCTAACCGTATTTAAGCGATGAGCAATCGTCAAGCGGGTTTTTCCTGCTGTAAACTTATCAATTGCTTTACTAATAATGCTTTCCGTAACACTATCGAGACTAGCTGTTACCTCGTCTAACAGATAGATAGGATGATCGACCATAAAGGCCCTCGCAATGTTGAAGCGCTGTTTTTGACCTTCAGAAAGGCCTGTACCACTATCTGAAATTTTAGTATCAATTCCCTTTTCTAATTCATTCACCAACTTGGTCAGATCCAGTTGTTCTAAAATTTCATACAAGCGCTCCTCAGACACTCCGCTATTTTTTCCATACAGTAAATTTTCGCGTAAGGTCCCATGGAACAGAGTATTGTCTTGGGGGATGTAGGAAATCATTTGACGTACTTGACTAGGCGATAAATCTTTCAACTCCTGTTGACCAATTTGGATACTGCCTTGATAGTCCTGGTAGAATTTCATCAACAAAGAAAAGATTGTCGATTTTCCAGAACCACTCGGCCCAACAATCGCAACATGTTTCCCAGAAGGGATTTGAACAGATAAGTCGTTCAATATACGTTCTGTATCATAGGCAAATTGAACACCTGACATGCGAATGGCTGCACTCTCGATACTAGAGTAATCCTTGCCATCATCTTCTTTAGCCAATTTCAAGACTTCCATTAAGCGGTTTGAAACGCTTCTGAACTCGCTTATTTCGGTCATGGCATCCGAAACATCTGAGATGGGATCAATGAGCTGGGTAATATAAAGGATAAAGGTCGTTAATGAACTCATCGTCATTGTTCCTCTAGCCACCTCGCCTCCAGCCAGGACAAGAATCAAGATAATAAACCCCATCATCAAGCTACTAATCAGTGTATTTTGGAAAGAAGACCAGCCAATAATCTTTTTATAATTTGATGTCAGATGATCAAAAGATTTCCCCATATCTCTTGCCTCACTATGCTCTCCGCGAAAGGCTTTCATGAGACGAATATGGACAAACTTATGACTAATGCGGCTCGAAATTTCTCCGACCCCAGTCTGGTAGTCATTATAGTAAGCCTCCAAATGAGCGTTGATGGGCACGATAACCAATAACAAAACCGGAACAATCAATAAACTAATGAAGGTCATTGACGAACTGATCATAAATAAGAAATAAATGGATCCAACAATGACGATAACGTTTAATAATAAATTTGGAACAACTACTGTCATAAAATTCAAGACGATCGACATATCGTTCGTCAATCGACTGGCTAAGTCTCCAGACTGATAAGCATCCAATTCCTGAACAGACGCCTTTAAAAGATGATCATAGATATGTTTCTGAATTTTATTTAAGGCCTGACTGCCACAGGTCCCTACCAAGTAGGAAGAGACCGCTCGAATCACATAAACAGACACGAAGAATAGGACCATCCCAGTTAACAGAAGCGGCTGGGAGGCTATCTCTGTTAAAAAAGTGATATCTAATAATTTACCAATCACCTGTGGCAACAAGAGACCTAAACTGGTTCCTACCAAACTTAAGATGAAACCGACAACAAATTTCGGTTTGTTAAGAAAGCCGATGAGCAACTTGAACAATGGGTTTGTCATCCTTAAAACTCCAAATTTTTAAATGTTCTGATACTAAAGTAATTGCAAAAGACAGTATACAAACTAGTAATGGCTACTGACCCCACCAAAGGAATCCAAACGTCACTGACACTTTTGAAAAACTGATTGTAACCATTTGGGAAAATCATCGCAACTGGTCCTCCGATAATGGATGTGATTGTCATGGCTATTGACAAGGCGATAGATACCCCCATCGTCGCTCCCGTTCCGAAACGTAAAGAGAGGTAGGCTGCGGCGGCGATGGAAAAAATACCTTTCAGGAAAATGACGAGCATGCTGATCCCTGCATAGATGGTGGAATAGAGATCGTCTGATCCGAGACGACTGCTGCCAAAGTCCATGTTGACGACACGAGTATAGTGAACAAATAGTGTCACGATAAAGAATAATACAAAGTAGAGCACTAAAATCAGTGCAAGACTGAAAAACTTCGTTAGGAAGATTGACCGACGATTGATGTCCTTGTATAAAAACATGGTGTGGTCATCAGTCTCACGCTTAAACACAGAGATTGTCAAGAAATAGAGGGCCAATGTTGGTAACATCATGGCATCAACCGAATTGAGCATCATATCCGCAAAATCAATATAGCCAACCTGAGAACCGCTACCAACATTGATCTGCATGAAATTGGAAGAGTCAAAGAAGGATGCAACAAAGTAGATCAAGGGATAGAGGGCGAAGACTAGGAATATCTTCGTCTCTTTCCGCTTCCATACTGATTCGAATACTGCTGAAAAAATGCCATTCATACTGTTTTATCCTTTCATAAATACCTCTTTAAGGTGATTTTCCTTGATTTCAATACCATTAATGAGATGGTTGTTACCAAGCGTTGCCCAAAGTTGATTCAAGCTATCCTTATCTGTAACAGTTGAAATTTCAAGGTCCTGTTCTCTAAGTTTTACATTTTCTGATAAGAAGGGTTGCAAGAAGTCAAGGTCAATACCAGGAGTAAGTTTTACAATGACACTCTGTGCTTCTTGTCCTGCAAAGGAATCAGCCAACTGTCCGCCATCAATGTAAACATACCGTTCACAAAGAGCTTCCAACTCTCCCAATTGGTGACTAGAGATGAGCATGGAGATTTGGCGTTCACTAGACCATTTTTTGAGGATATCAATGAGTTTTTGAACCCCGATTGGATCCAAACCAACGAATGGTTCGTCGAGAATAAGAAAGTCCGGCTCAGCAACCATGGCGATAGCCAATGCTGTTCTTTGTTTCATCCCGAAGGAAAAACCTTTTGGTTTACGATTGCGAGCATTCCAGAGTTCGACAATTTTCAAGGTAGGTTCAATATTGGAGTACAGTTCCTGTTTACCATGTAGCTTGAGATAGAATTTTAAATTATCCACAACAGACATTTCTGGATAAAAGACTGGATCGATCATAATTCCGAAATCATCCAGAACATTATCACGACCATTGATATCCTCACCTTTATAGGTAATCTTGCCCGCAGTTGGTTTTAAGGATTTAGCCATCAATTTCATGAGGGTTGACTTACCGGCACCATTTTTACCAATCAAACCGACAATTTCTCCCTTTTTAATCTCCATGCTAACATCCTTGAGAGAGTAAAAATCATTACCAGCGAATTTTTTTGAAATGTTTTCAACCTTAAGCATGTTGAACTCCTTTATTTTTTGAAAGCGATGCTTTTGAGATAAAATATGTTGCGAGTGAGATTCCGAAGAAAACCAAGGAAACGAAGATCAGTTGGGATGCATCCAGTGGTGTCGTTGTAATTTCCAAACTGATGCTGCTGTTGGCAACATTGTTTGCTTCAACAAATTTAGACCATGCCCCTGAAGATAGGGATAGGGAAACAAAACCAACATAGAATAGCACCGCGAGAGTTGGACTAACCAAACTTGCGATCAATTTCTGTGTGTCGTTCTTTTGCATCTTGGTCACTAGAAAATTCAGTATCAATGGGAATATGTAGACCAACAAAGCGAAAGCCGGAGCCGATAAGGCCAGTAAGAATTGAGAACCAGCGAAAGCGAGTACAGCGTAAATCATTGCAGCGATAAGTAATAATGTCATGATGTGACCTCCTAAAAATAAATTTGTGAAATGACTAGATTGTAAAGCCAGTGACCAGCAATTGCATACTGAAGTCCAAAGCGACTAGCCAATAACGAGAAGATTATTCCTGCTGGTGTCCGAATCAATAGATTATCCATGAATGGATAATTCAAGTGAAGAACAAAGCCAAACAAGAGAGAAGTGATAATAATGGTTGGCCAATACTGATAATGCTTGCGCAGAATCTTATAGAGGACAAAGCGGAAGAGAAATTCTTCACAGGCTGAGATAATCATTTGTTGGAAATATTCATTACTCTTTATAAAGAAGAAATTGATAACGAAGATCAAAACTGCTATCAGCAAGTAAGACTTCCAACTAAAGTGAATATCGTATTCGCTAGAGTAGAGAGAATTTTTTTGTGCTATTAAATGTGGTATGACAATGAACCCCAAAGGCATGAAACAGATAATCGCCAACAGGTAAGATAATTCCAAGTGATTCCCTGAACTAAAGAAAATCATTGATGTTCCAAACACATAAATTAGTGAAGCAATGAGGACCAAGCCTATAGCAATGAAGATCTGTTTGATATTTGATGCCAGCATGACTCCCTCCTAAAATTCTACTTTTTTAAATTTCTGTAAGCCTTTCATGTAGCATACTCCCAAGTATAGGAAAAATAAAACTGCTATGAGAAGAAGGGCTACCCCAAGATTCGTATGACTCATTTCCACATAACCACTTGGGAATAAATATCGGATGCCAGTCAACATAGGAGAAACGGTTACCAGCAAGGTAAAGAAGACTCCTGTCAAGACAGATTGGATTGTCTTTGAACTGATGGAAATCATAGCCACCAATACAATCGTGATTAGATTGAGGGTCACGGTTGATAAAATGGACACGAGTGACTGTCCACCATCTGCCACTTGTGCTGGAAATAGGTTACTTGAAACATCTCCGCTTGGAACCATCATGACGTAGTAGGCCAGTAAACTCGCCACAACGGTTCCCAAGATGTATAAACCGTAAATTGTAAACAAACTTAAAATTTTAGCATTGAATATTTTGGTTCGATTGATATCCTTATAGAGAAACATGATTCCAGAATCAATTTCATCTCTAAAAACAGATGTAATGACGAGCGAAAAAATCATAACCGGCAGGATAACACGATACTGGGTGACCAGAGTCAGATCTAAGAAGGTCAGAAAACTTTGACCAAAGTTATCCCGAGCTCCATCCATTGTCTGAGATAAGAACGGTACTAAAATCGGTAAGATAATGAAACCGAAAAATATCTTGACATCTCTCCGACTTGCGACGGATTTTAAAATTGAAGTAAATAACATTATTCTTTTTCCTTTCCTGTTTTTATCAATAAGATAGGGTATAACATATGACATTTAAACCCCATCTTATTGATAGCTAACCTCTCCTTCAGTTAACTATCAATAACGTTTTACTAGAATGAATGACGGCCACGGGTGTATGTGTATGAAAAGATACCGAGGTTAATTGTGTTGCGTCTGGTTTGTTTTTTCATGGGAAACTCCTTTTATGTGTTTTCTTTTTCAATCTATTGTGACTCCGCTCAATCCAACTTAGAATGAGTGACGGCCACGGGTGTATGTGTATGAAAAGATACCGAGGTTAATTGTGTTGCGTTTGGTTTGTTTTTTCATGGGGCATTCCTCCTTTTTTTTTGCTCAGTTTTTCAACCAAAATTTCTTATTTTTGGATATTGGAGGTTCTTGCCAGATTGAATCATCCGCAACAATTACTGCTGTCATTTAAAAGTCCTCCTTATTTTGTCAACTATCTAGTAAGCAATTTTATACTCTAATTGTTTTGCATCCATCTCTTGGAAAATTTTTATTTCCAGTTTTAGCGGTCATAAATGTCCTCCTTATTATATTTTTTGGCGATTTTCTTGTGTTCTTCGCCTTTACATGAACAAGTATAACCCAGACAAAATTTAAAAAAATCACTTTATAATGAATAGCCATTATTTTGTAATGAATGGGTATTTTTTCAAATAAAGAAAAAAGTTTGGAACAAAAATAGTTCCAAACTCTTTATACTCGTTTTAGATACTTATGGCGCAGTGGTTGAGTGGGCTCTAACAATCCGGGGGATTGTTAGAGGTTGGAAATAAAGACTTGTTGACGAAATCGAATTTCTTCGAAATGACCGATTTCTGCCCCACTCTCCTATTCAATAGTTTTTTGTCAAAAGCACATTTGTTTCAATCTATAATACAGGTTGATTCCTTACAACCCCACTTCTTTCAGACTATCCGCCAGGCGACCGAAGTCAGGGATAGACAGGGCTTCCCCGCGAATGGACGGCTGGATATCAGCTAGTTCTAGTGCTTTTTCGAGTTTTTCCTTGGTTTCCTCTGACTTGCCGAAATGACTGGTCAGGTTGTTCCAGAGGGTCTTGCGACGATGGACAAAGGCTGCCTTGGACACCCGGAAGAGAAAATCCTCATCCTGGACCTGTACCAGAGGCTGCTCCCTGCGAACCATCTTAAGAATGGCGGAGTCCACATTTGGCGCGGGCACAAAGACGGTGCGGGGCACGATAAAGGCCACCTTGGCGGTCATGTAGTACTGAACCGCGATGGACAGGCTACCGTAGGCCTTGGTGTTGGGCTCGGCAGAAATGCGGTCGGCCACCTCTTTTTGCATCATGACCACAAACTCGCTGAAAGGAATCTTGCTCTCAATCAGGTGCATGAGGATGGGGGTAGTGATGTAGTAAGGCAGATTGGCCACGACCTTGATAGGCAGGTCAGGATTCTTGAAATTCTGAATCTGGGTCTGCAGGTCGGTCTTCAAGATATCTTGATTGACCACGGTCACATTGTCAAAACGGCCCAGTGTGTCCGCCAGAATCGGAATCAGGCGGTCGTCAATTTCAAAGGCCATGACCTCAGCAGCACTCTCTGCCAAAAACTCGGTCAAAGCCCCGATTCCAGGACCAATCTCGATGACATTGACATCTTGGTCAATCTCTGCCGTATCTACAATCTTCTGTAAAATATTGGTATCGGTCAAAAAGTTCTGACCGAAGGATTTCTTAAAGGTAAACCCGTGGCGCTCAAGGACGGCCCGAGTAATGTTTTTGTCTGCGATTCTCATGTGTGTTCTTTCTAAATTATTTGATAGGTAGCCATCAATTCTCTAACTTCGTCCGCCCCAATATCATCTCCTGCTTCCTCAAAAGCAGTAATAGACTGTTCAAAAGCTTGTTCAGCCAGGGTAGTTGCTGTTTTTGTTGCATAAATTTCGCCCAGTCCTCGATAAGCACAGGCTTGAGCAATGAGGTCGTCTGTCATCAAAGCATTCCCTAAGCTTCTCTTCATAAAAGGTAGGGCAATGTCCGCTTCTCCTAATTTCAACCGCAAATAGCCTTGTTCATAGTCATTCACTGACCATTTCAGCTTATTTTCTGGGAAATATTCTGCAATCAAACATCCTTCTTCTTCAATCAGTTCTAAGGCTTTCTTAAATTCTCCTTGGCTACGATAGACCATGGCCAGTTGATGCAGACCGATATGCTCTTGTTCAACATCCTTTTCATCTCGGGACAGTTGAAGGTAGCGTTGACATGCTAATAAAGCATTTTCAAAGCTTTTTTCTTCAAGATAAAGGTAGACAAATAAATTAAGGACACCATATTCCAAGCAAGTATCAACCTGATAGGCTTCCTCAACCAGTTGCTTCGCCTCAGCAATCTTCCCTTCAAAAAAGAGTTCCCATGCTTTGTTGATGGCATTACTCATGTATCTCTCCTTGTGTATTCTTCACATTATTCTGAGTCTCAATCTTGATTTTCCTTACCGTTATCCGAAAATCAGCCTTCTGCTCTCATTTATAATGATCCTTTAAAGACAGGATATACAACTTATCGGCCTCCACCATATAAATCAGCCGATTCTCGGCATCAATTCTTCTGGACCAGGCACCCTGATAGTCATATTTCAAGGGTTCAGGCTTGGCAATCCCTTCAAAAGGGTGGCGCTGAATATCTTTGATAATCTTATTGATTCTCTTCAGTGTTTTCTTATCCTGACCCTGCCAGTAGAGATAATCTTCCCAAGCATCTTGTGTGAAATAAATTCCCATGCTAATCGGCCTCTAACAAGTCAAATTCCTTAGCCTGACCCGCTTTCACTTGGGCCATTCCGCGCAGAACTTTCTCAGAAAGATAAGCATTGTTAGCGACAGCCAGTGTTTCCTGCAGGCTATCCCATTCACTCTTTGAGAGAACTACAATATCTTCCTCTGGATTTTTATTGACGACTATTAAAGGCTCAAATTCATCATTGACCTTTTTCATATAATCCTTCAAGTGGTTACGAAAATGTGAATAAGCGATTGCTTCCATTTCAATACCTCTCTTTCATTTCTAGGCCTACTATAACATAGAAAAAAAGAGTTGTCAAACTTCTTGTACAACTCTTTCATCGGTTCTCCACTTTCCATTCACCGTCTTCAAACCAGTAATAGTTCTCGGTCAACTGTGGCTGTTCAAAGATTTCCAGCATAGATTCAAAACCGTCTGCCAGTTGAACATTCTTCAGGTCTACACGGTCCATCCAGAACACTTGTCCTTCATCAGAAGATTGGATAGTTCCTGAAAAATGGCTGGTTTTATAGCAAAAGACCAGATAACGGTACTGGTCCTTTGGATCGGTCCAGTTTTGGACGCCACAGAGTTCAAGATTAGATACTGTCAATCCCGTTTCTTCTTTGACTTCGCGGATAATGGAGGAAATAATACTCTCTCCGTGCTCAATATGGCCACCAGGAAACGTGACTCCCGGCCACTTCTCTGACTTCCTATCCTGGACCAAGATACTCTGACCGTCTGTAATCATGCACAAGTTTGTTAGAATAACTTGTTCCGTCCTACTCATACTCCCTCATCACTTCCCTCTACATAGACTGCAAAATCGGGATAGTCAGACATAAAATGACTATGGAGCAAACATTTAATCCCGTGCTCTATATTATTCTCTTCACTCAATAAATTTTCTGATCAAAAATTTCTTTTACTATCTGTCCAATATTTGTATACGGAGTTACTTTTATTTGAGTTTGATTGAATTTGCCAAATTCTTTACAGTTCTCTACTGCACTAGACACCCTATCTTCAAGATGCACCTTCAACAATTCCTCATTATCTTTATGAAACCTTTCATATTGGGTGCAAGAAAGATGAGTTTCCATTTTCTTATATAATTTTTTCTTAGTAAAAGAAGGATTCGGTTTTTCAAAGTGTGCAACTAGCCAAACTTCAAAACACTCATTTGAAAAACCAATATTTATGCCTTCTTTTTTTGATTCGACAATAACCTCCTCTACATCTACGTCAGATAAATCATCTTTATCAAAAATAATGTAAGCTGAACCTAATATCGCTTTTTCTGCCTTAGACAGCTTCTGAAGTTTGCTAACAGCGTGTTTGAGTAAACTAATGCCTGATTTTCCTACAACCTCAGGCTTAATTTCAATATTAACACTAGAACTTAAATTATATTTACGACTAAGTATCTTAAAGTAATTTTTTTCAGTATAACCCTCTGTAAAAATATAAATTTTCTTTTTAAGTTTCTTCTCTTTAGATTTTCTCCCTCTCACCATGATTACATACCCTCGAATAGTAGCTTAATTTCATCGGTATCTATATCAGGGACAGCACCGAACAATCCGTCAAGATATCTCTTAAAGAATGAGATATCACTCCTAGATACTCCGTTGATGCCATTAAAATCAAATAGTGAGAATAACTCCGTAGCCCCCGTGAACTTCTTCTCAGTAAAATAAATCTGATCCACTCTTAAGCGACAATCTAGCAAATTAAGATTATGAGACGTTAAAACAAACTGATTCTTATTTGAGTTCGAGTTTATAAGTGATAGAATTGCTTTCGCTAGAGATAGATGGAAAGAATCATCAAATTCATCTAAAATTAGCACTTTTTCACTGTGAAAACTATTGATTATCATAAGAGCAAGTGCCATCATTTTTTGTGTCCCAGAAGAATCCATTTCAATAGGGATGTCTTCAAAACCAATAAACTCTCCTCGACTATTATATTTTTTATATACCGAGTAAACCTCTATTGACTTAACTTGCTTAGGAATAGTAACATTGTTGTCATTTTCTTTTGCCACCATTGCCATAAAACTACTTATCTCTTTAGGTATATCTTCAATACTCTCTTTCACCTTGATATCAACTAAATTAAAATCAGCTAAATTAAGCAACTTAATAAATAGATTTTTACTTTCTTCATCAGTAACTAATATTTTAAATAACTCTTTTCGGTTACTTTCGAATACTAGATTTCTTTTAAACCACGTAAAAACATCAATACAAATCTTATCATTCCGGTCTTGTCCCTCAAATAAAAACAATTTATTGTTTCTAAGTTGCTCCCTATTACTCAATAAATTTTCAGGAAGTATTTCGCTATCCGGTGAATCATAAATTCTCCTAAAATAGATATCTTCTGAACCAGATTTTTGAACTTTTGATAATTCTTCGAGTAGAACCACATCAGCAGTATATTCAATGTGATAATGATATATAGCATCAGCAATCATAAATCTAATGGAAAACTTAGTAGGTTGAATATCTGAATTTTCATCAAGTTTAAATGGCATATATCTCAAAGAATCGTCAATACTTTCTGTAGGTTTAATTATAATATCCCTCAATACTTTAATAGCAATAATGAGATTACTTTTTCCTGAACCATTTGCACCAAATACAATAGAACTTTTTAATAAAGAAAATTTATTTTTCGTGAAAGTATTATCTTTAAATTTTTTAAGCCTCTGCCCTGTTTCCATTGAAAGTATCGTGTTATTCTTAAAAGATAAAAAATTTTCAACCTCAAAATCAATTAACATCGTATTATCTCTCCTTTTATTAATATTATAACAACAAAACGTGAACTTTACAACAACTTTCCGTTGTTAAGTTTTTTTGTCATACATATATCTATTCGAGAAAATCGCTTATTATTTTTATGTTCATTCCTCATACTCCCCCATCACTTCCTCCACCTCAGCCAAGCTAATCCCAAACAGTTCCAAGCGTTTGAGCAGCTGCTTGCCATTGCAGTAGCCGATGCGCAAGCGTTCACCCAGATACTCTCTGCGTTTACGGCTTTCACCACCCATGAGGAGCCCTAGACGAATCAGATCTTTCTGGCTAATGTCAAAGTTATGTTCATCATCATAGTAACCACGCACGCCTGCGAGAGCTTTTTCCAAGTCCTCAAAGCTGGCGTGCTCAATGCCCAAGGACCGCCCTTTTGTTTTGGATTGGGGCCGAGCCTCGTCCCGCTGTAAAAAGGCGTTTTTGACCGTGGGAATAGCCTGCATAATGATTTTTCGAATCCGCTCGCCATTGTAGTCTGGGTCAGTAAAGACAATGACACCACGCAGGTCATGGAGTTTCTCTATGCGTTCCAAGTCATCGTCTGATATGGCAGAACCTCTGGTTTCGTAGGTATCCACCTCGTAAAACCGTTTGAGGTTTGCTGTATCGTCCTTGCCCTCGACAACTATGACTTCTTGTATCTTAATTTTCTGAGTCAATTCTGAACAAGCTCCTTGCATTCTCGTAAGTCGCTTTCGCCACTTCTTCGACCGACTGGTTGCGAAGCTGGGCCAGCATTTCCACCACATAGCGGGTGTAGCCAGTGCGATTTTCCCGACCCCGCTTTGGAACTGGGGCCAGGTAAGGTGCATCTGTTT
>ERZ650312.1857-NODE-1857-length-11843-cov-14.175772_pt1 | contig 11843 bp, 10 predicted proteins | sample MGYA00376248_ERZ650312 | MGnify/ENA primary metagenome ERZ650312 (study PRJEB26733, sample SAMN07839316) | wastewater metagenome | biome: urban; feature: wastewater treatment plant; material: waste water | place: USA: North Carolina | collected 2016-07-28 ... | reverse complement strand
CCTGCCCATTTAGATAGCATTGCGTTATCACGCATAGCGCCATAAATGTCATACAGGTCATCATCAATGGTCGTTAAATAGCAGCTTGATAACTGTGGACGTAGCGTACCTGAATTAAACAGGGTAGGCGTAGATGCCATGTAGTCGAAGCTAGACAATAAGTTATAGAACTCGATTGCACGTGCTTCACGGTCATCTTCATTAAGCGCCAGACCCATTGACACACGCATAAAGAACAATTGTGGAAGTTCAAATCGTACGCCATCTGAGTGAATGAAATAACGGTCAAATAAAGTTTGCAGACCTAAATAGGTAAATTGGTTTGAGCGTTCAGGCTGAATCGCTGCAGCAAGTTTGTTAAGGTCAAACTCAAGTAAGTCTGCAGAAAGCAAATCAAGCTCTATACCTTTTTTCAGGAAAGTTTCTAATGCTTCGCCTTCAGGTGTATCTGATGCCAAACCTAAAAACTCTAAACCTGTTGCCACTAAGTCATTACGCAATAAACGCGCAGTCACATAAGTATAGTTCGGCTCTTGCTCAATACGGGTACGGGTCGCCATCATCATGGTGGTTGAGATGTCTGACTCTTTTACACCGTTGTAGAGGTTTTTTACGGTTTCATCAATGATGGCATCTACATCAATGCCTTCTAAACCTTCTGCCGCTTTATTCACGGTTGCTTTTAAAGCACTTAAATCTAGTGGTTTAAGCTGACCGTTTGCGTCGGTCACTTGTAACGTCGGGTGGTGATTTTCACCTGCTTGCTTACGTGCTTCTGAGCGTTGTTCACGGTAGATGACATAAGCACGAGCAACTTTTTGCTCGCCTGTACGCATAAGCGCAAGTTCAACTTGATCTTGAATTTCTTCAATATGGATGGTTCCGCCAGACGGTAAACGGCGGTTGAATGTGTTCAACACCATTTCAGTCAGTTGTTCGATCCGATCATGAATGCGGCTTGAATCGGCGCTTTGTTGACCTTCTACAGCCAAAAACGCTTTGCCAATTGCAACTGCAATTTTTTCAGCATCAAAAGCGGCAACATCACCAGTGCGTTTAATCACTTGTAATTGACCAGGGGTTGAGGTGATTACGCTCATGTCAGCATAGCTCCATTGTCATCTATTGTTATGTTTATGGACCATTAAACTGGGCAAAATTTAGGCCGCAGTGATTGAGGAATAAACACAAGACTTAGTGGTTTAAAATTGAATTGAACACAAGATACGGGAAAATTGAGGGTAGATCAATATTGACTTTTTCTTTTAAATTTTGGCTGATTTGGAATTAAGATTTATCTCAAAAATACCGATTTTTGTCCTTTAGGCTATAAGCCTTATCAGGCAAGGGCATAGCATAGCAAAGCTCGGAAAAACTGCTTATAGATAACTTTGTGGATAACTTTAAAAGTTAAGAGATAATTTTTCTAAATCAAGCAAGGGCTTGATCTAGTGCAAAAAAAACCATTTTGTAACCTAATATTTTTTAAACCTATTTAAAAATCACTAAAATTAGAAAAGTACTATAAATTCAATGATTAATAAAAATATAACAAAATACTACGCAGATGTATCAGTTTGGTGAACAGTATCTTGTTTACAATGTAAACGTGTGTATATTGCAAACTATATCAAGACCTATCTCTCAGATTTTAAAAGGATAGGTTGAATCCAATAAAGGGACAGATTATGAGTCAAGAAGAAAAGTTACCAAAAATTTTAATTGTTGAAGATGATGAACGTCTTGCACGACTTACGCAGGAATACTTAATTCGTAATGGTTTAGAAGTTGGGGTAGAACCAGATGGCAACCGCGCGATTCGCCGTATTATTGCCGAGCAACCAGATCTTGTGGTGCTCGATGTGATGTTACCAGGTGCCGATGGTTTAACCATTTGTCGTGAGGTTCGTCCACATTATCACCAACCGATTTTGATGTTGACTGCACGTACCGAAGATATGGATCAAGTGCTTGGTCTGGAAATGGGTGCCGATGACTATGTTGCAAAACCTGTGCAGCCGCGCGTATTGTTGGCGCGTATTCGTGCTTTATTACGCCGTACCGACAAAGTGACTGAAGATGAAGTCGCACAGCGCATTGAATTTGATGATTTAGTGATTGATAACGGCGGCCGTTCTGTGACTTTAAATGGTGAATTGGTTGATTTCACCAGCGCAGAATATGACTTATTATGGTTATTGGCTTCGAATGCAGGGCGTATTTTATCTCGTGAAGATATTTTTGAGCGTCTGCGGGGCATTGAATATGATGGTCAAGACCGTTCAATTGATGTGCGTATTTCGCGTATTCGTCCAAAAATTGGTGATGATCCTGAGAATCCAAAACGTATTAAAACTGTGCGCAGTAAAGGTTATTTGTTCGTTAAAGAAACCAACGGCATGTAATATGCATTTTTACTGACTCAAATAATATCGACTCAAATATAAAGTAAGTCACATAGGACAGGTTTTGTGCTTAAACACAGTATATTCTTGCGCATATATGCAGGATTGGTGATCTTAGTTGCAGTAGTTGCCATTTTGGCGTACTTATTGGTGCAAATCATCAACTATCAGCGTGCGCAAGAATATCGTGAGTCTTTAACTGATGGTATGGCTTATATTATTAGTGAAGGGATTGCACGACAGCAAAACGAACAGCAAAAGAAAGACTGGATTTCTGATGCATCGGATTTGCTAGAATTGCCCATCTATTATGTGCAGGCAGACAAAGTAGATTTGTCGCGCACAGAGCTTCGACGGATTAAAGAACGTAAAGCCGCTGTGCGCTATGATGCCGAAAATATGATTGCCTATATTATTTTGGGCATGAAAGATGATCCAACTCATTATTTATATATCAAGGCAGATAAAATCACAGAACGGCAAATGAAAGCATTGCCGATTTTTGTTTTAGATTATTTGGTGTATTACCCGGGTCAGGAAAAAGAATATCTGGCCAAAATTCAGCAGCACTTTTCTTATCCAGTCAATATTAAAAATATTCAGGAACTTCCACTCGATTCAGAACAGATTGGTCGTTTAAGACTCGATCACAGCATTATTTTATATCGTGACAATGCCACTGTGCGTGGTACAACCATCTCGATTGTGTCACCGATGCCAAACTCCCCCTCAGAAGTTTTGGTTTTAGGGCCTGTACCGTTATTTAACTGGATGCCATTCCAGTTGGCAGCAGGCATTACCTTGCTCAGTATGTTTATGTTGAGTTTAGGGGTTTATGGTCTGATCTTGCCTATGCAGCGTAAGATTCGCCAAGTGAACTATGCCTTAAACCGTACCAAATCGGGCGATTTAAACATGCGTTTGCCTGTAGATGGCACAGATGAAATGGCAAGTTTGGCATCTAGTTATAACAGCATGTCCGACCATATTCAGCGTTTGATTGAGGCGCAGCGTGAACTGATGCGCGCTGTATCGCATGAGCTGCGCACGCCTGTGGCACGTATCCGTTTTGGTATGGAAATGCTGGCAGAAGAAGATGATTATGAATACCGCTTACAGCAAGTCGAAATGATTGATAAAGACATCGAGGCTTTAAACACCTTGATTGATGAGATCATGACTTATGCCAAGCTTGAACAGGGCATGCCATCTTTAGAGATTGAAAAAATTGTTTTGGTGGAAGTGCTAGAGCAGGTAGTTACGGAAACCGAAGCGCTGAAAACTCAAAAAGATATTCAGTTGCTTGCACCACCTGTAACTTTGGAAGTGGAAGCTGAACGCCGTTACCTGCATCGTGTGATACAGAATTTGGTGGGCAATGCAGTCCGTTACTGTGATCATAAAATTTTGATCAGTGGCGGCATTAACGAGCAAGGCATGGCCTATGTTTGTGTGGAAGATGATGGGCCAGGGATTCCTGAACAAGACCGTGCACGTGTATTTGAAGCCTTTGCCCGTTTGGATGACAGCCGTACCCGCGCTTCAGGTGGTTACGGTTTAGGATTATCTATTGTGAGCCGCATTGCTTATTGGTTTGGTGGGAAAGTTGAAGTCGATCAGAGTCCGAACTTGGGCGGTGCACGTTTTACGATGGTTTGGCCGGCCAAACGGTTTCGTAAGCCAAGAAAAAAAACCGCAGCAGAGAAAGAAAAAACTACCGATTCATTGACTTGATTTGAGTGCAACAAAACTAATTTCAGGCATAAAAAAACCAGTGCAGTTCAAGGCACTGGTTTTTTTATCGTTTTTTAAATATCTAAGCTGATCAATTTACAGCTTAGTGCGATTCTTTATATTGCTGATCGGCCTGTTCAAAACGGTCTGTCACTTCATGACTTGGTGCTTTGCCCAATAAACTCACCACCACAATCGCAATCCAAGAACACACAAAACCTGGAATAATTTCATAAATACCCGTATCTGCCCAAAGGTTTTTCCAAAGTATCACCATTAGTGCGCCAACAACCATCCCCGCCAATGCACCATTTAAAGTCATGCGTTTCCAGAACAAAGACAAAATAATCAGTGGGCCAAATGCTGCACCGAAGCCTGCCCAAGCATAAGAAACCAATCCCAAGACTTTTGATTCAGGATTGCCTGCCATCCAAATAGCAAGCAGTGCAATCATGAGAACCATGCCACGTCCGACCCAGACCAATTCATTTTGTGAAGCGTTTTTGCGTAGGAAAGATTTGTAAAAATCTTCAGTTAAAGTACTTGAGCAGACCAAAAGTTGACAGCTTAGGGTACTCATCACAGCAGCTAAAATTGCAGCCAGTACCACACCTGCTACCCACGGATTAAACAGAATTTTAGTCAGTTCCATAAATACTGTTTCAGGGTTGGCATTGACCACACCTGCCAGTTCAGGATGTTGTTGGAAGTAGGCGATACCAAAAAAGCCTGCAGCCACCGCACCGCCTAAACATAATGTCATCCATGTCATGCCAATGCGACGTGCATTCGGAATAGACTTGACTGAATCAACCGCCATAAAACGCACTAAAATATGTGGCTGTCCAAAATAGCCTAATCCCCATGCCATGAGTGAAATGATTGCTACCCAGCTTAAATCACCGACTAAATTCAGCGCCTGCGGGCGAGCTGCTTCTAAAGCAAGTGTAACTTGGCTTAGGTCAGAAAAGCTGAGCAGGGTAATGATTGGGGTTAGCAAGAGCGCAAAAATCATCAAGCCAGCCTGAATGGTGTCCGTCCAACTGACTGCCAAGAAACCACCAATAAATACATAGCTAATGGTCGCGATGGCACTAATCCACAATGCAGTGCTGTAAGGCAAATCAAACATACTTTCAAATAAGCGCGCCCCAGCGACCATGCCCGAAGCACAATAAATTGCAAAGAAAACTAGAATTACGCAGGCAGATACAATCCTTAAGATTTTTCTTTGATCATTAAAACGATTTGAAAAATAATCAGGCAAAGTCAGTGCATTGTGCTGTACTTCGGTGTGTACCCGTAAACGACCTGCCACCAAAAGCCAGTTTAACCATGCGCCAATAATCAGACCAATCGCAATCCAAATTTCAGACAAACCTGAAAGATAAATGGCGCCGGGCAAGCCCATCAGCAACCAACCACTCATATCGGATGCGCCTGCAGAAAGTGCGGTAACAAAACTGCCAAGACGACGACCACCTAAAATGTAGTCCGAGAAATTTCGAGTCGCGCGATAAGCCAATAAACCAATCACAATCATGGCGACAATATAAAACAGGAAAGTAATAATGGTGGGGTTGAGTGCGCTCATAGAGTATCCATTTGGGTTTTGGACAGTCGATTAAAATACAGACCGCTGCTAGACGTGAGTCACTCAATTTTGTGAGTGCAGACTTCTCATTTGCGGTGTTGATTTCATCAATAAACGCGAAATTTAACCATACATTAAAAAATATTTCAGATTTTTTTCTGCATACGCATAAAAATAGGCAGCTTGAAAGCTGCCTATCATCTTGATGTTTATCTGATTTGCTTAAGGATTATTACGCCCCATAACACCACGAATGGTATTCAAGACATCTGCAGGTAAGACCACAGTTTTGGCATTGTTAGATTTCGCCATATCTTGCATGGCTTTTACGTATTGCTCACCCAATAAGTACGCCACAGGAATTTCTTTATCACCCACCGCAGAGCTGACCATTTCAATGGCACGTTGTGAAGATTCTGCCAATACTACTTGCGCTTCTGCATCACGACGTGAAGCTTCCAAACGACCATCGGCTTCTAAAATAGCCGCTTGTTTTTCACCATCAGCTTTGGTTACGGTAGCACGACGCTGACGTTCTGCTGCAGCTTGTTCTTCCATCGCTGCTTGCATGGTGTGTGATGGTTTAATATCCTGAATTTCTACTGTTTTAAGAGTAATCCCCCAGTCTGAAATATCATCAGAAATGGCTGCTTTGAGCTTGGCTTTAATGTGATCACGTGAAGACAAGGCATCATCCAAATCCATTTCACCTACAATAGAACGCAATGAGGTTTGAACAAGGTTTTGAATTGCCCAAGTATAGTTTTCAATACCATACACTGCTTTTTCAGGAGTCGTGAGGTTAATGTACGCAACCGCATTCATAAGAAGAACTGCGTTGTCACGGGTGATGACTTCCTGAGATGGAATATCTAATACAATATCTTTGGTGGTGACTTTATAGGCCACTTCATCGACATAAGGAATGACGAAGTTGAGTCCCGGTGCAAGTGTGGTGTGGTATTTACCCAGACGTTGCACAATCCATTTATAACCTTGCGGAACAATTCGCACGCCTTTAAAAATCGTAATTCCAACAAAGGCTAAAATCGCTAAAACAATAATAGATCCACCAGACATTTTAATTTCTCACTTTTTCGTTGTCATGTGCGCTGTGATGCGGCTGCACCACTAAATCATTTCCCAAAATATCAATCACGCGAATCCGATCTCCCACTTGCACAGGGCTCGTGGTGCGGCAGTTCCATTCGTCTGAACCAAGTACAGGCATGGGGAAACGGACTTTAATTTGATCATGTTCCAAGTTGGTTTGAATGACCATGCCAATTTGTCCAATGGTGGCTTCGCGTGATAAGCCTGCTTTGGTTTTATCGGTAGATAAGGGTTTTATAAATTTAAACCACGCCAAGGTACACAGTACCGATAAGATAATCCACATCACCAATTGGGTAGTGGTGCCCATCATGGGGAACATCCAGTATAAAATACCGACCATGATTGCCCCAATGCCAAACCATAAAGCGGCAAACGCAGGCAAGAGCAGTTCTGAAAGCATTAACAAAACGCCTAGTACAAACCAGTGCCAAGGTTCAAGAACGAATTCCATACATCTACTCGCGTATTTTTTACGATTGGTTGATTCTAGTTGCTTAGAGAAACGCATCGACTTAAAAGATGCGCTCTCATCACTTTAACAGATCAATAAGTTTATGAATATTAAAAAAATCACTGAATCCTAAAATTTCGGACGCGGTGCAGGTTTCAGCGCGGCAGGTGATTTTTTAAAGTTGGTGATGGCTTGCTGAATTGCTTTGACCTGTAATTGGGCGGCTTTTTCACCTTCTAAAATGGTTTGGTTACTGGCTTTTAAATCCAGTGTGCCAATATGTCCAACTTTCGGTTGAATCACGATATTGGCTTGTGCCAATTCCTGATGAATACTTTGCTGCCCCATAATGTTTAAAGTTTGATCGAGTAAGCCCCACATGCTGACAGGTTGATTGCCTGTAGGACGCGCAGAAATATCTACCGCAATGACTAAATCGGCGCCCATCGCTTTAGCCGTTTGTACGGGAATCGGGCTGACCAAGCCACCATCAACATATTGCGTTCCGCCAATGGTGGCAGGCACAAAAACATTCGGAATACTGCAAGAGGCGCGTACAGCTTGACCTGCATTACCTTTAATAAAGTCGGCTTTACGTCCATTATCTAAACGTGTGGCAACGGCAGCAAAACGAATTGGAAATTTTTCAATTGGTTTATTCGCCACGTGTTGATTGACGAAGTCTTGTAACTTTTGACCTGCAATAAAACCCTGACGGTTTAAGGTTAAATCACGAATGTCGGATTCTTTAAAGGTCAGGGCAATATGTTGGAGCTGATAAGGACTTTTTCCGCTGGCATATAAACTGCCGACAAAGCTGCCTGCACTGGTGCCTGTGACAATTTTGGGTTTAATCCCGTGAGATTCTAAAACTTTAATGACGCCAATATGTGCAAAGCCTTTGGCACCGCCGCCACCTAAAGCCAGTGCAATCACAGGCTCACGTGCTTGGATAGGTGTGGTGCTTGGCGGTGTTTTTGTTGTTTTGTCGCAGCCAGCCAAAGTTAGCGCAAGTACACCTACTAAAGAATAACGAATCAGTTGCATATCAAATCTAAATTTAGATCAAAGAATATTGCGCCCATCTGAACAAAAAATAGAAACTTTGACTAGCCCTTTTTCAAAAGCTTTTGTAACGGTTTTGCCAACCACTGCGGATTTTTAGCCGAAAATTTGCCGTTATAGTGCGCATAAATGGCATCTAAATCTTGAGCATAATCGCCCGTAGGATGAAACACGCCCAAAATATGAATAGTTTTGTGCGCATAATCAAAAGAGAACATTACAATTGGAATATTGGCACCGTAGGCAATATGGTAAAAGCCACTGCGGATATTTTCGGCTTGTTTGCGGGTACCTTCGGGCGCCATGCCAATCCAGATTTTTTCTTTTTTTCGTATAATCTCAACAATATCTTGAGTATGTCCTTGTGGAGAATGTCGCACCACAGGAATTACCCCAATCCAGTTTAAAAGTGGCTTGAGCGGGGTTTTAAATAAAGTGTGCTTACCAAAAATGGTAATTTGAATACCTAAACCGAGTAGAGCGGTAAAACCATGCCACGCATCAATATTTGACGTATGCGGAGAAATAATCGCGACTGCTTTGGGCAAGTTAGGAAATTCGCCCACCATTTGCCAGCCTTGCGCCAAAAAAATATTTTTAAATAAAGCACGACTGCTGGCTGTTCCACGTTGTGGAACTTGGTCGGGTAACTGTGGAAATTGCCGTGCACTGCGTGCAAAAGGATTGCTGAGTTTCATGAATGCGATGTCATCCTGACGTGCGTGATTAACAACAATAAATACCCAATATCATGACGCATGAATCTAAATCTATTCAAGATATTAGACTTTCGCTTTGTCTGATTCATTGGCAAAATAGTCGAAATCTGAATGTGAAAGTGATGAAAAATAACAATCCATTATTCAAAATTTTAGTGCAGTACTGCGTTATTTTGATCCTATTGCCCATATTTTAAATTGAGAAACCATGCCCAATTTGCGCCAAACTTATTTATTGTTATTTTCTCTGTATTGGGCGCAGGGCTTGCCTGTTGGCTTTATGACCCATGCCTTGCCTGTGATTTTACGTGCGCAAGGTGTGTCTTTGGCACACATTGGCGGTTTTGGTTTGTTAATGCTGCCGTGGTCAATAAAAGTATTTTGGGCGCCATTGGTGGATCGTTTTGGGCATACATATTTGGGGCATTATCGTAGCTGGATTTTGCCGTGCCAATGGTTGAGTGTTTTGGTGTTGATCGGACTGTCCTTTTTACCGATTGAGTCCTTAAATCATCCTATATATTTGTGGGTGTTTTTTGTGGCTTTGCTCAGTATGAATTTGGTCGGTGCAACCCAAGATATTGCCACCGATGGTTTGGCGGTCAATATTTTACAAGCCAAACAGCAACATTGGGGTAATACCTTTCAGGTGGTTGGTTCACGACTGGGCTTTATTGTGGGTGGTGGTGCAATTCTGTGGGCATTGGATTGGCTAGATTGGCAAAAAACTTTCTTAATTTTAGCGGGATTGGTGTTTTTAAATACCTTGCCAATTTTAATGTTTAAAGAGCCACAACATGCTGCTAAACAAGTGCTTGTTCAAGCTCAAAGTAAAATGTCATTTCACGCACGTCTTGCTGCGATTCGTGAATATCTGCGCTATTTTGTGGAAACGCCTGTACTGTACGCATGGCTATGGGTGTTACTCAGCTTTAAAATTGCCGATGGTTTGGCTGGCCCTTTATTAAAACCTTTAATGGTAGATTTAGGCTTAAGCTTTTCTCAAATTGGCATTTACGTGACCATGTTGGGGGCAATGGCCGCTTTGTTGGGTGCAGGCATCGCAGGGTTGATGCTGAAATGGTGGTCTAGAGCGCATGCCCTCATCATTTTTTCTGTGCTTAAAATTTTGAGTTTAGCGGCCTATGCTTATTTGGCGGGCTTATATGAACAACAAGTTGATGTTGCACACTGGCTGATTTATAGCATTAATGCTGCAGAAGATTTGTGCTCTGCCATGTTACTTGTGGTGATGCTGACCTTGATTATGCAGTACAGCCGTAAACAATACGCAGGGACCGACTTTACATTTCAGGTTGCGATTATGGCGACTGTGAGCGGGGTACTCTATACCCTGAGTGGAATCTTAGGCGATGCTTTAGGCTACGCGAATTACTTGCTGTTGATTTGTGTTGTTGCGATTTTTTGTATTGTACCGATTTGGAAATGGGCAAAGCTTGCGAAAAGTACTCATTCATCTGCACTAGAAGAAGATAGGTCATCAAGACAGGCTTAAACCACTTTAAAAAATACATTGAGTGAAAAAATAAAAGCGACCCTTAAAGAGTCGCTGGAGTATAAAAGGTATCCACATTGAAGTAGATACCGATCTCGTTTTTGTGATTTTCAAAAATTATTATTTGCGCTTTCAGTGCTTCACTTCGGCAGCGCAGGCAGTATAACTTTAAATTATGACAATCCTGCGACAGTTTAAGTCGCATAGAGATGTGTTGCAGGTAAAATCAGCATATTCTAGCTGCGGTATGGGGTATTGATTGCCTGTGTCCATTGTTGGTGATTACAACGCGGGCAGACTTCATTGGCATGTTTAAGTAAACGGACATGCCCGCAATACATGCAGGCATAATAAGTGTGTGGCGCTATGCGGTACGCGAGTTGGCAAGCTTTAGGAAATAAGGGTAAACCATAGCGTGTGGCATCGCCATGAAAAAACAACATGCTGAATTTGCCATCACTTTCTAGTAAGCCGACACGTACTTGCCCCAAATGCTCCACACCTTGTTGGCGCATTTCGGCAAAGAATTCATCATGCGACATTTTGCCGTATTTAATTTTTTCTAAGACCAGTTCGCCATTTTCTACAATATACAGCGATTTACCTTCAATCAAATCTTCAAAGGGTTGGTATTTCATCATGAGCCATGTGGTCAGGCGATACATCCCAATCACCACTGTCATCACCACCAAGGCGTGTACCAAAGGTAAATCTTCAGTGAACATGGGGTCGCCCGCAATAGAACCGAGCGATAAAATAATGGCCAATTCAAAAATAGAAAGCTGGCGTACTCCGCGTTTCCCTGTAAGGCGCAAAAATAGAATAATCATGCTAAACATGAGTGCCGCACGAATCATTAATTCAGCAACAAATGTCCATGTGGTGTCGTGAATAAAGATGGTAAACCAATCCATAGATTGTCTATTTTGTTATTTTGATGCTTGATACTATGCTTAAAGTGAGTGGGTAAAATAGTGGTTTTGAGTAAACAACTGCAATTATTTGAGTGGTTTAGGAAAATAAAAAATTTGTTATGATGGCTAAAAACTATAAATACCAAAAATAATGAATCAGAAAATGAATTCACAACTCTTACAATTTGCCAAATCTATGCGCCATGCTGCTACGGATGCTGAAAATTTGCTGTGGCAGCGACTTTGTGCCAAGCGTTTTATGAATCTTAAATTCCGTCGAGATCGGAAGAGCGTCGTGTAGGGAAAGAGTGTCTTCGCCTGTGTAGATC
>ERZ650312.1856-NODE-1856-length-11845-cov-10.495759_pt1 | contig 11845 bp, 11 predicted proteins | sample MGYA00376248_ERZ650312 | MGnify/ENA primary metagenome ERZ650312 (study PRJEB26733, sample SAMN07839316) | wastewater metagenome | biome: urban; feature: wastewater treatment plant; material: waste water | place: USA: North Carolina | collected 2016-07-28 ... | reverse complement strand
TTATCTTCTCACTATATTGTATTCGATCGAATACAATATGCAAGTAATCTATACGGACATCCATTAATTTCGTATAACAGCCATTATGTTAAATAATTTCATTTGACATCTTTTCTTTTACAGTTTTTAAAGATATTTCTAGATTAGTTACTTTTTCATTAATCATATCTTTGACATTCATAGCAAAGGTATCGACAGCTGTGTGCATTTTTTTAGCATCATCTTTCCGTATAAATGGTGTTATAAAAGGAAGAGCAACCAATATGAAAGGAACAAAAGGGATCATTTTCCAGTCAAAATCAGTTTCCTTGTGATCATCGATCTTAGGATCTTTTTTTCTTCCATATCCAGTAGATATTTGCATTCCTATATGTTCAGCAATAAAGTTATATTGTTGTAATGCATTTTTTTCAGAAGTATTACCTAACTCATTAATTTCTTTTATTATTTTTTCAGATGAGGATGATAGTTCATTTTGTAGTTCAGATGAATTAAAACCAAAAAAACCAAGATCATCATCAATTTTTTTATGCTGTTTAGCTTGCCATGTTCTCAGTTTTTCTAACATTACTTCTTTACAGTGTTGTGGGATACGTAAGACTAGAGAATCTACAAGATCAATCAACGATTGTTTTTCAACTATTTCTTTACCAAATGGAATTATCTCTCCACCACGTGTTTTTTTGTGCTCACTACATACAGGGATAATGGCAATGTTATTTCCAAGTTCATGAGCAATCACTTGAATAAATTCAGCTTCTTCCTCTTCTGTTAGAGAGTCTGCTTTTGTTAATACGATACTAACTTTATAATTTTCATCTATAAGTTTTTTTACAATTTTAGAGTCAGCATCCTGTATACGCCCTCCAGAAGCAGCAATACAATAAAAAATAGAGTGAAACCAATCCGATGCAGGTTTATCTATTCCTCTTTTTTTTAACTCAGTATTAAGCTCTTTCAGCCACTGTTCTTCTTTGCCAACTTCTAGTCCCCAAGAATCATAGATTTTTACAGACATATCTTTTATTTTATGATTAATTTCATGAAAACCATTTGTTGTAACTGGTCGACCAATTCCTGATTTTGCTACTTCTGAACCAAATAAGTAATTGATTAAGCTACTTTTACCAACACCTGTTTGTCCAATAATTGCAATATTATAGTTTGTATTAGTCATTTTTATTTCCCTTCGCTTGTTTCAAATACTCCATAAAAATTTTCATTAAATTATCATCAAAATTTTTCATGAAGGAGCTATCATCAAAATGATCTAACCCTAACTCGGTTAATTTTGCACATGCCTCTGAAACTGCAAAGCCAAAAGCAGAAGTAATAGATGCCGCTACGGAACCATTAATTGTTCCACCTACAGCTGTTCCGACACCTGGGAAAAACTTTAGAATTTGACTAACCAAATATTTTCCAGCTATTGGTAAAGACGAAGCTATTGCTGTTTGAATAATTGCTGATACGCTATCAACAGCGCGATCTAAATTATATATATATAGTATTCTTGCCAATAACTTTGATTGATTAGCTAATAAAAGTGGTGCACTGGATGCTGGTATTGGAGCAAATCCAGTTGCAAAAGCTAATGTTGTATGCTGAATAATGGCATTTTTTGCATGTTCTCTTTTTTCTTTAAGGCTATTTTTTTGAGCAGCAACAAAAGCAGTTTTTAAAGCATTTGGTAATTGACTAGTACTCCATGAAATAAGTTTTTCCAATTCCATTCCATGTAAATTTTCTTTAATTGTTGTTTCAAAGATTTGAATCTTTGGAAACTCATTTAAAATTGCTGTTTTTAACAAGCTTGCATCATCGTCACTAACTAAATCTGCTTTAGTTAAAACTATTGAAATAGGTATATCTGAAAGTTCTATTTTCCGAATGATATTAATATCAAAATCTGTAATTCGAGAACCTATTGTTTGTATGCAGTACCATACTAAATGAGGCTTATCTTCAATTGAGTTTTGTGTTTCACTACAAAGTTCAATAACTTCTTTTTGGAAAAGTGATTCTTGCTCAGAACCAATTTCATACCCTTTACTATCAAAGAGAACAATTGGAATATTTGGTGACGTAAATTTATTTATATGCTGTGTTATAGGTTTACCGACTCCAGTAGCTGCTATATCTTCACCAAAGCATAAATTTAGTAAAGAACTTTTACCGACTCCAGTACCACCAACTAAAAGAATATTTGGTTTTTCTATATTTTTCTTCAGTGAGTCAAATGCCATATTTAACTCTTCTTGAAAATTACTAGACATATAGTCCCCATAGTTTGTAATTATTTAAGAATATTGAATATTCTACCTTTTTATTTCTTTGAAAATATATGGATATTAATAATTTCAGCTAAATTTGACCTATGCAATATTTTGTTTATTAATTAACCCGAATCCTGTTTAAGCCATTGATCCCATAATTTGAATTTTTGGCTTATTTTGATGGGTAAGTTGATATGCGCATAACGATGCATAGATTCCACTGAGAAATCCAGAAATACTACGTGATTTGCTTGTAACCAGATTGTATTGACCTTTCAATAAGCTGAATAAGGTTTCTATTTTATTGCGCTGTTTCAAGTGATATCCATCAGATTCAGAAAGCTGTATAGACTGCATGTTCTTTCGATGATAGGTAATTAAATCAATACCTTGATCTTTTAATCTATGCTTCGTTTCCTGACTGATATAGCCACGATCTCCATACAGCTTTGCTTCCATACCTTTAACCAATTCCTCAACCATTTTGATGTCGGCTATATGTCCATTGGATAAAGCAGAGCAAGCTATTTCTCCAAATTGATTCATCACAATATGTAATTTACAGCCATAAAACCATCCCATTGAGCTTTTACCACGAGATGCGATTTTTGCTAATGATTTATGACGCTGGATGCGTTGATTTTTACAAACTGGCAGAGTCGTTGAATCAATCCATAAATATTGACTCTGTTGACCTTTCGTCAAAGCTACATGTAAAGCATGTAGCGCCAATTGATGCATATTGATCAGGTGGATCATCCTTTGGTAACAGGGTAAGCTTTTAAATAAATGTCTTTTATCCTGTTTCAACCACGAGAAGAATGCTTTGAAATTATTGAAATGAGAGCATTTATACCAAACAGCGATAAAGATGATTTCTGAAATAGTTAATTGTGCAGCTCGGATTCTTGAGTAGCGACAGCTTTGCTTGAGGAATTTCCAATAAGTTGCTTCAAATTTAATAAAGAAATCATCAATTACACAGAATAATTGGGTACTATTAAACATCAGGACTAGAGTTGTGAGTTTTGTGTGGTAACTCAACTGATGGCTCTAGTCCGCTTATTTTTCAAGTCAATTTCTTATCCGAGATTCGGGTTAATTAGATTTTCTAAAATTAACATAATACACCTTATACGCAATACTTTTTAAATTGTGTTATAATTCAATGTATTGACATCAATTTTATAGCCCACTCACCCTCGAATGGGCTTTTTTTATGATTGTTCATGTTCCACGCCTATTATTTAAGCAATGTTTCACAAGTTTGATTAGCTCAGTTGAATAGTTAGGATACCTCCCCTTTCTCTTCTTAGCATCCATTATTGTGGCTAGGATCGCTACTTTTTGATACTCAGTATATTAATAATAAAGCATTGACCCAATTTACAAGGTTACAGTAACCTTACTGTAAATAGATAACAGCAAGTTACAGGGTGTGTAACGCATGAAAAAAATGAGGGTGGGGGAGCTTGCGACACTTTACGGAATCAATCGGCAAAGTATTTACAAGCGTATAAAAAAAGGAGAAATCTCTAAGTCTGCGGATGGCTTGATAGATTTTTCGGAAGCTTTACGTGTGCTTGGTGAACCCTCCGATAGGGGAGTATCTGTAACGCATATACAGCAACAGGTTACAGAAAAAGAGACAGGGAGTTACACCTTGCGGTTACAGGTGGATATGCTTGAAAAACAGGTAAAAAAGCTAGAAGAAAATGAACTTTTTTTAAAGGATCAGATCACGACTAAAGATCAAAGCATCCACCTTTTGCAGACCTTGCTTTCAGCACCAAAGCCAGCAGATGTAAGTATCAAGCAAGAAGATACTATCCAAGACCATCCCCTGGTTCTTAGTGAGTCAAAAATCCCAGAAACATCCGTAGATTCAAGGGAAAAGCAAACGGTCATTGCGCCAAAACCACATAGAAAGGGGCTTTTGGGACGTGTGCTAGGTGCAGTTTTTGATAGTTAATTTTTTGATTTCAATATAAAATATAATAACTTATAAGAGGGTGAGAAATGAAAAAGATAATTTTATCAAGTCTATGCTTTTTGACTTTTTCTGCACATGGTGCGATGACGGATGAAGCCCTTATGCGAGAGTGTACTCCTGCAGGTGAAACTGCTGTTCACGCTAGTCGAGCACGACAAGCAGGTGTTTCAAAAGAAGTTTTTTATGCTGACGCGAAGAAAAAGTACGGTACTGACTACACTTGGGTATATAGAGAAGGAGTCATCGATGTGGCTTTTAAAGCACCGATAAAAGCGACTCCTGAAGCAAAAGAGAAGATTACACGAGAAATTTTCGATCATGCTTTTGCTACATGCATCGAGTTCAATCGAGAGCTTGGTCGATAAAAAAAAACAGCCCTTAAAGGGCTGTTTTTTTTGGTGGTTGGAAGCCCACACTTATAAGAAAAGGGTGCAATTTTCGAAATTGAGCTTCATCTAGAAGCATATCAGCAAGTCTTCTTGTAAAGTCCTCTGTGGACTCACCTACTTTTGCATACTCGCTACCAACTTCATGTAGGCCTGAAAGCTTGTGAGCGAAAAGATGTCTCTGAGCGTCTGTAAGCTTTTCAAAGAGATCCTGTGTATCAGGATCACGGGCTTGGGGCTTCTTCTGTGTAGGCTTCATTTTCATGCGGAAATCGAATCCTGATACACGAACCCCCTTTTTTTTCTGCTCGTAGGATACTGTGATATCCGTGTGCTTGTTGATCTGTGACACAGCGACATCAAGGACAAATTTTTTAAAATTGCTCATCGTACGGTATTCAGTCGCGTCTAAGCCGATCTTGTCTCGAAAATCTTCCAAGTCAAAGCTTACCTTTCCGATGCTTTTCCATGCGATCAAAAGCTCGTATAAACGTATTGCATACTTACTTGTCAGGTGACTTATCTGCTCGATGTCGTAGCTCGTAAAGTGCTTTTCTAGGCGTGTGATCAACGGAGCGATGATAGGAGAAAAGCGGATATCTACGCTCGCTGTGCCGTCTTGATAGGCGATATCACTCACCCATCGGCTACGATGATGCTTTACACCCTTCTCATGCAAAGAAACAAAGGAAAAATAACGGAAAAAAAGCGTCTCGGACGCAGACTTTAGAGCTTTATATGCAGCCTGCCTTTCTCCACCAAAAGTCTCGATGTATTTTGAAGCGTGGACAGTGAGATGGCTGTCAGAAGTGATGCCTGTGCCAGTTTCTCTAGCTTCTGTGATGGCTAAGATGATAAGTCGTTGCTCGACAACATCCAGCTTAAAGCTGGCGTTAATAAGCGCGTTATCTTTTACTACAAGACTACCCATATTTTTACCTTTTAAAATTTGTTTTTTCATTACTAGGGCTTTGTTGTCTTGATAGCGTATAAGATATAATCAACTAGTCAGATTGTCAACCTACTTTAAGATAGATGGATTGTTAATCTATCGAAGTGGTAACTTTTTCTAGTCGAAGTGGTAACTTTTTCTAGTCGAAGTGGTAACTTTTTCTAGTCGAATGTCCTCTGTATAGCTTGCTAGGCTTGCATTTCAGCCTGTCTAAAAGCATTTAAAAGCATTAAAAATAATTAAAAGCCCAATCACTATCAAAAGCAGGGTATGAAAACTGCCCTATGTACTCGCTTCGCTCGTACTCTAGTGCAAGTCGGACAAGCCGACTTGCTTGGGGGCAGTTTTAGCAAAAATAGTTCTAGACAAAAAAAGCAAAAGCAAAAGCGACTATGATTTCGCTACGCTCAGAAGCTTTATGCTCGCTTCGCTCGTCTAGACACAAAGGCCAGTGAAAAAAATAAAAATTTTCTAGATGCAAAATATTTTAAAAACGGTTTTTCAGAGGGTCGAGGCGCAAATTTTCTTTGTGTCAGCTCGTAGACACTCGCTTAAATATTTTTTTTGAAAAATATACTGTGTCCAAAGACTGAAACAATGGTGACACAGTAGATAGACACAGTAGTCAGACACACTTGATTGACTTGAGTTTGTGACTTAAACGGTAACGCCACCGCTACGCTACCCTCTAAAACCTGCGCTATCGCTGGGTTTTAGCCCGAAAGGGTTCGGGACGGGTTGGCTAGATCGCTAGGGCGATCTTACCTACACCGAAGCCCCCGTCTGCGCGCCTGCGGCGCACGACCACCCCCTTTCTGACAAGTGGGGAGCTTCTTCGCTACGCAAAGAACTCCCCGACTTGCTTCACCGAAAGAGGGTGGTCGTGCGCTTCGCTTCGACGGGGGTGGCGTTGCCCCCACTGCGGAGTAAGATCTCGGCTCGCTTCGCTTGCTCGACGCTTACTCCTTGCGGCTCCCCCACGGCCTCTCTCGCTGGGGCTTCGAGGCTGCTTCGCTTTCGCTCGCACTCCTTCGGAGCTTGCGACCGCTTGGGGCGGTCGGTCACGGCATCAACTGGCTTCACCTAAAAAATGGCATTTACATCCGCTTAAAAACTCATATTATTTTCGGTCAATGTTTTAATTCATTGAAAAATAACAATATTTTTATTGAAATGATTTTTTTTTGATCATAGACTGTGTCCATACACTGTGCCAAATATATGAGACCTATATGAAATGGCTCTTACTTGCTGTCTTTGTCCTTATCTTGCTTTTCATCCCTGAGATATCTCAGGCTCTAGAAGTCTTTTTCTCACATCCTTTCCGCTTTGCCCTAGCGCTGATCTTAGGGATGATCTTTTACGGGTGGATGACTTTCAAAAAAGAGGGCGAAGAGCTTCCAGGCTTTCTGAAACTTCTTTTTTTCGGGACAAATGGCCTTTTTTTTATCGCTTGGGGCGTAGCTTTTTTCTTTGGTAAAGCAGGATGGTCTGACGCCCTTGCTCATGGCGGGTTTTTGGTGCTTGGGATGCTTGTAATAGCTTTGCTTGAGCGTCTTTATGTACCTTTTACAGAAAAATTTCTGTCTTTCTTCACTAAAAAAGCAGGGACAGAAAGGGATCACTTGACGGATGTACGAGAAGTCGCAAAGGAAGCTGAAAAAAAGCAAAGTGCACCATCTTTTAACCCTGAAAATTTTTATAAAGCGGGCAGTTTCTTTCTCGGTCTCGATGAGAAAGGCGAGCCGATCTACTGGGAAGGTGACCTGCCTCACTGCCAAATAGTCGGGACTTCGGGCGCAGGGAAAGGTCGAGCCATCGGGACGATCGTCGCTCAGTGTGCTTTGGCAGGTCAGCCTTGCTTTATCTTTGATCCGAAAGACGACGAATATGGGGCAGCCCAAGCCAAAAAAGCGGCCGATGATGCGGGGTTGCCTTACTACTACATCGACTTACGGAAAAAAAAGCCACAATTTTCGATCTTCGAAGGGTGTGATCAAGATCAGCTTGAGGAGCTTTTAGTTGCGGGGTTTGAGCTTGGAGAGAAAGGAGAAGCCTCCGACTACTACAAGCTAGCAGACCGAGATATGGCGTGGAGCATTTCTGAACTTTTTGAGGTAGGAGATACACCTCAAAGCATCTTTAAAGCCCATAGCAAAATGATGGATAAAGCTGAAGGATTTAAAGCAAAATTTTCAGAGCTAGCCCGTACTCCATCGATCAACGCAAAACTGGGACTTTCCCTTTTGAGCGTCGTACAAAAAGCGGGGGTTGTTTACATCGTCGGATCGATGAGAAATTCCCGCATCATCCGCATCCAAAAGATACTTTTAGTCTGGCTTATACAGCAAACAGAAATTCGTGATCGTATAGAAAGTACGCCTAAAAAGATCCTCGTCGTTTTGGATGAGCTTAAGTATCACATCTCAAAGACTGCGCTCGAAGCTTTGGGTGCTGCACGTGATAAAGGGCTTCATGTACTTATGGCACATCAAAGCCTTGGTGATCTAAGAGACTGCCCAAGTGATCTAAAGCCTGAAACTGTCATCGATGCAGTCTTTGAAAATGCACCCCTTAAAATCGTCTACAGAGTCCAAAGTCCTGAGACTGCGGAGCTTTTTGCACGTAAATCGGGGAAAATTTTGGTGGATGTTGAGAGCCGACAGGTCGATAAGACGCTTGGCCTAGCGCAAAAGGTCAAAGAGCGCAGGATCAGCCAAGAGCAAAGCTACCTCTACGATGAAAACGAAATTTTATATCTGCCTAGAGGTGTGGGGGTCGTCTTTGGACAGGGACTTCCTCAAAAAGTATCTATCGCCCCGATTCAAGTCACAAAAAGCTATGAAGCCATCACAGTGAAAGACTTTGGAGAAGATGAAAGTGAAAAATTCGATACAAAAGAGCTAATTTTAGAGGGGGGATATTGATATGAGTCAGATCACTCGTAAGGATGAGAAAGAGATGATCATCCTGAATTTTTTGAGATGTGAAGGCTTTAGTACTAGGAAGCTTTTAGGAGAGCGTTTAGGTGTAACTCGAACAAGCATTTCTAGATCACTTCAGCGTCTGAAAACCCGCGGGCTTTTACTTGAGGTGAACAGATCTCACGAGGATGACCATAGAAGTCCTGCTCTTTGGGGCTTGACTCCTACTGGAGCTTTTGAGGCCACAGATGATGGTGAATACACGCACTTTGATCTCAATCGAGTCTCTGAGATCACTTTACAGCATGACCTTGACGTACAGCGTGCAAGAATTAAGGCGATCCATTTGGGATGGATCGAGTGGCTAGGAGGGCGTGAGCTTAGAAGAAAAGCAGTTACAGAGCGTTCTACTTGGCTTCAAGTACCAGATGCTTTCGGAGTATCCCCAAGAGGTCGAAAAGTGGCTCTTGAGATCGAAAGGAGAGTCAAGACACCTAAGCGATATGAGGGAATTTTTAGTCAGTATTGTCAGATGCTTGTCGATGGGACTGTCCAAGAAGTCGTATATATCTGTCCTGAAAGGATTTGCCCAAGAATTGAGCGTCTTTTTCTGAAGATCGAGACGATGTTTGTGGATGGAAAAATTCGCCCTATAAATGATTCTTTTAGAAAAAGATTCCACTTTGTGACTTATGAGGGATGGGGGGAATATGCAAAGAACTTTTGAAGAAAATCTATTTTTTAAGGTACACGCTTTTAGCCACTACTTTAGTAAAGCCTTAGGTGGCGTGGCTTTCAAAGATTTAGATCATACTTTTGATCTTGCTCTTTCTATCGCATCTATGGATGTAGAGCTTTTTAAAAGCTCTTTTGCCGACCTAAAAAAAGCGGACATGGGGACGGTACGGACTTTCATAGACTCCTTGGATGATCAAGCCATGACAGCCCTTTCTTTTATCATCAAGATGGCCGAGATCGAGCCATCTCTAGTACACACAGAGGACTTATGACAACTTTCACACTCGCACCAGATTGCCCCAAAGAGCTTGTTTTTCAAGCTCTTTTGAGTGGAACATATGACTACACGCCGATCTATGTCAGTGCAAATTTTTCCAAAGAAGCGCTTTGGGAAAATGAGCAAAAAAATGAAGACTGGCCGAAGGACTACGTCCAAGGTGGGCATGGCACGGTTGAAGATGCTCGAAAGATGTTTTTTGACACACTGCATTTTTTTGATCGAGACAGCTTGCTAGAGGGAGCACAGCTTGGCGAAACTTGGGCTGTTGATTCTGGATATGTCTTAGAGGGCTAGCGGTACTTGCGCTGCTTCTATGGGAGCATTTTTTAAAGTGGGGTGGCGCAAGTGGCTCGACTTCCAGTGTAGGCTCAAGCCTACGCTGAAAGCATCGAGCTAAGATGTTATTCACCAATTAAAATGGTTTCTAACATAAGAATTTCGAATAAGAGATTTTATGTTAAATAAAAAAGTATGCAAATATCTGATCTTAAATTTTTGAATTTGTATTATTTAATAAAAAACAACTGTATAGTACGTTGATTATGTATGATTATTTCTGTTCGAAGCGAATTACTGTGCTAAATTAATCCCATTAGACATGGAAATATTGGATCTTCATTTGTTAAATATAATACGATTGAAATTGGAGATACTATTCTTCAAAAAATCGTAACTGCCCAGAGTTTAAACGACTTCATTGAGCGCGGACTTGGACAAGAAGTAACATTATTTTTTAATGGAAAAATGCTTATTGGTGTAAGACTACAGGATGGGAAAATTTACTACTGGAAAAGAAGCTTTTTTTTGTTTTTGTACAGTATTGTTGTGAGCATATTTCTTCTTGGGGTTGCAGTTGCTATTGGCGGAGTGTTTGGAAACTTTATACTTCCAATCTTGGGTGCAATAGCTCTGATTTTCTTTACCACAAAGCCATTTATTATGCAAACACTTGTCTATCAGACAAAACTATCATCTCTTGGTGGAATTGCTCTAAAAGGTTAAATACAAAGTAAAAGTCATCCTCACAGGGCTCAGTTCAAATAGAGGTTTGGTGTAAATATATTTTATTTGGCTAGAAAATTAACATAATACGAATTATCCGAAGTAAATAAGCAATAAAAAACCCGGCATCCTGCCGGGGTTTTTTATGTTTTCTCATGTGCTTTCACTATCCTCTGATCCCTATCGAATAACTTATAATTATTGTTTTATGTTATGAAACTTCCTGTTCCCGATGAGTTCATCATAGGAAAATTCACCTATCCTGGACAGCCGTAAAGAACTGGAATTCACGTAAGCTCAGGCGTACAAAATAGCCTAAATTTTATCCCCAGCAATTGGGGATAGTTTTGGAACCTGGATCCGCATGAAATGGGCACTGATTGCCAAATTGATCATTTATTGATCAAAATTCTTGGCAAAATGTTACAGATTCGCTTAAAAACTCACCAACTTATTACAAAAGCCATTTTTTGTGTATTTTGTGATCAGGGTGTAATTTTTAAGTAATTGATATTTAAATTAATATACAAGTGTATTGCGTATAACCACCATTATGTTAAATAGGTACATACTAAAGAGAGTGTCTAAATTTCACTTGTCAAAAATAGATAGTATAGACAATGAATCATTCATGAAGTACATGGTTAAATATCCTAATATTACAAGCCATATCAAGATAATAACCCCTGCTGCCCAACAGTTTATAGGCCTTTCAACTAAAGTTGCTGCGAGAATTCTACAATCATCTATAATGTTTTGTGGAGTAAGCTTGATAACTAATAAAAGACCTAAAGGTACAATAATAATATCGTCTAAATATCCAAGTACTGGAATAAAATCTGGAATTAAATCAATTGGTGATAGGGCATAAGCAGCAATAATTAAAGCTAAAAACTTTACAAAATTGGGCGTTCGCTTGTCTTTTGCAATAAGCCAAACAACCAAGATATCTTTTTTAATCGATTTAGCCCATTGTTTGATTCTTTGATACATAGCGAATATTAAAAGAACTATAGAGATTTGGTGGTGTTTCAAAAAGTATGCTGACATTAAATGAAGCCATTATTGATGTAAAAAAAGGTTAAGTCGAAAGCTTTAAAATGGTTTTCAATCTTTTTTGAAAAATTACAACTCCTTCTAAAACCGCGCCTAATTCGATGCCTTATTTTGCAATTATTACCTTCAATACCTACAGTAAAAAATTTACCAATACTTTGCTTGCAGTTTTTAAAAGCAGTTATGAAACTGTCCCAATGATCACTTGCAATTCGGGTGTAGTGAATACCTAATTGTT
>ERZ650312.1852-NODE-1852-length-11852-cov-4.212257_pt1 | contig 11852 bp, 9 predicted proteins | sample MGYA00376248_ERZ650312 | MGnify/ENA primary metagenome ERZ650312 (study PRJEB26733, sample SAMN07839316) | wastewater metagenome | biome: urban; feature: wastewater treatment plant; material: waste water | place: USA: North Carolina | collected 2016-07-28 ... | reverse complement strand
ACCAACGCTTGTAAGATATCGGCTTTTAAAATCAAAAACGCTGGGGTCTTTGGGTGTTTTTTGAGGGCTTTATCAATCTCGACCAACGCTTGTTTTGGCTGATTAAACTGTAATAGCAAGCCAGCTTTCATGACCAATAATGACGGGTTATTTTTGGTGTCGATTTTTTGTAGCGTTTGTAGTAACTCGGCTTGGTCATCGCTAGCCGTTGGATAGATTCCAAGCAGAATCTGACTTAAATCCACATTAGGATCTTCATGCAAAATTTGGCCGAGTTTTTCACCAGCCAGCTCATAATTGTGGGCTTTTAAGGCTAAGTGCGCCACATAAAACAATGCCGGCACATGGTCAGGGTTGGCTTGCTGCCACTGACTGGCAAACGCAAGCGAGTCTTCGGCAGACTCGTACTGTAGGGATAAACTTAAGGCACGCTCAAACACGGGCGCGCTGTCATCAAGCTGTGATTGGTTCTTATAAATCGCCAATGCCTTGGGAATATCATGGCGGTCAGCGGCAAACTCTGCCATCATCACCGCATATAAGCTCGGCTGAGTCTCAGCTTGGGGTACGAAGGTTGGTGCTGTGTCAGTATCGGTACGCGTGGCGTCTGCGGTCAATGCTGCCATGGGCACCGCCGCATACGCGCTGATAGGTTGCATGGTATGTAATAAACCCGCCAATCCAACCACCGTTACCCAACGTGGTAATAGACAATAGCCAACAAGCACACGAGCATGAAAGGCTGTATGAGCAGTCTTAGGTAAGTGGAAAACCGTCCACGGCTTAATGGTCAACGGGCTGTAATCCAATACGTCAACTTGGCGCAGTAGGCGGCTAAGTACTGAGGGATAACAGGCGAGAAAGTATTTGGGCATCGAGCTAAACTTGCGTGAGAGTCTGTATAACGACTCGATTATAGCGACAAATAATGTATAAAAGTATAGAAATACTGTTAAATCTACACGATGATGATACTAAGACCCTTATCCATTAGATATAACTCAAGTTTTTTATTCGTTGAACAAATGCTATAATAATGTATTTTTGATGTACCGCACGTTGGCGCGGATTTAAGTTTGGTAAACGTTATATTGGCGTTCATCATACCACGGTGTCCGGCGCATATTGCGCAGTTTTTCTTAATGATAATCAGTTTTTTGTTAGGTGATTTGTTGTTTACGGTGAAGTAATCCCCATACAACTGGTAGTTTTTGGCACGATTGTCTGATTTTTCTCACTTTGTCTTGGCTAGGTAATGACGCTTTATGCAGCTTTTGGTTATTGGCTTAAATCATAAAACAGCGCCCGTTGAATTGCGTGAGCAGTTGGCGTTTGGGGCAGAAGATACGCCAGTCGCGTTGCAACAGCTTAAAGATCGTACCAAGGGCGCGGTTATCGTGTCGACTTGTAATCGTACCGAACTGTATGCTTTGGCAGATGCCGGACAAGATATGACGGCATTAAGCCAAAGCTTGATCCAATGGCTTTCTGAGTTTAAAAATTTGGACTTTCATGGGGTACGTTCACATCTGTATATTTATGAAAATAACCATGCGTTAACCCATTGGGTGCGTGTGGCATCAGGTCTAGACTCGATGATTTTGGGCGAGCCGCAGATTTTGGGACAGATTAAGCAATCGGTGAACAAAGCCGATGAAGTCGGTTGTGTCACCCGGGGTCTAAGTTGGCTGGTGCAGCAAGTATTTGCCGCTGCCAAACAGGTGCGTAGTGAAACGCGTGTCGGCTCACAAGCGGTATCGTTAGGCTTTGCTGCGGCCAAATTGGTCACCCAAATTTTTCAAGAACCACAAAAAACCACCTTGCTCGTGGTGGCCGCGGGCGAGATGAATCGGTTGGTTGCGACCAATATCGCAGGGCTTGGCGTATCCAAAGTCATCGTCTGTAATCGTAGTCGCGAGCGTGCGGAATTGCTAGCCGCTGAGTTGGCAGCCTTCAAAACCGTGTCTGAGGTGAAGGTCGTGTCACTTGAGGAACTTGGACAGGTGCTACCCCAAGCCGATATCGTCACCAGCTGTAGCGGCAGTCTGTATAGCCTGATTGATAAAACTATGACCAAGTTTGCGCTCAAGCAACGCCGTCACCGGCCGATGCTGATGATTGACTTGGCGGTACCGCGCGATATCGAACCGAGCGTGGGCGAGTTGGACGATGTGTATTTGTACTCGATTGATGATTTGCAACATGTGATTGCTGGCAATCTTGAGCAGCGTCGTCAGGCAGCGGTTGAGGCCGAATTATTGGTCAGTCAGTTGGTGATGGCGATTGAGCGTAAATTCTTGGTGCGTCAGGTAGGTCAGGACATCCAAGCGTATCGCGAGCAAGCCAAGCTGCAAGCCGAGCAGATTTTGCAGCAGTCATTGCAGCAGTTGCATGAAGGCGGCTGTGCCGAGGCGGTGATGGCGGAATTAACCCGTAAGCTCACCCAAACCTTGACCCATGCACCATCCAAGCTATTACGCCAGACCGCAAGTGAGCAGCCACCGGATACCGTTGCCTTTGTGTCGGATAGTCTGACCCATGCCTATCGACCAAAGCATTTAATCCCGCCTGTGCATTAGTGCTCTTGGGTGTGGCGTTCTAAAGTCAGTCGGTCGCGACTGGCTTTTTTTTGGCAAATTTGCTATACTAATTTGCCCGCTCTATTGATGTGTTTGCCCTGGTCTGGCAAATGTCCGATGACCTCAAGGAATCACCATGTTTACTTGCCCGCCAATTTTACCGTATTTTTCACCCTTGCCTGCCTTGACGCTAGATGGGCCAACCAACTTAGGCATTCCGCAATGGCTTACGACCATCGAGTCGCAGTGGGATGACGCACTGGCTAAAGGTACGCCCATTCGTCAAATCGTGACCGCGCGCAGTTGTGCCATGGATGAAATGTTATCGGCTCTGTTTCATTTATATGGGCTACAGGAAACAGACTTGGGCTTATTTGCCACGGGTGGTTATGGGCGTGGCGAGTTACACCCACATTCGGATGTTGATGTGATGTTGCTAAGTCCAAATGAGGTCGACGACGCCCTGAATCAGCGCATTTCACCGTTTTTGGCCAAGCTTTGGGATATTGGGATTGAGCCTGCGATTGTGGTACGTTCGGTGACTGAGTGCAATATTGCGTGCCGTGATGATATCACAGTAGCGACTAGCTTATTGGAAGCGCGACTATTGGTCGGCAATCTTGACTTAGCCATGATGCCGCTAACGATTCTCAACGAAACCTGGTCGCAGTCGGATTTTTATCAAGCCAAAATGCTAGAGGCCAAAGAGCGCTATTTAAAGCATAATGCGACAGAATATAACCTAGAGCCTGACATCAAAAATGCCCCCGGTGGATTACGCGATATTCATACTGTGGGTTGGGTAAGTAAGCGTTATTTTCGGGTGACGGGGTTATTTGGCCTGGTACAGCAAGAGTTTATTACCGAGCGCGAGTATGATGAATTGGTCCGTGCGGAGGATTTCTTATGGTTAGTGCGTCATTACTTGCATAAGCTTACCGGACGTAACGAAAACCGATTATTATTCGATTATCAGCGCACTATCGCTGAAATGATGGGTTATCACAATGCGGCGGGTGACCATCCCAATGCCGCGGTTGAGCGCTTTATGCGTGATTATTACCGGTTTGCCATGTCAAACTCTACGCTATCTGAGATGTTGACTCAGCATTACTATGAAACCTTAATCGAAGTCCGCTTGCCAGAAGACCAGTTACCCATCCATAAAGCGATTAATGAACGCTTTAAACTGATTGGTGAACGTATCGCGGTGACGCATACCAAGGTATTTGCCCAACAGCCAGAGGCTATATTGGAGCTGTTTTTGCTGATGGGGCAGATGAATATCAAGCATATTCGTACCCGTACGTTGCGCTTGTTAAAAATTGCCGCGCGCAATATCGATGAGTCGTTCCGTGCGCAGCCCATCAACCGCCAACGTTTTATGGATAACCTCAAAGAGCAGAATTTGCTGTTTATGCGCTTACGTACTATGAAGCGCTATGGCGTGTTAGGGCGCTATTTGCCGGAGTTTGGTCAGATTACCGGCTTAATGCAATATGACTTGTTCCATCGCTATACCGTGGATGCACATATTTTGATGTTGGTGCGCATGTTGCACCGCTTTACCGATGATAAATATGAAACCGCATTGCCTTTGGTAAGTAGTATTTATCGGCGGATTGACCGCAAAGAAATTATCATCGTTGCTGCTATTTTTCATGATATCGCCAAAGGACGCGGTGGCGATCATAGTCAACTGGGTGAACAAGAGGCGGTGAATTTTTGTCTAGCGCATGGGTTTAGTGAGGCCGATGCCGTCTTGGTCGGCTGGCTAGTGGCACAGCATCTATTGATGTCATTGACCGCGCAGAAAAAAGACATTTCCGACCCTGAGGTCGTGGCAGAGTTTGCTGAAAAAGTCGGCAATGTAACCTACCTCAATCACTTATATGTGCTGACCGTTGCCGATATGAACGCGACAAATCCCAATATTTGGAACAGTTGGCGTGCAACCTTGATGCGTCAGCTTTATACACAGACCCGACGAATTTTGCGTGCTGATATTGACGCACCGATGAATCGCCAAGACATGATTAGCAGTAATAAGGTGCAAGCGCGTACCTTACTGCAGCAAGATGCTGAACTAGCGACCAACGCAGATTTGGTCGAGCAGTTATGGGAAGAGCTCGGTGATGAGTACTTTTTACGTGAGGTGCCCAGTGATATCGTTTGGCACTCAAAAGCCATTATCCAGTACCAACGTCAGCACCAACAGGATAGTACAGCAGAGCACAATGCCTTGGTAATCTTGCGTGAGCATCGCGAGTTGGCATTGGACGCGGTACAGGTGTTTGTGTATACCAAAGACCAGGCCAATCTATTTGCCGTGACCATGGCGGTGTTTGACCAAATGAATCTGGATGTGTTGGACGCGCGTGTCATTACCGCGACCCGGGACTTTGCACTGGACTCTTATGTGTTACTCGACCGGCATGGCACGTTATTGACCGATAAAGAGCGCCAAGCCGAGTTGATTGAACGCTTACAACACGCCTTTGCCAATCCAAGCTTACCGACGTTGACCAATAAACGCCTACCGCGTGAGTTAAAGCACTTTGATGTGCCAACCAAGGTAAGTTTTGAGTTTAACCCACAGTCGAATCAGCATATGATGATGCTTGAAGCACTTGACCAGCCCGCGTTGTTAGCGCGTGTGGGTCAGGTGTTTTTAACATATGGTATCGAGTTACACTTTGCGCGGATTACCACACTCGGTGAACGTGCTGAGGATATGTTTTTTATTACGGATCGCAAGGATAAACCATTATCAGACGACAAACTCAACGACCTTAAACAAGCGCTCATTGATACCTTACAAGTGAGTTAATAAACCCTTTTTTGGCGAGATTTTATGACCCAACAACCATCATCTGAGCGCCCTGAGCCTGAGTCAGAACGTTATGAGGCGCATAACCATCATAACTATGATTATGCGCATGAACACGAATATGATCACAGTCACGAATGCGACCATATTCACGACTATGATCATCACGTCGCTGACTATGACGATGGCCATGCCCATGATCATGCGCACGATGACCCTGACCCGCATCACCACGAACATGAACATGAACATGGCGAGCATGGGCACAGCCATATCCCGACCAACCAAAAGGTGCTTTGGTTAAGCTTTGCCATTATCACCGCATTTATGCTAGTCGAGGCGGTGGGCGGTTATATGTTTGGCAGTTTGGCGTTGCTTGCGGATGCCGGTCATATGCTAAACGACAGTTTATCGCTAGGATTGGCAGGCTTTGCAGTGTGGTATGGCGCGCGCTATGCGAATGGTAAAAAACTGGCACTAAATCTTGCACTCCTCAATGGTATGAGCTTACTCGTGATTGCCGGGTTTATTGTTAGTGAGGCGATAGACCGGTTTAGCCACCCACAGCCGATTGCGTCACTCTCAGTGATGGCCGTGGCGGTACTAGGCTTGGTGGTCAATTTAGTGGTAATGAAAATCATGCAGCACGGTGAGCATGGTGGTGAAGCGCATGAAAACCTTAATATGCGCGCGGCGTATGCGCATGTACTTGCCGATATCTTAGGCTCGGTTGCCGCGATTGTGGCGAGTTTGGCGATTTGGTTATTTCATTGGCAATGGGCAGATCCCTTAGCCAGTCTAATCGTCGCCGTCGTCGTGCTAAAAAGCGGTATCAGTGTGACATGGCAAGCCTATCAAGCATTGCGACAGTCAAAATAATACCGCCAAGAATACTAAGAAAAATGCTAAACAGTTTGGGTGCGTCTAATCAGTAACAAGAACAGTGCCCAAACGGCCAAGCCGATAAGCCCAATACCAGCGCCAACCAGTCCCACCCAACTTAAACCCAGACCACCAATTACCAATGCCCCAATAAAGGCACCGCCCCCAATCCCGACATTATAAATCCCAGAGAAAATCGACATCGCCACATCGGTCGCAGCCGGGGCAAGTTTTAACACACGAATTTGTAACGCTAAAGTAATGCCGGTGATGGCAAGCCCCCACATCGCGGTCAATAACATCCAACCCACCTGACTACCAATCCACCACGCGGACAATAGCCATACACTAACCAACGCAATAACTAAGGTAACAATCGCCAAGGTCAAAAATAAACGCGGATTGCGGTCATAATAATGCCCAAACAACCAACTTGCGACAAGTCCTGCTAAGCCAAATGCCAATAAAATACCGGTGGCAAAGGTTGGCTCAAACTGATTCAGCACCAACATACTCGGCTCGATATAACTATACGCGGTGAAGTGAGCGGTCACACAAATCACCGTTAACGCATACACCACCAACAGTGGCACATTGCGACCAATACTCGGTAAACTTGCCAACGAACCGACATCGCGGCTAGCAAGTTTTGGCAAAATCCACCACAACAGTATCATCGCAAGTAACGCTGCGACCCCAATCGCCGCAAAGGTCATCCGCCAGCCTAGCCATTGACCAATTAATCGTCCTAATGGTAAGCCTAGCACCGTTGCCAGTGCGCTACCCATGGATAACAGCCCTAATGCCTTGGTCTGTCCGCCACGCGGTGCGATACGCACGACCAGGCTTGCGGTAATTGACCAAAACACCGCGTGAGCCAGTGCAATCAAGGCACGACCAATCAGCAATACGATAAAGCTTTGCGCCCCTACCGATACTATGTGCCCTGCAATAAATACAGCAAAAAGTCCCAACAGCAGGCGTTTACGCTCCCAATGTGCGGTTGCGAGCATCGCGGGTAATGACAGTAGCGCCACCAACCAAGCATAGATGGTAATCATCATCCCGACCTGGTCAACCGACATGCTAAAGCTGTGACCAATATCAGATAACAAAGCAATCGGCACGAATTCAGTGGTATTAAAGATAAACGCAGAAACTGCCATCACAACGACGCGCCATTGACGAAGTTGGTAGGAATAATTAGGCTGTTCGGTAAGCCGCTGGCGTAACTGTGGCCCTTGTTGCCAGGGTGGCGGAGGGGTCATAGAAATTCTCGAAAAATCTTGGCCAAACGTTAAGGTGCGTCATGCGCACCTTAATAATAAATGATGATTACGTCAGCTTAATGACGGTTTGCACAGGTTATTTACCCTTAGACAAAATCGCCACTTGACGGATGTAGGTGTGCAAATCATTGACACTTTCTTCCATCAACTCATTATCTTGGGTATGGTCCGCATAGGCAATCCAAATTAACAGCTGTTTGACCGAATTAAATTCTGCCTCAAAAAACTGCTTGGTAAATTGCTTCAGCGTGTTGTCATCATCGAGATTCAAACGGGTTTGCCAAGCTTCGATTTTGGCCTGTTGTTCTGGGCTAAAAATGGCGTTAAATAAGTACGCCACAATCGCATGCGGGTCTTCTTCAGCGAGTAATTTACCCAAGCGTTTGATGTGGCGTTTGCGCGCTTCATGGCTGGTAATATCCGCTAGCTGTAATAAATCATCCAAAAAAAACTCACTGGCGGGCAAGTTCTTCATTTGTTTTTTGGACAAGTTGGCCAATGGCTCGGCCAAACGCTGTAGACGTTCATGGGCTTTTTTTTGTTCGGTACGGCTGACCACCATATCCATTTCAGCAAAATTAATCATAAGTTCTCTAAATTCGTTAATGAATTACCAACGTGATTTTTCACGGTGTTTGACGCGTACCACCAGTGATTCGGGTAAGGTTTTGCTCAGTTTTTCACCCAGCTGCTCAGCCATATAAACGGAACGGTGTTTACCACCCGTACAGCCAATACCGATGGTGACGGTATGGCGATTATTGTGTAAAAACTGCGGCAACCATTTGTCAAAAAACTGATAAACATCCTCGCCCATATCGTCGACTTCTGAATGCTCAGCAAAAAACGCTTTCACTTCATCATCGAGTCCAGTATGACGGCGCAATTCTGGCTTCCAATGTGGGTTTGGCAAAATCCGCACGTCAAAGACGAAATCTGCATCAATTGGTGCGCCATACTTAAAGCCAAACGATAAAATATTAATCGTAATAACATTATCCACACCAAGATGCTCACGAATACGCTCTTTTAATTCATGCGTATTGAGTAGACTGGTGTCAATTTTGATATCAGCGCGGGTGGCAATTGGCTCAAGCAGTTGAATTTCTTTATTAATCGCATTGGGTAGGTTACCAACGGTTGGTATTTGCTTGCCCGTGAGCATGAGTGGATGCACGCGCCGTGTCGCCTCAAAGCGACCGATAAGAATGCTATCTTGCGCGGTCACATACAAAATCTTAATAGCTGAGTCGCCAAATTTTGCCACCAAGCTATCATAGACGTCACCGAAATTAGACAAATCAGCTTGTGGTGAACGTACATCGACGCCTAGCGCAATCTTGCCAATATGGCTATCATTGACCAAGGTATCCACGACGTCTGGCATCAAAGACAAGGGCAAATTATCAATCGGATAATAGCCAAAATCTTCCAAGATATTGAGCACCGAGGTTTTACCCGACCCTGAGCGCCCAGATACAATAACCACTTTTACAGGTAACATATTACTCCCGCGTGAATTCTAAGTTATCGAGTAGTCGTGTTTTACCGCCTAACCACGTCGCTGCCAGTAACACCAAGTCTTTATCTTGCGCTGTGGGCTGTTGTAACTGACGAGTGCGTAAGTCCAAATAATCGATGTTAAAGCCACTGTTGTTGAGCGCATCTTTTGTCGCATTGACCAACGCGCTTTGCTGATCAAATGGGGCAGTGGCAAGTTGTTTTGCCAAGGCTTGTAAGTTTTGTTGCAAGCGTGGTGCGGCATGGCGTTCATCAGTAGATAAGTACTGATTACGCGATGAAAGCGCAAGCCCATCGTCAGCGCGGACAATATCAACCCCAACAATCTCAATCGGAAAGTTCAGTTCAGCCACTAACTGACGGATAATTGCCAATTGCTGGTAGTCTTTTTTGCCAAACACTGCAACATCTGGCTGAACAATGTTAAATAGTTTGCTGACGACCAAGCCCACCCCATCAAAGTGGGTTGGACGCGACACACCACATAATACCTTGGTAATCTCACCTGATAATACTTGGACTTGCGGTGGATAGCTTGGGTACATTTCTTCACTGCTTGGGGCAAATACCATATCTGCGCCCACGCTTTGCAGTTTGGCCACGTCTGCTTCTAAAGTGCGTGGGTAGCTATCAAAGTCTTCGCCGACACCGAATTGGGTCGGGTTAACAAAGATACTGACGACTACGACATCGGCCAATTGCTTGGCAGTTTTGACCAATTGCAAATGCCCATCATGCAAATTGCCCATCGTAGGGACTAGGGCAATTTTTTGGTTGCGTAAGGGCTTTAATGCGGTGCGTAAGTCTTTAATATGATTAAATACATTCATGAAATTGTTTTGCCTAGATTAAAACGATATTAAAAGCTGTGTTCTGCGGTTGGAAAGCTACCGTTAAGTACCGCTTGGTGATAGGCACGGAATGCACCCACAATATCACCGGTGGTATTTTCTTCACTGGTCAAAAAGTCTTTCACAAATTTTGCAGGTTTACGCGTATATACGCCAAGCATATCATGCATGACCAAAACTTGCCCGTCCGTGCCAACACCCGCACCGATACCAATCACGGGAACATTGACCGATTCTGTGACTTTTTTAGCCAGTTCGGCAGGGACAAGTTCGAGCAGCAACATGGCAGCGCCTGCTTCAACCACGGTTTTACAATCAGCCAAAAGTTGTTGTGCTGCTTCGTCAGTTTTGCCTTGTACCTTGTAACCCCCAAACACATTCACCGATTGTGGTGTTAGTCCTAAGTGGACGCAGGTTGGCACGCCATTGTTGGCCAATACACGAACCGTGTCAGCCAGCTCAGCACCGCCTTCGATTTTGACCACATTGGCGCCGGCTTGCATCACCGCTTGGCTACTGGCTAACGCGCGCTCTAAGGTAGCAAAGCTCATAAAGGGCAAATCACACAAAATCAACGCATGGCTATTGGCACGCGCGACGTTTTTGGTGTGATACACCATGTCTTCCACGGTAACCGGTAAGGTTGACGTCTGGCCTTGCACTACCATGCCCAAGCTATCACCAATCAACACCGTGTCAATCTCAGCGGTTTGCATGGCAGCAGCAAAGGTCGAGTCATAACAGGTTAGACACGAGAACTTTTCGCCATTGGCTTTACGTTTGTTTAAGGTGGATAGGGTAACGGGCGGTTTTGGTTTGGCGGTGGTGGTATTTTCTGCCGTGGTTAAATAACTCATAACTTATCCTCAAATATGTAGGCGTTAATGATATCGCCACATCAAATAACCAGTTGATAGCCTAGTTGATTAACTAAGGGTATTGGCAATACAGGGTAAATCCCTGGCTGCTCATGCTATGAATGGTTATGATTTTCCTCTTTTCAAATGTTACGGGTGATTATCTTGTTACTTTTTATTAAAAAACGACTGTGCCAAGGATGTAACTATGTCAAGCAACCATCTCAAACAAATCGGTTAAGCAACCTTGCTCAAGCAATTATGCCAAAGCAAGACCTTGCCAGTTATTGGCTGCTGGTAAGTCAGCCAAACGTTGACCATTAACGGTTAATTCGTTGTCCAATTCGACCAGCGGAATTAAGACAAAATTACGCTCAAATAATCCAACATGGGGCACGGTTAAACGTTCATTGGCAATGTTTTCATCGCCATACAGCAACACATCAACATCCAAACTACGCTCGCCCCAATGGCGCAGACGCTCACGTTTAGCTGTGGTTTCTAGGCTTTGGCAAAAATCCAATAGTTCTAAAGCGGATAAACGAGTATCGGCTTTTAGCACGGCATTGGCAAAGTCCGGTTGATCGGTCACGCCAAAGGCTTTAGAGCGATATAAAGATGATACTTGTACCTGAGTGAACTCGGGCGAGTTACCAAACGCGTCTACCGCATTGGCAATATGTTGCTCAGGCGTACCGAGCGCATTGGCGATATTTCCGCCCAAACCGATATAGCAAGTTATCATTCGCTGTCACCTGACTCTGCGGCACTGACGTCATCCGGTGCTGTAGGCTTGGCATTGGATGCGCGCTTACGGGTACGTTTGGCAGGTGGTTTTTTTGCAGGTGTTGTCACGGATTGACTTATCGGCTCTACGCCAGTTGTATTCGCATCGGTAGCATTGGATTGAGCCTCGCTGACGTCTTTGTCAGCAACCGAATCAGTGGTTTTAGCGGATACCTTTGGCGCACGGCGTTGGCGTTTCAGTTTTTCCGGTAAGGTGGTTTCTTCACTATTCTGTGAGAGGTTAGTGTCTTCTACAT
>ERZ650312.1850-NODE-1850-length-11863-cov-7.598493_pt1 | contig 11863 bp, 15 predicted proteins | sample MGYA00376248_ERZ650312 | MGnify/ENA primary metagenome ERZ650312 (study PRJEB26733, sample SAMN07839316) | wastewater metagenome | biome: urban; feature: wastewater treatment plant; material: waste water | place: USA: North Carolina | collected 2016-07-28 ... | reverse complement strand
GCACTGCCCGTCCTTCAGGTCAATCGCGGGAATGATCAGCATTTTGGAAAACGAAAGTAGTGGAGGGAAAAAGGAATGGAGAAAAGCAGATCCTGTTTACGGGTTCCAGCGTACAAAGTTGGATAACAGGGCGAGTCCGGCTTGCGCGCTCTTCTCGGGATGACATTGGATAGCGAAGATATTATCCCGCGCCACCGCACTGGTAAAGGGGATGCCGTACTCGGTCGTACCGGCGATACAAGTACGATCGACCGGATCGACAAAGTAGCTGTGTACGAAGTAGAAACGCGCGCCGTCGTCGATCCCGCTCCATAAGGCGTGCGCCTGCGTTTGACCCAGGCAGTTCCAGCCCATGTGCGGCACTTTCAGCTTTTCACCGGACGAGCCGACCATCTTCTCCGCCGGAAAGCGGCGGACTGGCCCGGAGAACACACCAAGACCGGGCACGTTCCCCTCTTCGCTCTGTTCGAAGAGCATCTGCAGGCCGATGCAGATGCCGAGGAAAGGCTTGGTACTGGCTGCTTCGATCACCGCAGCACGCAAACCGCGCGCATCGAGCTCGCGCATGCAATCGGGCATCGCCCCCTGCCCCGGGAAAACGACGCGCTCGGCACCGGCAACCACCTCCGGATCCGCTGTAACGATGATCTCACGGCCCTCGGCGACATGAACCAGCGCCTGCCAAACCGACCGCAGATTCCCCATGCCGTAGTCGATGACGGCGATTTTCCCTGCGGAGGAAGCCATCACAGCAGTCCTTTGGTCGAGGGAATGCTGCCCGCAGCCCGCTCATCGGCCTCGAGCGCGAGACGCAAGGCACGACCGAAGGCCTTGAAGATCGTCTCGGCCTGGTGGTGTGCATTCGCACCGCGAAGATTGTCGATATGCAGCGTCATCAGGGCGTGATTGACCAAGCCCTGGAAGAATTCGCGAATGAGATCAACGTCGAACGCACCGATCGTCGCACGCGTGAATTCGACGCCGAAGACCAGCCCTGGGCGCCCGGACAGATCGATCACCACGCGCGAAAGCGCTTCGTCGAGAGGCACGTAGGCGTGCCCGTAGCGGCGGACGCCCTTCTTGTCGCCGATCGCCTTGGCCAGCGCCTGCCCAATCGTGATGCCGATATCTTCGACCGTGTGGTGCGCGTCGATGTGCAGGTCGCCGTCGGCCTCGACCTCAAGATCGATCAGGCCATGACGTGCCACCTGGTCGAGCATGTGATCGAGAAAGGGGACGCCGGTCGCCAGGCGACACTGCCCGGTGCCGTCGAGATTGAGACGCACCGTGATCCGGGTTTCCAGGGTGTTTCTGCTGATTTCGGCTTGCCGCATGAAAGCCTCATGACAAAGGATGTGAAACTGGCGAAGGGGCATCGCAAGAACGCTGCTGCGGCCTTGGCCAGCCGCCCGCCGGCTCAAACCGGCACGGCTGCATGATACCATCTGACGCTCCCGCTGCATCCGACCCTGCGAGCCGTTCATGAGCCAATTCTGGAGCCCCCTCGTTCACAGCCTGACGCCCTACGTTCCGGGCGAACAACCCAAGCTGGCCAACCTCATCAAGCTGAATACCAACGAGAACCCATATCCGCCGTCGCCACACGCCGTTGCCGCGATGCACGCGGAGATGGGTGCCGACGGAAACACGCTTCGCCTCTACCCCGATCCGAACGCCGATCGCCTGAAGGAATCCGTCGCACGACATTTCGCCGACTTCGGCATCGGTACGCGCAACATCTTCGTCGGCAACGGTTCGGACGAAGTGCTCGCGCATGCCTTCATGGCGCTGCTCAAGCACGATAAGCCGCTCCTGCTGCCGGACATCACCTACAGCTTCTACCCTGTGTATTGCGAGCTGTACGGTATCGACAGCATCGCCATTCCACTCGGCGAGCAGTTCGAGATCCGCGTCGACGACTACGCGCGCGACAACGGCGGCATCATCCTCGCCAACCCGAATGCACCGACCGGGCAACTGTTGCCGCTCTCCGAGATCGAACGGCTGGTTGCCGCACATCCGCAGTCGGTCGTCGTGATCGACGAAGCCTACATCGACTTCGGCGGCGAGACCGCCATTGCACTGGTCACGCGTTACCCGAATCTGCTGGTCATCCGCACCCTGTCGAAGTCGCACTCGCTGGCGGGGCTACGCGTCGGCTACGCGGTCGGCCACACCGACCTGATCGAAGCGCTCGATCGCGTCAAGAACAGCTTCAACTCGTACCCGCTCGACCGCCTGGCGATCGTCGGTGCGGCGGCGGCAATCGCCGACAAGGAACACCTGGAGAAAACGCGGCAGGCCGTCATGGCGAGCCGCGCGACGCTGGTCGCAGGCTTGGAGCAACTCGGCTTCGCCGTCCTGCCCTCGGCGGCGAACTTCATCTTCGCGCGCCACCCGCAACACGATGCGGCCAAGCTCGCCGCCCAGCTACGTGAGCGCCAGATCATCGTGCGCCACTTCAAGCAGCCACGCATCAACCAGCACCTGCGCATCTCGATCGGCACCGATCAGGAATGCGCCGCGCTGGTCGATGCCTTGCGGACGATTCTCTCCGTCTAGTCTTCGAGCAGGCTGCGCAGCATCCACGCCGTCTTTTCGTGGATTTCGAGGCGCTGCGTCAGCAGATCGGCGGTCGGTTGGTCGTTGGCCGCTTCAACCACTGGGAAGAGCTTGCGTGCCGTGCGCGCTGTCGTCTCCTGCGCGTCGACGAGATAACGCACCATGTCGTTGGCCTTCGGCACGCCCGCAACCTCCTTGACCGACGTCAGCTTGGCGAACTCCGAGAACGTGCCGGGCGCCGGATGACCGAGGGCGCGGATGCGTTCGGCGATGATGTCGAGCGCGTTCCACTGCTCGGTGTATTGGTCCATGAACATCGCGTGCAGGCTGTTGAACTGCGGCCCGGTGACGTTCCAGTGGAAGTTGTGCGTCATCATGTACAGCGTGAAGCTGTCGGCCAGCAGCGCCGACAGGCCTTCGACGATCTTGGCGCGATCGTTCTCGTTGATGCCGATGTTGATGGAAGCGCTTTTCGATTTCTTGCTCATGGTGCTTTCTCCTTGTAGGCAAATGAGGTTGAGAAAAGTCAGAGACCGGGATTGAGATAGCGGAACGATTCGGCAAACAGCAGAAACGCGCCCGCTGTATTGATGGCGACTCCTGCAAGCAGGCGGAGCTTTCCGGATGCACTCGCGTAGCAAGGTTGCTGGTAGTGACTGATGTGGGTTTGGCGTCGCATGATGACCTCCGGGTCGAACATTCACGCACTCACTATAGGGAAATGGCCGAAACTTTCCCAATGAATAAAATCGAGACTTATAATCGACCGCGTCGATAACGGGAATCTTCTGTGAGTGCGCTACCGACCCTCAAGCAGCTGCAGTATCTCGTCGCCTTGTCGGCGCAGCTCAACTTCACGCGCGCGGCCGAAGCCTGCTTCGTCACCCAATCGACCTTGAGCGCCGGGCTCAAGGAGTTGGAGGACATCCTCGGCGCGCAACTGGTCGAGCGTGATCGCCAAAGCGTGCTGATGACGCCGCTCGGCCTCGACATCGCCGCACGCGCCCGTGACATCGTCGCCGCAACGCAGGACCTCGTCGACCGCGCGGCGGGGGTCGCGGAACCGATGTGCGGCGCGCTGCGCCTCGGCGTCATCCCGACCATCGCGCCCTTCCTCCTGCCGGCCACGCTGCGCCTCGTGCGCGAGCGTTACCCGCGCCTGCGCCTGACGCTACGCGAGGACCTGACCGTGCACCTGATCGAGCGTCTCAACGCGGGCCAGCTCGATCTGGCGCTGATCGCCCTGCCCTTCGCTACCGACACGCTGCTCGTCGAACCGCTCTTTGACGACCCGTTGTGGCTCGTCGGCCGCATCGACGAGCCGCTGCTGCAGAGTGAGTCGCCCGCCCTGACACCGCCAATCGTCGAACGGTTGCTCCTGCTCGAAGAGGGGCATTGCCTGCGCGACCACACGCTACAGGCCTGCGCAAGGCCCGACCAGAAGTCGCCCGGCGCCGTCGAAGCGACGAGCCTGCTGACGCTGCTGCAGATGGTCGAATCAGGGCTGGGCCTGGCGCTCATCCCGGAGATGGCAGTCAACAGCAGACTGGCCGACAGCCCCGGCCTGCGCACCTGCCCGCTCGCCGCCCCGGGACCGCTACGCACGATCGCGCTCGTCGCCCGCCGCTCGACGTCGCGCATCGGCGAGCTGAAGGCCCTCGGCGCTGTGCTGCGGGAAGCTTCCGGGCGAAGCGGCGCGCCGCAATCAGCGCTATAGTGGCGGCCTTCGCCGCCTTGCCGCACGCATAACGCCCCCGCCGATGCCGAACTCTTCGCTGACCCACGCACGCGCCGTCGCCCTGATGGTTCTAGTCACCCTGCTGTGGAGCATCGCCGGCGTCGTCACCCGGCATCTCGACGCGGCGCAGAGCTTTGAAGTGACCTTCTGGCGCAGCTTCTTCAACGCCCTGGCGATGACGCTCATCCTTACCGTGCTGCGCGGCGCTTCGGTCTGGCGCAGCATTCTCTGGTCTCCGCGCGCGGTGTGGATTTCCGGTGTTTGCTGGTCGGTCATGTTCACCGCCTTCATGATCGCGCTGACGCTGACCAGCGTCGCCAACGTGCTCGTCATCATGGCGCTCGGCCCGCTGGTCACCGCACTCTTCGCCCGCGCCTTCCTCGGCCACCGGCTGCCGCGCCGGACATGGGCGGCCATCATCGTCGCCGGCATCGGTATCGCCTGGATGTACGCGCGGCAAATCGGCGCCGGCGTGTCACTCGTCGGCTCGCTCGTCGCACTGGCCATTCCGCTCGCCGGCGCGATCAACTTCACCACGCTGCAGCACACGGCGCAGCGTCGTTCCGCCAACGCGGCCGGACATGCGGATCCCGTCGATATGCTGCCAACCGTCTTCATCGGTGCCGTCATCTCGGCTGCGGCCACCCTGCCGCTCGCCTGGCCGCTGCAGACATCAATGCACGACCTCGGCCTGCTCACCGTGCTCGGAGTGGTGCAACTGGCGATCCCCTGCCTGCTGCTCGTTCGCCTGAGCCGCGTGCTGTCGGCCCCCGAGATCGCCCTGCTCGGCCTGCTGGAAGTCGTCTTTGGCGTCACCTGGACCTGGCTGTGGGCCGGTGAACAGCCTTCGACCGCGACGCTGACCGGCGGCGCACTCGTGCTCGGCGCGCTGGTCGCCAACGAGTTGCTGGCTTTACACTCGCGGCGCCGGCTCAGGCAACTCGCCACGCCGGGCACATACGGCTAACCCCGGTCGGCGACCCACGGCGGCGACGGCGCAGGCAGGCGATCGCCGGCGTAACCGCGAACCTCGCCAAAGCGGGCCGCACCGGCATTCCATTCGGTGACAGCGCGCGCCAGTTCCTCACGGCTTCGCCCGACGAAATTCCACCACATCAGGATCTCCTCGCCGAACGGCGCGCCGCCGATCACGAGCAGGCGAAAAGGCACGCCCGCTTCGGCGCTGCGCACATCCAACCGGTCGCGCCCGCGGCCCAGAGAGAGCAACTGGCCGACTTGCAGGCGCTGATCTTCGACGCTGCCCACCCCTTCGAGCACCAGCGCGCCGAGCTCATACTCGGCGGGAACCGCCAGCGACGTCGCCGCATCGCCGTCGCACGCAATATCGAGCGCCAGCAGCGGCGAAAAGACGCGCGTCGGCGCAAGCTCGCCAAGCGCTTCGCCGACGAGCACGGTGACGCGAAAACCATCGCGATCGATGACCGGCAACTCCGGGTAGTGCTCGAAAGCCGGCTCGCAGTGGCGTACGGCTTCCGGCAGCGCGATCCACAACTGCGCGCCGTGCAGCCGTGGCGAGCGAACGGGCGGCGACTCTTCGGAGTGGCTGATGCCGCACCCGGCCGTCATCAGGTTCACCTGACCGGGGCGGATGATCTGTTCGTAGCCGAGACTGTCGCGATGCAGGATTTCTCCGGCCAGCGGCCAGGTAAAGGTCTGCAACGAATTATGCGGGTGCGGGCCGACGCGCAGTCCGTCGCCGCGCGTCGCGTCCACCGGCCCGAAGTGATCGAGAAAGCACCACGCCCCGATCATGCGGCATTGCGCAGACGGCAACGCGCGACGGATGGTCATTCCCTCGCCAAGCAGCGCGTCGCGGGTCGGGATGAACTGCATTTCTGGCGAGCGACCAGTGGCCGGCATGATCAGCCTCCAATTGCAACAATCGGTAGCGGTCTGAGGCCAGCCCGACCCGCAAGTTCCGCGACCCGACTGCAAGGGGTCAATGGATGGCGCAAATCTCGCGCGCGAAGGCGTCGACCGCACGCCAATCCGTGTACTCGATGACCGTCGAGGGATCGGTCGGGCCTTTGGTGATCCACATGATGAAGCGGATCATCTGCCGGTCGAAGAAGCGGTAGTGCGGATAGTCGAGCCGTCCGGCGAAAACGGCGAGGCATGTCGGCCGCCACGAAGTCCGGGCGAGGAACTTTCGCACGTAGGGATTGGTTTCCGGCCGGCTCTTTTCGGCCTTGCGCGCGACGATGTTGACCGAGAAGAAGGCGGTCGGCACGGCGTCCAGCACGCGCCGGTTTGTCTCGATGAAATCGAAGACCGACTGCCGGTGCTTGCCATAGCGGATGCTGGCGCCGATGACGACCTTGTCGCAGGAGGACATGCCAGAACCGTCGCTGTCGTCGATCGAAGCCAGAACCACCTCGTTGCCGAGCGCCTCGGCCACGGCTTTCATGCGTTCGCAGATTCTGAGAGTCTGCCCGTCTACCGTGGAATACAGAATGAGTATCCGGCTCATGCGTCTCCCTGCCTCCAGGCTGCTACCGGCAAGATCAGCACGGCGCGCAACCCGCCCAAAGGCGAGTCAGCCAGCTCGACCCAGCCATCGTAGAGATGCGCCAGGTCGTCCACAATCGCCAGCCCGAGGCCGGAGCCTGGCACCTGTTCGTCCGCACGCTCGCCCCGATCGAGCACTCGTTCGCGGGCATCGCCGGCAATGCCCGCGCCGTCGTCGTCGATAACGAGCGCAAGCCTGCCATCGTCAATCGCAAACGATACCGCGACGCGGTGCCGCGCCCATTTGCAGGCGTTGTCGAGCAGGTTGCCGAGCATCTCCTGCAAGTCCTGCTCTTCACCGCGAAAGTCGATGGCTTGTCCGGAGCCGATGACCTCCAGCTCGAGTTCGCGGCCGGCATGAATCCGCCGCATGACGCGAACCAGACCGTCGAGTACCGGCCTGACGGGCGTGCGCGCGCCGGGAACGCGGGCCGAAGCCGCCACGCGCGACCGGCTCAGGTGATAGTCGACCTGCTTGCGCGCCACTTCGACCTGCGCCGCAACCAGTTGCGCGACTTCGTCTGCCCGTCCATTCGTCGCATTGGCCATCACGCTCAGCGGCGTCTTCAGCGCATGCGCGAGATTGCCGGCCTGCGTTCGCGCCCGCTCGACGACGGCGGCATTCTCCGCCAGCACGGAATTGAATTCTTCGACCAGCGGTTGAACTTCGGAGGGAAAGCTGCCTTCGAGCCGAAGTTGGCGACCTTCGCGCACGGCCGCCAGCGCGCCGCGCAGACGCCGAAGCGGAAGCAGCGCGATCATCACCTGGACGACGGCGACCAGTGCCAGCCCGGCACCCAGCAGGCCGAGCGCCAGCCAGAGCATGCCGTTGAAGCGGTCAATCGGCTCAACCATCTGTCGTTCGTCGGCGGCGACCGCCAGGCGAAAGGCCGCACGGGTAGTCCCCGGACCGTCATCGATAGTGACGACGCGCTCGACCACCGAGAGGCCGGTCTTGTCCGGCCCCGAAATGCGGTGCTGGTGGACCTCGCCGTCGGCGGGGGTATCGGCCGGCAGCTTGAGCACATCGTCCCAGAGCGAACGTGAACGAAGCGGCTCTGCCGCCGCGGAGAACCCGAGGCCCGTATCCGACACGGCACGGTCCACCTGCCAGTACAGGCCCGAGTACGGCTTTCTGAAACGCGGATCGCTCAAGGCCGACGACAGTCTGGGAGCACCCGTCGCATCCATCCCCAGGCCGGCGGTAAGCTGGTCGAGGTGGGTGGTCAGCTGCGCCGTCAACTGCTGCGCCACGTGCTGCTGGAACAACCCGCCAAGCGCCCAGCCGGCGACGGCGATCGCTACGGCGATCCCGGCGAGCGTGCCGACCAGCAGGCGCACACGCAGGGAAGCGCGAACGGGCTGAGACCTGGAGCGCAACCGATCCCGGAGTGTCATGGCTTCGTCATGGATGCGCCGTCACTGCGCGACAAGACGGTACCCCAGTCCGCGCACGGTCTCAATCACGCCCTCGGGCAGTTTCTTGCGCAGGCGGGCAATGAAGACCTCGACCGTGTTCGAGTCACGGTCGAAATCCTGCGCATAAATGTGTTCAATCAGGTCGCTGCGCGATACAACCTGCCCGGGATGATGCATCAGGTAGTCGAGGACGCGGAATTCGTGGCTGGTCAGCGTCAGCGCCTGCCCGCCCACCGTTGCGCGCGCCTGGCGGGTATCGAGCGCGATTTCGCCGCACACCAGTTCGGCGCTGGCATGCCCGCCGGCGCGGCGGATCAGTGCGCGCACCCGCGCCAGCAGCTCCTCCATATGAAACGGCTTGGTCAGGTAGTCGTCGGCCCCGGCATCGATCCCCGCGACTTTCTCGTGCCAGTTGTCACGGGCCGTAAGGATCAGTACCGGCATCTTCCGTCCGGCAGCGCGCCATTTTCTGAGCACGGTCAGCCCGTCCATCTGCGGCAATCCGAGATCGAGAATGACGGCGTCGAAGACACGGCTCGCGTCGTCACCGAAGTAGTGCGCGTCGATCCCGTTGTTCGCCACGTCGACGGCATAGCCGGCCGCACCCAGCGACTCGGCGAGTTGCGCCGCGATGATGGGCTCGTCCTCGACGACCAGCACGCGCATGATTCCCCTTCTCCCTGTGTGCGTTTCGTTGTCAGTGGCCGTGCCGTTCGCCACGTCCACGGCGGTCGATGACGGCGCCATCGCTGGCATCGACCCAGAGTTTGATCACCGAACCGCCCTGACGCAAGAGCTTGATCTCGTAGACCCAGCGGTCATGCCGACGATCGAGCTCGACCTCCAGCACGCTGCCGGGCGTATCGGCGCTCACCTTGTCGAGCACCGCCTTCAGCGGCAGGATTTCGCCGGCTTCAAGCGCCTGCCGCGCCCGATCGTGATCTTCGGAGTCGTCGGCAAACGCCGGAGACGACAAAGCGAGAAGCAGGGCGAACAGCGGCATGAACCGTCTGCGTCCTGACGACCATCGCCAGCATTCTCTCAATCCCGTCATCCCGAACTCCGCCTTTGCCGACTCGCTACAGCCACAGGCCTTTCTACACCCGCCAAGTTGAACGCCAGATGAACGGCCGGTTCAGGATTCGTTCAGCATTGTTCCGGCAGACTTCGCTCCAACAGTCCCCGGGAGAACACCATGAAAGCGATCCACTGCGCCTGCCTGCTGGCCTCAGCTGTTTGCCTGCCCGTCGCGACCGCCGCGCCGCGCGACCACATTCTCGACCAGTATGCCACCGCAGCGAAGGGTGCCTCGCCGGCGTTTTCCGGCTTCTCGGCCAAACGCGGAGAGACGCTGCACCTCAGCAAGTTCACCGGCGGCAAGCCCGCCACTCCTTCGTGCACCACCTGCCACGGCGACTCGCCGCGCAGCGCCGGACGCACGCCGTCCGGCAAGAGTATCGAGCCGGTCGCCGTCTCGGTCAGCCCGGCACGCTATACCGACCCGGCCAAGGTGGAGAAGTGGTTCCGGCGCAATTGCACCGAAGTACTCGGACGCGAATGCACGCCGCTCGAGAAAGGTGACTGGCTCACTTACGTCATCAGTCAATAAGCCCTCAAGGCGTTCCTCATGAAGATACCCTATCGTCCGATTGCCCTCGTCCTCCTGATCAGCGCCTTCTCGGGAATCGTCTTCCAGCGCGCGCAGGCCGGTGGAGGGCGTTACTTTCCGCCGGTGACCGATGCCGTCGTCAAGGCCGAATGCAGCAGTTGCCACCTCGCCTTTGCTCCGTCGATGCTGCCGGCCAGTTCTTGGTCACGCATGATGGGTGACCTCAAGAACCATTTTGGCGACGACGCCAGCGTCGATGCCGCGACGGCCGAGAAGATCACCCGTTACCTGACCGAGAACGCCGGCGACACCGGCGGCCAGCGTTATGGACGAAAGCTGCTGAAAGGCATCTCCCCTGAGAACGCACCGCTGCGCATTACCGAACTTCCACGCTGGGTCCGAGAGCATCGCGAGGTCTCGGCTGCCGAGTGGAAGAAGAAGGAGGTGGGCAGCAAGGCCAACTGCACCGCCTGTCACGCCGACGCGGAGCGCGGCTATTACGAGGATGATTAGATGCGAACAAACACGATCGGCCCGCTGGGCCTGCTTACGCTCGCAGTCCTCGTCGCATCGACCTGGCTGTTGGATGTCCTGGCAACGGTCTTCCCCGAGCAAAGCGCCTTCCTTTGGATTGCCCGACAGCAGGGGTTGAATCTTTCCGGCCTGTTGTCGATCGTCTTCATGTCGCTGACGATGTTCCTCGCCGTCCGCCCCGCCTGGCTCGAGAAGCCCCTGGGCGGCCTCGACCGCATCTATCGGCTGCACAAGTGGTCGGGTATCCTTGCCGTCACCTTCGGCGCGCTGCACTGGCTAATCAAGCAGTCGGGCGGATTGATCAAGGGGCTCATCGGCAGCGAAGGACGCCTGCCGAAGATCAAGTACGACGGCGTGCTCGAAGCCATGCGCGAACTCGGTGACGACATGGGCGAACCCGCGCTCTACATGGCGCTGGCGATGCTCGTCATCACCCTGTGGCGGCGTTTTCCGTATCACCTCTGGCGCCATCTGCACCGCATCATGCCGGTGCTCTACTTGATGCTTGCCTTCCACGCCGCCCTGCTCGCACCGCCAGCGTACTGGACGCAGCCGGTCGGCCTTGTGCTCGGCATCTTCCTGGCGCTCGGCTCGATCGCGAGCGTCCTATCGCTCACCGGCCAGATCGGGCGCAGCCGGCAGATCAAGGCTATCGTCACGGCGGTAAAGCACACGGACGACATCACCGAAGTCACCTGTAAGCTAGAAGGCCCGTGGCAGACACACCGGCCGGGGCAATTCGCCTTCATCACCTTCGGCAAGTTCGAGGGAGCCCATCCCTTTACCATCGCCAGCGCAGAGCGGGGCGACCGGACGATCACCTTTTTCATCAAAGCGCTCGGCGACTTCACGCGTTGCATCGCGCAGAAAATCGAAGTCGGCCAACCGGTCACCGTCGAAGGGCCGTATGGCCGGTTCCAGCTCGATCGCCACAGCCGGAAGCGCAGCCAGATCTGGGTTGCCGGGGGCGTCGGTGTCACGCCCTTCATCGCCTGGCTCGAATCACTGCAGGGCAGCACCGTCCATTCCCTTGAGGCGGACCTCCATTACTGCACGCGCAACCGCGAAAACGACCACTTCATCGTTCGGCTGCACGCGCTGTGCGAGAACCTGCCCGGCATTCGTCTGCACGTGCATAGTGCGCAACATGGCGATCTTTTGAAAGCCGAGTCGCTGATGCCGAAAAACACCCAGCCGCGAAACGCCGAAGTGTGGTTCTGCGGGCCACGCGGGCTGGCCGATGCCCTGAAACGGGGGCTCAAGGAAGGCGGGATCGCCGGATTGCACTTCCATCAGGAGGCTTTTGAGCTACGCTGAGTCGCCAAGAAGAGGAAGCGTCTCCAAATCAGGGAAAACATGAACAACTCGTCATCACCTTCACTCACACGCTACGCCTGGCTCTCCATCGCGGCAGCAGTTTCCACCATCCTGCTCAAGGGCGTCGCCTGGCAGCTGACCGGTTCGGTCGGCCT
>ERZ650312.1849-NODE-1849-length-11864-cov-6.938183_pt1 | contig 11864 bp, 9 predicted proteins | sample MGYA00376248_ERZ650312 | MGnify/ENA primary metagenome ERZ650312 (study PRJEB26733, sample SAMN07839316) | wastewater metagenome | biome: urban; feature: wastewater treatment plant; material: waste water | place: USA: North Carolina | collected 2016-07-28 ... | reverse complement strand
TTCTTCGCCTTCAACCTGATAGGTGTTCGATGCAATATCACCCATGGGCTTGCCCATCATGTAAGCTTGTGCTCTCATGGTGGTGTGCGTGTCATGCGTAATATCCATTTTTTCATAATCGGCACGTAAACCTACGGTCAGGCTCAGACCTTTCCACAACAGGTCATTAAACGTGCTTTCATGAAATAAAGCTGCTCCCAAAGTAGGTGTGTCGTAGAATCCGTAAATCGGCATGGTTTGATCTAGCAATTTTACTTTTACCGGACTGGATGCCATGGCTGCGTCCATGTATCCTTGAAGCATTGCCATTCCGTCGGCCATGAAGGTAACAGGTGCCTCGGTATCCAATGCCTGGTAGAAAGCAAATCCTCCAAACAGCCACTCCCAACGTTTGTTGTTTTTGCTTTTGAGCGTTAGCTCTTCGCTGAAGGTTTGCTGTTTCTGTTTCTGCATGATGCTATATTTACAAATATAAAACTTGATATTGATGAAATAGAAAAAATAGCTTTTGATGCAAGTGGATTTAATGTTAAATATGAATAGGAAATAATTTAATAATCTTAGAAATAACCCATTTAAAAGCCTTTTTATATTAAATCAATAACTTTCTATAAGATAAGATTATTTAAGCCTTTAACATAGCTCTATGGCTCTTAAAATGGCTATATATGATACTAATCAAGAAATACTTTGCAAGGGATAAGGGGAGTCATCAACCTTAAAAATGATTTTAAGTATATTTGACCCTCCCCCGTATAAAGTAATAAAATTTGTTACACAAACCAATACACAAAATGGTATTTTTAATCAAATAATCAGTACTTTTTAGATATAATAAACATAACATTTTGTGATAATCAAGTATTATAAAAAAGCTGCATCTATTCCTATGGCTATGAATTTTGCCTATGAACAAGGTAGAATAAAAGCAGGTGACACTGTACTTTTTGATGCCTTTGGTGGCGGATTAACTTGGGGTTCTGCTCTATTTAAGTTCGCACCTAAACAATAATTAAAGAGTGGGGTTAGTCCCACACTTTTAACTCTTAAAACTAAAAAGGTATAGCTGTATCAATAGCATCTCCTGTTGTAGATATAGAATCTCCAATTGCATCTGGCGCAATAACATCAACAACTGCCCCTGTCACTCTAAAAGGAAGTGCAACCACATCTCCTACGATACAACCATTAAATGTTAAAGCTATCATCATACCAACAATATATTTTGTCATAAATCATCCTAAATAAATTTTATTGGGAATTGTAGCAAACTTTATTTAATGACCGCTAAAAGTAATTTCTTTAAAGTAGTTAATTATTATCAAACTTTTTATTATTTGGATTATTTTTAAAAACATCAAATGAACTTCTTTTTGTAATTTTATTAAACTTTTCAACTGTTGCCACTGAGTTTAAATATAAAATCGATTCTTCAACTACAATCTGAAAAATAGCAAATAATGGTATTTTTACAACACTTCCAAAATTCTCATTTCCAAATCCAGCTTCAAAAGTCAAATAATCATCATCAATTTCAACAGTTGTATATGTATAATTACTTAAAATAAAAAGTGAAAATTTGTGCATTTGATCTTTTATAACTTTTGGAAGTTCTGGTGTAAATGTGATTGGTTCTATATTTGCTGTAATTGAAAATTCTTGGTTTTTATCCAATAAAAAAAGTATATTTTCCTAGAGAAATATAGAAATCTGCAGGTGTGTCCTTTGTCATTGTAAATTCAAAACTGATTTCCTGCTCCTTATTCTCTTCAAGCTCCGGTTCACATCCTCCGTACCATTCATATGAAGCACTCATCACACCTGTTTTGAATTTACGGGCTGCTGTGGACTTAGCCTTAAAACTCACTTTATATTTATGTCCGTTTTGCAGTGAAATATTTTGCTGCTTTAACTGGACATTCCAGTCCTGTGTTCCTGCGTTTTTAATACTATAGATGATCGAACCATCAGCTGTCTTTGCTGAAGCATCCGCTGATCCATCTGCTCCACCCCAGTTTGCTATTGTCTGAGTCCAGCCTTCCATTTCCTCCGAAAAATCTGAGTTTTTCAAAAGATTTCCGGCATCCTTATTTTCTGTTTTAGTAACCTTTTTTACCGGATTTATTATTAATTGTCCACCTTTTACCTGAATGTTTTCATCCGAGTCTACATACTCCTGCAGCTCATTATTTACCCATCCTTTTTCATGTGTCTCCACATTCCAGTCAGCACGGTTTAATGAATCACCATTAAACTCATCGCTCCACACTTTTTTGTAGCCATCATAGCTTAGTTTGCCTGTCTGCTGCGCCGCATCCAACGCTCCCTCTGCAAACGTCTGTGACGGCATGGCTGTCATTGCCATAGCAGCCACAAGCATGGCTGATAATACTCTTTTTTTCATAAAGTACCCCTTTCATTTATAGTTATTTGACATCTCGCATCATGTTACTGTCTACACCTATCAGTGTAACCCGTAACCACAACATTACTATAACGATTAAGCGCCCTTAAATATACAAAAAAAAGCACAAAAACATCAAATTCATGACATTTTAATTTTCCTGTAATTTCCGCAATTCCCTCGGTGTCATGCCAAACTGCGCCTTAAACATCCGGCTGAACACCTTATAATTCGTAAATCCATTGTGCTCCAGTATGTCCGTGATGGAATCCTCAGTTGCCAGAAGCTCCTCATGTATGTGATTGATTCTTACCTGATTGACATACTCGAGAAATGTAACTCCCATGCATTTTTTGAACATACGGCAGAAATAATCCTGATTGAGTGAGGCTATGTCTGCCGCCTCCTTTAATGCTATTGGCTCCTGATAGTTTTTCGCCACATATCTAAGGACATCCTTAAGGCGCGCTATCTGTCTGGATTCTTTTCCCGCATTCATCTCTTTGTACGAATAATTTGTAAACAAAATATATAAGAATTCGTTCACTTTTGCCATAAGCCGAAGCTCATAGCCCTTGCCCTTTTTCCGGTATATATGCGCTATCGACTTAAGAAGAGACTTCATCTGCTCATATTTTCTGCTGCCATGCTCGGTCTCATAGCACTCTCTAAACCTTATATGTCCGTAATCGTCTATGTAGCTGTCCAGATATGCATACGGTATCTGCACCAGAAGCACCCTGACTCTTTCATAGCTTTGCGTGCCATGTATCTTATTTGAGTTTATGACAAAAAATTCATTTTCTTGCAATGTATATTCATTTTCACCGCAGACAACCTGCAGTGAGCCGGAAACTACATAGATTATCTCTATATGGTCATGCCAGTGCCTCGGTGAAAACTGCCTGTAGTCCTCGTATCTGTCGCAGTAGATTGGAAGATGTGGTATTGATCTGACGTTTTCGTGTGTGTATTGCTGCATAATTTTCTCCCTGACTTACTAAATCAAACTTCGTATTTAATGCTATATTAGCCTGAACATATCCAATTATTCCGAAGAAAACAATATTCATAGTTTGAAATTCTACCTTCAAAATATACTCCTCTCACGCAAAAAGTCAATATCGACCTAAAATAATGTCAGTATCACAATTGTATATATCGCTTTTATAATTTACAATCATCTTGTACGAAAAGAACAAGCTCCCGACATATTAATGTATGGGAAGCTCTTTAAATAATAAAAATATAAGAAAGGTAATCTGCTATGAACAAATGGTCACGATTCAAATTCACTCCTAATCTTCCACTTGGGGCAAATGGTGAAAGAGTTACAGGAAGCAAGGCTCACATAGAGCTTTCAAAGGAAGCTGCCAAGGAAGGCATGGTACTTCTCAAAAACGAAAACAACGTACTCCCTCTTGCAGCGGGTTCTAAGGTAGCCCTGTTTGGAAAGGGTACTTTCGACTATGTAAAGGGCGGTGGCGGAAGCGGTGATGTAACCGTTGCATATATCCGCAATCTCTACGAAGGACTTAAGCTTCAAAAAGAGAAAATAAGCATATTTGAGGAGCTGTGCGATTACTACCGCAACGACATTAAAAAGCAGTATGCAGCCGGTGCTGTACCCGGCATGACTATAGAGCCGGATGTACCGGCTGAGCTTTTAAGCAAGGCACAGGCATATACCGACACTGCTATCATCTCAATCTGCCGCTACTCCGGAGAAGGCTGGGACAGAAAGAGTGTTATTGACCCAAACAACAAGGCTCTCTGGGACTACGAACGCGAGATGACCGAGAAGTCGGCAGAGCTTTTTAAGGATGGTGATTTCTGTCTCTCCGTAAAAGAAAAGGAGATGATTGACACTGTAAAAGCCAGTTTCAAAAATGTAATCGTGATTTTAAATGTCGGTGGAATGGTTGATACATCTTGGTTTGCTTATGATAATCAGATTCAATCAGCACTGCTTGCCTTACAGGGCGGCATGGAAGGCGGGCTCGCTGCCGCTGAGCTTCTCGTAGGAGATGGCAATCCTTCCGGAAAAACTGTCGATACATTTGCCAAATCACTCGACGACTATCCGTCTACTTACAATTTCCACGAGTCAAGAGACTATGTGGACTATACCGATGATATATATGTCGGATACCGCTATTTCGAGACAATTCCGGGAGCTGCCGAGAAGGTTGTATACCCATTTGGCTATGGACTCTCATACACCACATTTGATGTGGAGACTGTTTCTGCCGGCGTTGTGAATTCCAACTGTACGTCTGAGGCCAATAAGCTCTACGCAAAAGTCCGTGTGACAAATACAGGTAAATTCTCCGGAAAAGAGGTTGTTCAGGTATACATTGCTAAACCACAAGGAAAGCTTGGCAAGCCTGCAAAGGAGCTCGCAGCCTTTGAAAAGACAAGAGAACTGCAGCCGGGTGAATCACAGCTTATGATCCTCACATGGGAAATAAACGATATGGCATCATATGATGACCTTGGAAAGGTTAAAAAATCTGCATATGTACTTGAAGCCGGTTCATATGATATATACGTTGGAACGAGCGTCCGTGACGTGACAAAAGCTGATTACTCATATATATTAAATCATGATGTAATTACCGAGCAGCTTTCAGCAAAGCTGGTTCCTACAAGTCTGCCAAAGAGAATGCTCGCTGACGGAAGCTATGAAGCTCTGCCTCAAAGTGAGCCTGTGGACACCGACTACTCAGCTATTGGCAACATTGACCCTTCCCTGACAGAGGGTGTTGCTCCCGGTCAGAGAGCCATCCCATACTTCCGCTTTGCCGATGGCATGGCTAAAAACGGCAGTCACGACATCATGGATGTTGTGGAAGGACGTATCACGCTTGATGAATTTGTATCAGAGCTTTCCATCGATGATCTCATTCATCTGCTCGGCGGACAGCCAAATACCGGTGTTGCAAATACCTTCGGTATCGGAAATATGCCTGAATACGGTATTCCTTCTGTCATGACAGCAGATGGTCCTGCAGGAGTGCGCATAGCACCTGAGGTCGGTATATGCACCACTGCGTTTCCATGCTCCACACTGCTCGCATGCACATGGAACCCGGATGTTTTAGAGGCTGTAGGACGCGCCGGCGGTGAAGAATTAAAGGAAAACAACCTTGCACTGTGGCTCACCCCTGCCATCTGTATTCACAGAAGTCCTCTCTGCGGACGTAACTTCGAGTACTACTCAGAGGATCCATTCGTCACAGGAAAGCTCGCAGGTGCCATGGTACGCGGAATCCAGTCAAACAATGTCGGTGCCACACTCAAGCACTTTGCCTTGAACAACAAGGAAACCAACCGCAAAAACAGCGATTCACGCGTTTCAGAAAGAGCTGCCAGAGAAATCTATCTGAAGGCATTTGAGATGATTGTAAAGAATGATAATCCATGGGCTATTATGTCCTCTTACAATATGATAAACGGCTACAGAGCCTCTGAAAGCGAGGATCTTTTGACAGGAATACTGCGTGATGAATGGGGCTATGAAGGAATGGTCACAAGCGACTGGTGGACCTGTGGCGAGCATTACAAGGAGACAAAAGCCGGAAATGATCTTAAGATGGGAAATGGATATCCTGATCGTGTAAAGAAGGCTTATGATAAGGGTGCCATCTCTCGTAGTGAGATGGAGACCTCTGTAAAGCGTATATTAGGATTAATATTAAAGCTTGATTAAATTTTACTCTGCTTTATGTAAACCTACCCGGTTCATAATACCCGATACTTATTATACAAAAACAAAAACGGACATGCAAAACTGCCATGTCCGTTTTTGTATTTGTTTTTGTATTTATATATCTCAATCATTAATTCTGTATTTTAGCATATTCCTCAATTTTACATACATGCTCTTTTGTTTTTTCATCATAGTTGATTGCCACAAGCAGGATGTTTCCCGTATATTGCAATAATGAATTCGGATACTGTCTCTCACGAATCTGCTGCATGGCTGTATCCGCATTCTTATTCCATTTCAGCTCCACAACAAGCGCCGGATAATCATTTATATACTCAGGCTTCGGAATATAAACAAAATCAGCAAAGCCACGCCCTGTCGGTAACTCCCTGACCGGCTTAAAATAATAGTTCATTGTTCCAAGATAAGCAATGGCCAACACACTGCTAAGGGAATTCTCGTCATTATATTGAATCACCGAGGTATACTCCATATGAATCTGCTCAATTTTTGCTGCCACAGTATTTACATCTTTGTTTATTGTTGCATTAAACAAATCTATTGACTGTCTCTCAAACTGTATGATTTCATCCCATTTGTTTTCCTCAACCGCATCCATAAGCTCATTGCGAAGCTCTTCATTCGGAATATATGCCATCTGATTTTTCTGATTAAAAGCCAGATATCCAAGATGTATAAGCAATGTCAGCACATCATCTTTGTTTTTAAATGATACCATATCATTCTGAAACGTGGTTGTTCTAACTTTTATCTCATTTCCTGAAATCATTGAAATAATAGCGGCTCTTAATCCATCAAAATCCATGTCAATAAGCGGAATCAGAGATTCATATGTGCCGGTCTGTGACCAATAGCTTTGGAAGCTGCCTCTCATCATCACGCTCACTACCGCTTTTGGATTATACACATGTTTACCCGAAAGCATATAGCCATCATACCAGTTTTTTACTGCTTCATAATCCCTGTCATACTTTTTGCATAACTGCTTAACCTCATCATCTGTAAAGCCAATATATGATGCAAGCGCTCCTGCATCAAGCATTGTGAACTCTTCAAAATTGTTAAGTGCTGACTGAGTTTTTAGCTTTTTAATAGGAAGTATGCCGGTAAGATAAGCTAACGCAATATACTTTGTCGGCTCTGTCCCTTTAAACATTCCTCTGAGGAAATTAATATATTCCTCCTGCAGTTCCTTATTATTAGCCTCATCTCTTATCAACACATCCCACTCATCTATTATGATAACAAAGGTATTTCCTGTGGCTGCGTTTATATAAGACATGGCTCCATAGGCTGTTTTAACAGTGTCCGGTATCACATCACCATATGCTATTATAAGCTCATCAAGAATACCGTTATTGATGTATTTCACGGTGTTTTGCACTTCGCCCGCATCCATCATGCACCACTGGACATCAATATGAATAACATCATATTTATTAAGGTTTGTCTCAAAGGAATCAAGCCTGCCTACCTTTAGAGTGGAAAACATATCAAAGGAATCACATCCTCTGCTATAATAAGCAGCAAGCATATTCGCCGTGATGGACTTTCCAAAGCGCCTCGGTCTGCTATTGCATATGCATGCCATATCAGAACCTATAACCTTATTGGTGTATGCCAAAAGCATAGTTTTATCCACATATATTTCCGATTTCAATGTTTTTTGAAAAGCTTTATTTCCCGGATTTAAAAATCTTCCCATGAATTTTCCTACCTTAATGAAATAATTTAACAACCTATACTACATGTTAAGTATAGCAGTTTTTAATCAACTTCACCATATCAACTTTGAATTATATACAATTTAAACTATTACTTTCCATAAATATTGTACTCAGGCACATCCACGCCATCTGTTCCGGCATAGTATGACATCTCCACCTCGTTGAGTCCTTTTTTCTTGTCAAGAATCACATTGTACTGGGATGAATATATAACATCTCCATTTTTATTAAATCTGTATTCAATATTCACTCCATCTTTGCCTTTTAATGCCTTTCTTGGAATCTTTGCAAGGAAGATACGCTCACTGTCGGAAATCTTCTTCACCTCGACTGCATCCACCCATTTGAAAAATACTGGTGCTGCCACTCTTGTATCATCCATGCTATAACTGTCGTAATCATAGTAGGCTGTGTCATCATCTTCTGTATCCTTTAACACATGATAGCCCATCTGTATGCTGTCCACGCCATCAAGACCGGTATCATTGTTGTTATAGCTGCCCGAATCGTAAGGCGAATATACATATAAAAGGATAAGCTGTGAGCTCTTTACCTCATCTATGCTATCTCTGAATAAATGTGCAGCCTTTATATGAGATACATTGAGCTGTCTTAAGCTGTCATTTGTCTCACCTGCCAGCTGTCTTGCATACATGGTGACCATACCCTTATTTTCCATAAAGTCTGCATCTGCCGCAAGCGCCGGGGATGCATCCGTGGAAAGTGACATCAGATATTTGTAGTCTGTATCCTCCATACATACTGTATTGTACCTTGCAACCAGATAATCAGGCCTTGCAAATGCAAGCACAAGATAACATACCCCGATTACTATTATTCCGTACCGAAATAGCGAAAAAGCAGGCTTACATATAGATAAAATCACTCCGAGCATAAACAGCGCTATCACTCCAAGTGCCCAGAACACACAAAGCCTGGTGGCTGTCAGCCCGTACTCTGACACATACAGTCCCATACGATATGCGCTTGATGCAATCATGATATATGTGCACAGTGTTATTAAAATTAAAAATGCATTTAATATTTTATTCCTTCTGAACAATCCACTTCCGAGCAATACGATAATCACATTAAGTATACACACGAAAAGCAGCTGGAAAAAGCCTTCTCTCGCGTACCTGGCGTAGGTATAGCCGCTTGGAAGCTGCATAAGTCCCCCGAACAGATACACAATCTGTATAAAACAGAAAAATACATATACCACTGATATAGTTGCAGCTACAGTGATACCGATTGCAGCCGGAAATGCCGGAGTCTCAACCGGTGCATCCGATATACGCTTCTTGCTCAGATACTTTATACCGCAGTACGATGAGAAAAGCGCAAATACAAAAAGAAATACAACCTTGCTCACTGTAAAGAAATTGATATCAGCAAATATTTTCTTTATTACTGAGGCAAAAACCGCATCCGCAGAGCACAGCAGCACCACTATCAGCACAACCAGAGGAAAGGCAATTGCTATTCCGATAAACACATAAAGCATTCTGTGTTTTTTCACATGCCGCTCTCCTGCAGTTGCATTTGCACTGTCACCGACCATACTGTCACTGCCCATATTGTCACTATCCATGCGCTCATTTCTCATATAGTCGGCAATATCCATAAACGGCTCAGCTATACATCCAATCGCTCCAAACACTGCCTGAAATGCCGCAGCGATATACTTTATAAGCCCCCACTGTCTGTCATTGCAGAAATTGTGAAGCAGCATAAAAACAAGAAACACAAGTATCCAGCAAAAATTAAATCCTTGTATAATTTTATTACCGGTCAAGCCTGACGAAAGGCCTGTGAGTATCATCATCACACTGTACCATATAGTGAGTGGCTTTGCCTCTATATGAAGTATCTTCATACAATACAGGCTGTATACTCCTGTGACGATTGCAAACAACGTAACAAGTATTCCACCTGTATTCTCGTACAGGAAAATGGTGTACAGCAGCGCATATATTATCGTAGGTATACATAGCCTGCCAAAGAAATCCGCGTTTCTCCTGCTTTGCTCACGCCGTCTTTGCTCCGCTTCCTGCTGCATCTTCTGCAGTTCGATACCTGACATTCCCATATGTGGCTGTGAAGTCTGTGGCGTGTTCTGTGAAAACTGTTGGGGATTCATGCCCCCGATATTATTATTGTCCATAGCTACCTCCTTACTATCTATGTAGTTATTTTCTCATATTTTTCACTTACCGGCAAGCTAATTGTACTACACCGTTTTTAGTTTTGCAATAACTTTTTATCGTATCTCGATAAATTAGTTGTAATCGTTATAAATGTCAGGTAAATGTCACATTAAAAATGAGGAAATAGTAACCTGAGACGCGTAGAAAAAGTTGTTTGAAAATGTTAAGGATTACTGATAAAACAAAAAATCGCAGATACCATATTATGATATCTGCGACTATACTTATCTTATTTTCTCCTAAAGACACTCCAATGGATATTGACTTAATGCAGTCATAGAGTTTTATTTTAAACTACTGCTGCACATTAAACGCTTTAATTCCCGGATAAACTGCGCTCTTTCCCAGCTCCTCTTCAATTCTTAAAAGCTGGTTATACTTTGCAACACGCTCTGAACGCGAAGGTGCACCTGTCTTTATCTGGCATGTGTTGAGTGCCACCGCAAGGTCTGCAATTGTTGTGTCGGCAGTCTCACCTGAGCGGTGTGAGCTGATTGCTGTATAGCCTGCCTTGTGTGCCATCTTGATAGCCTCAAGAGTCTCTGATACTGAACCGATCTGGTTTAATTTAATCAGGATTGCATTTCCTGCTCCAAGGCTTATTCCCTTTGCAAGTCTCTCAGTGTTTGTTACGAACAGGTCATCTCCCACAAGCTGTACCCTATCGCCCAGACGCGCAGTAAGCTTCTGCCAGCCTTCCCAGTCCTCCTCATCAAGACCATCCTCGATTGATATAATAGGATATTTGTCACAGAGCTTTGCCCAGTGCTCTATAAGCTCCTCTGAGGTGTACTCTGTGCCGGCCTTTGGCAGCTTGTAAAAGCCCTTGCCCTTTTCACTCTTCCACTCTGATGATGCGGCATCCATGGCAATCTTGAAATCCTTGCCCGGCTCATAGCCTGCCTTCTTTACAGCTTCAAGAATTGTCTCGATAGCCTCCTCGTCAGATTTGAGTGCCGGTGCAAATCCACCCTCGTCACCGACTGACGTGGCAAGACCGCGCTCCTTTAATATGGCTGCAAGTGCATGAAATACCTCCGCACACCATCTGAGACACTCCTTGAAGGAAGGCGCACCTACCGGCATAATCATAAACTCCTGCACGTCAAGTCCTGATGAGAGTGCATGACAGCCACCGTTTACAATGTTCATCATAGGTACAGGAAGTCTGTTTCCCGAGATACCACCTAAAAATCTATAGAGAGGAATATCAAGTGATACAGCTGCCGCCCTCGCACACGCAATTGATACAGCAAGAATGGCATTAGCTCCAAGCTTAGACTTGTCCTTTGTGCCATCTGCCTCTATCATAGCCGCATCTATTGCATAGATATCACTTGCGTCCATACCTGTCAATGTGTCGTTGATTACAGTATTTATATTTTCTACTGCCCCGGTAACACCCTTGCCCAGATATCTGCTCTTGTCTCCGTCACGAAGCTCAAGTGCCTCGAACTCTCCTGTTGAAGCTCCTGATGGTGCTGTGCCTCTTGCAACAGTTCCGTCAACCAGATAAACCTCTGCCTCAACTGTAGGATTTCCTCTGGAATCAAGTATTTCTCTGCCCACTACCTTTTCGATTTCTAAATAATTCATTATGAACCTCCTTATGTTTTTCTGATTCAATTTTATCCTACAATACAGTTTCTCTATGTCATGATTGTAGGATTGAATGCAAGCATGCATCGATGATACCTTTTGACCCTTTAATCATAAAAATACATATGTGAAAGCCTGCCGCATATGCATATATTTATAAATAAAGAAAAATGCTACATGGTTAGTTTAAT
>ERZ650312.1848-NODE-1848-length-11866-cov-8.493692_pt1 | contig 11866 bp, 4 predicted proteins | sample MGYA00376248_ERZ650312 | MGnify/ENA primary metagenome ERZ650312 (study PRJEB26733, sample SAMN07839316) | wastewater metagenome | biome: urban; feature: wastewater treatment plant; material: waste water | place: USA: North Carolina | collected 2016-07-28 ... | reverse complement strand
TGCCAGGAAATTCACTGGCGATGCGTCTAGAAAGGATAATAATCTTTTGATCATAGTCTATATCTTTATATTAATATCTTGCAAAGATAATAGATTTTTTTCATTTTATCTCATTATTCTATTTGTTTTTCATTTTTTTGTATTATCTTTGTCCCCAAATAAGATCAATGAAAGAATTATGAAACGATATAAATCCTGTACTCTAATTATATTGCTGCTGTTGGCATCGGCTCTTCAGGCATATGCGCATATTTCCAGAAATATGTTCATGCTTTCCAATCTCAATACAGACAATGGTCTTTCCAGCCCTCGAGTTTATTCTATTGTCGAGGCAGAGGATGGTGCCATGTGGATAAGTACTAAGCGTGGAGTTGACCGATATAATGGGCAACAAGTAACCAATTATACTTTATACACAGAGATGCCGTATAGTGATGCTAGTGGTAGATGTATAAAACTGACTAAGGATGCGCAACATCTGATTTACGCCTACGACAACAAGGGAAAGGTGTATATATATGATAAGAGGAAAGATACATTTGTTTTGAAATGTAATCTTCAGAAAATTTTAGGTGGAAGTATCGTGTTGAACGAACTGTTGGTAGACGAAAAGGGCAATTTCTGGTTAGCTATGGATAGAGGCATTTATTGCTTATCAGCAGCTACTGATGGAAAGGAGATAGTTCGGGAGACAGCTAAGGGTAGGTTTGTATTGAAAAATACCTATATTAATCATATCCAATTTATAGGTCAGAAACTCTTGATAGGAACTTTTAAAGATGTTTATTGCTATTCGATGTCTGCCCGGAAGTTAGAAAAGAAGATTAGTGGCAGTTCTGTAGTATCCTCTTATCATGATATTGTGGGACATCGTATCTGGCTGGGTACTTTTCACGAAGGAGTTAAAGTGATGGATGATCGTACTTGGAAGCTGATAAAATCTGCTGATTTCCAATCTTTGCAAAACATTCCTAAAATTCCCGTACGTTCAATCATTTTATATGATAAGCAGACTCTTCTGATGGCTGTAGATGGAGCAGGAATATATGCTTATGACAGTTCGAATAAACAAACCAAACTCTTGCTTGATACAGATGGACGTCCGGGTAACGTGCTGAATGGTAATGGATTATATACCTTGTGCTGCGATCGTTTTGGCGATTTATGGACAGGCTCTTACTCGGGAGGAGTAGATTTGGCGATACCAATGAAACATACATTGGAATATATCACACATGAATATCTCAACAATCAATCACTGATAGATAATTGTGTGAACGATGTTTTCCAAAGCCGTGATGGGAAAATATGGTATGCCACAGATAAAGGAGTAAGTGTTTATGATGCGCAGACTCGTCTTTGGCATCATGGATTATATAATAAGGTGGCGCTTACGATTTGTCAGACTGTAGACGGCAGAATTCTGGTTGGTACCTATGGTAATGGCGTATATCAGGTTCATGCTGATGGCACTAGTATGCCTGCTTATTCTGTGGAAACAGGAATGTTGAAGAGTGATTACGTATTCAGTCTTTTTACTGATAGCGATGGTAATATTTGGGTGGGATGTTTGGATGGAGATATGGCTTGTTTCCCTTCAGATAAATATAATTTGAATGGAACGGGAAAGTCGGTATTCTATCTGCCTGTCAACGAAGTGCAATGCATCACGGAATCACTGGATAAGCGTTTTATTGCTGTAGGAACTTCGCATGGAGGCTATTTGATTGATAAGCGCGAACCTTTGCATCCTCGTCGTTTCTTTTATCCTGAACAGTATCCCGAAAAAGACATTAATTTGTTTGTCAACAGTATGGCTTTTCAGGATTCCCGTCATATCTGGATTGGAACGGATGGAGGAGGACTCTATGATTATGATTTACTGACAAAGAAGTTTAAGCGTTATACTAATCAGGACGCTTTGCCTTCTAATACTGTTTATGGACTTATAAAAGGTATTAATGGCAATTTGTGGATCAGTACGGATAAAGGTTTGGCGTTCATGAAACAGGGGAAGATAGTAAACCTCAACATCTTTAAGGGAATGGAACGTGAGTATAACCGAATGTCTGTTGCGTGTACTTCAGATGGCAGGGTGCTTTTTGGCAGCAACGATGGAGTTGTCGCTTTGACTCCTATGTTTGCCAAAGGTTTGAATTATGCCGCTCCACTTCGTATTCATAGTGTTGAGGTTGAAGGTGTCGAACGTTCCGATTACTGGAATGAATGTCTCTTTGAAATGTTGAAGGAAGGCAAATTGAGTCTTAGCCATAATGAGAATACGCTGGTTGTTTCTTTCGAGAGTATCAATTATCAATACCAGTATGATATTCAATATCAATATTATTTGGAAGGATACGACCGTAATTGGAGTAAACCATCTTCTAATCAGTTGGCACGATTTGTAAATTTGCCTTCGGGCAGCTATGTGCTTCATGTAAAGGCTATCTGCAGAAGTAATGGTAGAGAATTGGGAGAAACAACTTTGGAGATTCATATAGCCCAGCCTTGGTGGAATACCTGGTGGGCATGGATTATCTATCTCTGTATTTTTGCTGCCATCTTATATTTTGTCTGGCAGTATTACAAAGAGCGCTTACAGCGAAAGTATTATGATGAGAAAATCAATTTCTTCGTTAATACTGCCCATAACATACGTACTCCTTTGAGTCTCGTGTTGGCTCCTCTTGATAATCTGGCTAATGATTCCAACTTGAGTGAGAAAAGTCGTGGATTCTTGGATATGGCGCATCGCAACGGCAACAAACTATTGAAGATGGTTACAGAATTGCTTGACTTCCAAAAGATAGAGCAGTCTGCCGAACAGGTTCGCCTGCAAGATATAGAATTGCCGATGCTTTTACGTGTGCAGTTGGAAAAGTTTGTATTGGCAGCTCAGGAGAAGCATATTCAACTGTGTATTGAAACGTGTCCGCAGCAACAGATTCATTCTGATGTCAAAATGATGGATCTGATATTGGAAAATCTTCTCTCGAATGCTATCAAATATACACCTCAAGGTGGAAAGGTTACGTTGTCGGCTTCTGTTGAAGGTAAGATGGCTGTGATTCATGTATGTGATACAGGTATAGGTATTCCAAAGGCCGAAATTAAGAGTATCTTCAAGACCTTCTTCAGGGCTTCTAATGCGATAAATTCTCAGGAAATGGGAAGTGGATTAGGACTGATGCTTACACGAAAGCTTGTAGAGAAATTAGGAGGAAAGCTTAGTTTCGTAAGTGAGGAAGGAAAGGGTACTACTTTCTGTGTGAAGATGCCATTAGGTCATGTAACAGATTCTTCTGTCCGGCTTGTTGGAGAAAAGAAAAATGTTGTAACTGAATCTTCTTTAGCTGAAGATAAGCATGATGAAACTTGCCAGACTGTGTCTTCTGCGGTTCTGCAGGATGCTGATGTTTCAACGGATACACTTCTTTTTGTCGATGACAATGAAGATCTTCGCAAATATATCAGAATGACTTTTGGTGATTCTTATCAAGTAGTTGATGTGGAGAGTGCAGAGGCTGCCCTGAAATATTTGAAAGAGGGCGGGATATGTGATATCGTTGTTTCAGATGTCATGATGCCGGGAATGCACGGAGATGAGTTCTGTCGCAGCATCAAGGAAAATAAGGAAACATCATGGCTGCCTGTTATCCTGCTGACTGCTAAGGCTGGTCGTGACTTTATGATAGAGGGACTCGGACTTGGTGCTGATGACTATATAGCCAAGCCATTCGATACTGCTATTCTTGCGAGTAAGGTTGCCAGTATTTTGAAGAATCGTCGCCGGTTGAGTCAGTATTATATGGACAGAAGCCTTGCTCTTGTTAGAGGAGAGGTTGCTTCTGAGTCTGCTTCTTCCGAGCAGATTGTGGGTTCTGATTCATCCTATGAACACTTGGAACCTACTGGAACTTCTGAAGAGAAAAAGGATGATACTGTCTTGAATAAGCAAGGCCAGACATTCGAAAATGTGGCAGAAGCTGTTCTGAATCCGCAAGACCAGGCTTTTGTAGATAAAGCTACCCGTTTGGTGTTGGCTCATCTGAGCGACACAGACTTTAATATCGACCGACTCTGTAGAGAGATGGCGATGAGCAGAACGCTTTTCTATGGTAGGCTGAAGACTCTTACGGGCCAAAGTCCGCAGGATTTTATGCGTTTGATACGTCTGGAGCAGGCTGCAATCTTCCTGAAACAGGGGGATAGTGTGCTGGATGTATCTGTGAAAGCCGGTTTTGTAAATGTGAAGTACTTTAGTACTGTATTTAAAAAACACTTTGGGGTTTCTCCAAGTAAGTATCTGTAAATTAGAGTTTTAAATTCAAAGAAAAGGTTTCTGTTTAGACGATATGTCTGAATTGAAACCTTTTTTTGTTTGTTATCTAACCCTCTGGAAGTTCCTTTTCTTTATCTTTGCAACCAGATTCTGTTAAGTAAGTCAAACAGTTATTTAAAAAACGAAACAATAACAATATAAACATAAAAATGAAAAGGAACTTTTTGAAAATTAGCCTCTTTTTAATAGGCGTCTTCACATGTCTCTCATGCGAAGCAAGTACGTTGCACTCATCCAGCAGTTCTGAAGGTGTAGGCGAATCCATACCTACTGCCCAGCAATGGAATAAAGATGTTGTGGGGTGGAATCTTGGCAACGCATTCGAGTGCTCAGCTCCTGGACAGGATGGTGAGTCGATGCAGATTGGCAACCCTGATGGTTCTATCCATGCAGAGACAGCCTGGGGCAATCCCGTTGTTACCAAGAAGATGATACAAGCCGTGAAGAAGGCAGGTTTCAATGCCATCCGTATTCCAATCCGTTGGCAGTGCCACATTACCAACGCTCAGGCGATGAGCATCGACAAGGCTTGGATTGCTCGCATCAAGGAGGTGGTGGGCTGGTGCCTTGACAACGGTTTGAAGGTTATCATCAATGTGCATCATGAAAAATGGCTCGAAGGTCGTCCTACCTATCAATATAAGGAAGAAAACTGCCAGAAGCTTGCGCTTCTCTGGATGAATATCGCCTCTGAGTTTGCCAATTATGACAGTCGCTTGGCTTTCGCCGGTACCAATGAGGTTCACATCAGGGACAACTGGGGCAAACCTACTGCCGAGAACCTCGAAGTGCAGAATGCTTACAATCAGATATTCGTGGATATGGTTCGTGCCACAGGCGGCAACAATGCCAAGCGCCACCTCATCTTACAGACTTACGTTTGTAACCCATGGTTTGGCATAGAGAATGGAGATTTCATCATTCCGAAGGATGCCGAAGGCAATGGCAACAACTATATGAGTGTGGAATTTCACTACTATCAGCCATGGAGCTACGCCGGCGATTGCACCTACGATTACTGGGGTGATGCCTACAAGGATGCTGGCAAGATACCTGCAGAAAACGAGAAGACGATGACGGATTTCTTCGACAAGGCGGTGAATACCTGGAGCAACAAAGGACTGGGTATCGTAATAGGAGAGTGGGGAGTAACCGATCACTATAAGTCAAACTCAGAGAAAGTGCATGAAAACATGACCTACTACTGTAAGTTCTTGACTACGGAGGCTCGCAAACGAGGCTTCTCTACTTTCGTTTGGGACAACAACCACTTCGGCAACGGCTCTGAGAAGTATGGCATCTTCGACCGTTTCAAGAGTATGAAGGTGAATGCTCCTTGGATTCTCGAAGGAATCTTTGGGAAAGAATAATGTTAAACTAAAAACAAAAATATCAATTATGAGAAAGAAAACTATGTTTCTCGGCCTGCTCGGTGCAGGTTTGATGTGGATGCCTGCTTCTGCCATTCTCGCTGCCCAGATGAACAATGCAGCGATGAGCGTTCAGCAGAACCAAGGCATCAAGGGTACAGTGGTGGATGCCACTGGCGAAACCTTGATTGGCGCTAGCGTGAAGGTGGCTGGTACAACCAACGGTGCCGTTACCGATATAGATGGTAACTTTACGTTGAACTGCAAGCCTGGAGCAACGCTCGAAGTGAGCTACATCGGTTACAAGACGATGACCGTGAAAGCTGCTAATGGCATGAAAATCACGATGCAAGAGGATGGTAAGGCCTTGAATGAGGTCGTTGTTACCGCCCTTGGTATCAAGCGCGACCGCAAGGCTTTGGGCTATGGCTTGGAGGAGGTTAAAGGTGAGGAACTCACCAAGGCGAAGGAAACCAACGTCATCAACTCTCTTTCAGGTAAGGTGGCTGGTCTCGTTGTGCAGAACACCGCTGGCGGTGCTTCTGGTTCTACCCGCGTGCTTCTTCGTGGTAATACAGAAATGGCAGGCAATAACCAGCCTCTTTACGTGGTGGATGGTGTGCCTTTGGATAATACCAACTTTGGCAGTGCTGGTGAAGCTGGTGGTTATGACCTCGGTGATGGTATCTCTGCCATCAATCCTGATGACATCGAGACGATGACCGTATTGAAAGGTCCTGCTGCCTCTGCCCTCTATGGTAGCCGTGCTTCTCATGGTGTTATCTTGATTACGACCAAGAAGGCGGAGAAGGATAGAATTTCCGTGGAGTACAATGGTTCTTATACTATCGATACCCAGTTGGCTAAATGGGACGACATCCAGGAGATATATGGTGCTGGCTACAATGGCGAGCTTCCTACATCCAGCACTTCTGGTACGAACTCAAGTTGGGGACCTAAGGCCGATGACTTCATGTTCAAATATTTCGATGGCGAAGAACGTCCATTCATGATGCATCCTAACAATGCTTCTGATTTCTTCCGCACAGGTTTCACCACCCAGAACTCTGCCATCCTCTCAGTTAATTCCGGTAAGACGGGTATGCGTTTCTCTGTTACCGATATGCGCAACAAGGATATCTTGCCAAATACCAATATGAGTCGTGACAACTTCAACCTCCGTGTGAATACCTCTGCAGGTCCTGTTGACTTCGACTTCACCGCCAACTATACTCGTGAGAAGGTAAAGAACCGTCCTGCCCTTGGTGACTCTCAGAGCAACGTGGGTAAGAACCTCATGACCCTGGCGGGTACCTACGACCAGGCTTGGTTGAAGCACTATGAGGATGCCGACGGCAACTACTCCAACTGGAATGGTAACGATCAGTATAACAAGAACCCATACTGGGATCTCTATAAGAACAGCAATACATCCGACAAGGACGTGTTCCGTTTTACGGGTAAGGCAATCTGGAACATCAACAAGCACCTCAAGTTGCAGGGTACTATCGGTACCGACATCAACAGCATGAACTTCGAGGACTTCATCGCCAAGACAACTCCAGGAACTCCTGCCGGAAAGCTTACCGACCAAATCTTCAACAACCGCACACTCAACGCCGAGATACTCGCCCTCTACAACAACTCATGGGGCGACTTCGATGTCAACGCTACCGCTGGTGGTAACATCTTCAAGGTGAACAACAAGACCACTACCAACGTCGGTCTCAACCAGCAGATGAATGGCATCCAGAACATCATGAACTATCAGGAACAGAACACTCGTGAGAGTATGTACAAGAAGCAGATCAGCTCTCTCTATGCCAGCGCGAGCCTCGGCTACAAGCATACTTACTATTTGGAGGGAACCATCCGTGGCGATAAGTCGTCTACGCTCCCTACAAATAACAATACATACGTATATCCATCTGTATCGGGTAGTTTGGTTTTCTCTGAGTTTATCAAGAACAAGAAGTTCATCAATTATGGTAAGATTCGCGCATCTTGGGCAAAGGTAGGTAGCGATACCGATCCATACCTGTTGGCACTCAACTATACCACGGGCAAGTACAGCTACTCGGGTTATACCATCGGTATGATAGCCAACTCAACACAGCCGAACAAGGATTTGAAGCCTACTATGACAGGTTCTTACGAGGTAGGTTTGGAGATGAAGTTCCTTAACGGACGCTTGGGCTTGGATGCCACCTATTACAACCAGAACTCCAAGAACCAGATTTTGAGTTTGGCTTCAACCACCACCTCTGGCTATGCTTACCGCCTCATCAATGCCGGTGAGATTCAGAACCAGGGTGTCGAGATTGCCCTCAATGCCCGTGCCTTGCAGATCAAGGACTTCGCTTGGGACTTGGGTGTCAACTTCTCGAAGAATACCAACAAGGTGAAGTCGCTCATCGATGGCATGGACTACTTCGAGTTGGCGAAGGCAACCTGGTGCGGTGTTTCTGTAGGTGCCAAGGTAGGTGAGAACTATGGAGCTATCCGTGGACACGACTTCCTCTACAACGACAAGGGTCAGGTGGTTGTCGATGCAGCTACTGGTCTTCCAAAGGTTGACCAGGAAATCAAGACCATCGGCAACTCTACTTGGGACTGGACAGGTGGTTTCTACTCAACCTTCAGCTACAAGAACTTCCGCCTCTCTGCATCCTTCGATGTGAAGGTAGGTGCCGACATCTACTCTATGTCCATGCGTTCTGCATACCAGACAGGTAAGGCAAAGGGAACATTGGCAGGCCGTGAGGAGTGGTACTCTTCTGAGGAGGCTCGCAAGGCTTCGGGTATGGAACTTGCCGAATGGCGTGCAGCAGGTAACTGCAAGGGATTTGTCGTAGATGGTGTCATCGACAATGGCGACGGTACTTATCGCAAGAACGACATCGCCGTGAACCCTGAAGATTACTGGAAGCATGTGGCAAAAGGCGTGCAGAGTGCCTTCGTTTACGACAACTCTTACGTGAAGTGTCGTGAGATTACTTTCGGCTATACCTTCCCAGAGAGCATCCTGGGCAAGTATGTCAAGGGCTTGACCGTATCCTTCGTGGCTCGTAACCCATTCATTGTTTGGAAGAACATTCCTAACATCGACCCAGACTCCAGCTACAACACCTCAGGTCTCGGTCTGGAATATGGTTCCCTGCCATCTCGCAAGAGTTATGGTTTGAACGTGAACGTGAAGTTCTAGTCTCGAAAAAATGAATCAATTTCTTTAGAAGAGTTCTAATATATAATAAGGTAAGAAAATGAACAATATAATCAAGAAATATATAGGTAAGAGCAGCCTGATGATGGCTTTCGCCCTGATGGCAACCGGCACTGCGATGACTTCTTGCTCTGATGATACCTTGAGCAACATCAATACCGACAAGACCAAGGTGAACGAGCTCGACCCTAACGCACAGTTGACAACAGCTTTGTTGCAGACTTACGGTGACTTCAGTCTGATGGATACCTACCGTAACTATATAACGGGTTTTCCACAGTATTTCGCTGGTGGTTATAATGTATCCAATTACGCTGGTTCTAATTTCAGAGAAGATGATATGACCCGTCGTGTCTGGGACCGCTATTATGAAATCAGTATCAAGAACCTTGTGGATGCCATCCACAAATCTACTGACAAGGCAAACTTGAATGCGGTACTTCGTATCCATCGTGTCTATCTCACGGCAGTTTTGGCAGATACCTACGGTGACGTGCCTTGTTCGGAGGCAGGTCTGGGTTATATCTCAGGTATCTCCACCCCTAAGTATGATACCGTAGAGGAACTCTACAGCTGGTTCTTCGAGGAACTTGACGCTTGCGAGAAGCAGCTTGGCACAGGTACCGACCACATTTCTGGTGATGTCACCAGCATGGGTGGTGATGTAGCTAAGTGGAAGAAGTATGCCAATGCACTCCGTATGCGCTATGCCATGCGCATTTCCGATGTTAATCCACAGAAGGCAAAGGAGGAGTTTGAGAAGGCTGTGGCTGCCGGTGCTATCGCCAGTGCAGCCGATGATGCTTATATCAAGTATGCTGATGCACCATTTACCTATTATGATGGAGCCAACGACTACGATTTCCGTGCCAATGCCTTGGGAGAGATACTCTATGGTCAGGATGCCACATCGCCTACCATGGTATGCTCTACCTTGTTCTATCAGTTGCAGAATACCAACGACCCTCGTCTCTATCGCATCTGCCGTCACTACTACAATATCAAGCGTAGTCAGGTGAAGCCAGATAAGGAGCAGAACATCGACTTGACCGATGATTTCCTGGCTTACTTCAAGAGCAAGAACCTCGGTGAGGAGCCTTGCAACCCTGGTGCTGCCTGGTACACAGACTGGATGAATCCAGCTACGTTGGATGACCTTCCTACTTTGAAGAAGTATGCAGAGATAGACGAGAACACTTATGCCAACTCTGATTATATAGCCCGAGCTAGTCGTCCTTGCCTGAACATCGACTTCGAGATGCCTTCTTGTCCTGGCGACTTGATGAGCTATGCTGAGGTGGAGTTCCTCAAGGCTGAGGCTGCAACCAAGGATTGGAATGTTGGTGGTGGTGATGCTGAGAGTCACTACGAGGCTGGTGTTCGTGCCAGCATGGAGTTGCTCAACAACTACTATCTTACATCCAACAAGATTTCCAAGGAAGAGATTGATGCGTTCATTGCCAGCAATCCGTTGGGTGACAATCCTAAGGAGACCATCAACACCCAGGCTTGGATTCTCCACATGATGAACCCTTCTGAGGGTTGGGCTAACTTGCGCCGCTCTGACTATCCTGCCATCTTGAATCGTGATCTCTTGACCAAGAATGGTTTCACTTATACGGATCCCGATTGGTCAATGCCTGTCCGCTTGCAGTATCCTGAGTTGGAAGCTCAGTACAACAATGCCAACTACAAGGCTGCCATCGACCGCATGGGTGGTACAGACGATTGGCACAAGCGCCTCTGGTGGGACAAGGCTGATGTAAACCTTCAGCCAGACTTCAATCCTCCATTCGGAAAGGGATATAGCAAGTAGTGTTTAATGTTAAGTGTTAAATGTTAAGTCTTATAGGACAATAGAATAGAATAATTAATTATGAATAAGACAATGAAACAATATAAGGGAAAAGTCTTGAAGGCTATGATGATGCTCTTAGCCGTGGGTTTCGCACTGGCTGGTACATCTACCTTGTCTTCTTGCTCTTCTGACGATGATCCATACTTCACCGTCAGCGAAGATGACGCACCACGTATCTTGAACACCGACTTGGCTGATTCCAAGATAGACCGCAAGACTAATTATAAGTTGGAAATCAAGGTGACTCCTGTTCACTATACCACTGTGACATGGTTGCTCGACGGCACTAAGATTGCCGAAGGTACTACTATCGACCAACTTTTGCCTATAGGTAATCATGAACTGAAGATTGTGGCAACCACCACCAAGGGCAAGACCACATCCCGCACCTTGAACGTTACCGTGACTCCTGCTGCTGATGATCCAGTCTTGGGTACCAATGCCAACGAGCTTTGGGTAGCTCCGGGAGAAACTACAACCATCCGCAACTGCAAGAACCTGGTGGATCACGTTCAGAAAGTACTCATCGATGGTAAGGAGGCTGACTTCGAAGTTCTCGATAAGGGTACAGCATTGAAAGTTACTGCTCCTTCCGACCTCGCCAATGGCGATTACGACATTACATTGGTAGATGGCAGTGGTGTACAGTTCCCTTGCGGTAAAATCAAGGTAACTACAGAGCCGCGTCCATCTATGGAGACTACCCTCTGGGAAGGTGAGTTTGCCGTGACATGGAGTACACCATTCGAGGCCTTGAAGGAAACCTTCCTCTCAAAGGTGAAGGTTGGCACCATCCTCCGTGTCTATGTGGATGGAAAAGGTCAGGGTACCGCTACCACAGCTTGGTGGAACAACATCCTTACTGGTAAGGGCGACCCTGAGCGTGGCGACATCCTGGTGGATGGACCTGCTACATGGAAGTTTGAACTGACCGACCAGTCTATCCAGCTCTTGACAGAGCAGAATGGTCTCCTCCTCGTGGGTGACGGTTACACCGTAAAAAAAGTAACTATTGAATAATATATTAGAAAGATTTCCGTTTTATCATAAAACGTCAAACCTTTACGACTTAT
>ERZ650312.1846-NODE-1846-length-11872-cov-18.014894_pt1 | contig 11872 bp, 9 predicted proteins | sample MGYA00376248_ERZ650312 | MGnify/ENA primary metagenome ERZ650312 (study PRJEB26733, sample SAMN07839316) | wastewater metagenome | biome: urban; feature: wastewater treatment plant; material: waste water | place: USA: North Carolina | collected 2016-07-28 ... | reverse complement strand
GTTGGGAAATTCCATTGGATCAGTTGATTGCGGAGCTCTACAGCTTGAACTTTGCCAGCTTGACCTATGACAACCAGTCAGCTGTGATGGACTTTATTCGTGCCCGTGTAGAGAAGATGATGGATAAGGCGATTCCGAAAGACATCCGTGAGGCTGTACTTGCCAGCTCAACCTTTGTGGTCAGACTGCAACTGGCAGCCAGCTCTGCAATTTTCCAAAAATCAAAAGAGGCTGACTACAAGCAAGCCGTGGAAAACTTGTCACGGGTCTTCAACTTGGCTGAAAAGGCGGAGGCGACTGCGATTGACGAGGCACTTTTTGAAAACGAGCAGGAGAAAACTCTTGCTGCAGCAGTGGCTGGCTTGGAATTGACTGAAGACATGGCAGGCAACTTGGACAAGCTCTTTGCATTGAGCCCAGTCATCGCAGCCTTCTTCGACAATACCATGGTCATGGCAGATGATGTGGCCGTAAAAGCCAACCGCTTAGCCCTCTTAAAAGCCTTGGCAGATAAGGCTTCAGTAGTGGCAGTTTTCAATCTCTTGAATAGTAAGTAGGGGGGAAAAGATGGAACAAGCAAAAATCAATCGGATCAATGAATTGGCTAAAAAGAAAAAAGCTGGTACCTTGACACCAGAGGAAAAAGTTGAACAGGCTCAGCTCAGGGAAGAATATATCGAGGGATATCGTCGAGCAATCCGTCATCATATTGAGGGGATTAAGCTGGTTGATGAAGATGGCAACGATGTGACGCCAGAGAAACTTCGTCAAGTCCAACGTGAAAAAGGCTTGCATGGCCGTAGTTTAGATAATCCAAATTCCTAAATTTGTATTACTAAAAAACAAGTGAAGGACTAGGTTTTCTAGTCTTTTTCTTACCATCAGCTACGCTATGCTTTGGAATGTCCTTCATATCCAATTTCTACGAAAATGCTATTTTAAAAACGCATGACATAGGTCATGCGTTTTTTAGATTAAACAGTCTCTCCTTTTTTTAGTTTGCGGGAGAGGATAATTGTGCTTGGGATGAGAACTAAAATACTTCCTATCCAAGCTGCCGGGTTGGCGGCGGCAACTCCATAGAATCCGAATAATTGGAGCCCGATAATTGCCACCCCTGCTCGCATGATAAGTTCACCAAATCCGGCTAAGGTTGGAATGAAACCTTTACCTAAACCTTGAACGAAGCTACGAATAATAAAGAGAATGGCCAAAATCCAATAACAACTGCCATTGATTATGAAGTAGCTCAATGCGAGAGAGCGAACTTCTAAACTAGCATCAGGCAAAAACAAACTAGAGAAGAAACTATGGAAGATAACCAGTAGTATTGCATAAACAATCGACCAGGCAATATCAATCCAAAGCGCTTGTTTGAGTCCTTCTAAAATCCTGTTGTACTCTTTTGCACCATAGTTTTGAGCAGTGAAAGTGGAGACTGCTAGACCTAAATTAATCATAGGCAGCATAGCTAACTGGTCGGTTTTACTAGCAATGGCTTGAGCAGCAATGGCTTGAGTTCCTAGCTGATTGAGCATTGCTTGAAGGGTAAGAGCTCCAATTGCAATAATACTTGCTTGAAATCCCATGGGGAAACCAACCTGTGCATGCTTTTTCAAATTATCTTTATCTAACTTCCAATCAGATTTTGTAAGATGAAACTGAGGAATTTTTCGTTTAATATGAAAGAGAAGGTAGAGGACAGAAACTGCTTGAGCGGTAACGGTAGCAAAACCAGCGCCAAATACACCCCACCCAACATTTAAAATAAAGAAAAAGTCGAGAATAATATTAATGATACAAGCCAGTATGAGAGCTATAAGTGGAGTGGTTGAATCACCTAAACTCCGAATTGCAGCGGACAAATAGTTATATAAAATGGTAAACACCATTCCACCAAATATAGCAACCATAAATGCATAAGAATGCTCGATTAAATTTACTGGTGTTTGTAACAATTCTAGAATAGGTCGTAGAAAAATGAGCGAAAGGACAGTTAATACTAGGCTAACAAGAATGGAATAAAAAACCCCATGGACAAAACTATGGCGGAGGCCAACAGTATCCTTAGCCCCAAAACGCTGTGCGGTAACAATGGCTAGCCCACTGGTCAATCCTTGAGCAAAACCTACAATTAGAAAGATAAGGCTACCGGCCGTCCCTACACTGGCAAAAGCTTCCTCACCCAGGGTGTGGCCGACAATCATGGAATCGGCAAAATTATAAGCTAGTTGAAAAAAAGAACCGATTAAGAGAGGAAGAGTGAAACGCAAAATAACAATGATTGGTCTTCCTTTAGTTAAATCATTCATAAAATCTCCTGAAAAGGTGCAAAGTATAAGCCCACTAACATTCCGATAAAACTGGGTTAGTGGGCTAGGTTTAGTCGGTTAAATCTTCAAGGTGGTCAATGGTATTGTGGTCTGTAACTGCTGTAATCAGCTCATCTTCATTGAAAACATAATCAGGTGTCAATTGAATGTTTAATTCCTGATTTTCTCTACAACGGTAGCCGATGATATTCATTTTGTAGTTTTGACGTAATTGTAATTCCGCCAATGTTTTTCCAAACCATTTTTTGGGTGGTCTGAATTCAACAATAGAAACGTTACCATCTAATTCAAAAACACTAGTAGTACTGCGGTGAATTAAATGTTTAGCAAGAGAGATACCTGTTTCTCTTTCTGGTGAGATTACCTTGTCCGCACCGATACGTAATAAGATTTCTTTTGCAGTGGTACCTTTAACTTTGGCAATGACCTTAGGAACACCCAACGTTTTGCTGTGCATTACAGCAAGAACGCTAGATTCTAGGTTGGTACCTGTAGCAACGACTACAGCATCACAGTTTTGAATACCTGCAGCACGCAACAGTGATCTATCCGTGATATCTCCCACTACGCCCCGTGTTAGGATAGACTCGAGTTGGTTAATCTGTTGTTCATGGTTATCGACAGCGATGATGTTGCAATCATATTTGTGTAACGTTTTGGCAATGGTAGTCCCGAAAACGCCGAGACCTAAAATTCCTATAGTGTAAGTTGACATTTTTTTCCCCTATTAAACTAACATAGATGATTTGGCATATTTTAATCCTTCTTTTTTCGAAATTTTTCGATTGGAAAGACTGGCTAAGATAGATAGTGGTCCAATACGACCAAAAAACATGAGGGCCATGATAATAGCTTGTCCAGCCATACTCAAGGTTGGAGTTAAATTGGCAGTAACACCAACAGTCGCGAGAGCAGACATGACTTCGAACATTAAGAAAATAAGTGGTTTATCAGCATCGGTCACTACGATCGCAAAGAGACCAGCAAGGAAGACCATTAAGAAGACAGAGAAGGTAGCAAATGCTTTACGAATTGTTAAAATATCTATCGTGTGTGACATGAAATTTGTATTCGGCAATCCTAAAATTTCGCTACGAGCATATAAAATTATAGTGAGAAAGGCGGTAATTTTGATCCCCCCGGCAGTACCTCCAGGAGCTCCGCCAAGCATCATTTGAAAAATATAGATAAGTAGGGTAACTGGTTCCGCTTTTGTGAAGTCAATACTTGCAAAACCAGCAGTCCGCATGGTAACAGTTTGGAAAAAACTAACAAGTAATTTTTCCCAAAACGGGAGATGTCCAATAGTATCTGGGTTGTTCCATTCTGTAATAAGAGTAAGAAGTGTCCCAATTGATAGAATAGTAATGGTTAAAGCAAGAACTACCTTGGTATGAAAACGTAATTTTTTAAAGTGTCTTGTTTTAAAGTGTCTTCTGGATAAAATTTGTGTTTGAAAATCAAACCAGACGGAAAAACCTAGTCCCCCCATAATAATTAAGGCAGCTAAAGTGAGATTTACTAATGGATTATCAACATAACGGACAATACTTGTCGCACCAAAATTATCAAATCCTGCATTACAAAATGCAGAAACAGCGAGAAAAATGGAATTGAATATTCCCTGTTGCCAGCCAAAATCTGGAACGAACTGAAATGTTAGAATGAGAGCACCTAGAGATTCAATGGCTAAAGTGAAAGCGAAGGCAGATTTGATAAAGCTACGAAAGTACTTGGTATCAGAACGAGATAAGGCTTCTTGGAGCGTAGCCATATTCATGAAATCCATCTTTCGACCGCCACGAAGAGCAAACAAGCCAATGAAACCAATAAGACTGAGGCCACCAACCTGAATCAGAAGAATACAGATAATCTGACCGAATATGGAATAGGTTTCAGAAACAGCTTGAGTAAATAAACCTGTTACGCAGACCATGGAGACTGCTGTAAAAAGATGATCCCAATAAGTGGCGACGGAGCTATCAGCTTGCGAAATAGGTAAACTGAGTAAGATGGAACCGACCAAAATCACGAATAGAAAGCTAAACATAATTCGTTGACTTGGAGTTAGTTTGATAGATAAAAAAGACATGATATTCCCTTTTGATAATTAAATATGAAGCTATTGTAGCACAAATAGTTGAAAAAGGTAAGAAATAATGAATTAAAATGTTTATGAAATTATCAAGAAAATCAAGGGATTTTATAACCTGTTGAAAACCAGTTTTGTAAAAGGTTATATGCAGAAAATTCAGACGATAGATTGTCGATTATTCTGCTAAAATAATCAGGAGTCACAGTTTTTTCGAAAACCTCGGTTCAAGGAGATGCCTTGTCTACAACTCTTTTCTTGCTCGGTGTTGAAAAAGGACTTGCTTTCATCAATCAAATGGATGGAGTTGAAGCGGTCTTTATTGATAAGGAGCACGGTGTTCATCTGAGCGATGGACTTAAAGATAGCTTTGAATTAACGAATGAGGAGTATCATCTTGTCAGTGAATAAATCAAAGAACGGGCTTAGTTTACCCGTATTTCTAGAATTTGTCGAAATCAAAACAAAGGTCGCCAGTGTCTTTCCTATGACACTGGGGCTTCTATGGGCAGCTTATCGCTATCAGACTTTTAATTGGTTGAATACGCTGTTGTTTGTCCTGGCAGTACTGAGTTTTGATATGTGCACCACCGCAATAAACAATAGTATGGATTATCATAAGGCAAAAGATGAAGCCTATCGTCAAGAAAGTAATGTGATTGGGAAGTTTTCGCTTGATTTTCAGCAAATGATTGGTATTATTTTTACCTTACTTATTTTTTCCATCCTGATTTCTTTATTGCTTGTCTGGCGTACAAGCTGGCTACTCTTGCCAATGGGGGCGCTATGCTTTCTCATTGGAATCTTTTATACATTTGGTCCTATTCCATTGTCGAGAATGCCACTGGGGGAAGTCTTTTCTGGAATAACTATGGGATTTGGAATTTTCTTTTTCGCTGTATTTATTCAGCAACCAGATTTGCTATTGACAAGCCAGGTGAGCGGTCAGTGGATGACTCTACAATTCTCTTGGACAAGGATATTGGAAATCATTTTAATGTCTATTCCGTTAGTTACTTTGATTGCTAATATCATGTTGGCGAACAACACCTGTGATTTAGAAGAAGATATTCGCAACCATCGCTACACCTTGGTCTACTACATCGGTAAGAAAAATGCTTTGAAACTATACTTTGTTTTGGCAAGTTTACCATGGTTGCTGTGGCTGTTGTACTGTTTGACAGGTTTCTTGCCATTCTGGGCATTGATTGGTTTGCTTGGTCTAGTACCTGCTTATCATAGTTTGGAACGATTCTTGAAAAAGCAAGTGAAACGCGAAACTTTTATTGAAGCAGTAAAAAGTTTTGTTCTCTTTTCAGGAGTATATGTGCTTACGCTGCTAGTAGCCCTTATATTTAATAAATAAGACACAGCCTATAGTATCGAGTCACTCAGCAGTCACTAGTATAAAGGTAAGTGAGTAGCCATAATAATGCTACTCACTTTTTATTTGTCTAAATTACCTGTGAAATTGTAATGAATTTCAATTTTCAAGATTCGGTTTCGTTTATTACCTTCTGGTTTATGGATAATAATCCTGTCAATTAACTCATTTACAATTTCTACAGATAATTCAGTAATTTTGGTATATTCATGGATTCTTTGCATAAATCTAGAGATATCCATACTCTGGTTTTCTTGCATAGAAAGTTATCTTCCAAATTAAACGTGGCATTTGAAATTTGCCTAAAACCTGAAATTTCGATAGTTTTAATCTTCATATTATTCTCCAATTGTTCATCACTATTTGTTTTATTATATTTTAACACGTTATATACGTAAATACTAAAGAATACCTGAGTATGATCTATCTGTAAAACCTTTGATAATGGCGGTTTTATGGTATAATGGCACTAATAGTCATTTTACTATTTAATAGCATTCTGTAATTTAAAGTAAAAGACAAAATATTTATCAAGAGGAAGTGTCAAGATGTTACGAGATAATCAACAATTTAATGAGTCAATCAAATCAAATTCTGCATTTTTGGACGAACTACGCCAAAAAATGCCAGAGTTTTTTACTGCGAGCAAATATGATGAACAAGGCAATTTGGTTGAATCTTCAACTTTTGACTATGAAAAATTTCAACAAGCCTTAAAAGAACATAATATTGAAGAGTTATCTAGTGGATACCGATTAGATTTTATCGGTAAGAATTATGCCAAGAAGCAAGCCGGTGAAAGGCCAACGACCGTTATCGTCCCTGACAATGATCACAACCAAAAAGAAGAAAACATAAATAGCAAGAATTTGTTTTTTACCGGCGACAATTTAGAAGTCTTGCGCCACTTACAACAGAATTATGCAAATAGTGTGGACTTTATCTATATCGATCCCCCATATAATACCGGTTCAGACGGCTTTGTTTACCCTGATAAGTTTGAGTATTCCGATGATCAACTTAAAGACATGTTTGCTTTAAACGATGATGAGCTTAAACGTTTGAAGTCGATTCAAGGAAAAGCGACTCATAGCGCTTGGCTAACATTTATGTATCCAAGACTTTATCTAGCCAAGAAAGTGTTAAAAGATACAGGCGTTATTTTTGTATCCATTGATGATAATGAGCAGGCAAATTTGAAGTTGTTGATGGATGAGGTTTTTGGGGAAGGAAGCTTAGTAGCAGAATTACCCACGATTATGAATTTAAAGGGCAATCAAGATCAGTTTGCATTCGCCGGAACTCATGAATACACACTGGTATTTGCTAAAAACATTGGTTCTTTTGCGCCTAATGAGCTGTCAGTAGATGAGGAAGCAGCCGCTATTGATTGGATTGAAGACAACGAAGGCTGGTATAAACAAGGTGCAGGGTTAGTATCTACCGGGCAAAACTCACCCAGAATCCATCGGCCAAAGTTATGGTTTCCAATTTTAATAGATAATGAGCTAAATGTATTGGTCCCCGAGAAAAATGAGGTCGATAAATTATATGATAGTGAATTAAAAATTTTTAATGATAATTATGCTAAGGAGTTAACTGAGAAATATGAAACAGCTGGCGTTGAGGTCATCTGGCCTACTGTGAATAGCAGAGAGGCCAGATGGCGTTGGGGATATAGTGCAGTGAAAGCAAAACCTGATGAAATTATTGTAAAAACTGGACGTAATGGATACAGTCTATATAAGAAACAAAGACCTAGTGTTGGTGATTTACCATCGTCTAAACCAAAAACTCTATTTTATAAGCCAGAATATAGTTCGGGTAATGGAACTAATGAGCTGAAAAATTATTTTGGGGAAGAACGATTATTCAGCAACCCAAAGCCCATTAGTCTTATAAGAGATATGATTCAAATTGGAACCAGCACAAATACAAATGCTGTTGTTTTAGACTTCTTCGCTGGTTCCTCTACAACAGCCGATGCAGTCATGCAACTGAATGCCAAAGATGGTGGGAATCGGCAATACATCATGTGTACTTTGCCTGAACCAACTTTTACAGTGAATTCTGATGGTAAAGAAGTTCCAACTAAAGGCGGGGAAGCTGCATACAAAGCCGGTTATCGTTCAATTGATGAAATCTCACGTGAGCGAATTATTCGTGCAGCAAGAAAAATCAAAGAAGAAAATCCTTTACTGACAGAATCACAAGATTTTGGATTTAAGCATTACCGTGTGGTATCACCTACCCAAGATACCCTTGATAAAATTGAGTATGCTGATAATCTTCAACTCGACTTATTTGATGACATGATTGACGCATTCTCAAGTGAAAAATTAGGTGTCGCAGGGAATGCAGATGGCTTTGATACCATTTTACACACTTACCTTGCGAAAGATAACTACCAATTTGATGTGCCATTACAGATGAAAGACTTTGCTGGAATTCAGTTGCCTTATGTGAACAATCAACGGATTTACTTAATTGCGAACAATTGGCGAGCAGAGAATACGAGAGCGTTGGTCAATGCGATAGGTAAAAATGAATTAGTGGTTCAAACCATTGTTGTCTATGGCTATACCCTGGAAATGGAAAGCTTACGCGAATTAGAGATTGCATTGAATCAACTCGAAAATAAAGTCAATCTACAAGTGAGATATTAGGAGGCAGTATAGCATGAAGATTCTATTAGAAGAATTACCCCACCAGCTGGAAGCCCTCCAAGCATTAGATGAAGCATTTTATGGTTTGGATGAAAGCACAACGGACCCAGATAAAGATTATGTGTACGCCAATCCGATTATTAAAGGACGAGGCGAAGAGCATACGAATATTGATATCAAGATGGAGACGGGAACGGGTAAAACATACGTGGGTGTACGAGCTATGTATGATTTGCACCAAAAATATGGCTTGTTCAAGTTTATCGTTGTGGTGCCAAGTCCAGCAATCAAAGAAGGTTGGAAAAACTTTATCACGGCGGATTACGCCAAGCAGCACTTTTCGCAATTTTACGAAAATACTCAAATCAATCTCAATGTAATTAATGCTGGTGACTTTAATAGTAAGAAAGGTCTCTTGCCAGCTCATTTGGTTGAATTTATTGAAGGGGATCGCTTGAATTCATCGACCATTCAAGTCTTATTGATTAATGCCGGAATGCTTAATTCAACATCTATGAAGAAAGATTACGCTCAAACTCTCTTGTCTGGTTGGACATCCCCCTTAGAAGGACTCAAAGCTACTCGTCCAATCGTGATGATTGATGAGCCACATCGCTTCCCAAGAGATAAAGCAAACTATAAATCAATTACTGCAGTCGAACCACAAATGATTATTCGCTTTGGCGCAACCTTTCCTGATGTTAAGGTTGGCAGAGGTCGTCAAGCAACTCTAGTGAAAGACTATTACCGCAAACAACCGCAATTTAATCTCAATGCGGTCTCTTCTTTCAACAACGGTTTAGTTAAAGGCATTGATGTTTATTATCCCAATGTGACTGAGACGGACGCTAAGGACAGGTATGTGGTGGACTCGGTAACCAGCAAGCAATTGGTTTTAAAGAATGGGTCAACCACCTATACTTACAGTGTCGGTGAGGACATTGGGTTTGATGGGGATATCTATTATGAAGGAGCTAAGATGCTCTCAAATGGGTTAGAGCTGGAAAAAGGTATGGTTTTTTTACCGGCTACGATGACAAGCTCTTACCAAGAACTCATTATTCGTGATGCGATTGAAAAACATTTTGAGGCAGAAATACCTAATTTTATGCGTGAAAACGACTATCAACCAAAAGTTAAAACCTTGTCACTCTTCTTTATTGATTCCATTAAATCCTATCGAGATGAAAAAGGTTGGTTGAAAGAGCTATTCGAGAAACACCTTCGACGGAAAGTTGAAGCGCTGATACGTGAGTTTCGTTTGAAAAAATTGCCTCGGGAGCAAGAATACTTATCGTTCTTACAAGCTACTCTAGCTGATTTAACGGAAAATGTTCATGCGGGTTACTTTGGTGAAGATCGTGGTTCTGGAGATGAAGCGATTCAAGCTGAAGTCGATGATATCTTAAAAAATAAAGAAAAACTGTTGTCGTTTAAAGATGGTAAAGGGAATTGGCAGACGCGTCGTTTCTTATTCTCTAAGTGGACGCTTCGTGAAGGCTGGGATAATCCCAATGTTTTCGTCATTGCCAAGTTACGAACTTCAGGCAGTGAAAATTCTAAAATTCAAGAAGTTGGCCGTGGCCTGCGCTTACCGGTTGACGAGAATGGTCATCGATTGTTGCAGGATGAACTCCCAAGTAGATTACGTTTCTTGATTGGCTATGATGAAAAAGAGTTTGCCAATAAATTAGTGACAGAAGTTAATGCCGATGCGATCGTTAAATTAGATGAGACAAAATTGACGTCAGAGATGATTCAATTAATTCTTGAAAAGACAGACAACTTAGATGAAGAAACTCTATTAGAACAACTCGATACTGAAGGTATTATTAAACGTAATAATGACTTTAAAGAGAATGGTTTTGAAAAATTGATGGACTTGTATCCGATTCTAACGGAAACGACACAAGTTAAGAAAGGTAAAATTACCACCGGTGGTCTCAAGGATAAACAGCGTATTAAGCTCAATAAAGAGAATTGGCAAAAAATGCGCCATTTGTGGGAGCAATTTGCTAATCGCTATATGTTAGAATTTGACCGCGTGAATGATGATGCCTTGCAACTTCTTATCGATGAAATGATACGTAATAAGGATAACTTTACATTCCAGTATCCAGAATTCACGCGCAACGAACTGTATTATCATGATGAAAATGGTGAGATGCGGATACGTGAACAAACAGCCAATTATGACAGCCGTAAACCAATTACTGGTATGAAATATGGTGAATTCTTGCTCAAACTGACCCAGCGTACCAAATTAAAACCGGCGCAATTGCATAAGAGTTTACTGAATGCCTTAAAAGAAACCTATCATGGAAATACAAACTATTTAAATGAACTCACGCTGGCTAATCTAGTGCGTGACTTCAAAGAGCGTTTTGAAAAACGTTATGCCCAGAGTTTTCGCTATCAGGCTTTAGATTTCCAAGCTAGTACCTCTGTGTTTGATGTGGCAACGAATGACTTTAAAGAGGATATTCTGGCGACGGTTATTGGTGTTAATGAAGACAATGATGTACGAGATGATGGTCGACAACTCTATGAAATCCCACCGCTTCGCTATGATTCAGTGAATCCTGAACGAGAACTTTTAAAACGGGGTTATGACTCCACGATTCTTTCTTTTGGTAAATTGCCTAAGAAAGCCATTCAAGTTCCCAAATATATGGGCGGAACCACGACACCCGACTTTGTTTATGTGGTAGAGCGTGAAGATGAATCTCATGTCTACTTATTAGTGGAGACGAAAGCGGAAGGTTCGGGGAAACGACTCAGTGATGAACAAATTGTGGCAATTCAGGAGCAATTCTTTGGCACGTTAAAAGAACATGGGATTGAGTATCAAGAAGCAACAACTGCTGAAGAGGTCTATGCGAAGCTAAGAAAGGTGGCGAAATTACATGATAACTAATCTGATGAATTTAGTAGAATCTGGCGATATTGCAAAAACAGGTGCTAAACCTAAATTGCCTACAACGATTCCGAATTTAACAGATACGATGCTCGATGTGTATCGTATACCACTAAAATATTTGTATTATAACGATGAAAATGGGCGTATTTCCACACAGATTAAAAGGGAATTTGGTACTTTAATGGCTCAAACCGATGAAACGAATCCTGACTACAACAACAAGATAGCAACGTTTATTGAAGAAGATAATGCTACTGCTTTAAAAAAGACTAAAAAATCGATCAAAGAAAAAGGCCAACAAGTTTATGGCTATGTACTGCAAGACGGGCGTATTATTGACGGTAATCGTCGTTTTACTGCATTGAGACAACTACAAACAGAAATTGGTACGAGTCAATATTTTGAAGCTGTCATTATATTAATTACAAAATGATTGAACAGTGGACCAGATAAATTATTTGCTAATCACTGGTTTTT
>ERZ650312.1844-NODE-1844-length-11878-cov-5.810200_pt1 | contig 11878 bp, 8 predicted proteins | sample MGYA00376248_ERZ650312 | MGnify/ENA primary metagenome ERZ650312 (study PRJEB26733, sample SAMN07839316) | wastewater metagenome | biome: urban; feature: wastewater treatment plant; material: waste water | place: USA: North Carolina | collected 2016-07-28 ... | reverse complement strand
TGCCAGCGCTATCTACGCAAGTCATTCAGACACAAAAGCCTCTGAATTCCCTGCACAACAAGCGCTGACAGCTCCTCATTCAATAGCACCTACAGCAGCTCCTGCGCCCGGTAGGCCGTGAAGACCGCGCTGCGCAGGGCTTCGGCGGCGGGGCCCACGGCGCACACCCGCGCTTCCTCCAGCGTCTGGTTGTTCAGGTACTGCAGGCACAGCGTGGCGGGCCAGGGCATGAAGGGCGTGAGCCCGGCGGCAATAAAGCCCAGCCCCAGCGCCTCGGTGCAGGCGCCGCCGGTGGCGCGCTGGCCCAGGTCCAGGCTCAGGTACACCACGTCCACGTGCGCGCGGCACAGCTGGCGCAGGGTGCGGCGCAGCACGGGCCCCAGGTCGGCCCCCGCGTGGCGCAGCGTGAGGAAGGCGGCGTTGAGCGCAGGCTCGGCCTGCACCTGCAGGTCGGTGCTGCCTTGCAGCGGCGCCGCGGGCAGGGGCTGGGGCTGCAGCGGCAGGCCGATGTCGTGCGCGCGCGGCAGCACCAGCGGCTGCAGTGCCTCGGGCAGGTACACGGGCTGCGGCGCGGCCGGGCGCAGCAGCTTGCAGGCGTAGTACACGCTGCCGCGCTCGCCCGTGGGGCGCGCGCCAATGCTGCGAAAGCGCAGGCTGGCCGGTGTGTAGGCCAGCAGCAGCGCCGTGGGCAGGTAGCCCAGGCGGCCAAAGGTTTTCTGCGTAAAAGGGTGCGCCGTGACGGCGTGCACGAAGGCCGCGCGCTCGGGGCGCTGGCGCAGCGCCTCGGTGGCGGTGGACAGCAGCGCGCCCAGCAGCCCGCCGCCGCGCTGCTGCGGCGCCACCACGGCGGCGCCAACTTCCAGCGTGTCGTCGTCACGGTGGCCCTTCATGAAGGCGATGTGGCCTACGGGTGCAGCCTCGCCAGGCACCGCCGCCACCCAGGACGTGAGGCGCCCGTCATCCACCCTCGCCAGGATGCGCTCGGCGATGTACATGTCGGGGTTGACGTAGGAGTAGCCGTAGCTGCGGTACATGAGCCGTGCCAGGTGAATGGCGTCCGGCGCTTGCAGCGGGCGGATGATGGGCTCGGGCCCCGTGGGCGCGGGCGTTTGCGGCGCGGCGGCGGTGTGGGCCGCTGCGGGCTCTGCCACGCCATCGGGCAGACGCCAGTGCAGCTCGACATGGTGGCCCTGTTGCCCCTGGTTCAGCACCAGGCAGCGGTCGGCGAGCTTTTGCATCAAGAAGGCCGCCAGGCCCGCCGCGTCCTCGCCCGCCTGCTCGGGGCGACGCGGGTTGTAGGACGGCAGCAGGCTCATGTCGTAGGGCAGGCCGTTGTCGCTCAGGCGCAGCAGCAGCGCGCCATCTTCCACGCCCAGGTGGGCCTGTAGCACGTTGTCGGCGTCGGCGCTGGCGTCGTGGCTCAGGCGCAAGATGGTGGCCAGGGCCTCATCGCAAGCCGCGCGCATACGTTGCTGCACGGCGTGTCCAAAGCCCAGCGCCTGCGCCTGGGCCAGCACCAGCGCCTGCAGGGGGCCGAGCGCCTGCACCGTGGCGGGCAGGCTCAGGTGCAACCAGGGGGCGACGGCGGTGGGCTCAGCCATGGCGCTGATCGACCACGCGCAGCAGCTTGCCGGTGCGCGGGTTGGTGTGCAGCGCCGACAGCGCCACCCACTGCACCGCCAGCGGGTGCACCAGGGACTGCGCCAGCAGATCGTGGAACATGGGGCGCGCAGCGTAGATGCCGTCCAGCACGCGCTGGCATGTCTGCGCATCCTGTGCCCCAGGGTCGGCCACGGCGATGCGCAGGCAGCAGGCGTCGCGCCGGTCGTGGTGCGTGATGACGAGCTGAAAGTCCTTGAGCCCCAGGGGCGTGCCGGACTGCTCCAGCGCGTGCAGCGCTTGGCGCACGTCGTCGATGTACAGCGTCATGGGGCCGATGCGCGCGCCTTCCTCGGTGCGCCCGAGCAGGCGAAAGCGCCGCGCTGGCGTGCCGGGCGGATCGAGCCATTCGCCCTGGTCGCCCACCGGGTAGCGCACGATGGGCATGAGCCGGCGGTGCAGGTTGGTGAGCACGATGCGCCCAGGCTGGCCCGTGGCTTCGATGGGCTGGCCGTGCTCGTCCAGCAGCTCCATGACGGTGCTCGCGTCAAAGCAGTGGTGCACGCCTGGCACGCCACCCGGGCTGGCCCAGCCCAGCTCGCCGTAGTCCACCCCCGCCACGCCAATGGAGCGCACCTGGCAGCCGGGGAACACGGCTTGCACGGCGGCGATCTGGTCCTCGAACATGGGCTCGCCGCCGTACAGAAAAGTCTGCAGGCGCAGGCGCGCGCGGTCCTCGGGTGTGAGCCGCTCCAGCAGCTTCATCAGCGTGGTGGGCACACCGGCGAGCACGTTCAGGTCGAACTGGCGCCAGGTGGCGAGGATTTCGTCCAGGTCATCGCCCGCGATGGGGTAGCAGATGCCCACGCCCGCTGCCTCAATGGAGCGCGCGATGAACAGAAACGACGCGTACAGCTTGCCCGCATAGAACAGGTTGCCGATGCGGTCGCCGGGCTGCAGCCCGGCACGGCGCATGCCCTGCCCGAAGGCGTCGGTAAAGCTGCGCCATTCAGCGTGCGTGAACACCGAGTACTTGGGCTGGCCGGTGGTGCCGCCGCTCTTGAAGGTGATGCCTTCGGTGAGCGGTGCGGTGAACACCTGGTTGTCCTGCACCGTGTTGGCCGCCCAAAAGCGCTGGCTGTCGAGCACCGGGTAGTCGGTCAGCCGCGTACTGCCTGGGGGGACCGCAGCGTAGAAGTCTTTGTAGAACGGCGAGTGCGCGCGCACGAAGGCCAGCAGCTCGCCCAAGGCGTGGTCGGGGGGGAGAGAAGACATGGTTCAGGCTCCGGCGCGGTGGTCGCAGACATGGATGAGCTTGCCGCTGGCGGCGTTGCGCACAAAGTCGGCATCGGGCACGCGGCAGATGCGCAGCACGAATGGCAGCGCGGCCTCGGCCACGCACTGCAGCGGCTCGTAGCTGGCGAACAGCTCGGCCACCACGGCATCGCTGCGGCGCTCGTCCCACAGGTCGCTGACCCAGATGTCGAGCAGCGTGCGCGGGCCATCGCTTTGCAGGTGCAGCTGCACCGGCCCGGCATAGCCAAAGCGCTGGCCCAGCGTGTCGGTGAAGTGGCGGTAGTTCATCAGAGGACCGGCCTTGAACACGTCCCCCAGGCGCCCGAGCAGCTCGAAGCGCGGCTCCTGGCGGCCGCAGGCACAGGGGCCAGGCACCCAGCGGCCCATGTCGCCGATCTCGTAGCGCTCGATGCGCGGCGCGCTGCGCGCCAGCGGCGTGAACAGCAGGCGGCCCACGGTATCGCCCTGCACCGGGGCATCGCGCTCCAGCTCGACGATTTCCAGCGTCTGCAGCCGCGTGTGCAGGTGGTGTACGGTGCCGCCGCTGTGCAGGCACTGGTAGCCCATGGGGCCCGCGTCGTTGGAGCCGTAGGCGGCCGAGCGCACCAGCGCCACGCCGCATTCCTCGGTCAAAAAGCGCTCTTGCGCAGCCGACAGCGGCTCGCCGCCGTAGAAGATTTTTTTCACCCCGCCCCAGGCCCGCAGGCGCTCGCCCTGCGCGGTGAACAGCGCCAGCAGGTGCGGCGGCACGCCGACCAGGGTGTTGGCCTGGTGCTCGATGATTTGCTCGGCGATGAGTTCGTAGTCGGGCAGCAGCGCCATGGGCAGCTGCAGCACACGCAGGTGCTCCAGGATGGTCCAAAAGCTGATGAAGCCGCCGTACAGGTGGCCTGCGGCGAACAGGTTCATCACCCGGTCGGTGGCCGGGTCGAGCCCGGCGGCCACCATGCCGTCGGCCGTGGCGGCCATCTGGGTGTGGTAGTCGGCCCAGCGGAAGCTGGAATACGCCACCTTGCCGCTGGAGCCGCCACTGCGCACCACCAAACCAGCGTGCGGGTCGCGCGTTTCGAGCGACTGAAAGCCACTTTTGTCCAGAATCGGCACGCGCGGCGCGGGCAGCATTTGCGGTGGCTCCAGCGCATCGAGCTGGCCAAAGTGCTGGAGCACGGGTGGCCCATCGACCGACACGCGCCGCGCCAGTTGCTGCAGCGCGTACACGCCGTCGTGCGGCGCGCCCAGGTAGCTGTCCACCATCTCGCCGGGGCGGGTGATGCGGCTCACGCCCGCTGACAGCAGCACGCGCGTCAGGGGCGCCATGCTGGCCAGACCGGCAGCCAGCCCGCAAGTCTGTAGCCAGGCGCGCATGGGGCGCAGCAGAGCGGCCAGTTGCGCACGCTGCACCGGCTTGAGCCAGATGGTGCGAAACAGCGGCGAGGGGCGCAGGCCGGGGCGTGTGTCGAGCACGATGCGCCACTGGCCTTGCGGGTCTTCGGTGATGGCCGTCAGGCCCAGCGGCGCCTCGCAGCGCGCCACGCTGAGCACGGTGGTGATCTCGGCCTGCTCGGCGCTGTCGGGCGCCTGCCCGGGAATTTGGGGCGAGACGCGTGCCAGCAGCGCCGCCAGGCGCGCGGCCACGGCGTGCAGGCCGGCCGTGTCGGTTTCCACCATCAGGGTTTGCGGGCTGGAGCAGGCTTGCTGGTCCAGGCGGCAGATGTCGCGCGCGAAGCCTTCCAGCGCGTCGTCGTCGTCCAGGCAGTCCGCTGCCAGATAGCCGAACGACACCTTGTGCCCCCAGGTGACCAGGCGCGCATGGGCTGGCACCAGTGCGCGCACGGCGGCCACGGCCTTCTCGCCGCCCCAGGCCGAGACCACGTCGGCACAGGCAAAGAGCTGGCGCAGCGCGCTTTGGTCACTCGATGGCAGGCGCAGCACGGCCATGTAGGCAGCGAGCTGGCCGCTCGGGTCGGCCGCAGCCAGTGCGGCGGCGAACAGCGCGGCCACGCGGCCATCGCGCGCACTGATTTTGACCACGTTGACGTTGCCCGCCATCAGCCCTTCGACCAGGCCCATGGCGGCGGCCGTGAACACGTTGGACGGCGCCACGTGTACCACGCAGCCGCACGGCGCCCAGGCCTCGTACTGGCGCCCAGGGTAGCGCCGCTGCAGCGCGCCAGGGTGGGCGCTGCCGAGTTCGCTGCGCAGCTTTTCCTGCATGGCGTCGCGCGCCAGCATGGCGGCCATGGCCTGCAGCATGGCGGCGGCGTCCTCGGCCGGGCAGGTGCGGCAGGCTTCTTCGAACAGTGCGCCATAGCAGCCGCTGCGCGCCTGCAATTGCTGCGCCAGTTGGTCGCAAGCTGCCAGCAGCGCCTGCAGCGGGAAGGGCCGGGGCAGCGTGGCATCCACGTGCGCGCCCAGCCCTTGCAGGGCCTGGGGCAAGGCATCGGCGTCCATCCACTGGCCGAACCAGTAGTGCGCGCCGGTTTCGGGGGTCAAGTCGGTCGTTGGCATGGAATTCCTTTCAGGCCGAGGGCAGCAGATCCGCCGCCGCGGCGGCGCAGCTCTTGTTGCTGGAGGTACCGGCGCGGCCCAGCACCTCGAACCACGGCGTGGGGCAGCCGCAGCCACAGCTGCCCGCAGGGTGGCGCACGGCCAGGTCGCCCATGACCACGCTGTGCGCGGGCACCGAAGTGATGTAGGGCGAGAGGAAGGACAGGAAGCCCGGCTGGCCGTCGGGCACAGGGGCGAGGGTGCGCACGTCGCGCACCAGCACGCGCGACCACATGGGCGCATGCAGGTGGTGGTGGGTGCAGCCGACGTAGGGAATGCTGTGCTCCACCGCGCCAAAGGTTTCGACGATGCGCTCGGGCGCGATGCCCAGCCAGTGGGTGATGCTGGCGTGCAGCGCATCTTTGGCGATGGCCTGGTCGGCGTGGCCCTTCCAGCCGCCGCCGAAGATCACGCAGCTGCCTTCGGGCAGGCGCAGCGGCGCCATCCCCAGGCGCTGCATACGCTGCAGCGCAAAGTGCAGAAAGGCCGGAAAGCCGATGATGCGCGCGGGCACGCCGTCCTGCGCATAGTCCTGCAGCGCCGCCAGGGCGCCGAAGGCGTCGAACTCGTGCTGGCCCTCGCCCACGGCGCGCAGCGACCAGAACACCTTGGCAGGCGGTGCGTAACGCATCAGGTACTGGTTGGTGTTGGAGGTGCCCACGCGCAGGCCCTCGTAGGGCTCGTAGGCGTTGACCAGGTAGTTGGCTGGCGCGCTGCTGGCCACGCCGCGCGCCTGCATCACGTCGTCCACCATGCGCCGGGCGTTGCCGATGGTGAAGGCGTCGAAGAACATCTGCGACTTTTGCCCCGTCGTGCCCGAGGAGGTGAGGTGCAGCGCCACGGCGTCTTCAGGCACCGACAGCACCTCGTGCTGCTTGAAGAAGTTGGCATGCACGGGCGGCAGGGCGACGAGGTCGTCCAGCGTGGCCAGCGCATCCACCTGCACGCCCTGCTGCGCCAGCAGCGCGCGGTACCAGGGCGAGCGCTGCTGGTGCCAGCGTGTGAGGTCGCGCATGGCGGCGATGAATTGCGCATCGGTGTGCGCTTCAGGCAGGTAGGGCGTGGTGTGGGCGCAAAAGCGCTGCACGCTGTCGGGGGCGGCAGCGCCCTCGGTGGCAGAAAAATCGCTGGGGACTCTCAAAGCAGTGCTCCATCGGGTGAGAAGCGCGCCATCCTTTCAGAAGCGCGCGGGGATGTAAAGAACGGAACGGCACAGCCAACTGTGCATGGCCAAGCTACTGGCGCAGCGGTGATGTGGCGTCAGTGTTCAGCGCCGCCAGCCGCTCGGGCGTGCCTACGTCCGTCCAGCGGCCTGTGTACAGCTGCGCCGACACGCGCCCGGCGTCCATGGCGCGGCGCAGCAGCGGGCCCAGCGGCGCGGCCTGGCCCTGTGGGTTGCCTGCAGGAATGTCGCACCAGGGCGCGGCAAACAGCTCGGCACGCAGCAGCGCAATGGTGCTGTAGGTGTAGCGTGGCCCAGGGGTGTCAGGGCCCAGGTTGAGTGCCCGGCCTTCGGGGCTCAGGCCAAAGTCGCCGTGTGGATGGTGCGCTGGGTTGGGCACCAGCCACAGGTGGGCCAGGTCGGTGCTGGCGCTAAAGGCCTGGGCGGCAGCGCGGTCAAAGTGAAAGTCGGGCGCGTACACATCGCCTGCAGCCAGCCAGAACACCGGCCCCAGCAGCGGCAGCGCCCGGGCAATGCCGCCCGCAGTTTCCAGCGCATGGCCAAAGTCTTGCCCTTCGTGCGAGTATGAAATAGATAGCTGCTCGCGCTTGCCTGGCGTGCCTTGGAGGCCAAAAACACTCCCAAAATAATCGCTGATCTGCGTGCCCAGCCAGGCCGTGTTCACCACGGCTTGCGTGGCGCCCGCTGCAGCCAGCGCTTGCAGATGCCACGCCAGCAGGGGTTGGCCTTGCACCTGCAGCAGTGGTTTGGGCGTGTGGTCAGTGAGCGGGCGCATCCGTTCGCCCCGGCCTGCGGCCAGCAGCATGGCCGGTGGACAAGTCCCAGTGGCAGCGGGGCATTTGGTCGATGTGAGCATGGGGCGCACTGTAACGCGCCGGTAAAATGGCGGGCTTTGTTTCCCCCCGCCCCCTGGAGCCGCCCTCATGGCCAACACCCCACAAATGGCGAATGCGATCCGCGCACTCGCAATGGATGCCGTTCAACAAGCCAACTCCGGCCACCCCGGCGCCCCGATGGGTATGGCCGACATGGCCGTCGCCCTGTGGGGTGAGCACCTGCAGCACAACCCGGCCAACCCGCAGTGGGCCAACCGCGACCGCTTTGTGCTCAGCAACGGCCACGGCTCCATGCTCATTTACGCCTTGCTGCACCTGACGGGCTACGAGCTGCCCATCGAAGAGCTGAAAAACTTCCGCCAGCTGCACAGCAAAACTGCCGGCCACCCTGAAGTGGGCGTGACGCCCGGCGTAGAAACCACCACCGGCCCGCTGGGCCAGGGCATTACCAATGCCGTGGGCATGGCGCTGGCAGAAAAGCTGCTGGCCGCCGAGTTCAACCGCCCCGGCCACACCGTGGTGGACCACCACACCTATGCCTTCTTGGGCGATGGCTGCCTGATGGAGGGCATCAGCCAAGAGGCGATTTCGCTCGCTGGTGCCTGGCGCCTGGGCAAGCTGATTGCTTTGTACGACGACAACGGCATCAGCATCGACGGCCAGGTCACCCCTTGGTTCATTGACAACAGCGCGCAGCGCTTTGCCGCTTGCGGCTGGAACGTCATTGGCCCCATTGATGGCCACGACGCCAGCGCCGTCTCGGCAGCCATTGCCCAGGCCAAAGCGCAGCAAGACAACCGCCCCCACCTCATCATCTGCAAAACCCACATCGGCAAAGGCAGCCCCAACCGCGCCAACACCGCCAAGGCCCACGGCGAGCCCCTGGGTGCAGAGGAAATCGCCCTCACGCGCGCTGCGCTGGGCTGGAAGAGTGCGCCGTTTGAAATTCCCAAGTCGGTGTACGCCGACTGGGATGGCAAAAAAGCCGGTGCCAAGCGCGAAGCCGCCTGGAACAAAACCTTCGCTGCCTACGCCAAGGCCTACCCTGAGCTGGCTGCCGAGTTCACGCGCCGCATGGCCGGTGATTTGCCCAAGCACTTTGCCCAGGTGGCCGTGGATGCCGTGGTGCAAGCGCACAGCAAGCAAGAAACCGTGGCCAGCCGCAAGGCCAGCCAATTGGCGCTGGAGATTTTCACGGCGCAACTGCCCGAGCTGCTCGGCGGCAGCGCCGACCTCACGGGCTCCAACCTCACCAACACCAAGAGCACGCCCAACCTGCGCTTTGACGAGCAGGGCGAAGTGGTGAAAACCGAGGACGGTGTGGGCGGGCGCCACATCAACTACGGCGTGCGCGAGTTTGGTATGGCCGCCATCATGAACGGCGTGGCGCTGCATGGCGGCTTCATCCCCTACGGCGGCACCTTCCTCACCTTCAGCGACTACAGCCGCAACGCCATCCGCATGGCCGCGCTGATGAAGCAGCGCGTGGTGCACGTGTTCACGCACGACTCCATCGGGCTGGGCGAAGACGGCCCGACGCACCAGTCCATCGAGCACGCCGCGAGCCTGCGCCTGATCCCCAACCTCGACGTGTGGCGCCCTGCCGACACCGCCGAGACCGCCGTAGCCTGGAGCGTGGCGCTGAGCAACCGCGACAAGCCCACCGCCCTGCTGCTGTCGCGCCAGAACCTGCCCTACGCGCCGAAGAACGGCAAGGCGCTGGGCGACATCTCGCGCGGTGCCTACGTGCTGTCCGAACCCAAGGACGTGGGCCTGAAGAACAAGAAGACCCAGGCCGTCATCGTGGCCACCGGCTCCGAGGTGCAACTGGCACTGGCCGCGCAGAAGCTGCTGGCCGAGAAGAAGATCGCCGTGCGCGTGGTCTCGATGCCCAGCACCACGACCTTTGACCGCGAAGACGTGAAGTACAAGAAGGCCGTGCTGCCCGCCGACCTGCCGCGCATCGCCGTGGAGATGGGCGTGACCGACTTCTGGTGGAAGTACGGCTGCGCCGCCGTGGTGGGCATCGACACCTACGGCGAGTCGGCCCCGGCCGGCGTGCTGTTCAAGCACTTTGGTTTCACCGCCGAGAACGTGGCCGCCACCGTGCAGGCCGCGCTCAAGCGCAAGAAGCATTGATTGGGTCATTGCCCGTGCGTGACGATCTGCCTTTGTTTCAGGCCAGCATTGAAGAATGTGAGGCGAATCGCGCTCACCCCTATCCCGTGGTATCGCTGTTCAGTGGCGCCATGGGACTGGACATCGGCCTGGAACAAGCAGGGCTGCGCACCGTGGTCGCCCAGGACATTGACCGCTGGTGCATCGAGACGATCCGCCGCAACCGCCATGTCGCAGTAGAGGGTGACTTGCGCGCCCTGCTTGCGCAAGACCCTGCACTCGGCAATTTGATGGACGTGTGCGGCATGCGTGGTCAGGAGATTTTCGCCGTCGTGGGCGGGCCTCCATGTCAGCCTTTCTCCACGGCAGGCAAGCGCCTGGGCGTGGCGGATGAACGCGGCCAGTTGTCCACGTATTTCGTGCAGGCAGTGCAAGCGCTCAGGCCGCGTTTTTTCGTCATGGAGAACGTCAAGGGCCTGGCCTCGATGCGCACGGAGCCCGGCCAGCCCCATTCGCAGCCTGTGCTGGAGCACATCCTCGGCCAATTCGCGGCCCTGGGTTACCACACCGTGCATGGCGTGCTGGACGCCGTGCACTACGGCACGGCGCAATTCCGCGAGCGTCTCGTCATCATCGGCAGCCGCGATGGCGAAGACATCTTCCTGCCCGAGCCCACCCACTTCCCGCGGCACCAGGATCTGGCACTGCGCTGGCGCACACTGGGCGATGCCTTGCAGGGGCTGGCCGAGCCCGGCCCGCACGCCAAGTTCTCCAGCGCCATCGCGCAATATCTACCGCTCATTCCCGAAGGCGGCAACTGGAAGAACCTGCCCGAGCCGCTACGCAAGCAGGCCATGGGGGGTGCCTACGAATCCGGGGGAGGCAAAGTCGGTTTCTACCGGCGCCTGTCGCGCAGCGAACCCTCGCCCACCTTGGTCACCAGCCCGGTACAAAAGGCCACGCTGCTGGGCCACCCCACGCAAATCCGCCCGCTCTCGGTGCTGGAATACGCGCGCATTCAGGGGTTTCCCGACGACTGGCACTTTGAAGGCGCCTTGAGCGATTGCTATCGGCAGATCGGCAACGCCGTACCCGTCCCCCTGGGCAAGGCCATAGGCCAGGCCCTGATTGCCGCCGCACAGGGCACGGCGCGTATCCACGTCAAGCGCATGCGCGGAACTTCGGTGCACCAGCGCTTGCTCAAACCGCCCCCTCTGGGCGAGGAGGATGAAGCTTGATCGCACAAGCTGTACTCGAAAAAAAGGTAGGAGCGCTGCTGCAAACGCTTTACACAAAACGCTTTGCCGCACTGAACGCGCTCACATTGCGCGATTTGCTCAAGAAAAATCCCTACCTGTACCGTGCCTTGGGGTTGAACCAGCCGGCGGACTTGATCGCGCAACTGCTTTTTGCCCGCATTTCCAGTTCGGATGAAACCATGTTTGGCAATGATTTCTTTGAGCCTTTGGCTATTTTTGCCGCACAGCAGGCCCAGCCAGAGGCCCTGGTGTCCGTTGGCGCGGGGGCCGGCCAAGACATTGCCATCGAAACGGCACAGGCCTATCTCGCCATCTCCGTTAAATCGGGCACCAACATTTTCAATTCACAAAGCTCAAAGGGGCAGTCGGCAGAGTTTCAGCAACTCCAGGCACGGCTGAAGAAGTTGGGCAAGATGTTCCGGCCCATCATCGGCTATGGCTACGGGCGGAAATCCGCACCCAAGAAGCCAAGCCCTGTAGAACGGCTCGCAGGGCAGCGATTTTGGCAACTTCTGACCGGCGAAGAAGACTTCTATCTGCGTATATCGCATGCCATGCACACTTTCGCCACAGAGCACGCAGCGGCCTTCAAACAAGCGCTGGACACCAAACAAAATGCGCTGCTGCGTGAATTCATGATCGATTTCGTCGAGGAAACCGGAAATATCCGCTGGGATGCCGTCGTGGCATTCAGCAGCAGCCAGACCCCCGTCCCCAGGAAGCGGGCACGCAAATCCAACTCACTCACTTCAACAGGAGCTTCTTCATGACTATCAAGGTTGGCATCAACGGCTTCGGCCGCATCGGCCGTATGGTGTTCCGCGCTGCAGTGCAGAACTTCTCTGACATCGAAATCGTTGGCATCAACGACCTGCTCGAACCCGACTACCTGGCGTACATGCTCAAGTACGACAGCGTGCATGGCCGCTTCAAGGGCACCGTGTCCGTCGAGGGCAACACCCTGGTGGTCAACGGCAAGAAGATCCGCCTGACGCAAGAGCGCGACCCCGCCAACCTGAAGTGGAACGAAGTCGGCGCTG
>ERZ650312.1843-NODE-1843-length-11881-cov-4.494588_pt1 | contig 11881 bp, 12 predicted proteins | sample MGYA00376248_ERZ650312 | MGnify/ENA primary metagenome ERZ650312 (study PRJEB26733, sample SAMN07839316) | wastewater metagenome | biome: urban; feature: wastewater treatment plant; material: waste water | place: USA: North Carolina | collected 2016-07-28 ... | reverse complement strand
ACCGCAACCGCCTGGCCTGGGTGCTGGACCATCAGGTCGAAGGCAGCGTCGTCATGCCCGGCGCCGCCTATTGCGAAATCGCGCTGCAACTGGCTGCCGAACTGGCGGGCGATGGCGCGGGTCATGACGGGGATAATGGTGGGGGCGCGCTGCGCCTGACCGGGCTGAAATTCGATCAGGCGATGTTGCTGGACCCCCATGACGAGCCGGCGCTGATCACCACATGGGATCCCGAAACGCGCGGCTTCGCCATCCACAGCGCCGGCGCGTCCGGCGACTGGACCCGTCACGCCGAAGGGCGCGTCTCGGATCTGGCGGTGCCGCAGCCGGCGGCTGTCGATCTTGATGCGCTGCGCGGGCGCTGCGACCATGACGTCACGCCGGCCGCGCATTATGCGGCGATGACCGCGCGCGGGCTGCAATACGGTCCCGCCTTCCAGGGGGTGACGACGCTTTCGACCCCCGCCACCGGCGGCGAGGTTCTGGCCCGGATCGTGGCCCCCGAGGGGGTCGATGCCGGCGCCTTCATCCTGCATCCGGCCTTGCTTGACGCCTGTTTTCAGGCGCTGATCTCGGCTCTGCCGGATGAGGGCGGGCGTCCGGCGGCCTATGTGCCGGTGCGGATCGAGGAAATCCTGCATCACCATCCGGTCGGCGCCGAATTTCTGTGCCATGGCCGGCTGACGGCGCGCGATGGCGTCGGGATGGTGGCGGATCTGTCGATCCTTGCGCCCGATGGCCGGGTTCTGGCCGGTTTTCACGGCATCAGCGCCCGCCGGCTGGGCGCGGATGATGCGGACCTGCCCGAGGGCGTCGATGTCGACGCGCTGCTGGACCGGCAGCCGCTATGGGGCTACCTGATCGACGGCCACGGCCTGTACGCATGGGGCCGCACCATGGCCGAGGGCCACTTCTGGGCTGTTGACAAGCCGCTGCACCCCAGCTTGGTGAAAGACATTCTGGAAGGCATCAACGCCAAGTTCCGCGAGCTGAAAGCAATGGGCTACATCCTCGACGGCAAGGCCTGGTACGACGAGCAAATCAACGAAACGGCCACGCTGAAAGCCGGAAAGATGACCCTCGATTACGACTACACGCCCGTGCCACCGTTGGAAGACCTGAGTTTTCGCCAGCGCATCACCGACCGCTACTTTGCCGACTTCGCCCTGCGCGTGGGCACCGGCCAGTAAGCACCCAACCGCACCGACTGACTACAGGAGAACACCATGGGACTGCCCCGCAAAATTAAGAACTTCGCCACGTTCGTGGATGGCATCAGCTACCTGGGCGAAATGCCCGAAGTGGCGCTGCCCAAGCTCGCCCGCAAGATGGACGATTACCGCAGCGGGGGCATGAATGCCCCGGTGAAAGCGGACTTCGGCATGGAAGGCATGGAGGCCGAGCTGACGGCCGCCGGCTACATGAAAGACCTGTTCACCAAGTGGGGCGCACTGCGCCACGACGCGGTGCTGCTGCGCTTTGCCGGCGCGCTGCAGTCCGACGACAGCGAGGGCGTGGACGCGCTCGAAGTCGTGATGCGCGGCCGTATCTCTGAAATCGACCCTGGCAGCGCCAAGGCCGGCGAAGGCACCGAGCTGAAATACAAGTTCGCCCTGAGCTACTACAAGCTGACGATCAACGGCGAAACCCTGATCGAAATCGACGTGGTGAACATGGTGGAGACCGTGAACGGCACCGACCGGCTGGCCGAGGTGCGCGCCGCCCTGGGCGTGTAACGACCGCACCGCCCCACCACACCACTACCCCGCAACGGCCCAGGCCTGGGCCGCGCCCCCTTCCCCATCGAGACATTCAAGACCATGACCGACCAGACCATCACCACCGCCACAGAAACCAAGGCCGCCGAAGGCGTGACCCTGGACACCCCCATCAAGCGCGGCGACCAAACCATTACCCGCGTGCAGGTGCGCAAGCCCAACGCCGGCGCACTGCGCGGCCTGTCCCTGGTGGAAGTGCTGCAGATGAACGTGACCGCGCTGCAAACCCTGCTGCCCCGCGTGACCGAGCCGCCCCTGCTGAAAAACGAAGTGGCCAACATGGACCCGGCCGACCTTGTGGCGCTGGGCACGGAGGTGGTTGCTTTTTTGGTGCCGAAGGCGCAGCGGGAGGCATTCCAGCCCGAGTAGAGGACGCCATGGCCGACCTGGCCCTGGTGTTCCATTGGCGGCCGGCCGACATGGACCCCATGGCGGTGGGCGAGCTGATGACCTGGCGAGAGCGGGCGCGCGAGCGCTACGAGCGCCAGGAATGACCGACTACCCCCTGCGCCTTCTGGATGTGCAAGAATGAACCATGATCTTCACCGCCCTGACGTACCTGCTTATCGCGGCCCTGGCCATCATGGCCCTGGGCGTGCTGCTGCTGCCCATGTACGTTTGGGTGATGGCGCGCGACCGGGCGCAGGCGGCCGACCTGGCCGAAGCGCGGCAGCTGCTGGGCGCCGACTTCCCCACCTGACACACTGCGCAAGCCATGGCGCCCATGGGGGCCGCCATGGCTGACAACCTGCGCCTGCGCGTGGTCCTCGATTTGGTGGACCGCGTTCTATCCCCACTGAAACGCATCAGCGCCGGCGGCACCGAAACCGCCCGCGCGCTCAAGGCCGCCAAGGACCAGCTCAAGCAGCTGAACGCCCAGCAAGCGGCCGTAAAAAACGTACAAGATCAGTCCGCCGAGTTCCAGCGCCTGAACAACCAGCTCAAGCAGCGCCAGGCGCTGCTGGATGGCATGCGAGCCAGGGGCGACGCCACGCGCACCGCCATGGCGCGAGAGGAAAACGCGGTGGCCAAACTCACCGCCGCATTGAAACAACAGCGCGAAGCCGCCGGAGAGGCCAGGCGCAAGCTGAACGAAATGGGCATCACCGGCAACCTGAGCGCCGCCCAGGCCCGACTGAAAACCGACATTGACGGCGCCACGGCCGCCATGGCCAAGCAGCGGGCCGAGCTGGCCAAGATGGGCGAGCAGCAGCGCAAGCTGGCCGAGCTGCGCAAGAAGCACGGCAGCGAAATGATGCACGTGGGCATGATGGCCGCCGGTAGCGCGGCGCTGATGGCCGGCGGCAACAAGATGGCCGGCCCGCTGCGTTCGGTGGTGGGCGCCTTCATGCCGGCCGAGAACTCGGAAACTCAGCTGCGCGCGTCCATGATGACGAACACCGGCGCGGTGGGGCCGGAGTTCCAGCAGATACTTGACCTGGCCACGCGCCTGGGGGATCGCCTGCCAGGCACAACCGCGGACTTCATCGACATGATGACGATGCTGCGCCGCCAGGGCATGACCTCAAAAGCCATCCTGGGCGGCCTGGGTGAATCGGCCGCCTACCTGGGCATTCAGCTGCGCATGCCGGTGACGGCCGCCGCTGAGTTCGCGTCAAAGATGCAGGACGCCACCCAGACGGCTGAGGGCGACATGATGGGCCTGATGGACACCATCCAGCGCGCCTACTACCTGGGCGTGGACCCCACCAACATGCTGCAGGGTTTCACCAAAATCAGCGCGGTGATGCCGTTCCTGGGCGAGAAGGGCCTGCAAGCCAGCAAGATGCTGGCGCCCCTGCTGGTGATGATGGATCAAACCGGCATGGCCGGGGAATCCGCAGGTAACGCCATTCGCAAGGTGGTGCAACTGTCGCTTGACGCCGACAAACTGGCCAAAACCAACAAGATGCTGGCGGGCGAAGGAATCCAGCTGAACTTCGCCACCAAGGGCGGCAAGTTCGCGGGCCTCGACAACCTGTTCGCGCAGCTGGACAAGCTCAAGGGCTTGGACAGCGATGTGAAGCGCATCGCAGCGTTGAAGAAGCTTTACGGCGACGACGCGGAAACGCATCAGGTACTCAACACCCTGATGGAGAAGGGCCTGGACGGCTACCGCGAGGTGGTGGCCAAGATGGAAGCCCAGGCCGACCTGCGCAAGCGCGTGGACAGCCAGCTCAAGACCCTGAGCGCTTCGGCCGAGGCGGCGCAGGGCAGCTTCACCAACATGCTGAAAGACATGGGCGCCACCATCGCGCCCGACCTGGTACTGATCCTGAACAAGCTGGGAGAGCTGGCCAACAGCATCGGCGCCTGGACGCGCGAGAACCAAACGGCCGTGAAGTGGGTCCTGCGCGTGGTGGGGGTACTGTCGGTGCTGGCCATCGGTGTGGGGGCGCTTGGCTTGTCCATCGCATCGGTGCTGGGGCCGATGCTGCTGGCGCGCTTCTTTCTGGCGCGCATGGGCCTGACCATGGCAGGCGCCGCAGCGGGGCCAGGGCTGCTGGCCCGTGCGTTCGGCCTGCTGAAACTGGCAGCGCTGGGCGTAGGGCGCGGGATCATGTTCCTGGGCCGCGCGTTGCTGGCCACGCCACTGGGCCGTGCGTTTTCGCTGCTGGCCTTTAGCGCAACCATGGTCTACAACAACTGGGAGGGCATCAAAGGCGGCCTGGTGGCCATTTGGGAAGGCGTGGTGGGCCGGGTGAAAGAAGCGCTTTCGGGTGGCGTGCGCGAGTGGGCGGCGCTGCTGGCCGACTTTTCGCCCTGGGGCATCCTGTACTCGGTGGTGGCCTTCGCGCTAGACGCGCTGGGCATTGAAATGCCCGCACGGTTCAGCACCCTGGGCAGCAACATGATTCAGGGCCTGGTGAACGGCATCACCGCCGGCGCCGTGTGGGTGAAAGACGCGGTGGTGGGTGTAGCGCAGTCCGCTGCCAGCTGGTTTGCCGAAACCCTCGGTATCGCCAGCCCTTCACGCTTGTTCATGCAGTACGGCGAATGGGTAAGCGAGGGCGCGGCCCTGGGCATTCAGGGCGGCCAGGGTGCGGTGCGCAATGCTGCGCTGGCCATGGCTACGGCGGCCGGCGCAGCCATCCCCACGGTGGCAGCCGCTGGGGGCGATGGCGTCACGGCCATGCCCGTGGTGGCTAAAGCTGCGGCTCTGCGAATCGATACGCGGGGGCCGCTTACTGCCCAGGCGCCAGCAGGCGCGCCAGTGGGCGCTGGTGTTATGACCATCAGCATCACCATCAACGCCGCACCGGGCCAGGACGAGCGGGCCATTGCGCGCGCCGTGGCCGCCGAGTTCGAGCGCCAGACCCGCCAGAAGCAAAGCCGCGTGCTTTCGCAGATTCACGACATTGATTGAGGCCAGCGCATGCAATCCAACATGATGAGCCTGGGCCAGTTCGCCTTCGGCCTGGCCACCCTGCCCTTTGAAACCCTGAGACGGCAGAGCGAGTGGCGCCACCCCAGCAACTCGCGCGTGGGCGTGCGGCCGGCGCGCCAGTCCCTGGGGCCGGGTAACGACACCATCACGCTGTCGGGCGTGCTGGCGCCTGAGTTCAAGGGGTCCACGCGCACGCTGTTGCAGCTGCGCGAAATGGCCAACAGCGGCAAGGCCTGGGCGCTGGTGTCTGGCGCGGGCGAGGTGTTCGGCGCGTGGGTCATCGAGAACCTGACCGAAACCCGCACCGTGCTGATGGACAACGGCGCGCCGCGCCGCATCGAGTTCGAGCTGCAGCTGGCGGCCGTGGACGATGAACGCGCCGAGCCATCGGGCGGGGTGGACCCATGGCCCACCGATGACGGCTGGGAATGGTGGCTGTGATGGCAACAGCACCCACCTACCTGCAGACCAATCAGCTACACCGCGCGCCGGCGTTCTCCCTGGTTATCGATGGTCGGGACATTTCCAAACGGGTGGAGCCGCGCCTGGTGCAGCTGACGCTGACCGAGAGCCGCGGCGACGAGGCCGACCAGCTGGACCTGACCATTGACGACAGCGACGGCCGCATGAACCTGCCAACCAAGGGGGCCGAGCTGCTGCTGGGCCTGGGCTGGGATGGCAGCACGCTGAACGACAAGGGCACGTTTGAAATTGACGAGGTGGAACACCACGGCGCGCCCGACACCATCACCATCAGGGCGCGCAGCGCGGAAATGCGGCGCCAGCTGCGCACGCGCGCCGAGCGCAGCTACCACGGGCAGACCCTGGGCGAAATCGTGCGCAGCATCGCCAGCCGCAACAACCTGCAGCCGCGCATAGACGACACGCTGGCCAGCACCCGCGTGGACCACATCGACCAGACGAACGAAAGCGACCTGCACTTTCTGACCCGCCTGGCCAAGAAGTACGACGCGGTGGCCACGGTGAAAAAGGGGCGGCTGTACTTCGCCCCCATCGGCAGCACGCGCGGCGCCACGGGAGAGGAAATCGCAGCGCTGACCATCACCCGTGCGACCGGCGACCAGCACCGCTACCACAGCGCCGACCGCAACGCCTACAGCGGGGTGCGCGCCTACTGGCACGACCCCAACAGCGCCCAAAAGCGCAGCGTGCTGGTGGGCGAAGAAGAAAACGAGAAGCGCCTGAAAGACACCTACGGCAGCGAGGCCGACGCCATGGCCGCCGCCCGTGCTGAGCAAGGCCGGGTAGAGCGCGGCAAGGCCACCATGGAGCTGACGCTGGCCCTTGCGCAACCCGGGCTGATGCCGCAAACGGGTGTGACGCTGGCCGGGTTCAAACGCGAGATTGACGCCACGCCCTGGCTGGCGGTGAAGCTGACGCACAGCATGGGCGACCAAGGCTTTACCACCCGGCTGGAGCTGGAGACCAAAGGGGCAGAGAAAGAAAAGAAGAAATAGAAAACACACGGTGCAACCATTGCACTAGTGCAATGGTTGCACTAAAATGGCGACATGCCAACACTAGCCCGCCTCGCATCCTCTACCGTCACGATGTACGCAGCAGACCACCTGCCGCCGCACTTTCATGTGCGCCTGAATGATGGCCGCGAAGCCCTGGTGGAAATCGCTACGTTGCAGCCACTGACTACACGCGTAGCGCAACGCGAACTGGCCGACGCCCTGGCATGGGCAGCGGCAAACCAAGGCCTGCTGGCGGCCAAATGGAAGGAACTGAACCCATGAGCAAGCAATTCACCCTGACGGACGTAAAGGCCCTGGCCGATGGCGTTCTGGCGCTGACGTATGCCGATGGCGAGCAGCTGCAAGTGGACGTGAAGCCCATCATTGCCAAGCACCCCACACTGCGCGAGCTGGGCAAGCCCGCCGTGTTCAAGCGTGCCAAGCTGGGCGACTGGGGCGGCAGCGTGACGTGGGGCACCGACGACCTAGAACTGGCCGCCGACAACCTGCGCGCCCGCGCCATTGAGCAAGCGGGGGGCGTGTCGCATGAGTTCATCATTAACTGGATGGCCAAGCACGACCTATCGCTAGACACTGCGGCCCGCGCCCTGGACATATCGCGGCGCATGCTGGCCTACTACCGAAGCGGCGAGAAGCCCGTGCCCCGCACCGTGGCCCTGGCCTGCCTGGGCGGGGCGCAGACGGCCCGGGCCACGGACGTGTTCCGCCTTGAGGGCTTTGGCGCCGTGTCGCGGGCCATGGGGGGCGTGGCCACGGCCATCGACACCGCCAGCATGGCGTTGGCGCCCAGGCGCGACTTGTTGTCGGTGCCGTCCAGGTCGATCAGGGTCTTGTCGATGAAGGCCTGCTCTTCGGCGTCGAGGCCGATCAGGGCTTCGGAGATTTCGGTGTTGACGTTCTCGACGGCCTGCAGGACGCCCTTGCCCAAGTAGCGGGCGGCATCGCCGTCGCGCAGCTCGATGGCCTCGCGGGAGCCGGTGGAGGCACCGGACGGCACCGCGGCGCGGCCCATCACGCCGGATTCCAGCAGCACATCGGCTTCAACGGTGGGGTTGCCGCGGGAATCGAGAATCTCGCGGGCAATGACATCAACAATGGCGCTCATGAACTTCCTCTCTCTTCTGAATTTAAACCGGCGACGATCCCGCCACCTTGAACTTCAAATCTGACAAACAGCGCCTTAGCGGCTCTCCTCGAAGCCCTCGGCCTTGACCAGGGCGTCGATGGCCTTGAGGGTCGCGAGCAGGGACTTGAGGCGCGGCAGCGGCCACGCGTTGGGGCCATCGGAGAAGGCCTTGGCCGGATCGGGGTGGGTCTCCATGAACAGGCCGGAGATGCCGACCGCCACCGCGGCGCGGGCCAGCACGGGCACGAACTCCCGCTGACCACCCGACGAGGTGCCCTGCCCGCCCGGCAGCTGTACCGAGTGGGTGGCATCGAAGACCACCGGGCAGCCGGTCTCGCGCATGATCGCCAGCGAGCGCATGTCGGAAACCAGGTTGTTGTAGCCGAAGGAGACGCCGCGCTCGCAGACCATGATGTTGTCGGCGCCGCCGTTCACCTCGCGGGCCTTGTCAACGACGTTCTTCATGTCGCCCGGGGCGAGGAACTGACCCTTCTTGATGTTGACCGGCTTGCCGCAGGAGGCGACCGCGTGGATGAAGTCGGTCTGCCGGCACAGGAAGGCCGGCGTCTGCAGCACATCGACCACCGCCGCCACATGGGGCACCTCGGCCTCGGTGTGGACATCGGTGAGGACCGGCACGCCGACGCGCTCACGCACCTCGGCGAGGATCTCGAGGCCCTTCTCCATGCCCATGCCGCGGAACGACTTGCCGGAGCTGCGGTTGGCCTTGTCGTAGCTGGACTTGTAGATGAACGGAATCGCCAGTTCGGCGCAGATTTCCTTGAGCGCCGCCGCGGTTTCGAGGGCCATCTCCCGGGACTCGATGACGCAGGGCCCGGCGATCAGGAAGAAGGGTTTGTCCAGACCAACATCGAAACCGCAGAGTTTCATGGGGATTCCTTTCAGTTGCCCTGCTGGTGGGCGAGAGCAGCCTTGACGAAGGCGGTGAACAGCGGGTGGCCGTTACGCGGGTTGGAGGTGAACTCCGGATGGAACTGGCAGCCCACGAACCACGGATGGACGTCGGACGGCAGCTCGATCATCTCGCACAGGTCGGTGCCCGGCGCGCGCCCGGAAACCCGCAGGCCCTGGGCCTCGAGCTGGGACAGCAGGGTGTTGTTGACCTCGTAGCGATGGCGGTGGCGCTCGGTGATCTCGGCGTTGCCGTAGACCTCGCGGGCCAGTGAGCCTTCGGCGAGCTTGCAGACCTGGCCGCCCAGGCGCATGGTGCCGCCGAGGTCGGAGTCTTCGCCGCGCTTCTCGACCTTGCCGGAGGCGTCGTGCCATTCGGTGATCAGGCCGATGACCGGGTGGGCGGTGTGGCGATCGAACTCGGTGCTGTGGGCGCCGTTCATGCCGGCCACGTCGCGGGCGAACTCGACGACGGCGAGCTGCATGCCGAGGCAGATGCCGAGGTAAGGCACCTTGTTCTCCCGGGCGTAGCGGATCGCCGCAATCTTGCCTTCGGTGCCACGCCGGCCGAAGCCGCCGGGAACGAGGATGGCGTCCATCGTCTTGAGGGCGTCACAGCCGTTCTTCTCGATGTCCTCGGAATCCAGGTAGTGGATGTTCACCTTGCTGCGGGTGTGCATCCCGGCGTGGTTGAGGGCTTCGATGAGCGACTTGTAGGACTCGGTCAGATCGACGTACTTGCCGACAAAGGCGATGTTGAGGGTGTTCTGGGGGTTCTGCAGCGCGTCGATGAGGCGCTCCCAGATCGACAGGTCGGCCGCGCGGGCCAGGATGCCCAGCTTGTGGCAGACGATCTCGTCGAGCATCTGGTCGTGGAGCATGCCCGGGATGCGGTAGATCGAGTCGGCATCGAGACACTCGATGACGGCCTCGGGCATCACGTTGCAGAACAGGGCGATCTTGCGGCGCTCGTCGGCCGGCACGGAGCGGTCGGCCCGGCACAGCAGGATGTCGGGCTGGATGCCGATCTCGCGCAGCTCTTTCACCGAATGCTGGGTGGGCTTGGTCTTGAGCTCGCCGGCGGTCGGGATGTAGGGCAGCAGCGTAAGGTGGATGAAGCAGGTGCCCTGGCGGCCTTCTTCGATGCCCATCTGGCGGATGGCCTCGAGGAAGGGCAGCGACTCGATGTCGCCCACGGTGCCGCCAACCTCGACGATCGCCACGTCGGCACCTTCGGCGCCACGCTTGACGTAGGTCTTGATCTCGTCGGTGATGTGGGGGATGACCTGGACGGTCTTGCCGAGATATTCGCCGCGCCGCTCCTTCTTGATCACCGCCTCGTAGATCTGGCCGGTGGTGAAGTTGTTGCGCTTGCTCATCTTGGCGCTGGTGAAGCGCTCGTAGTGGCCGAGGTCGAGGTCGGTCTCGGCGCCGTCTTCGGTCACGAAGACTTCCCCATGCTGGAAGGGGCTCATCGTGCCGGGGTCGACGTTGATGTAGGGATCGAGCTTGAGGTGGGTAACCTTGATTCCGCGGGATTCGAGAATCGCCCCGAGGGAGGCGGCGGCGATGCCCTTGCCCAGGGAGGACACGACACCACCGGTAACGAAGACGTATTTGGTCATGACACGGGGGACTTCTGGAAAGGGGAATGATAGCCGATTCACCCCCCTCTCTTCAACGGTGGAGCACAGCAAAGCTGCCCGCTCCGGGGCCCGACGGCCAGGCAGCGCCGCCCGCCGGGCCTCCCCCGGGCCTGCGAGAGGCTAGTTGTCCCGGATGAAATCCCGGTTGATCTCGCGGAACAGCGGGCCCGCGCTGTCGTGCAGCCACTCGAAGGCGACCATCTCGCGGGTCACGATCTCGACCCCGTGGCTGCGCATGCGGGCGAGCGCCGCGTCCTTGTCGGCCGGCTTGCGGGAGCCCACCGCATCGGCAACCAGGAAGACCTCCTTGCCCTGCCAGCGCAGGTCCAGCACCGTTTGCAGCACGCAGACGTGGGCCTCGGTGCCCACCACCACCACCTGGCGGCGCTGGTCGACCGCGGTACCGACGAGACAGCCGTCGGCGACACACGAGAAGTGGGTCTTGGTGACGAGCTGCGCATCACCCGCGGCAGCCCGCAGCGACGCCGCGGTCGGCCCCAGGCCCTCGGGATACTGCTCGGAGACGACCACCGGCACACCCATCCGCCGCGCCACGCCGACCAGCCAGGCGCAGTTGCCGAGTACGGCCTCGCCATCGGCGATCGACGGCAGCAGGCGCTCCTGCACGTCGACCACCAGCAGGCTGGAGGTTTCACGATTCATCAACATGGGTTCGATACCTCCTCAGGACTGCAGCTCGGGCCGCGCCCGGAAGTGATCGAGGGCCGCCGGGTTGGCCAGCGCCTCGACGTTCTTGACCGGCTCGCCATGCACCACTGCACGCACCGCCAGCTCGACGATCTTGCCGCTCTTGGTGCGCGGGATGTCCGCCACCTGCACCACCCGCGCCGGCACGTGGCGCGGCGTGGTGTTCGCGCGGATGGTGTCGCGGACGCGGGCGATCAAGGCGTCGTCGAGCACGAGCCCTTCGCGCAGCTTGACGAACAGCACCACGCGCACGTCGGCGGCCTCGCCCGGCGGCCATTGCTGGCCGATCACCAGGGACTCCACCACCTCGTCGAGGCGCTCGACCTGGCGGTAGATCTCGGCGGTGCCGATGCGCACGCCGCCCGGGTTGAGGGTGGCGTCGGAGCGACCGTAGATCACGATGCCGTCATGCACAGTGATCTCGGAATAGTCGCCGTGGCACCAGATGTTGTCGAAGCGCGCGAAGTAGGCGGCTCGGTATCTGGTGCCGTCGGTGTCGTTCCAGAAACCGACCGGCATCACCGGGAAGGGGCGCGTACACACCAGCTCGCCCTTCTCGCCGCGCACCGGCCGGCCGGCTTCGTCGAACACATCCACCGCCATGCCGAGGCCCTTGCACTGGATCTCGCCGGGCCACACGGGCAGGGTCGGGTTGCCGAGCACGAAGCACGAGACGATGTCGGTGCCGCCCGAGATCGACGACAGGCACAGGTCGGCCTTGATCTCGCGGTAAACATACTCGAAGCCCTCGGGCACCAGCGGGCTGCCGGTGGAGAACATCGCCCGCAGCGCCGACAGGTCGTGGGTGGCCCGCGGGCGCA